>X73_One_humped_Camel__coassemble_276_pt1 | contig 18400 bp, 17 predicted proteins | sample X73_One_humped_Camel__metabat2_low_PE_007 | metagenome-assembled genome bin X73_One_humped_Camel | reverse complement strand
AATCAGGTCCTCGGAAATTTCGCACAGAGCGGTTACTTCGGAGATATGGATCAGGTTGTTGCCCATAACCCTGGGCATTTTGTCATTTACTTCCAGCAGAATGATGTCTGCTTTTTCCTTCATTGCGGGAACTTCTGCCGCAGCCATGCCGGCTGTGAAGTAGCCGTGTTTATCCATAGGGGAAACCTGGCAGTAGAATACATTCAGCACGGGCATGCAGCTTCTCCAGTAGCCGGGAACGGTGCTGTAGTTGTTGGGAACGTATGTGTAAATGCCCTGCTGCACCACTTTTCTGCCTGCGCCGCCTGTAAACCAGGAAACGTAGTCATATTTGCCTTTCAGTTCGGGGTTCATGAATGCGCTGCCCTTTTTGGAAGCCAGGATACCATGGTGCTGTACCCCTGTCAGTTCGCCTTTTTTTGCTCTTTCGCCAATTGCGTTGCAGATCACTGCGGGTTCTTCCAGACCTGTGGGGCACGCACATACATCGCCGGATTTTACGTGCATCGCAACGCCTTCAGGTGTTGTCCGTTTTGCCTGATACATTTCCTGCCATTTATTCATGTTGTCTCTCACCTTTCTGTTTCTTTTACCTTTTTTCGTCCTATCTGCGCATTTATGAATACAAAATACGCACTATTGCTATCATTTTATCATACCAAAAACCCAAAAGTAAAGGGCTTCTCTGGCTGTACCTGAAATAAAACAAAAGGACTCCTTTGGAGTCCTTTTGAAACGCTCTATTTAAAATAGTTCAAATATCGATTTTCCCCTGATCTATGTGAGTTTATCATTAAATCAGGTACTGTTTTACTTCTTCAGGAAGCAGGTCAGTTTTTTTGCTGATGATCATAACCATGTCCATTTCAGCTTCCTTGGATGTTTTATCCAGTTCCTGAACGAAGGAAACGAAATCTGCGTCATTGATCTTGTCCATGATATGGTTCAGACCGTCGATGTAAATTGTTTCAATATCGCTGTTCTGAGAAAGGATACCACACACGAAACCTCTGAATACCATAGGATCGTCCATAATGAAGCCGGGTGTTTCCACGAAACGTACACTGTAGTGCAGATCGTACATATGGCTGTTGTCATCATCCACATAGATGATGCTGCCCTTTGCTTCTTTCCCGGCAGCGTTTGCCATATCGATCATTTTTTTTGTTTTACCTTCACCTTTTTCGCCTGCAAGAATTTTAACCATTGCAATCTCCCCCTTTTATTTCTGGATATTTTCTGGTGGTATACCTTTGAATTTGTCCTATCTGTAACAGGAGTATACATGGCTGCCTCCTGTTATTATTCTAATTCTTCAAAAAAACCTGTTTTCCTTCTTTTTCAACCGGATTTTTTTGCGGTTTTCCACTTTTGGTTAGGTGTACAAAAATAATACCCTAACTTCGTTCATTCTGTCAAGCCTTATTCCGCATCCTGCAGCACCAGGGCCGCCGCTCCCTGAATGCCCGCATCGTTGCCCAGCTTTGCCAGGGCAAAGGTTTTGTTTCTGCAGTGGGAAAACACCTTCCCACGATAGGCCTTTTCGATTTTATCCAGCATGAACTGGCCCGCTGCGCTGACGCCGCCGCCAATGACGATTCTCTCCACATCCACCAGATAGATGGCATTGGCCAAAGCATTTCCCAGCCTGTCGCAGACAAAATCCGTAATCTCATCCGCCAGGAAATCGCCGTCCTTCGCCGCATCCCAAAGGTCTCTGGCCGTCAGCTTTTGGCACTGTCGCAGGATGGATTCATCTGGCTTTTCCTCCAGATATCTTTTGGCGGTGCGCACCATCCCTGTCGCCGAAGCATACTGCTCAAGACAGCCCTTTTTGCCGCAGCCGCAGCTTTCCGTTTCATAAGGGTCAATGGTCATATGGCCGATCTCCCCGGCCACGCCGCTGTTCCCCATCAAAATCTTCCCATCCAGCACTACGCCGCCGCCAACGCCGGTGCCCAATGTCACCATCAGCATGCTTTCCGCACCCTTGCCGGCCCCATAGACCGCCTCGCCCAGGGCCGCCACCCGGGCGTCGTTGCCGATGCGCACCGGAGAAATGCCGATGACCTCTTCCGCCAGGTCATCCAGATCCACGTCCCCCCAGCCGATATTCACACAGCCGTGAAGCACGCCATCCTCCGTCACAGGCCCGGGAGCCGCCATGCCGATGCCCAGGATATCCTCCTTCGCGATTCCTCTTTCCGCCATGCAGCCCTCCAAAGAAACCTTGATATCCTCCATCAGGCCGGAAGGGTCGCTGCCCTTTCTGGTGGGAATCTCCCAGCGGCGCAGAATTTCGCCCGCTTCCGAAACCAGTCCGATCTTCACCGTGGTCCCGCCAATATCAATGCCAAAACAATACTTTTTCATTTTCCTTCACCTTCATATTTATATACGATCCTGTACAGCAGCTTTTTATATCTTTCATAAGTCTTTTCATCGATGGCCGAGGGCTTTGTCATCAGCCGCAGGGGCAGCATCCCCTGTCCCTTTCGCATAGGCGGCTGCAGGTATGGATAGTCGTGAAAGACCAGCCCATGCCGCTCGTAAAATGCGATGCGCCGCCTGGTCATCTCATCCTCCGGCACCTCCACCTCCAGCAGCATAGTCCTTCCTTCTGTCAGTTTATCCAAAAGCTTCCCGCCATATCCGCCGCCACGGTATCCTTCCGCCACAGCAAAATGCTCGATGTATAAAAAATCCTCTATCTCCCACAGGGCAAAAACCGCGCCAAAGCCGCCGTCCCGCCTTACGCCGTAAAGCCGGTAGCCTTCCTCCCGCAGCAAGGCCCGCTGGTCCTCTTTTTTCCGCAGCTCCGTCACCGGAAAGGCCGCCTCCAGCAGGGGAAAGATCTCATCGAAGGTCTCCTCTGTGATCCTCTCAAACATCACGCATCTCTCCTTTTGCAAAAGGATACTATAATCTGCCGAAAAAAGCAATTCTTTCAAAAAGATTAAAATATCGGAAAATGGTTCCCATCCTCCCCCATTTGTGCTATGCTTTTCTTTCAGAAAGGATGTGTTTCCATGAAGCGATTTTTCAGAGGTGTTCTCCTCTTTTCCTTGTTTCTGTCGTTTTCCCTGCAAAGCGTGCCCGGGGCCTCTGTCCGTGTCACCCTCAATGGCCGGGAAATGACCTTTGAGACAGACCCCTATATTGAAAACGGCCGTGTGATGGTGCCCCTGCGGGGCATTCTGGAATCCATGGGCTATTCCGTTTACTGGCAAAGCCACACCCAGACCGTGCTGGCCATCAACGGAACCACCAGCATCACCATGCCCTTAAACAGCCAAACCGTCACCGTCAATGGCGAAACCGTTCCGGTGGATGCCCCTGCCCGCCTGACGGACAGCCGCACCTTCGTACCTCTGCGCTTCCTGGCGGAACACAGTGGGGCCACCGTCACCTGGGACCCTAATATCTCCACCGTCAGCATCCTCTCCGAAGCGGCAAAACCCCAGGGGATGAAGGCCTCCGTGGTCCTCATCCAGACCAATAAAATGCAGGGCAGCGGCGTGGTTCTGTCGGAAGATGGCCTTATTGCCACCAATTTTCATGTCATCGAAAACGCTTCCACGGCCCAGTTTGTTTTCAACAATGGCGAAATGTATCAGGGTGAGGTGACCGTCGTTGGCCTTTCCCCCGATGAAGATATTGCCCTCCTGAAGCTGGATAAAACGGGGCTGACCCCCGCCAAAACGTCAACCGCATATACCATCGGAGAGGCAGTCACCGCCATTGGTTCTCCCTATGGCCAGCGCAATAAAGCCACCACCGGCACTCTGACCGGCTTCGACCAAGATATCATCGCCAGCAGTGCCGCCATCGGCCATGGCAGCAGCGGCGGCGGCCTGTTCAACGCAAAGGAAGAACTCATCGGCATCACCACCTCCTACGGCAGCGATCAATATCTGTCCATCCCCATTTCCCGGGTGCTGGCCGTTCCCCAGGATGTTTCCCTGCCCTTAAGCAGCATGAAGGAGTATGCCTATACCCCCGTCCCGCCAAAAAACCTGCGCTACACCGCCGGGGAAGACGGCTCCGCCTATGTTTCCTGGACGCCGGTCTATGATGCGGATTACTATTTGGTCTATATCTCCTATTATGCCAACGGCCCCTATCAAAAGCTCCATAACGATGCCCTGAAAACCGATGCCTGGAACTGGGGCTTTCCCCAGTGCTTCGGTGTCAGCATCAATAAGGACCACTCCTTCCATCTGAAGGTATCCGCCGTGGTAAACGGCAAGGAAACGGCCCAAAGCGAGACCCTGCGGGTCTATCTGGAAAAATAAAAAAATACGCCTGTGTCCCAAGACACAGGCATTTTTTATCCGTTTTTATTCCATGTTTTTCGTCACATCAGCCTCGGTGGCCTCCGTATAGCGGATCAGGTCCTGAGGGTCCAGAATGACCTGCTCCCCCCGCACCCCTGCGCTGACAGCAATCTCGTCAAACAGGATGCAGGTCTCATCGATAAAGGTGAGGTATTTCTTCTTCATCCCAATGGGAGAACAGCCGCCCCGGATATATCCTGTCAGCCCCAGCAGCTCCTTCATGTGGGTCATCTCCACCTTTTTGTTCTTGGAAACGGCAGCGGCTTTTTTCAGATCCAGCTCCATATCCACAGGAATGCAGAACACGATGATGCCCGTTTTATCCCCCCGGGTCACCAGGGTCTTGAACACCTGCTCCGCGTCCATGCCGATCTGGGCCGCCGCGTGCAGCCCGGAAAGGTTGTTTTCGTCATATCCATATTCCGCCGTGCGGTAAGCGATGCCCGCCGCCTCCAGCAGCCGCATCACGTTGGTTTTTGTCATGGCATCCACCTTCTTTAGTCATCCAGAATGATGAAGCTGTAATCCACCCCAGTCCGTTCCATAAAGTAGTTCCTTGCGGCAATATCGGAGTCAACCTTCTGAGCCGTCCAGTATTCCCCTGTATTATAGGCCACATAGCGGCCGCCGTCGTTCAGCCGGAAATATGCACATTCCGCCGTTGCGCACTGGTAGAAGATCTGGCTCTGGCTGGAAATGAAATGCCCTGCGAACATGGCCGCCAAAGCGCCGCCCTGCTCTGTTTTCACATAGTTTCTCCAGGAAGCCAGATTATAATTGGGCAGCAGGCCCACATTGAAATCAGGCACCACCTTATTAATGGCGTTGATGGGATAAACCTCCGTCTGCACATTGGCATAAACCACTTCCCAGAATCCATTGTCATTCTGCAGCACATACTGCTTGATGTTTGCCGTGTTGGAAACGGGAGAGAACACCACCACGGCGTGCTTGTTGTCCTTGCGGATCTCCCGCACAAAATAATCCTCAAACTTGCCTTCGTACAGGCAGATATAATTCAAAATACGGTCATATTCCGCGGAAGCAGAGGACAACCGCCCCACAGTGCCGTGGCTCTGATTATATTTCGCCAGCAGCGCCGTATAGCTTTCCGGAGAGATCTGGCCCGCCTTGCCGTTGGCCGAAGCCAGCAGATATTTGTCATTCTGTCTCACCGCAGCGAATACCCCAAGGCCCGTGCTGCCGGAGGGCACATTTGCCCCGTCGTACTGGGCCAGGTCGCTGCCCTTGATGAGCAAAAGCTCATAGCCCGTCGTGTCCAGCCCGCTCTGCAAAAAGCCTTCCTTCACCAGCATGGCAGGGCTTATGTAACAGCCGTCATAATAGCCGTAAAGCTTCCCGTTTTTGCTCATCCAGCCCCGCTTCGGCCCGTTGATGCGGTAATCCTGCTGGGCCGCCGCCGCCACGGCAGTCAGGTTTTCATAATGCAGGGAGGTCTGGCTCTGCCAGAAGGGCTTCTGCTGGGTCACCGGCTTGTCCTCTTCTTTCTTCGGTTCTTCTGTTTTTTCATCGCCGCCCTCCGGCTCATCTTCCTTGCCGCCGGGCACAATGATCTCCGTTGTCTGGCCGTCGTCCCGCTCATCCTGAACGGGAGGTGTCGGGTCTTCCGTCACCGCCGGGCCGCAACCGCCCATGCAGAGGCAAAGGGCCAGAAGCAGGCTGAAAAGCCGCCAATTCTTATTCTTCACAATAATCATCCTCTTTGTCTTTGATCGCTTCATATACAGAAAGCAGTTCTTCCTTGTGGGCCGCCAGAATGGCCGTCAGCCTTTCCTCCATGACCTCCTGCTCCTCTGCAAAGGGGAAGGAAACCACCCAAACAGGGTCGAAATGCCCGTCCTCTTCCTCGATGGTGTCCACCAAAGCCCCTACCGTTTCCGGGTCATAATAATCATAGACCGCATCATATTCCCAATCCTGCAGTTCTCTGTCGCAGGTCAGCCGCAGAATGACCGTTTCGCCTTCCGCATAAATATTATAGATCAACCCACTGTTTTCCTGCAGGGAATAAGCCCCCAGCTCCTTTTCCAGAAATCCGGTCTCCCCATCCTTCAGCATGATCACGATTACTGTTTCTTCCATGTATAGTCTCCTTCATTTTTATCGATATACACAAATCACTTATCGTATGATTATACTACAAAAACCCCGAAAATGCAACAAACCCCACTCTTTTACAGGTATATCTGTCTATCAGACGAAAATCTTAAGAATTTGTTCCCCTCCTGTTTCGCTTTTGCCGTTTTTTCTGCTTTCCTGCGGCAAAAAAGCCCTATGGGTCTCCCCATAAGGCTCCTTTTATTTGATGGTCGTCTGCGCTTCGTACAGCGCAAAGGCCTCTTTATTGACCCCGCAGACCGGACAGCGGTAGGATACTGGCAGGTCCTGCCATTCCGTCATTTCCGGAATGCCATTTTCCGGCTCGCCCTTGGCCTCGTCATAAATATAGTCGCAGGTATTGCATTTATATTTTTTCACCGCACACCACTCCTTTTCTAAGAGCAGTATGACCGAAAATATCCGATTTTATCCTTATTTCAAAATATCCTGCAGGAAACTGTCTGCATCAAACTTCGCATCCAGCCCCAGATAATCCGCCACCGTCTGGCCCAGGTCTGTAAACCCTTTTCTGATGCCCAGGTCCACGCCTTCCTTCACATTCTTGCCGTAAATCAGCAGGGGAACATATTCCCTGGAATGGTCTGTGCTGGCTGTGGTGGGGTCGCAGCCATGGTCTGCTGTGATGATGAGGATGTCCTCGTCCTTCAGTTGTGCCATGATTTCAGGCAGCTTGCCGTCGAAGTATTCCAAAGCGCCGGCATAGCCTTCCACATCGTTTCTGTGGCCATAGATCATGTCCGTATCCACCAGATTTGTGAACAGGATGCCCTCGAAGTCTTCCTTCATATACTGAATGGTCTTTTCAATACCATCGGCATTATTCGTGGTATGGTCAGCCTTTGTCATGCCCCGGTGCTCAAAAATATCCTCGATCTTGCCGATGGCCACCACTTCCATGCCTTTTTCCTTGGCCAGGTCCAGAATGGTCACGCCTGTAGGCTCCAGAGAAAAATCCTTTCTGTTCTTTGTACGGGTAAAGCCTTCCGCTTCATTCCCAACAAAAGGACGGGCGATGACACGGGCCACGCCGTGTTCCCCGGTCAAAATCTTTCTGGCAATGCCGCAGATCTCATACAGTCTTTCCAGGGGGATCACTTCCTCATGGGCAGCGATCTGGAATACGCTGTCTGCAGAGGTATACACGATGGGATAGCCTGTCTTCACATGCTCCGCCCCCAGGTCCTGAATGATGACCGTACCGGAAGCGGAATAGTTGCCCAGAGTTTTTGTGCCGATGGCCTCTTCAAAGGCATCCATCACATCCTTGGGGAAGCCTGTTTCCGTATAGGTGGGGAAAGGCTTCGCCGTTACGATGCCCGCGATCTCCCAATGGCCTGTAGTGGTATCCTTGCCGATGGATTTTTCGCCCATCTTGCAGAAGCAGCCCTTGGGCGCGTCCACCTTGCCCAAAAGATGGATGTCCTCCCCCTGAATATTCCCCAGGCCCAGTGCCGCCATATTGGGCAGGCTGGTTTCCGGTCTTGCTTTTTTGATATTTACCAATGTATTGCTGCCAGCATCGCCAAAATCCGCCGCATCAGGCAGTTCGCCAATGCCAACGCTGTCCAGCACGATAATAATTGCTCTTTTCATACTTTCACTCCTTTTGCCTCTTTTTTGCATCAGTTTTCTTTCCATCTTTATTATACCACAGTTTCGGCAAAAAGAAAACGCTGATATCTCTCAATACCAGCGTTTCGGTTTCCGTTTCTGATTACAGGCTGTTTACCAGTCTTGTCAGGGAAGATTTTTTTCTAGCCACTGCGTTTTTGTGGTAGATGCCTTTCATGTATGCTCTGTCGATTGCGGATACAGCGCCTTTCAGTGCTGCTGCTGCTGTTTCTTTATCGCCAGCGTTTACAGCAACGATTACTTTCTTCATCGCTGTTTTTACCTGAGATTTGATCATTTTGTTTCTCAGTGTTTTTTTGTTGATTACTTTGATTCTTTTCTTAGCAGATTTGATATTAGCCAATGTAATGTCCTCCTAAATACGTTTGATGTGGTTTTCTTTGTCGGCATCCGAAGACACCGCTCTTTCAACTTACCATTAACCACCTTTGAGGGCTTCTCCCTCCGACACGGTTGGGGCCTTTTTGCCGCTCTCTCAAGCACCCCTGGTTAACTCAACAGATATATTCTACCTTATGAAAACCAATAAGTCAATGAATACTTTTCAAAACAACGAAAAAAATAATCAAAAAAATCGAAAGGCTGTGAGCAAATGTACCAAACAGATGAAAACAACGCCCAAATCTTCTCCGTCCGTACCGACCTGGCCATCGAAGCCAGAGAACTGGCCCAGCAGGAAGCCGCCGAGGCGGAAGAGCTGGAGGGCGTTCAGGTGGAAACGGAAGAGACCGACGATTTTTTCCTGACCCATGTGCGCATCGTTTCCGAACAGGGAAGCCGGCTCATGGGCAAGCCTGAGGGTAATTATATCACATTAGAGTCAGAAAAGCTAAAGGAAAATGATGTAGAATGTCACGAAAAAATCATCAAAATTTTAGCAGAAAATATCCGTTCTCTTGCTCATTTTGACGAAGAAAGCTGTATCCTGGTGGCAGGCCTGGGCAACTGGAACATCACCCCCGATGCCTTAGGCCCCAAGGTCGTTTCCAAAATCCTCGTCACCCGCCACCTGCAGGGCACCCTGCCTGCCGAAATCTAAGAAACCGTCCGCCCCGTGGCCGCTGTCAGCCCCGGCGTCATGGGCATCACCGGCATCGAAACCGGAGAGATCATCAAGGGCATCGTGGAAAAAATGCATCCCTCCCTCCTCATCGCCATCGATGCGTTGGCCGCCCGCCGTTCCAACCGCATCAACGCCGCCATCCAGCTTTCCGATACCGGTATTTCCCCCGGGGCCGGGGTAGGCAATAAACGGATGATGCTGGATGAAAAGGCCCTGGGCATCCCCGTCATCGCCATCGGCGTACCCACCGTCGTGGATGCCGCCACCCTGGTCAATGACACCATGGATCGCATTTTGGGTGAAATGATGCAGCAGACCCAAAAAGGCTCCGTCTTCTATCAGACCCTCCATTCCCTGGAGCAGGAGGAAAAATACCAGATGATCGCCGATATCCTCGGCCCCTATACAGGCAATATGTTCGTCACCCCCAAGGAAGTGGATGCGGTGGTGGACCGTCTGGCCAATATCATCGCCAATTCCATCAATATCGCCCTCCACCCCGGCATCACCATGGAGGATATCAATAAATACGCCTGGTAAAGCGAAAGCCCGGACAAATGTCCGGGCTTTTTGCGCGCCTTAAATCATCGTTGCCGCTTCGATCAGTTTTAATTTCATGGCACTCAGCATATCAGACAGGTCCACAGGAACGATATCGGGGTTTTTCAGACGTTTCTGTTCTTCCCACAGGGTTTCCTTTTCTCTGTTGCAGTATGCCTGAATGTCCATGGTCTCAGGGCATTCATACACCAGCTTGCCGTCGATGAAAACAGGCACCAGCAGCTCTCTCAGGGTGAAAGTGCCTGCGGGCAGCTTCATGTTTTTCCATCTTGCGCCGGTATCGTAGATGTGCATGTCCTTCTCTTCGGAGAATATCTCTTTCTCCAGGGCCAGCAGGTCTGCCTTGATCTTGCCCGTCGCCTTATCATAGATACGAACCACTTTCTTGATACCGGGATTCGTTACCTTTTCCACGTTGTTGGACAGCTTGATCTTGGGTTCAAAATCGCCGTCCTCGGTTTCCTCTGCCGCCAACTTGTATACGCCGCCAAAGGCAGGGCAGTCATCGGAAGTGATGAGCTTTGTGCCAACGCCCCACAGGTTGATGGCGGAGCCCTGCAGCTTCAGGCTCATGATGAGGTTTTCATCCAGATCGCTGGAAGCGGAAATGATGGCATTGGGATATCCTGCTTCGTCCAGCATCTTTCTTGCCCGCTTAGAAAGATACGCCAGGTCGCCGCTGTCCAGGCGGATGCCGTAGCCTTTTTCGGGCAGTGTGCCCTTTTCCTTCATTTCATCAAATACCTGAATGGCATGGGGCACGCCGCTTTTCAGCGTATTGTATGTGTCTACCAGGAAAATGCAGGCATCGGGGAACAGCTCTGCATAAGTACGGAAAGCCGTCAGCTCGTCAGGGAAACTCATGACCCAGCTATGGGCATGGGTGCCTTTTACGGGCACGTTATACAGCTTGCCTGTCAGCACGTTGCTGGTTGCCGCGCAGCCACCGATGACAGCCGCTCTTGCGCCCAATGTGCCTGCATCGGGGCCCTGGGCACGGCGCAGGCCGAATTCCAGAACCGCATCCCCCTGGGCCGCATGCACCACCCGGGAAGCCTTTGTGGCGATCAGGCTCTGGTGATTGATGATGTTCAAAAGGGCCGTTTCAATGAGCTGTGCCTCAATGATGGGCGCCTTAATGCGCATCAGAGGCTCTTGGGGAAATACCACTGTGCCTTCGGGGATGGCGTAAACCTCACCCGTAAAGCGGAACTCCTTCAGGTAGCCAATGAACCCTTCGGAGAAAATATGCAAACTCTCCAGATATTCGATGTCTTCTTCTGTAAAATGCAAGTCGTTCAAATATTCGATGGCCTGCTGCAGCCCCGCCGCGATGGCAAAACCGTTGCCGCTGGGGTTCTTTCTGTAGAAAAGATCGAATACCACCTGTCTTTTGTGTGCGCCTGTTTCGTAGTAGCCCTGCATCATGGTCAGCTCATATAAGTCTGTCAGCAGCGCAAAGTCTCTGCCTTTCATTTTAAAGTCTCCTTTTTTTGGGCTGGCAGGGTGTTTCCATTTTCCTATACTTTTTGCACACATCCTGCCAAAACTTAATATTACCGCAAAAGTATATTGGATTAATTATACACACCTTCTCACCGAAAATCAAATTTTTTGACCGCATTTTCCCTTTCTGCCGAAAAAAAGTCCCCTTTTCCTGCATTTTGCCCCGTTTTGGTATACAGTCCACCTGATACAACATACTTGTTTTTTGCTGAAAAAAGGGCTTTACAAGGCATTTTTTGAATTGTATAATGGACAAGTAATTGTATATTGGAAACACTGTGATGGAGACAGTATGTATCCTCAGACTGACCCCAGAGAGGCCGGCAATGGTGGAAGCCCGCCGTCAGGGAAGATGCAGAAGATCACTCCGGAGTGGCAGACCGAACAGCATATTCCATTGGAATCTCAGTAGACTCTGCCGTGGCCCGCGTTAAGGGAAAGCATCATGATGGTGATGTGTTGAGTTGGACGGCGAAGCTATGCCGTCAAATCAGGTGGTACCGCGAGCCCTCTCGTCCTGTTGGATGTGAGGGCCTTTTTATATGCAAAAAAGCGGCAAAACCGCACCATCATATTTTTACAGAAGAACGCAGAAAAGTACAAAAGAAAAACAAAATCAAGCAGAAGCATTCTTAATTTTAAGGAGGAAATCAACATGTACGACAAAGTCCCCAATAATATGAACTTCGTCGAAAGAGAAGTCGTTGTGGAACAGTGGTGGAGAGACAATGACATCTTTGGCAAAAGCATCAAGGCAAGAGAAGGCGCACCCGTGTTCACCTTCTACGATGGCCCCCCCACAGCCAACGGCAAGCCTCATATCGGCCATATCATCACCCGTGCCGTAAAGGACCTGGTGCCCCGTTATAAAACCATGAAAGGCTACCGTGTTCTGAGAAAAGCCGGCTGGGATACCCACGGCCTGCCCGTTGAACTGGAAGTAGAAAAAACCCTGGGCCTGGACGGTAAGGATCAGATCGAAGGCTACGGCGTAGAACCCTTCATCGGCAAATGTAAGGAATCCGTTTGGACCTATGAAAAAGAATGGCGCTCCATGTCCGACCGTGTTGGCTTCTGGGCAGATATGGATGACCCCTATGTAACATACCATAATGAATATATCGAATCCGAATGGTGGGCGCTGAAACAGATTTGGGACAAAGGCCTCCTGTACAAAGGCCATAAAGTTGTTCCCTACTGCCCTCGCTGCGGCACAGCCCTGTCCTCCCACGAAGTTGCCCAGGGCTATAAGGATGTAAAGGAAACCTCCGCCATCGCAAAATTCAAAATGGCCGATACGGAAAACACCTACTTCCTGGCTTGGACCACCACACCTTGGACTCTGCCCTCCAATATCATCCTGTCTGTAAACGCAAAGGAAACTTACGCAAAAGCAAAATATCAGGATTACTATGTGATTATGGCAGAAGCCCTGATGGATTCCGTTCTGGGCGAAGGCAACTATGAAGTTGTGGAACGCATGAAGGGCGGCGACCTGGAATTCGTAAAATATGAACCCCTCTTTGACTTCCAGCCCAACGGCGATGATTTCAAAGGCTACTTCGTAACCTGTGATGACTATGTCACCCTGACAGACGGTACCGGTATCGTTCATACCGCATACGCTTATGGTGAAGATGACTACCGTGTATGTAAAAAATACGGCGTGACCTTCTACCAGAACGTAGATACAACAGGTCACATGAATGAACTGGCAGGTCCTTTCAACGGTCTGTGGGTAAAAGACGCTGACCCTGTCATCCTGAAATATATGGAAGAAAACGGTTCCCTGTTCGCGGCTCTGCCCTTCGAACATAACTATCCTTTCTGCTGGAGATGCGACACACCCCTTTTGTACTACGCAAGAAGCACATGGTTCATCGAAATGACAAAACTGCGTGACAGGCTGGTGGCAAATAACAGAACCATCAACTGGTATCCCGATAACATCAAAGAAGGCCGTTTCGGCAACTTCCTGGAAAATGTTATCGACTGGGGCCTGTCCCGTGAAAGATACTGGGGCACACCTCTGCCCATCTGGGAATGTGCATGCGGCCACAGACATACCATCGGTTCCATCGCTGAACTGAAGGAAATGTCCCCCGACTGTCCCGAAGAGATCGAACTGCATAAACCCTTCATCGACGCCGTTCATATCACCTGCCCTCAGTGCGGCAAGCTGATGACCCGTGTTCCCGAAGTGATTGACTGCTGGTTCGACAGCGGCGCAATGCCCTTCGCACAGTGGCACTATCCTTTTGAAAATAAGGAGATCTTCGACGAAAACTTCCCCGCAGACTTCATCTCCGAAGCCGTTGACCAGACTCGTGGCTGGTTCTACACCCTGCTGGCAGTTTCCACGCTGCTCTTTGACTGCGCCCCCTTCAAGAACTGTATCGTTCTGGGCCATGTACAGGATAAAGACGGTCAGAAGATGTCCAAGCATAAAGGCAACGTTGTAAATCCCTGGGACGCACTGAATAAACAGGGTGCTGACGCCGTTCGCTGGTACTTCTATGCAAACTCCGCGCCTTGGCTGCCTTCCCGTTACTATGACGAAGCCGTATCCGAAATGCAGAGAAAATTCATGGGTACCCTGTGGAACACCTACGCATTCTATATCCTCTATGCGGAAATCGACCAGTTCGATCCCACAAAGTACGCTCTGGAATATGATAAACTAGCGCCCATGGATAAATGGATTTTGTCCAAGCTGCAGACCCTCAATAAATTCGTGGATGACTGTCTGGATGGCTATAAGCTGACAGAACCCGCCCGTGCTATGACCGACTTCCTGGATGACCTGTCCAACTGGTATGTAAGAAGAAGCCGTGAACGTTTCTGGGCAGCAGGCATGGAACAGGATAAAGTCAATGCTTACATGACCCTGTATACCGTTCTGGAAACCATGGTAAAACTGGCTGCGCCTTTCACCCCCTTCATCACAGAAGAGATCTATGGCAACCTGGTAAGAAAAGCAGACGCAAACGCACCTGAATCCGTTCACCTGTGCGATTGGCCCGCATACCATGAAGAATGGGTGGATGTGAACCTGGAAGCAAATATGGACTTCGTTCTGAAAGTCGTTGTAGAAGGCCGTGCCGCTCGTAACGCCAGCGCCATGAAGAACAGACAGCCTTTGGCTATGATGTATGTAAAGGCAGAACAGTCCCTGCCCGCAGAATATCTGGAGATCATCAAAGACGAACTGAACGTAAAAGCCGTTTCCTTCACCGATGACGTAGAAGCCTTCACCACATACACCTTTAAGCCTCAGTTGAGAACCCTGGGCAAAAAATACGGCAAGCTGGTTCCCGCTATCGGCGCTTATCTGAAAGAAGTAGACGGTTCCGCGTTCATGGCTGAACTGAAAGCAAACGGCAAGGCTGTATTCACTCTGGACGGCAGCGAAGTTGTTCTGGAAATGGACGATGTACTGGTTGATACGGCGGAAAAAGGCGGCTTTGTATCCTCCGGCGATAATAACCTGACCGTTGTTCTGGATACAAACCTGACCCCCGAACTGGTGGAAGAAGGTTTCGTGCGTGAGATCATCTCCAAGGTGCAGACCATGCGTAAAGAAGCCGATTTCAACGTAACAGACCGCATCAAGGTTTACCACGATGGTAATGCGAAGATCGCAGAAATTTTGGCTGCAAACGATATCAAAGATGACGTTCTGGCTGATGAAGTAGTTGCCGGCACAGGCGGCGAATTGTCCAAAGAATGGAACATCAACGGCGAAAAAGTAACTCTGGGCGTAGCTAGAGTATAATTTCCCCACTAAAATAACCCCCGGAATACTCCGGGGGTTATTTTTTTCTTGAGGGTTTCACCCTCAAACTCCTACCAAGGGAATCATCCCTTTGGAACCCGATACGAAAACGCATGTACATGCGTTTTCAAATAGGGGTGCAGGGGAATTATTTCCCTGCTGGGGTTTGGGGCAAAGCCCCATAAACGGTTTTATTCACCAAACTTAACAGCCGCTTCTTTTAACATATCACGAATAGGCAGTTCATAAGGGCATCTCTTCTCGCAGGCCCCGCAGCCAATGCACGCACTGGCCTTCACCGCCATGCTGCTGTATCTGTCCTTCGCCCAGTCCCCCAGTCCATATCTGTCCAGATACCCCTGGAACAGGAATACGTTGGGGATGGCAATGCCCACCGTGCAAGGCGCACAATAATTGCATCTGCGGCAGAAATGATTGCCCAATTGCCCTCTGGTCTCTTCCATCTTCGCCAGTTCCGCTTCCGTCAGCGGGGAAGTATCGGCCACCGCCGCCAGGTTCTGTGCGATCTCCTTCAGGTCAAACATCCCGGGAATGACAACATCCACATCCGCATTGGCGCAAATGAACCGCAGCGCCAGGGTCGCATCCTCAATAGCGCCCCCTGCCAAAGGCTTCATTACGATAAACCCCACGTTCTGCTCTGTGCATCTTCTCATCAGTGCTTCCCCCTGTTTCTCCACAATATTATAGGGGAACATGATGGTCTCTACCCAGTCATAGCCCAAAGCCTTCTCAAATACCTCCAAAGAATGGGCCGTCACGCCGATATGGCCGATCTTGCCCGCCGCCTTCGCTTCCAGCAGGGCCTCCAGGGCGCCGCCCTCCGCCGCCACCTGCTCTAGCTGCGCCACATTGGGGTTATGTACCTGATATAGGTCGATATACTCCGTCCGCAGGTTGCCCAGGCTGATGTCGATGTCCTTCGCCATGGCCTCTTTCGTTCTCGCCATGCTCTTTGTGGCCAGCACAAATTTGTCCCGCAGGCCTTCCAGGGCCTCCCCGATGTAGCTTTCAGAAACCGTATATCCCCTTGCGGTGTCGATATAATTGATGCCCTTTTCCGCCATGGCCTTCACCAGTTCCTTTGTCACCGCCGCATCCACCCGCTGAATGGGAATGCCGCCAAAGCCCAGGCGGGAAATTTTCAAGCCTGTTTTGCCCAGTGTTCTGTATTCCATAAAAATACCTCCTTGTATGTAAAAATCCGTATTATTTTCTAGTTTAAGGATAGCATGAAAATAAATACAAGGCAATAAAAAAGCCCGCTTCTGCGGGCCTAATTTTATGCTTCCGTTTCTTTGGCAAAATCAATAAACTTCTGATACTTCTCTTCAAAGAGGCTGTTCTTCATATACACATAGTTGAACTCCCGGTAGATCTCAAAATCCTCAATGTCCAGCTCCACCAGGCTGCCTTCCTCCAACTCCTGCCGCACCATGGGATAATAGGAAAAGGTAATGCCCAGGTTGGCCTTCACCAGTTCCTTGATGGCGATAAAGTTGCTGATCTCCTGCACGGAAGGGAAACTGCCGATGGTAAAATTGTTTTCCTTCAAAATCTCCTCCAAAATCTCACGGGTGCCGGAGCCTTCCTCCCTGAGCACCAGCCCCACAGAGCGAATATCCCCCAGCTTCAGCCTTTTTCCCGCCAGAGCGCATTCCCTGCAGCAGGTGCCCACGAATCGCTCCCTTTTGTAAAGCTGATAGGCGTATTTCTCCTTGTCAAAGAACCCCTCCAGAATGGTAAAGTCCAGTTCCCCTTTTTCCAGCATCTGCAGCAGATTTTTCGTATTATCCACATACAGATGCATCCGAAACCGGGGATTTTCCCGTAAAAACCGGCTCATAATGGAAGGAAAAACAAACTCCCCGATGGTTTTCGTGGCCCCGATGCGCAGGTGGATCTCCTCCTCCTGCGTCCTGGCCATTTCCTTCTGGATGCCCCGTTCGTTGGCCACCATTTCCGAAGCCAGGCGGCGCAAAAGCTCGCCCTTTTCCGTCAACTGCAGCACCTTCCCCGTGTAGGAAAACAGCTTGCAGCCGTAATGCTCCTCCAGAAAGCGGATATGCTGGGTCACGGCAGGCTGGGTGATATGCAGTTCTTCCGCCGTTTTGGTATAATTCATTTTTTCGCATAGCTTTAAAAATGTCAGGATGCGGTTATCCAGCATACTCTTCCCCTCCTTCCGCCATTTTCCATTCTCAGTCCATCATCGCCGCCACGCCTGCGGGAATTTCAATTTCTCCCACCTGGTCAAACTGCCCGCAGACCATGGTAATGGAAGTCTTTGCGATATCAATGGCGATATCCGCCTCCGTCATGCCCATGGCCTCCATGGAGCTGTCCATGATCTTCTGCATCATTTCCGTCATGTCCATTTCATATTTGCGCACATAGCCCGCCTCGTCGATCCAAAGGCTGATGGGCAGGTCGCCCAGGTCCCCATACATGGCCTTGAGCTGCTCCTCCGTCACGCCCATGCTTGCGGCAGAGCTTTCCATGCCGCTGGCCGCCAGGGCTTCCTCCATGGCCTCCCCGGTGATAACGCCGCTGATTTTCGTTGTCTCCACGCCGTCGATCTTCTCCCCGCCGTCGGCTTTGAAGTTCTCGATATTGTCCAGATACAGGTCCATGTTTTCCTCGGCGTTGTACTGGTCCAGTTCCCCCATCTCCAGGGTCTCTTCATACCAGGTATCCGCGGAATACAGGTAGGTTTTCAGCTTGCCGTCCTCTTCCAGGGCAAACATCTGCATCTCTTCCATCTCCGTGCCATCGTCCATCTGCATGGCCATCTTCATCTGCATCCGCAAAGGCTCCTGCTGGGTCAAGATCGTCGCCACCGTGGTGGTCTCCAGCACCTCCCCTTCCATGCCCATATCCATCTCCATGGTCATTTCCGATGCCATGCTGTTGACCGATGCCATGGTCTCCTTCGCCTGCTGCAGCAAAGCCTCCGCCGTGTCCGCGCCGCTGCCGCCGCAGCCTGTCAATGCAAGGGTCATGGCTGCCGCCGCAGCCAATCTTTTTCTAAGCTTCATTCTCATTCCTCCAGCTTCCGTCTTTTTCCGCATTTTACCCATTATAGCATCCTTTCCATCGCCCGTCCCTTACGAACTTCTTAAGATTTCTTTTTCTTCGCTTTTTCCTTCTCCAGGGCCTTGCCTCCCGTGCAGTAAGAAAACAGGAAGCATTCCTGGCATTTTGGCCTGCGGGCAATGCAGACCTTTCTGCCATGGGCGATCATCTGGGTATTGATATCGATCCATTTTTCTTTGGGCACGATCTTCATCAGGTCAAATTCGATTTTCACAGGGTCTTCGCTCTTCGTCAGCCCCAAAAGATTGGACACCCGCTTCACATGGG
>X73_One_humped_Camel__coassemble_275_pt1 | contig 18439 bp, 18 predicted proteins | sample X73_One_humped_Camel__metabat2_low_PE_007 | metagenome-assembled genome bin X73_One_humped_Camel | reverse complement strand
CCTTGGAGCTGCTCAGCTTGATGGAGCCGTTTTCGATTTCATCGTCGTCGATGGATACGGCGTATTTCTTTGTGGATTTTTTGCTGGATGTGGAAGGTGTGGGGTCTACGGGCTTAACATTTTCAACGCCTGCAGCATCCAGTGCTTCCTGTGCTGCGTCACTCAGTGCGTTGTTTGCAAATGTAGATTTAACAGGGTTTTCAGCGTAATCTTCACTATCAAACACAAGATTGTTAATAGTGTTATTTTTGATTGTTGCTTCTGCACCGTTGTAAACTTTGAATCTTACATCGTTAAAATCATTGCCAGTAACAACGGGAGAACCGCTTACAACGTTTACAGTTCTGCCGGATACGATTGTGTTATTTGTAAATTCTGTGTCCCCACGAAGCAGGATTACGTTGGTATTCTCTCCCAATTCAAATGTATTCCCTGTAACTGTAAGATTGTCTCTTTCTTCTTCATGGTAAATAGCAGTACCATTTGTTTTGAAAGTACTATCCTTAATGGTTACATCGCCAACACCGGGCAGAACGCCATAAGTACCGCCTTCAAATGTAACATTATTGATTGTACCAGACTGCAGACCAATACCTCCGGCAACACCCTCAGCAATATTGATTGTCAAATCATTGATGTTCAGGTTTTCTGCGTCATAGAACAGCCGGTTGCCATTGCCAGCAGATTCAATACTATTAACTGTCAGAGTATGGCCGTTACCATTGATTGTCAGTCCGTTAATATTGAGCGTAATGAGGTTGCCATTCCCAATGGTCATCTCTTCTGCAAACATGATCCATTTGTCAACGGTTACATCAGAAAGGATTTCAACCGTGCCAGCGGGTGCCGCTGCTTTGATTGCTTCCTGCAGGTCAGAATAGTATTCTGTACCAACTTTAGCTACCATTGTAACCAAACTGCCGTTATTGTTAGACACCACTTTGTCACCTACAGTGATCGTTGCACCTTCACTTACCTTATCAGCAGGAACGTCTGTTTCAAAAGTACCCTCTTCGAGTTCACCATTATTATTGAGCACAACACCTGTACCAATAACTGTAGTAGGTGCTGGTTCATGGTTGTTAATTGTTGTACCAGTGGAGCCAAGCGTATCTGTCACATCATCATCGCCAATTTTTGCGGTAGTATCACTGCTTACTTCATTATTGATTACATAAGAAGGTATTCTTGTTGCACCCTCATTTTTGCCGCCCTGGTTTGCACCGGCAATCAGACCAACTGTTGTTGCCTCTTCATCGGTTGCTTCAATTTTAACTTCGTCAACAGAACACTCAGAAATTGTATTGCCATAATGCGCAATACCACAAATGCCGCCCACACGGTCAACACCTGTGATGCTCAGATTGGTTACAGAGCAATTTGTAATATCATTGGAACCTTCCCCACGGAAACCCCAGATACCACCAATATAGGAACCATCATTCCCTTTGATATAAGAACCACTATCGCCGATAACACGACAGTCTTTTACTTCACCCATATAACCATTGCCACCAATAACACCTGCATACCACCATGCATCAATTGCAATATCACCTTTTACTGTACAATTGCTGACTTCTTTACCAGTGTAGCCATAACCAACAACAGCGCCAACATACAGAGAGCCTGTGATGTCAACATTTTCAATTGTCAGGTCTTTAATCACCGCCGGGCTGTCTGTTCTGCCAAAAAGACCAATGCCATTATTGGCAGAAGTATTGCTCAGTTCTTTTGTGATTTTCAAATTGGAAATTGTGTAATTCCCACCATCAAAAGTCCCTTTGAATGTTTTGCCCATATAACCAATAGGTGTCCATTCTTCATTTTCCAAGTCAATATCCGCACCTAAAGTTACTGTTTTGCCAGAAAAATCATTTCCTTCATTTACCAACTTAGCTAAACCAGCTAAATCAGCGGCATCTTCCAGCGTAAAACTATTTCCTTCTGTACTGTACCAACCTGTATCCACAGTTGTTTCCTCTGCCATTACCGTCACAGGCATCATCGTTGCCAGCATACATAGCGACAAAATACAGGCAATCATTTTTTTGCGTTTCATACCTTTTCCTCCTTAAAATTTTTTCATTACTATTCCTTTTCCTCGTTGCGAATTTCCGGTTTTGAGCAGACCTCACCCCAAACCCATTCGTACGAACAATTATAACAAAACAGAATAATTTTTACAACCTTTTAGAATTATTTATATAACTTTTTGGAATAAAATTGAAGAACATATCTGAATTTTAGGAGGTGCTGTATGCTCCGTTTGAAACATCTACGGGAAGAGCGGCGAATCAGCCAGCAAAAATTGGCCCTTGATCTGAATATTTCTCAGGCTTCCATCAGCAAATATGAAAAAGGCCTCGCAGAGCCGGATATCCCCATGCTTTGTACGATCTCAGAGTATTTTCATGTCTCCGTCGATTATCTGATCGGCAGAACGACCGTGCGAACGCTCCCTACTGCCATGCCCATAGATGACCGTGAAGCCGCCTTGCTCCACCATTTTGCCTCCCTTGCGCCCCATCAGAAAGAAAAAGTGGAAATGTATCTTTTGGGCCTGCTGGACCTGTAACATCGACCGCCGGAGATTGCCTGCGGTCTTTTTTTGCGCAAAAAAAGACTTGGAAACATAAAATTTCCAAGCCTTTGTCTTTCTTATAAAATTAGAACTCCATTTTTTCTTTCAGGTAGGATACCAGATCCGCAATAGGCATTCTCACCTGTTCCATAGTGTCTCTGTCACGCACTGTCACACACTGGTCTTCCACGGAGTCAAAGTCGTATGTGATGCAAAAAGGTGTACCCACCTCATCCTGTCTTCTGTATCTCTTACCGATGGAGCCTGCGTCATCGTAATCGCAGTTGAATTCCTTCGCCAGCATTGCGTAAACTTCGCCGGCCTGCTCGTTCAGCTTTTTGCTCAGGGGCAGCACAGCCGCTTTGATGGGCGCCAGTGCGGGATGGAAATGCATCACTGTTCTAACATCGCCTTCGCCCACTTCTTCCTCGTCATAGGCATCGCACAGGAACGCCAGTGTCACACGGTCAGCGCCAACGGAGGGTTCGATGCAGTAAGGCACATATTTTTCATTCTTCGCCTGATCGAAGTAGGACATATCCTCGCCGCTGGTGTTCTGGTGGCATGTCAGGTCATAGTCTGTTCTGTCCGCAATGCCCCACAGCTCGCCCCAGCCGAAGGGGAATTTGTACTCGATATCTGTTGTGCCTTTGCTGTAGTGGGACAGTTCTTCGGGAGAATGGTCTCTCAGTCTCATTCTGTCCTCTGTCATGCCCAGGCTCAGCAGGAAGTTTTTGCAGTATGCTCTCCAGTAATCCAGCCATTCCAGGTCAGTGCCGGGTTCGCAGAAGAATTCCAGCTCCATCTGTTCAAATTCTCTTGTTCTGAAGGTAAAGTTACCGGGTGTGATCTCGTTACGGAAGGATTTACCAATCTGACCAATGCCAAAAGGCACTTTCTTTCTTGTGGTTCTCTGTACGTTTTTGAAGTTAACGAAGATACCCTGTGCTGTTTCGGGACGCAGGTAAACCACGTTTTTCGCGTCTTCCGTTACGCCCTGGAAGGTTTTGAACATCAGGTTGAACTGGCGGATATCTGTGAAGTTATGGGCACCGCAGGAAGGACAGCAGATGTTGTGTTCGTCTACAAATGCTTTCATCTGGTCGTTGCTCCAGCCGTCTACGATCTGCTCGGGCATATTGTTTGCGGCGATATGGTCTTCGATCAGTTTATCCGCGCGGAAACGTTCCTTACATTCCTTACAATCCATCAGAGGGTCGGAGAAGCCGCCAACGTGGCCGGAAGCCACCCATGTCTGGGGGTTCATCAGGATGGCGCAGTCAACGCCGACGTTCATGGGGTTTTCCTGGATGAATTTCTTCCACCATGCTTTTTTCATGTTATTTTTCAGTTCCACACCCAAAGGGCCGTAATCCCATGTATTCGCCAGGCCGCCGTAAATTTCGGAGCCGGGGTATACAAAGCCTCTGTTTTTTGCCAATGCTACGATTTTTTCCATAGATTCTACTGCCATTTAAATAACCTCCTTTTTCTGTGGGGTTTCACCCCACACCCCACAAGGGGGTAACCCCCTTGACCCTATGCGAAATCAAACTGCGTTTGATTTCAAGGGATACAATAATAAAATACGGTTCAAGAGATGTTTTTTTCATAAGAAAAAGCCTTCATCACTTGCCGCAAAGCAAGGGACGAAAGCTCTAAAAATCTTCCGCGGTTCCACCCTCGTTGACTGATGCTGCCATCAGCCCTCTTTTGTGAACAAACTGCTCCAAAGCGCCCTTCTCTGTTTCCGATTACCGCCTCGCACCAACCGCCGGTTCTCTGAAAATCCTCCGCAGATACTCCTCTTTTTCATCGCAGGCATTATGAACTTGTGGTCTATGATAACGCTTTTGTCCCACCTTGTCAAGGCAAAAATTGCACGGAATTGCGAACTTTTTCCACCATTCATGCACAATTTTCCACAAAAGATAAACCGCTTTTCCTTCACTGTTCAAAAAAATCCCGGCTTTTCAGCCGCATATCCATATGTATCTCCATATAGCTTTTCAGGATACCGGTCATCTGTTCCAGGGCCTCTGCGGAAAGCGTAAAGCCGAATACCGCCTTGCCCTCCTTGGAAAGCACATGCCCAAAGGCCCTTCTTACCGCATCATATACCAGGACACTGTTCCCTGTGCGGTGCTCCGCGCAGTAAAAAGCCCCCAGCCTGCCGTCAAACCAGATATCCCCCTCCCGTTCGCCGCAGATATGGCATTCCTCCGGCGCAAAAAGCCCGTTAAGCTGCAATAATTTCAGCTCAAAAATACGGGAGACCAGCTTCGGGGGCAAAGTGCCCTTTTCCATCACGGAAAAAGCATAGTACAGCAGTTCCAGCACCTCATCCTGCTCCATGCCTGCGGGACAACTGCGGTCCGTCAGTTCCGCCAGATACATGGCCTCGGCAAATTTACCCACATCCAGCCGAAGCCCATAAAAGCTTTTCTGCAGTTCCGCTTGATTGATGGAATAAAAGCCGTTTCCTTCATAAACGACGAAATCGGCATAGCAGAACAGTTGCGTTGCCGCCAAAAGCTTGCTTTTCACATTCCGTGCCCCACGGGCAGACAACACCACACGCCCCACGCCCTTCGCCAGAAGGACGATCTGCTTGTTGCTTTCGCCTTTCATCTGTTCCCGTATGACAATGCCGCGCAGCTTTTCTGTTCCCATCGCCGACCTCGTTTATATTCGTCAGTAAAATTTCTTGTACCTGGATGTTTCCTCTATGCGGCGGCGGGGGTTTTCCGCCTGCTCCGCTGTTAATCTGCAGTAACGCAGGTAATCCTCCACCTGCCCTGTCTGCAAAAATTTCTGCCAGTATGCCCGTTCTCTTTCGCTCATTTCCACATCCCCTTTCTGTTCATAGGATGTGAAAATAGCGATTTAACATACTGATAAAATCCTTCCATTCGTGGGACGCTGTCCCACACCCTGACAGGGGAATAATTCCCCTGCACCCCTGCTTGCAGCAAAATGCAATTTTGCTGCGGTATCAGGTCAAGGGCATGATACCCTTGCGGGGGCATTGGGGGCAGCGCCCCCAAGGTCTTATATATTCCGTTTATCGTAGCCAAAGTTTTTCAGCAGGAAATCGCTGTCTCTCCAGTCCTTCTTCACCTTCACCCAAAGCTGCAGGTAAATCGGCGAGCCAAGGAGCCGCTGCATGTCATATCTGGCCGTGGACCCAATGCGCTTGAGCATACTGCCCTGCTTGCCGATGATAATACCCTTATGAGAGTCTCTTTCGCAGTAGATGGTCGCCTGTACATCCACCATATCCTGATCCGCCCGTTTCTTCATGGACATAATCTCCACCGCAATGCCGTGGGGCACTTCATCCTGCAGCAGATACAGGGCCTTTTCCCGGATGATCTCCGCCGCGATCTGCCGTTCCGGCTGGTCCGTCACCATATCCCCGGGGAAATACTGGGGGCCTTCCGGCAGATATTTTTTGATGACGTTCAAAAGCTCCTCTGTATTTCTGTCCTTCATGGCAGAAATCGGCACCACTTCCGCAAATGGATGCAGCTTGCTGTAGGTTGCGATGACTTCCAAAAGAGTATCCCGTTCCACGGTATCAATTTTATTGATGACCAATACCACAGGCGTCTTTACGTTTTTGATTTTTTCCAGCACATACTGATCCTGGGCCCCCACTTCCGTCGTAGGCTCAATGAGCATCAGCACCAGGTCCACCTCGTTGAACGTCGTTTCCGCGGAGCGCACCATATATTCCCCCAATTTGGATTTGGGTCTATGGATGCCGGGCGTATCCAAAAATACGCACTGAAAATCCTCCTTCGTCAGGATGGAAGTGATTTTATTTCTGGTGGTCTGGGGTTTATGGGATGTAATGGCGATTTTTTCGCCGATGAGGCAGTTCATCAGTGTGGATTTGCCCACATTGGGCCTGCCCACCAGGGAAACAAAGCCGGAGTGAAATTTTTTCATTCCACCTCTACCCCTCTTTCCTTCAGCATCGCCGCCTGTTCCTGCAGGAAAATCTCATCCTTGGCTTCCCAGTCCTTTGCCATATCCAACAGCAGCATATACTGCAGCCATCTGTCGTTCTTTGTGTCGATGTCCTCCTGGGTCAGCCCTTTGATGAGGCACAGGGCCTGGTAATATTTCATGCCGTTTTCCGCTGTCATGTATTCAGAATTCATACCCAGCACCACATGGATCTTGTTTGTTTTGGGCAGGCGGTATCTTCTGATATCCTCCTGGAAGTTTGTCACATCCCTGCCCATCAGCTTCGCAAATTCCACCGCAGCCTTATAATGGACCATCAGCTCTGTTTCTGTGATTTTCACACGGAAAGCGCCCCAGTTATCGATGATATACTGTTCCACTTCTTCCATGGTCCTTGCGTTTGCTTCTACCTTTACATCCGCAAATTTTGCTTTCAATGCGTCCAATGCGCTCATGTTCTTTTCCTCCTAAAAATAGTATGTATCAGTCTTTTCCCTTCCATTCGTCCCATTTCGCACGGATGGCCTGCATATCCTCCCATGCCGGGCGCTTCTTCGTCTCATCCCGCAAAAGGGCCGAAGGATGGTAAGTGGCGATGATATGATACCCCTTCCGTTCGATCCACTGCCCTCTTTGTTTTGTGATTTTGAACTCCGGATCGATAATCGTGGTGGCGGCGATGCGCCCCAGGCAAACGATGATTTTCGGCTGTATCAGCATGAGCTGATATCTGAGATAATTCAGGCAGGCCTCCTTTTCATCCTCATGGGGGTCACGGTTGCCGGGGGGCCGGCATTTCACCACATTGGCGATATACACATCCGAAAGGGTCAGCCCGATGCTGGCCAGCATCTTATCCAGCAATTGTCCCGCAGGGCCTACGAAGGGTATGCCCTGCAAATCCTCCTGCTGGCCGGGGCCCTCCCCGATGAAAAGGATATCCGCGCTGCGGCTGCCTTTGCCGATGACCACATGGGTACGCGTTTCCGCCAGTCTGCATTTATGACAGGAAAGGCATGCGCCCTCCAGTGTTTCCCAGCTTTTTTCCGCCATAAGCTTCCACCTTTTTCCTTACTTGATATCTTCGTTCTGAACCCCCCAACGTTTCAGTGCCTTTCCGTACTCGTTTTATTTAATATCCCCTGCACTGAAACCGGAGGGAAGCAGTTCTCTAACTGTAAATGTTACCATACCCTTTTCGTCGCTGTCCAGAATGACTTTCCCATCGGGCATGAATTCAAAGAGCACCTGCCGGCAAACGCCGCAGGGAGAAGCATAATCCCCGCTGCTTGCCACCACAGCGATTTTTTCAAATTCTCTGACCCCTTCGGAAATGGCCTTGAACATGGCCGTCCGTTCGGCGCAGTTCGTTGCGCCGTAGGAGGCATTTTCAATATTACAGCCCTTGAAAACCTGTCCGTCCTTCGCCAGCAGCGCCGCCCCCACCTTAAAACGGGAATAAGGGGCATAGGCAAACTGCATGGCCTCCTTCGCCAGCATTACCAGTTCTTTATCTGTCATAAGAATTCCTCCTTCAACCGCTTCGGGGAAATCCTGCCTGCAGCAAAATCTCCCTCTGTCTGCGAAACATCTCCGCTTCCTCCTCCGGCTCCATATGGTCATAGCCCAGAAGATGCAGCATACTGTGGGCCGTCAGAAAAGCGACCTCCCGCTTCAGGGAATGGCCGTATTCTTCCGCCTGTTCTCTAGCCCGCTCCAGGGAAATGATAATATCCCCCAGAATCATTTCGCCGTTTTCGTTCCGGTCCGCCTCTTCTTCCCCCTCAAAGGTCAGCATGGGAAAGCTGAGCACATCCGTCGCTCTGTCAATATTTCGAAACTGCTTGTTGATCTGGCGAATTTCCTCGTTATTCACAATGGAAACGCTGATCTCGCAGTTTTCATCAAATGCCTCGTATTTCAAAGCCTCTGCCGCCGCCCGCAGGATAGCATCCTCCAGTTCCGCCGCCAGCAGCTCCTCTGTTCTGTTATCGATCAGTAGATTCACTGTTTTCTTCCTCTCTGTTTTCTTCCGCAGGGGCTTCCACCTTCGCCGCCGCTTCAATTTCCTCCTGCTTGGGATAGGCCACCCGCTCGTGGTACATCCCGTGGAACACCTTCAAAAAGGCCTTCCGGATGATCTCCAGCTCATGGATGCCCAGGCCGCTGTGGTCCAACTGGCCGTCGTCCAGCTTATCCTTGATGAGGGCTTTCACCACGTCCTCCGCTTCCTCCAGGGTCTTTCCGCTGCCCAAAACGGAGCGCACCGCCGCTTCCACCGTATCCGCCAGCATCACCACTGCAGACTCCCGGGATGTGGGCACCGCCCCGTCATACCGGTATTCCGCTTCTGTCACGTTTTCTGCCCCATAGGTTTTCAGGGCCTTGAAGTAAAAAAACTTCACGATGCTTGTCCCATGGTGCTCCCGGATAACGTCCAGAATGACCCGGGGCAGGTTATGGGTCTGGCCCAGTTCCACCCCCAGGCGGGGATGCTGGGTGATGATTTTGGCGCTGGTCTCCGGCGTCAGGTCATCGTGGAGATTATAGCCTGTCTGGTTTTCGGAAAACATCTGAGGATTTTTCAGCTTGCCGATGTCATGGTAATAGGCACCGGCCCTGGCCAGGGCCGTATTTGCGCCAATTTCATAGGCCGCCGTTTCCGCCAGGTTCGCCACGATGAGGCTGTGGTGATATGTACCGGGAGCCTCGATCATCAGCCGGCGCAGCAGCTCGTTGTTGGGGTTTGTCAGTTCCAGCAGGCGGTGGGGCGTATTGGCCTCAAAGGTCGCCTCCCAGAAGGGCAGGCTGCCCACAGCGATGATGACAGACACCAGCCCCATGGCCGCCGCAAAGACGCATTTTAACAGCAGTCCCACCGAATAGCCATCCTCGAAAAACAGCCCTACGCCAAACATGGCCAGAAAGCTGACCCCGCCCATAGCCACCGCAATGGGCACGATGAACTGACGCTTGTCCGTTTTCTGGATGAGCAGAGCGCCCAGCGTGCCCACCAGCAGGGAATACATCAAAAACTGCACATCCCCGTCAAAAATGAAGCAGCCGATGATGCAGAACAGCGCATTCATCACCAGCGCCACCCTTCTGCCCGCCAAAAGGCTTGCCAGCATGGCAAACAGCCCCAGGGGGATCAGGGTGAAATAGGGGATATTGGCCATCAGCCGCAGCAGGATGACCATGATCACATAGACGCAAAACAGCATCTTTATTTCATTTTTCTTCAGCACCACAACGCCTCTGCCCCAGGCAAAGAACAGATACAGGGCCGCGAAAATCAATGTCACCAAAAGCAGGCTGCCCAAAAGAGGCAGTGCGCTGTGGGTATAATCCGCCCCGCCGATGAGCTTCAGGGACACCAGCCGGTCATAAATATCCTGGGTGATGATCTCCCCTTCGTCCACGATCTTCTGATTTTTGCGGACCATCACATTGGCAACCTCTGCCCTCTTTGCTTCCCTTGCCGCTTCCATGGCGTCCTCATCGGGCACAAGGTTCGGTTCCAGAGCCGCCTGGAAAATATTGCCCGCCATATCCTTCAGGATGCTGCTCCAGGCCGTTTGGGAAAAGGCCTCCTTGGCCGCCGTTTTGCTGCCCTCCAGCACATCCGCCGTGACCCCTGCGCTGTAAACCTGGTTGATGGTCGCCACGCAGTCCTCCGCAAAAAGGATGCGGTTGCCGGCGCTCAGGGCCGCATAGGCGTTGAGCTGCCGCTCCGTCAGCACCACAGGCAGCTTCCAGGGGGCTTCATGGGCTTTTTCATAGAGGTTTTCCTCCTCGCCCAGGTTCGCCAGGATGCCGTTCAGTTCCTGAAACATTTCATTGACCGCCATCCGGGTGTTTTCTTCCGCCACGATGTCGTTTTTATAAATGGGCCCCACGCTGTCTGCCGCCGCTTCCTTCAGGCGGTTGGTCGCCACCTCATCCACAGCGTCCTCCAGGGCCACATACCGCTTTTCCGCCACAGCGCCCACCTGCACCGTGTCCCCCTCCTGCACGGAAGAGCCCGTGCCGATGCAGAACAGGGTCAGCAGAAAGGCGATGGCAAACATCAGCCCCTGATGGGCCATTTTCTGATTGTTATTTGGGGAAGCGTCTTTCCTTCTTGCCATCCTGATCGCCTCGTTTCTTATTCTCAAACATTTCATATGCAAGGATGATCTTCTGCACCAGCGGGTGACGCACAACGTCTTTGTTGGTCAGCGTGATCTGACCGATGCCTTCGATGCCGGCCAAAATCTTCGTGGCCTCCATCAGGCCGCTTCTTTTGCCTTCTCCCAGGTCGATCTGGGTCACATCGCCGGTGATGACTGCCTTGGAGCCATAGCCGATGCGGGTCAGAAACATCTTCATCTGCTCCGGCGTGGTGTTCTGGGCCTCGTCCAGCACGATGAAAGCGTTGTCCAAGGTCCGTCCCCTCATATAAGCCAGGGGTGCCACCTCGATCAGGCCCTTTTCCATATTTTTCATGAAGTTTTCCGCCCCCATGATCTCATACAGGGCATCATACAAAGGCCGCAGGTAAGGGTCCACCTTCTGCTGCAGGTCCCCGGGCAGAAAGCCCAGCTTTTCCCCCGCCTCAATGGCCGGGCGAGTCAGGATGATGCGGTTCACTTCATTGTTTTTAAAGGCGGTAATGGCCATAGCCATGGCCAGGTAGGTTTTCCCCGTCCCCGCAGGGCCGATGCCAAATACCACCGTATTGTTCTTGATCAGGTCGATATATTTCTTCTGGCCCAAAGTCTTGGGCTTCAGGGGCCTGCCATTCACCGTAATGCAGATCAGGTCATCATAAACCTTTTCCAGTTCCCTGAGGTCTGCCTCCTCGGCGGAGGAAATGAAATATTCCAGATTCTGCTCCGTGATCTCCTCGCCCTTTCTGACCAGGGCCATCAGGGAATGCAGGATGTTCCAGGCCTTATGCACGTCCTTTTCCTCCCCGGAAATTTTCACATCATCGCCCCGGTTCACGATGCTGACCCCGCAGGCCTTTTCTATTCTTTTGATATTGGCATCAAACTGCCCAAACACCGGCAAAATGATGCTGTTATCCATCTGTATGGTTCTTTCAAAACGCATGCAGGTTTTCACCCTCCTTTTCCATTTCAGTGGGATTTCTCTCTTGTTTTTCTTCTATCCTCTCCAGCAGCGTCACCTCCGCTTCGGCGTGTACGCTGTCGGCATATTCCGTAAATCTGATCTCTATATCCTCTATTTTACCGTAAGGAGATAATAAATTCTCCGTCTTTTTTGTTAAATTTTCTTCCAGAAGGCTTTTTGCCTCCTCCACCGTTCTGGTTTTTTCCAGAATTTCATATTCCTTCCAAATCTCTTTTTTCAGCCGCAGCGGCAGGTTGAAATCCCCCAGGCCCAGGGGCGTTTCCGAAAGCGTTGTCTTTTCCCAAAGACCCTCTGCATCCGGCCGCAGGATATCCAGTTCCTTTTCGGAAAAAACAATGCTGAAGTTTTCCTTTTCCACGCCGCTGTATCGTGTCTCTTCATACGCCAGGGGCATCTCTTCCGTCAGCCTTTGCCAGATGCGGGCCGTGACCGCACCCTCCGCCGCCGTGTATTCCCGGCGCTGCTCCTCTCCTTCCAGGCCAATGAGAAGCTCTGCGGAGATCAGCACATCGCCCTTTTTCACCACATCTCCTGGCTCCACCAGGGGGGTGCCCCGCTCCGCCGTGATGCGGAGGATAACTCCATCCTGGGCCGCAATGATGTCACAGGGGGTCTCCCTGTCCACCAATTCGGCCTTTTCAATGGTCTCCGCCAGCTTTATGGTAGCGTCGGTGCCTTTGATGCCAACGCTGACCCAGGAAATATCGGAAAACTGCCCCAGCAGGCCTTTTGTCACAGCCTCCGTATCCACCTGCCGCTTCCAGGCACCGGGCCGCAGGCCCATCTCCCCGCAGAAGGACAGCACCTCTTCCTCCGTCAGCCGCTCATTTCCCTCCTCCTCCACCACCCAGATGAAGGAGGATAACAGATACAGCCCCGCGGCAAACAGCAAAAGCCCCGCCGCCCAGACTTGTCTTCTCCGAAACCGCCCCAAAAAGACAGGCAGCCCGCCCCGTTCCAAAATTTCCAGGGTGCAGCCCGTCTTTTCCGCGCAGGCCTCCAGTATGGGCAGACTGCCCATGGCAGCCTTCATGGTCATCCCGGCCCCCTCCTGGGTCACATCCCAAAGATAAACGCCCCGAAAGGCAGCCATATTCATAAACCGCCCGGCAGAAAAGCCCTTCGCCTTTATTCTAACATATCCACGCAAAGAATACCATAACGCCAGCAACAAAATCCTCACCCCGCCCCTGTTCTTTAGGTCAGAAACTCCAATTTTTCCACACAGCCTGTCACCACCATGCATTCCGCCGTAAGCTGCTTCAGGCAGAGGCCCTTCCCTTCAATCTGCAGGATGCCCGCCGCTGTGCCGATGCGCACCGTTTCCTCCCCATATTCCAGAATGCCCTTGTAATTTTCTATGGTGACCTCCTCCCGCCCGATCAGGGAGACCAACGGCAGATTCAGGAGAATCTCCTTGGGCAGTTCCAGGGCCTCCGTCATGTGCTTCCTCAGTCCCATCCGACCACCTCCATCGGTTCAGTCTATGCCCCCGGGGAATGTCCTATCACAAACAAAAAAGACACCTACATTTCTGTAAGTGTCTAAAGCTTGAAGGCACGCAGTACCTAAGATTTTTTCGTAAGCGTCAGCTTAAGAGTGCCCGGTCGGAAGCAAATTCCTTGCCGCTGGCAATGGTAAACTGCCTTAAAAGGTCTTCCACCGTCAGATGTTTCTTCTCTTCCCCCTTGATATCCAGGATAATCTTCCCGTCCCACATCATGATCAGCCGGTTGCCGTGGGCAATGGCATCCTTCATGTTGTGCGTTACCATCAGGGCCGTCAGCTTGTTCTCCGCAATGATTTTGTCGGAAATCTCCAAAACCTTCTCCGCTGTCTTGGGGTCAAGGGCCGCCGTATGCTCATCCAGCAACAGCAGCTTGGGCTTTTTCAAGGTCGCCATCAGAAGGGTCAGAGCCTGTCTCTGGCCGCCGGAAAGCAGCCCAACCTTCGCCCGCAGTCTGGTTTCCAGCCCCAGGTCCAGTATTTTCAAAAGCTCCACATATTCCAATCTTTCCTTCTTCGTAATGCCCCATTTCAGGCTGCGTTTCTTGCCCCGGCGTTTGGCAATAGCCAGGTTTTCCTCAATCTCCATATCCGCCGCTGTGCCGTTCATAGGATCCTGGAACACACGTCCCAGATACGCCGCTCTTTTATGCTCAGACAGATGGGTCACATCCACGCCGTCAATGATGACATTGCCTTCGTCAATGGGCCATACCCCGGCAATGGCATTCAGCATAGTGGATTTCCCCGCGCCGTTGCCGCCGATGATGGTCACGAAATCGCCGTCCTCCAGGGTCAGGTCGATGCCGTTCAAGGCTCTTTTTTCATTTACGGAGCCGGGATTGAATGTTTTATAAATACCTTTTAACTCAAGCATTCTTTCCGCCTCCTCTCTTTACATGGCTGGCGTTGTATTTGCCCTTCAGATAAGGCACCGCCAGGAACAGGGCTACGATCAACGCACTGATGAGCTTCATGTCTGTCGTCTCCAGGCCCAGCCACAGCACCACCGCAATGACACAGAAATAAATCACAGCGCCAAATACCACCGCCGCCATACGCAGCATGTAGTTGAAATGCACCAGCTTGCCCAAAACCACTTCACCGATGATGACCGCCGCCAGGCCGATAACGATGGCACCACGGCCCATGTTTACATCGGCGTTCCCCTGATACTGGGCATACAGGCCGCCTGCCAGGGCAACCACGCCGTTGGAAAGCATCAGGCCGATGATCTTCATGTTATTGGTGTTTACCCCCTGGGCACGGGCCATGTTTTCATTACAGCCTGTGGCACGGAACACACGTCCGATCTCTGTGCCGTAGAAGCAGTACAGCAGCACGATCAGCACGATACAGAAGATCGTTGCCACCAAAATCGCATTGGGAATATCCCGCAGGGACAGGATCAGGTCGAATTTATCCACGCTGATAGCCTGGTTGGATTTGCCCATGATGCGCATATTTACAGAATAGAGTCCCAACTGGGTCAGGATACCGGCCAGAATGCCGGGAATACCGAAGGCAACGTGGAAAACGCCGGTCACCAGGCCGGCCAGCATGCCGGCGATGGTCGCCCCGATCAGCGCAACGTATACGTTATGCCCGCCAAGCATCAGCATAACCGCTGTAGCGCCGCCCGTAGCGATAGAACCATCTACCGTCAGGTCCGCAAAATCCAGCACCTTATAAGTCATATAAACGCCGATGGCCATAATGCCCCAGATGAGCCCCTGGGCAACAGAACCAGGCAGCGCCCGGAATAAAGCCATAATACTCAGATCCATTGGAAATCCCTCCATTTTTCCATAAAACATATTTTTGCCCGTGTCGGATAAGCACAGACTTCATCAGTATAGCGCAATCTTTGTCGAAGCGCAAGTTTTTCCACTTCTCCCCGAAAAAAATAGCGGAGCCAAGGCCCCGCTATCTGTTTTTCCATTCTTTTTGAAACTGCTCTGCTTTATGCAATGGGAACCAGACCTTCGGGCATTGTCAGACCCAGTGCTTCCGCTGCTTCCGCATTGTATTTTGCTGTGATGCCTTCGGAAACGTATTCAATGGGCATCGTTGCGGGGTCAGCGCCGTTTACCAGGATCTCGTATGCCATTTCTGCCGCTTTCGCGCCCAGGTCATAGTAGCTGATGGACAGGGTCGCCAAGCCGCCCCCGCTGCACATGCCTTCTTCCCCGCAGATGACGGGAACGCCTGCAGGCAGGGTCACATTTTTGATAATTTCCATGTTGTTCGCCATTGTGTTGTCTGTAGGGATGTAAACAGTATCACATTCGCTGATGGCCTTTGTGATAACAGCCTGCACCTCATTGGAGTCAGCCGCTGTGTATTCCGCCCATTCCAGGCCTGCCGCTGTCAGGTGTTCCTGGGCCAGTTTAGACTGGAAAATGGAGTTGGGTTCTGCGGAGCAGTAAACGATGGCAACCTTTTTCGCATCGGGAACGACCTGCTGCAGCAGGGAGATCTGTTCGTCTACAGGCGCCAGGTCAGATGCGCCGGTCACGTTTCTGCCGGGAGCGTCGTTGCTGTCAGCCACGCCTGCGGTCACATAGTCTGTTACGGATGTGCCCACGATGGGGATATCTGCCGTTGCCGCCGCTGCAGACTGCAGTGCTGTCGTTGCGTTGGCCATAATCAGGTCAACCCCATTGGAAACAAATTTTGTAGCGATGGTGGTGCAGTTTGTCTGTTCACCCTGGGCATTCTGATAATCGAATACTACGTTGCCTTCGCCCAGCATTTCTGTCAGCTTATCCTGGAAGCCTGCTGTTGCCGCGTCCAGCGCAACATGTTCCAGCTGCTGCACGATCCCTACTGTATATACTTTGCCTTCCGCCGCATCATCGGCAGGGGCATCGGAGCCGCCGCCGCAGCCTGTCATTGCCATTGCCGCTACCAGCATCGTTGCTGTCAGTTTCATCCATTTCTTCATAATGATCCTTCCCTTCATAACCTTTGTGCTTTATTTACTTTAGCGCATTAACGCATATGCGCGTGTATGTATTGCATCGATAAAGCCATTATAGCACTCTCTTTTTCGTTGTCAAGGGAATGTTTTAAAATTTATGCAAGAATTCTGTATACATTTTTCTTGTGCGTTTTCAATAAAAACATCACGAAAACCCGGGGAAGTTTCCTTTGATATTATCTGATTTGAACAAGAAAAGCCTTTTCTTCCTTTGCTCCTTCAAAAAGACGGCGGAGTCCGGAAACTCCGCCGTTTTGTTTTGTCTTTTGTAAAGGTTATCCTTTCCTTTCGGAAATAGCCAAACTTATTCCAGTACAGAAGTCATGCCTTCGGGAACGGTTACGCCCAAAGTTTCTGCGATTTCAGGGTTATATTTGGGTGTGATGCCTTCGGATACGAATTCGATGGGCATTGCAGCGGGGTCAGCGCCGTTTACCAGAATTTCATAAGCCATTTCGCCGGCTCTTACGCCCAGGTCATAGTAGCTGATGGACAGGGTGGACAGAGCGCCTTCCACGCACATCTGTTCCGCACCCGCAAAGGAAGGCACGCCTGCGGGAACTGTGATGTTCTTCACGATTTCCATGTTATTTGCCAGTGTATTGTCCGTAGGGATATAAACTGCGCCGCATTCGCCTACTGCGTTTGTCATCACAGCCTGAATTTCATTGGAATCTGCCACAGTGTAAATGGCATAGTCTCTGCCCAGAGATTTCAGATATTCTTCTGCCAGCTCTGCCTGATAAATGGAGTTGGGTTCTGCGGAGCAATATACCACTGCCACCTTTGTATCTTCTTCACAGAACTGCAGCAGCACATCGATCTGCGCATCGATGGAGGACAGGTCGGAAACGCCGGTCACGTTTCTGCCGGGTGCCTCGTTGGAGTCTACCACGCCCGCTGTCACATAGTCTGTTACGGATGTGCCCACGATGGGGATATCCGCTGTCGCTGCGTATGCAGACTGCAGTGCCGTTGTTGCGTTCGCCATGATCAGGTCAACGCCGTCAGAAACAAATTTTGTAGCGATAGTAGTGCAGTTTGTCTGTTCGCCTTGGGCATTCTGGTAATCAAATGCCACATCCTCGCCCAAAAGCTCCGTCAGCTTATCCTGGAAGCCTGCCGTTGCCGCATCCAGCGCAGCGTGTTCCATCTGCTGCACGATACCGATTTTATATGTAGCTTCGCCTGCCGCATCATCCGCGGGAGCGTCGGAGCCGCCGCCGCAGCCTGCCAGTGCCAGGGCCATTGTCAATGCAAGTGCTGTTGCCTTCATCATTTTTTTCATCGTTACTCTCTCCTTTGTTGCATTTCATATTTCGATGCTTCCCATCGATGAATTGAATTATATCACGCTGAATTTCAAAGTCAACCTAATATCGAAAATTTCGATGCTAAGCATCTAAAAATTTGTTTGTTCGATTGTAAGACAAGAAATCCGAAACAGCCCTCTCCTTTTCTGCTCCGTCCGCAAAATGAAAAAGGACCACAGGTTTTCCTATGGTCCCATTGTTTCTGATTATTACTTGCCCTGAAGCATTTTTTTAACAAGGCTGCCAACGACCTTCATATCCGCACGGCCTTTCACCTTGGGATTTACCATCCCCATGACCTTGCCCATCTCTTTGATGGTGGATGCTCCCGTTGCTTCGATGGCCTCCGCAACGATTTTCTGAATTTCGTCTTCGCTCAACTGCTCTGGAAGGTAACTTAACAAAATTTCGATTTCTTTATTGAGTTTCTCGATCAGATCCTCTCTGCCGCTTTTGATAAAATCGGGCAGGGAATCACGTCTGCTTTTCAGCTGCTTGGAAATAATATCCATAACGCCTTCGTCGTCCAGTTCCACCTTGTTATCCTTTTCAAACTGCAGGATACCGGAACGGATGAGCTGTACCGTGTCCTTTTTGAGAGTATCTTTTTCTTTCATCGCAGTTTTCAGATCTGCAAAAAGCTGCTCTTTTAATGACATATAATCATCCCTTTTCGCTGTAGAATCAATTTAGAATCATCTGAACTTGCGTTTTCTAGCAGCTTCGGATTTCTTTTTGCGTTTTACGCTGGGTTTGTCATAATGTTCTCTTTTGCGAACTTCGCCCATGATACCATCTCTGGCACATGTTCTTTTGAAACGACGCAGTGCGCTGTCCAAGGATTCATTTTCTTTAACTTTTACCTCTGACATATTATTTCCCTCCCTCCCAGTGCGAGATTCGTTGGTGATAAAATCGGGTGTGTCACCTTTTTTTACC
>X73_One_humped_Camel__coassemble_269_pt1 | contig 18879 bp, 13 predicted proteins | sample X73_One_humped_Camel__metabat2_low_PE_007 | metagenome-assembled genome bin X73_One_humped_Camel | reverse complement strand
GCTTTATGTTCGGAAAAGATGGAGGTCACTTTTTTTATGCTTCTTTTGGGTTCCATTCCTGTCAGTCCTTTCTTAATTTGATGCGGGTGGCCGCCATCCGGCGGCGTCCGTCTTCGATATCGGCATAGTGCTTTCGGGTGGTGTTGACATCCGCGTGTCCCAGCACATCTGCCACCAGGTAAATATCCCCCGTTTCCTGATAGAGGTTCGTACCGAAGGTGCTCCTCAGCTTATGGGGGGTGATTTTCTTTAAAGTTACGCCGTTGGCGTATTTTTTGACCATATTCTGCACCGTACGGACGCCGATGCGCCTGCCCTGACCGGAAAGGAAAAGGGCAGGTTCGTTTTCATCCTTCGCTGCGGTGTTTTTTCTTTCTTCCAGATAGTCTTCCAAGGCTTCCCGCACTTCATCCCCGTAATAGAGGAAGACTTCGTTGCCGCCCTTGCGGGTGACTTTCACGGCGTTATTCTTGAAATCCAGGTCTTTGATATTGATGCCGACACATTCGGAAACACGCATGCCCGTGCCCAGAAGCAGGGTCATCATAGCCAGGTCCCGTTTTTTCGTTTTTTCGTGGAAGGCCTTCTGCCGGTCCGTCAGCTTTTCGCCTGTTTCCACCGCATCCAGAAAATCCGCCGTTTCGTTCACATCCAGGCGGATGATGGCTTTTTCGTGTATCTTCGGCGTATCCACCAGAGAGGCGGGGTCGGCTTTGATGATCTTCTTTTTATAATAGAACTTGAACAGCATCCGCACCGCTGCCAGTTTGCGGGATTTGCCCTTTTCGTCATTGTGCATTTCCTTGCCGTAGGCTGGGTTTTCATGGTCAGGGCGGATATAGTAGGAAAGATATTCCAGGAAACAGTCGATATCCTCGGAAGAAACTTCATTCAGATGCTCCGCCGTGAAATCCTTGGCCTCCACGCCGCCCAAAGTGCGGTGTTCCTCGTAAAGATAGCGGAAGAAGATGCGCAGGTCATAGGCGTAGGCCAGGCGGGTCTTTGTGGACGTGGTCTGGGCGATGCCCCGGAAAAAGGACTGGGTGAAAGCGGGCAGTTCCTTCTGGATTTCTCTGAGCCGCATGGTCTCTTTATTTTTCAGTTCTTCATGGTAAGTGGACATAGAGAACCTCCTTATTTTTCGGCCCCTCCGTCGTTCCAGCCCTTCAGAGAGGAACGGCGTATGGCGCCGAATACCTTTTCCTGCAGATTGTCATATTTCTGGGAAAGCTCTGCCAGCATTTCTTTGGTTTCCTGCCGTTTGGTGTTGCCATCGGCCAGGCAGGGGTTTTTCACGATGTTGATTCCGCTTTTGGTGACAAAACTGCGGCATTCCCATTCGGGCACATACATCAGTGGGCGGATGGAGTAGAGCTTCTTTCTGTCCAGATAGCTGACAGGGGCAAAGCAGTTCAGCCGCCCTTCGTAGAAGAGGGACATGAAGAAGGTCTCCACCACATCGTCCTTGTTGTGGCCCAGGGCTATTTTATTGCAGCCCAGCTTTTCTGCCATATCGTTCAAAGCGCCTTTCCGCATTTTTGCGCAGAGGGAGCAGGGGTTTTTCTCTTTTCGTTCTTCAAAAATGATTTGGCCGATGTCGGTATGGACAACGGTATAGTTGACCCCCAGTTCGTCACACAAGGCCTGGATGTCATCGTATTTCGCCCCGGGCAGGCCTAGGGAAACGGTGATGGCTTCGATCTCAAATTTCTTGGGATAGAAGCGCTTCAGGGCATGGAGGGCCAAAAGCAGGCAAATGCTGTCCTTCCCGCCGGAAACGCCCACGGCGATTTTATCGCCGTCTTCTATCATATGGTAATCATCTACGGCGCGACGCACATAGCTGAGCAGTTTTTGTAATTTCATAAAATTCTCCTTCATAAAACAATACTTATCTATTTTATATTATAGCGAACATGTGGGAGATTGAAAAGACGAACACGGTCTTTTTTCTCAGATATCTGTTCATTTGGCGTGAAAAAGATTATAATGGGGAAAAACTGAGAAAAGGGGGAGTTTATATGAAAAAAATACTGGCAATGCTTCTGGCAGGATGTCTTGCTTTTGGGGCGGCGGCCTGCGGTGGAAGCGCCATGACGGAAGAAGCGCCGCCGAAAACGCCGGAAGAAATCAAAGCGGAATATATTCAGGATATGATTGACGATATGGATGCGGCGGAAAAGGCGGGACAGCTCATCATGGCGGATTTTCGACAGAATGGGGACGGCACGGGGATGACCGTTCTTTCCGAAGAAGCAAAAACAGCCATTGGTGAATATCATATTGGTGGGGTCATTTTATTTGCGGAAAATCTGGATACGAAGGAACAGACCCAACAACTGACGGCAGATCTGCAGGAAGCGGCGGACCTTGGCCTTTTTATTGGCATCGATGAGGAGGGTGGCCTGGTTTCCCGCCTGAAAAAGAGCAATATTGCGCATGAGACCTTCCCTGCCGCGGCGGAAATGGAGGATGCGGCATACGCAGGGAAGACCATCGGCATGGAACTGGCGGAACTTGGCATCAATGTGGACTTTGCCCCTGTGGCCGATGTGAATACGAACCCGGATAACCCTGTGATCGGCACCAGAGCCTTTTCCTCCGACCCCCAGGCGGCGGCCAGCAAGGTGGCGGAATTCATCAGAGCCATGGAGGAAACGGGCGTCAGCGCCTGCGCCAAGCATTTCCCCGGCCATGGGGACACGGCCATGGATAGCCATAAGGGCGAGACCTATGTGGAACACGACATGGAACGGCTGAGAAGCGTGGAGTTTGTTCCCTTCGCACAGGCCATCACGGCGGGAGCGGATTTTATCATGGCAGGCCATATCAAAACGCCCAATGCCACAGCAGACGGACTGCCGGCAACCTTGTCTCCAGAAATGCTGGGCATCCTGCGGAATGATTTGGGCTATACGGGCATCATCATCACCGATGCCATGAACATGGGAGCCATCGTGGAGGAATACGGCGTGGGGGAAAGCGCAGTGATGGCGGTACAGGCTGGTGTGGATATCGTGCTGATGCCTGCAGACTTTGTGGAAGCGGCGGAGGCGTTGAAAGATGCCATTGGGAAAGGAATTATTCCTGAAGAAAGAGTCCATGATGCGTTATGGCGTGTTTTATCATTGAAATACGATAAAGGTTTGCTTTAATTCTATAGAAGTATACAAGTAAATCTGCTTGAAAATATACATCTATAATTGTATAATAATTTTTATAATCTTTTTTCGACAAAAACAAAAAAGTTTCATTCTAAAGCAAGAGGGGGTGATGAGTATGGCAGTACCCGTTGAAGAACAACTGTATCTAGAACTGATCGAAAAAATCAAATCCTATCATCCTTCTGATGATTTTTCCATGGTGGAAAAGGCATATAAGCTGGCGGTGGGCGCCCATAAGGATCAGAAAAGAAAATCCGGCGAACCATATATCATCCATCCTTTGAAAGTGGCATATATCCTGGCGGAATTAGAACTGGATATGGAATCCATCGTGGCAGGCATCCTGCATGACGTCATTGAGGATACGGAATACAGCTATGAAGACATCTCCAATCTGTTTAACGAAGAGATCGCTGCATTGGTGGATGGGGTCACAAAGCTGGGCAAGCTGTCCTATACGACGAAGGAAGAAGTGCAGGCAGAAAACTACCGTAAGATGTTCCTGGCCATGGCAAAGGATATCCGAGTAATTTTGATCAAGCTGGCGGACAGGCTGCACAATATGCGCACCCTGAACTATATGAAGCCGGAAAAACAGAAGGAAAAGGCACAGGAGACCCTGGATATCTATGCGCCTCTGGCCCATAGGCTGGGTATCTCCAAGATTCGTTCCGAAATGGAGGACCTGTGCTTCAAATATCTGGATCCTGACGCATTCTTCGATCTGGCGACAAAGATCGAGCGGAAAAAAGAAGAACGGGATGCATTCGTACAGGATATTGTAAAGGAACTGCAGCAGAAAATGGACGAAGCCGGCATCAAAGGCAAGGTTTACGGCAGAACGAAGCATTTCTTCAGCATTTACAAGAAAATGGTCAACCAGAATAAGAATATCGACCAGATCTATGACCTGTTCGCCATTCGTGCCCTGGTGGATAATGTGAAGGACTGCTATGCGGTTCTAGGTATCGTGCATACTATGTATACCCCTATGCCTGGCCGCTTCAAGGACTATATTGCTATGCCCAAGCCCAACATGTATCAGTCCCTGCATAATACGCTGATCGGCCCCCATGGGCAGGTCTTCGAGGTGCAGATCAGAACATGGGAAATGCACCGTACCAGTGAATATGGTATCGCTGCCCACTGGAAATATAAAGAGGGCAAGGCCAATGAAAAGGGAAGCAAGGCTTCCAGAAAAGAAGAAGAAAAGCTGGCATGGCTGCGCCAGATCATGGAATGGCAGCGGGACATGGCAGATAATAAAGAATATTTGGATACCCTGAAGCAGGACTTCAATATTTTTTCCACCCAGGTGTATGCCTTCACCCCCCAGGGGGATGTCATTCAGCTAACGAAGGATTCCACCCCCATCGACTTTGCCTATATGATTCATTCCGCAGTCGGCAATAAAATGGTGGGCGCCAGGGTAAATAATAAGATCGTTCCCATCGACCATAAGATTCAGAACGGGGACATCGTTGAGATTATCACTTCCCAGAACTCCAAAGGCCCCAACAGGGACTGGCTGACTGTGGTAAAATCCGCCCAGGCCAGAACCAAGATGAAACAATGGTTCAAGAAGGAGGAAAAGGAAGAAAACAACATCCGTGGCCGGGAAATGTTTCTGGCGGATATGAAGAAGAAAGGCTTCCAGCCTTCTGACCTGCTGCGTCCCGAATTGCAGGAAATCGTTGTGGTGAAATACGATTTCAAAACCTGGGATGCCCTGCTGGCTGCTGTTGGCTACGGGGGCTTAAAGGAAGGCCAGGTAGTCAATCGTCTGAAGGATGAATACCTGAAAGAAAAACGCAAAACACAGACGGCGGAAGATGTGCTGAAGGATTTTGAAAAGACCATCGACCAGAAGCCGGTGAAAAAACATAAGAGCAAGAGCGGTATCATGGTGGAAGGCATCGGCGATGTGGCTGTGCGTTTCTCCAAATGCTGCAGCCCTGTGCCCGGGGATGAGATCGTTGGCTTCGTAACAAGAGGCCGTGGCGTTACCATCCACCGTACAGACTGTATCAATGTCATCAATCTGAGCAATGAAGAACGGGGCCGCCTGATCAATGCAGAATGGGATACCCAGTTTGCCAAAGGGGATGCCAATACCTCTTATTTGGCGGAACTGCGCATCACCTGTAATGACAGGGTGGGCCTGATTTTGGAAATCAGCCGTCAACTGGCGGATGATGATATTTCCGTAAAGGGCTTCAATGTAAGAACAACGAAAGATCTTCTGGCCATTATGAATGTCACCATTGAGATCAAAACAAAGGAACAACTGGAACGGGTCGTGACCCGTTTGAAAAACCTGAAAGACGTTGTGGAAGTGGAACGTGTTTCCGGTCTGGGCTAAGAAGCAGCCTGTTTTTTGAAATAAAACATATTTTTGGAGGAAGAAATGAGAGCGGTATTACAGAGAGTAACAGAAGCAAGCGTGACCATCGATGGCCAGGTTGTCGGCGAAATCGGCAAAGGCATCATGGTGCTGTTTGGCATGCTGGGTACAGATACAGATAAAACCATTGACTATATGCTGGATAAAGTCATCAACCTGCGTATTTTTGAGGATGAAAACGGCAAAATGAACCTGTCCCTGCTGGATATCGAAGGGGAACTTCTCATTGTGCCCAATTTCACCCTGTACGGCGATGCCAGAAAAGGCAGACGCCCCGGCTACAGCGGCGGCGCAGCCCCCGAACTGGCCAGCGAATTGTTTGATAAGCTCTGTGCAAAGGCCCAGTCTTTGGGCATCAAAAAAGTACAGCAGGGCGTATTCCAGGCGGATATGAAGGTGGCTCTGGTAAACGATGGCCCTGTGACACTGCTGTTAGACAGTGAGAAGCTGTTCTGATGCTTATGGATACAGATATGATCTATTATGTCCTCGAAGGACATGAACTGCAGAATGACGTGCAGACAATGATTCAGGTTTTCCTGGCAAACCGCCACTATACCAGAGCGGAAGAGGTGACGGATGGGGAAATCACGGTAAAAAGCGAGATGAAACAAGGCATTGCTTCGGCAATGCTTTATCGCCGTGGAGAGAAAGTTTCCGCATGGTCCATGGAGTATGACGAAGGGGCTTTGACGGAGAAAGAACAGAAGCGCATCATCAAGCGCACGATTTATGAACTCCTGAAGGCAGAAACGGGCATCCGTCCCCAATGGGGTCTTTTGACGGGGGTGCGTCCGGCAAAGCTGGTCAGCATTCTGCTGGAGGAAGGGAAATCTGACGAGGAATGTATGAAATTCCTGACAGAGGATTACCTGGTGATGGAGCATAAGGCGGAACTGGCGGTGAAGGTGGCAAAGGCGGAGCAGAAGATTTTGGCGGGAAATAAACCCGAGGAAATCAGTCTGTATATCGGCATTCCTTTTTGCCCCACCAGATGTTTGTATTGCTCCTTTACGGCATATCCCCTGCACCAGTATAAAAATCGTGTGGACGAATATTTGGATGCCATGTTCCGGGAACTGGACTGGCTGGCGGCTTACAGCAAAAGCTTCATCATGAAAAACATCTACATCGGCGGCGGCACGCCCACTTCCCTGAACGAGGAACAGTTGGAACGCCTGCTGCAGAAGGTGGAAGAACTGTTCCATCCACTAGAAGCGAATGCTTCGGAGGAAAGTATGGAATATACGGTGGAAGCAGGCCGGCCTGACACCATCACCAGAGAAAAACTACGCCTGCTGAAGGCCTACGGTGTCAACCGCATTTCCATCAACCCCCAGACCATGAATGACAAAACCCTGCTGGCGGTGGGCAGAAAGCACAGCGTGGAGGATATCCGCCGGGTGTTCCGGGAGGCAAGGGAAGAAGGCCATGAAAATATCAATATGGACTTGATTTTGGGCTTGCCCGGGGAGGATGCGGAGGATGTGCGCCATACCATGGAAGAAATCATGAAATTGGAGCCGGATAACGTGACAGTGCATACCCTGGCGGTGAAACGGGCCTCCCGTTTGCGTGAGGAACTGGACCAGCACGACATGACCACAGCGGAAACGCTGGAAGAAATGCTGAATATTGCGGCGGAATATGCGGAAAAAATGGGCATGGAGCCTTATTATATGTACCGCCAGAAAAATATGGTGGGCAATTTTGAAAACGTTGGATACTGCCATCCCGGCAAGGAAGGAGTCTATAACGTCCAGATCATGGAGGAAAAACAGACCATCCTGGCGGCGGGGGCAGGGGCCAGCACAAAGACCGTTGACCCCGAAACGGACCGCATCGAGCGGGTATTCAACGTAAAGAGCATTGAGGATTACATCGATCGTATTGATGAAATGATAGAAAGAAAAAGAACGGGCTTGCCCCAGGGAGGTAACGTATGATTCAGTTAGTAAAAGGGACAAAAGATATTTACGGCGCTGAGGTAAAGGCTTGGCAGGAGATTGAAGGGAAAATGCGGCGCATCTGCGAAACCTTCGGCATTGGTGAGATCAGAACACCTGCCTTTGAATTCACAGAACTCTTTGCCAGAGGCGTTGGCGAAACCACAGATATCGTACAGAAGGAAATGTATACCTTCACAGATGACGGCGACAGAAGCCTGACCCTGCGTCCCGAAGGCACAGCAGGCGTGGTGCGTGCGTACATCGAGCATGGGATGCACAATCAGGCGCAGCCCACAAAGCTGTACTATATTTCTCCTACCTTCCGCTGTGAAAACACACAGGCAGGCAGACAGAGACAGTTCCACCAGTTTGGTATCGAAATGCTGGGTTCCTACAGCGCGGCGCAGGATGCGGAAGTGATTTCCGTAGCCATCACTTTGCTGGAAGAAATGGGTGTGGAAGGCGTGGAACTGCGGATGAACAGCCTGGGCTGCCCCGAATGTCGTGCAAAATATAACAAGGCCCTGAAAGAATTCATTGGCCAGAATCTGGATAAGCTGTGCCCTACCTGTAAGGAAAGATTTGAAAAGAACCCTCTGCGTGTGTTGGACTGTAAGGAAGAAAGCTGCCAGCATATCGTGGCAAATGCCCCTTCTGTGCTGGATTGTCTGGATGAGGAATGTACCGCTCATTTCCAGAAGGTGCAGGACATCCTGACGGCAAACGGCATCGCTTTCACCATCGATCCCAAGATCGTCCGTGGTCTGGACTACTACACCAGAACCGTATTTGAATTCGTTTCCAACGGCCTGACCGTTTGCGGCGGCGGCAGATACGACAAGCTGGTGGAAGAAGTAGGCGGCAAGCCAACAGGTGCCGTTGGTTTCGGCCTGGGCATCGAAAGACTGGTCATGATTTTGGAACGGCAGAATGGGGACATTGAAGAAGTGCCCGAAAGAGATGTTTACATCGGCTCCATGGGAGAAGCGGGGCTTCTGAAGGCCCAGTCTCTGGCCTTTGAACTGAGAAAAGCAGGCATCAAGGCCGACTGCGATACGGTGGAAAGAAGCGTAAAAGCCCAGATGAAATACGCAAACAAAATTGGTGCGAAATATTCCGTGATTTTGGGCGAGTCCGAACTGGAAAGCGGCCGGGTGGAACTGAAGGAAATGGCCACCAGCGAAAAAACAGAAATCGCTCTTTCCGACCTGGTTTCCATCATGAAGGAAAAATGCGGGAAATAAAAGAATAGAAACTGGTAAAAATAAGCCTTGAAGGAGAAGCCCTCCTTTGGGGCTTTTTTATGGAAAATTAATCGTATTTTCATGGAGGATATGGTAGGATGAAAACATGGAAAATTCTTGTATTTCCATGCAGAAAGTGCTAACATGATATGATAAAAGCAGTATGTCTTTCGTTTGATATGCAAAGGATTTGAATTGAGGAGGATACATGATGAAAGTTGTGATCGTTGGGGACGGCAAGGTCGGCAGCACCATCGCCAGACAGCTCTCCGGAGAAGGCCATGACATTATTGTGATCGACAGCAATACAAAGGTTTTGAATAATGCTTCCAACACCATGGATATCATGAGCGTAGAGGGAAACGGTGCCAGCATGACCGTGCAGAAGCGGGCCGGCGTGCCGGATGCGGATATTCTGATTGCCGCCACCTCTTTGGATGAGGTGAATATGCTTTCCTGTCTGGTAGGGAAGAAGGTAGGGGCGAAAAATACCATCGCCCGTGTGCGTAGTCCCGAATATTATGAGCAGATCAGGGAACTGAAGGAGGAACTGGGACTGAGCATGTCCGTTAATCCGGAGCATGCGGCGGCTATGGAAATTTCCCGTTTGCTGCGCTTCCCTTCTGCCCTGAAAATAGAGCCTTTTGCCCGGGGCCGGGTAGAACTGGTTGAAATTAAAATCCCGCCCCACAGCGTGCTGGATGGCATGCCCCTGTGGGCGATTTATAAGGAGTTTCAGGTAAAAGTCCTGATCTGTGCGGTGCAGAGAGAGGGCGAGGTTTATATCCCCAGCGGTGATTTTGTGCTGCAGGCGGGGGATAAGATCAATGTAACAGCCCCCCATCTGGAGATTGCCAATTTCTTCCGTACCATCGGCATTTTCCGCACTGGCGTAAAATCCGTTATGATCATCGGCGGAGGCAGGCTGGCCTATTATCTGACGAAAGAGCTGCTGGCCATGCATGTGCGGGTGAAAATCATTGAAATGGATTATAACCGCTGCGAATACCTCTGCGAGATGCTGCCGGAAGCTGTCATCATTCATGGCGACGGCACGGATAAGGAACTGCTGCAGGAGGAAGGCCTGGAAAAGACCGATGCCCTGGTTTGTCTGACCGGGATGGACGAGGAGAACATCGTTGTGGCTCTCTATGGCAAGGCCAGAAAGGTTTCCAAGGTCATCGCCAAGATCAACCGTATCTCCTTTGATGAGATTTTGGATAATCTGGATATCGATGGGTTCATTTCTCCCAAGACCATTGCGGCCAATTATATCGTCCGTTATGTGCGGGCCATGCAGAACTCTGCAGGCAGCAGCAACGTTGAGACCCTGCACAGGCTGGTAAATGAACAGGTAGAAGCCCTGGAATTCAAGGTGCGGGAAAAATCCCCCGTTGTGGGCATCCCCCTGAAGGAAATGAAAACCAAGGAAGGTGTGCTGGTGGCAACCATCATCCGTGGGAAACGGGTCATCATTCCCGGTGGTAACGATTCCATCGAAATCGGGGATAATGTGATCATCGTTACAAAGAATAAAAAGCTGATGGATTTGAAGGATATTCTGAAATAACTTTCGAGACTGGTGAAACGATATGAATTATAATATGATCGCCTATGTTTTAGGCAATTTGCTTCGCATAGAGGGGCTTTTGCTTATTGCACCGACGCTGCTGGCGTTTTATTACGGAGAAGGGCCTTCCCAGAAAGCCTTTCTGATCACAGTAGCGGCATGTCTCATCGTAGGCACGGCGGTGAAGCACAAAGAACCGAAAAATAAGAGCATTTATGGCAGAGAGGGCTTTGTGGTGGTTGCCCTTTCCTGGATCGTGATGTCCTTGTTTGGGGCCTTGCCCTTTTATTTGAGCGGCTCCATCGGGGGGTTTATCAACTGTTTTTTTGAAACAGTATCCGGCTTTACGACCACCGGCGCCAGCATCCTGACGGAAATCGAAGGTCTGCCCATGAGCATCCTGTTCTGGCGCAGCTTCACCCATTGGATCGGCGGTATGGGTATCCTGGTGTTTATGCTGGCGATCCTGCCCATGGGGGATGAGCGTTCCATGTACCTGATGAAGGCGGAAGCCCCCGGACCAATGGTATCCAAACTGGTGCCCAAGGTAAAGTCAACGGCCAAGCTGCTTTACAAAATATATATTGCGCTGACGGTCATTGAGATGATATTGCTCCTGCTGGGGGGCATGCCGCTGTTCGACAGTGTGGTAAACTCTTTTTCCACAGCCGGCACCGGCGGCTTTGCTATTCTGAATTCCAGTATTGCAGGCTATGAAAATGCTTATTTTGAATATGTCATTACGGTATTCATGCTGCTGTTCGGCGTGAATTTCAACCTATATTATCTGATGATTCTGCGGGATTTTAAGAGCATCTGGAAAAATGAAGAACTGCGGTATTATGTGGTGATCGTTATTGCGTGCATTGCTCTGATCACAGGCAATATTTACAGCATGTATCCTACGCTGGAGAGTGCTTTCCGTCATGCGGCTTTTCAGGTGGCGGCTATTGTAACGACAACGGGCTTTGCTACGGCGAATTTTGACCTTTGGCCGGAATTTTCCAAGACACTGATCTTCTGTCTTACCATATTGGGGGCCTGTGCCGGCTCCACCGGCGGCGGCATCAAGGTTTCCAGGCTGATTATTCTGCTGAAGCTGGCTTATAGAGAGATCAGACATATTGTGCATCCCCGTTCCGTAAATCTCATCAAGCTGGATGGGTATAAGGTGGAGGAGGATGTTGTGCGGGGCGTAACAGGATATATCGTTGTATATGTGCTGCTGCTGCTGGGTTCCTTTATTTTGATCTCTTTCGATAATTATGATTTTACGACTTCGCTGACTTCTGTGGTGACTTGTTTGGGCAACGTTGGCCCTGGCTTTGCCATGGTCGGCCCTGTGGAGAACTTTGCGTTCTTCTCCGGCTTTTCCAAGCTGGTGCTTTGCATGGATATGCTGCTGGGCAGATTGGAGATCTTCCCCATCATTATGCTATTTGCGCCTTCTATCTGGAGGAAGAGTTATATGTAACTGAGAATAAAAAGAAAAAGCAGTCCCTTTGGACTGCTTTTTTCTATAGGAGGGTGGTTTGCTTTGTTTTTATAAAAGAGTGTATACTCTGTCCGCCAAAATTGGGAAGGGGTGCCTGCGGCCTATCGGGGAAAGGGGCCGCAGGCAGGAAGTAAAAGGGGGCGTCCTTTTGACTTCTCTTGTAGTATACGACCCAAATATGGACAATTTGTGAATGAAAACTGAAGATTTCGTTAAAATAAGCCGACAAAAACCGAAAGAACCGCTGGAAGTTCTTTTGACTTGTTTCGGAATTCTATGATATAATAAATCGTTATAATATGTTCATTTGTTCAAGGAGGAAGGCTATGTCTCAGGACAAACAGAAAAATATTCGTAATTTTTGTATCGTGGCCCATATCGACCACGGCAAGTCTACACTGGCAGACAGACTGATCCAGAAAACGGGTCTTTTGACAGATAGAGAAATGCAGGAACAGGTGCTGGACAACATGGATCTGGAACGGGAAAGAGGCATCACCATCAAGTCTCAGGCGGTGCGCCTGATTTACCACGCTCAGGATGGGGAGGAATATCAGTTCAACCTGATCGATACCCCCGGCCATGTGGACTTTAACTATGAGGTTTCCCGCTCCCTGGCGGCCTGCGAAGGGGCGGTGCTCATCGTTGACGCGGCCCAGGGCATTGAAGCCCAGACCCTGGCCAATGTGTACCTGGCGTTGGATAATAATTTGGAGATTTTGCCTGTTATCAATAAGATCGATCTGCCCAGCGCAAACCCCGCATGGGCCAAGCAGGAAATTGAAGATATCATCGGTATCCCTGCGGAGGATGCTCCTGAGATTTCTGCCAAAAACGGCATCAATATCGAGGATGTGCTGGAACGCATCATCACAGATATCCCTGCCCCCACAGGAGACCCTGATGCGCCCCTGAAGGCCCTGGTCTTCGACTCTGTTTACGACCAGTACAGAGGGGTTATCGTTTTGATGCGTGTCTTTGATGGCAAGATTCGCAAGGGCACAAAGGTAAAAATGATGGCCACAGGCAAGGAATTTGATGTGGTGGAGGTTGGCGTATTCGGCCCTGGCCGTTTCCTGCCGGCGGAAGAGCTGAGCGCAGGTATGGTTGGCTATTTCACCGCCAGCATCAAGACCGTTTCCGATACCCGTGTGGGCGATACCGTTACCTTGGCGGCAAACCCCACGGCAGAAGCCCTGCCCGGCTATAAAAAGGTAAATCCCATGGTTTACTGCGGCATTTTCCCTGCGGATGGTGCAAAATATCCCGACCTGCGGGATGCGCTGGAAAAACTGCAGCTCAATGATGCGGCCCTGTTCTTCGAGCCGGAAACCTCCGTTGCCCTAGGCTTTGGTTTCCGTTGCGGCTTCCTGGGCCTTCTGCATCTGGAGATCATCCAGGAAAGGCTGGAGCGGGAATATAATCTGGATCTGGTAACGACCGCCCCCAGCGTTATCTATAAGGTTTACCTAACGGACGGTACCAGCTTTGACCTGTCCAACCCCAGCAATATGCCTGACCCCGCCCGCATCGAAAAGATGGAGGAGCCCATCGTAAAGGCGGAAATTATGCTGCCCAAGGATTATATCGGCCCTATTATGGAGCTGTGCCAGCAGCGCCGCGGGGAATATATCAGCATGGAATATCTGGACTCCACCCGAGCGATGCTGACTTATCATATGCCCCTGAATGAGATCATTTATGATTTCTTCGATGTGCTGAAATCCAGAAGCCGTGGCTATGCCTCCTTCGATTACAGCCTCATCGGCTATCAGGAAAGCGAACTGGTGAAGCTGGATATTCTGGTGAACAGAGAGCCTGTGGATGCCCTTTCCTTTGTGGTGCACAGAGCGTCCTCTGTGGAACGGGGCAGAAAGATGTGCGAAAAGCTGAAAAAGGAAATTCCCAGACATTTGTTTGAAATTCCCATTCAGGCAGCCATCGGCAGCAAGATCATTGCCAGAGAGACCATTTCCGCCCTGCGTAAGGACGTATTGGCGAAATGCTACGGCGGTGACATCACCCGTAAGAAAAAGCTGCTGGAAAAACAGAAAGAGGGCAAAAAACGTATGCGCCAGATCGGCAGTGTAGAGGTGCCCCAGCAGGCATTCATGTCAGTTTTGAAGCTGGACGAGGATTGATGAAAAAACAAAAAACGATGTGTCTTTACAAGACACATCGTTTTTTTTATACGAAAGATTGTGCAAAGAAATGGAAATCTCCTTGATTTTCAGAGGGCTTTGGCGGTATAATCAATCTAATATGCATTTTATAAAATCAGCGGCAAAAATACGAAAGAAGGGCAAAAAACCATGAAATTAACAGAGCTTTTTGCAAAAGACACCTTCAACCTGTCTTTTGAAGTATTCCCCAATAAAAAAACGGAAAATCTGGAGAGCGTGAAAGCAAAAACCGCCCAGATCGCAGCCTTGAAGCCTGCGTTTATGTCCGTAACATACGGTGCCGGCGGCGGCACCAGCCAGTTTACCCTGGAGATCGCAAAAAACATTCAGGATAATTGCGGCGTGCCTGTGCTGGCCCATCTGACCGGCGTTTCCTCCACAAAGGAAGTGGTTGCCCGGCGCATTGAAGAGCTGCAGGCCGCAGGCATCCAGAACATCATGGCCCTGCGGGGCGACCTGACCCCTGAAATGGAAGGGCAGGACAGAACCAACTGGGCATATCAATATGCCATCGACCTCATCAGAGAACTGAAAGAAAAGGGCGATTTCTGCATCGGAAGCGGCTGTTATCCTGAGGTGCATCCCGAAAGCGGCACCATGCTGGAGGATATCAGCCATCTGAAGGAAAAGGTGGATGCCGGCTGTGATTTTTTGACCAGCCAGATGTTCTTTGATAACGATATTTTCTACAGCTTCCTGTATAAGATCAGGGAGGCGGGTATTTCCGTTCCTGTAGTCCCCGGCATCATGCCCATCACCCAGGCCAGCCAGGTGGAACGCTCCATTCAGCTTTCCGGCTCCTTCATGCCTCAGAAATTCAAAATCCTGGTGGACCGTTTCGGCAATAACGCAGCGGCCATGCAGCAGGCGGGCATCGCCTATGCCACCAATCAGATTGTGGACCTGTATGCCAACGGCATCAAAACGGTGCATGTGTATACCATGAATAAGCCGGAGGTGGCGGAAAAGATTATGGCAAATGTAAAGGATATGCTGGGCTGATGATCTATACGAGAAAATATGGGGCGCTTCCCCTGAATGAGCGGGAATGCCTGCGTTACGCAGGCACCAGCCCCAAGGATATTTCGCCAGAGGAGCGGGCGCTTTTAGAAGCCCGCTGGAAAGAGGCGGAAAACAAACTGACTTATCAGGTCTGCTGGGGCAGATTTCCCATAAAAAGAAAGAAAGATGGGCTTGATTTTGGCTTTTTGCAGACATCATCCAAGGCCCTGGTGAAAAATCTGGAGGGCTGCGGAGAGGTCATCGTGTTTGCGGCCACGGTTGGCTTGGAAATAGACCGCCTGATCCGCAGATATACCAGCCTTTCCCCGGCAAAGGCCTTGTTTTTCCAGGCCATCGGGGCGGAACGCATCGAAAGCCTTTGCGATGCCTTTTGTGCCGACTTGCAGGCGGAGGGCCTGGGGCTGCGGCCCCGGTTCAGCCCCGGCTATGGCGACCTGCCCCTGGAATTGCAGCGGGATATTTTCCGGGTGCTGGATTGCTCCAGAAAAATCGGCCTGACCTTGAATGAAAGCCTTTTGATGTCCCCCTCCAAATCGGTGACGGCCATCGTCGGCATCGGCGGAAAGACAGAAGAAGTAATAAATACATGCAGCGTGTGCGAGAAATCGGACTGCGCTTACAGAGGATGAAGCTTATGAAATTGTTGGATTACCTGAAACAGAATCTGTTATATCTGGATGGCGGCATGGGGACCTTATTGCAGGCGGAAGGCCTGCAGCCCGGGGAACACCCCGAGCGCTGGAATTTTGAACACCCTGAGGTCATCGTGAAGCTGCAGAAGATGTATTTCGACGCAGGCACGAACCTCATCATTTCCAATACCTTCGGCGCGAATACCCTGAAATTTGACCTGGAGGAATTGGATAAAATTGTGAAGCACGCCCTGGAAAACGCCAGGACAGCGGCGGCGGAAAGCGTGGGCACCCATGAAAAATTCGTGGCCCTGGATATTGGCCCTACAGGCAGGCTTCTGCAGCCCTATGGGGATTTCGATTTTGAAGAGGCCGTAGCCGTATTTGCGGAAACGGTGAAGCTGGGCGTGAAATATGGCGCCGATGCCATTTTCATCGAAACCATGAACGACAGCTACGAAACCAAGGCGGCACTGCTGGCGGCGAAGGAAAACTCTGACCTGCCGGTGCTGGTATCCAATGCCTACGGCGAGGACGGCAAGCTGATGACTGGCGCATCCCCGGCGGCCATGATTGCCCTGTTGGAGGGCCTGGGGGCCGATGCCATCGGCGTGAATTGCTCCCTTGGCCCCAAAGCTCTGGTGCCCATCGTGGAACAATACCTGGAAAAGGCGTCCGTTCCTGTTCTGCTGAAGCCCAACGCAGGCCTGCCCAGAGATGTGGACGGCAAAACCATTTTTGATGTTCTGCCGGATGAATTTTCTGATGACGTGGCAGGACTGGTGAAAAAAGGCGTGCGTATCGTGGGGGGCTGCTGCGGCACGACCCCTGATTATATCCGTGCTACTGTGGCAAAAACAAAAGACCTGACCCCCGTGGCGGTCACCAAGAAAAACATCACCTGGGTGTCTTCCTATACCCACGCCGTGGAATTTGGCGCATCTCCCATCCTCATTGGCGAGCGCATCAATCCCACCGGCAAAAAGCGGTTCAAACAGGCATTGGTGGAAAAAGATATCGACTATATTTTGCATGAAGGCCTGGCCCAGCAGGAAAAGGGCGTGCATATCCTGGATGTGAACGTGGGCCTGCCGGAAATCGACGAAGTGGAACTGCTGAAAAAGGTTTCCTTCGAGCTGCAGGCCATCATTGACCTGCCTTTGCAGATCGATACCACAGACGTAACTGCCATGGAACAGGCATTAAGAAGATATAATGGCAAGGCTATGATCAATTCCGTCAACGGCAAGGAAGAAAACATGCAGGCCATCTTCCCGCTGGTGAAGAAATACGGCGGGGTGGTGGTTGCCTTGACTTTGGATGAAAACGGCATCCCCGACACAGCGGCGGAGCGGGTGGCCATTGCGGAAAAAATACTGCAAACGGCGGAAAGCTACGGCATTGAAAAGAAGGATATCATTTTCGATACCCTGGCCATGGCCATCTCCGCAGACCCCAATGCGGCCCATGCCACGGTGGATGCCTTAAGAGAAATCAAAACACGACTGGGCTGCCATACCTCCCTGGGCGTTTCCAATATTTCCTTCGGCCTGCCCAACCGGGATTTCGTGACCAGCACATTTTTTGCCATGGCCCTGGAAAATGGCCTTTCTGCGGCCATCATGAACCCTCATTCCGCAGATATGATGAAGACCTATTACGCTTATCGTGCCCTCCATGGCTATGATGAAAACTGCGGGGAGTATATCGAATTTGCGTCCAATTTCGTTCCTGCGGCGGCAACAGGCGCTGCTGCGCCTCAGCCTGACACAAAGGAACAGGACTTCAAATCCGCCCTGCAGAAGGCTGTGGTGAAAGGCCTGAAGGAACAGGCGGGGGAACTGACAGCGAAGCTGCTGGAAGAAACAGCCCCTCTGGAGATCGTGCAGAATGAAATCATTCCCGCCCTGGATATCGTGGGCAAGGGCTACGAACAGAAAACCGTATACCTGCCCCAGCTTTTGATGGCGGCGGAAGCGGCCAAGAGCGCCTTTGAAAAAATTAAGGCGGCCATGTCTGCAGAAAAGGGCAGCACAGCGGCAAAATGCGCCTTTGTGCTGGCGACGGTAAAAGGGGATATCCATGATATCGGCAAAAATATCGTGAAGCTGCTGTTGGAAAATTACGGCTTTGACGTGGTGGATTTGGGCCGGGATGTGGCGCCCGAACTGGTTTTGGAGGAAGTGAAGCGCCTTCATGCGCCTCTGTGCGGCCTCAGCGCCCTGATGACGACAACGGTGCCTGCCATGGAGGAAACCATCAAACTGGTACATGCCGAAGCGCCCTGGTGCAGGGTGGTCGTTGGCGGCGCAGTTCTAACCCAGGAATATGCAGACCGCATTGGTGCGGATAAATATGCGAAAGATGCTATGGAAGCAGTTCGTTATGCAGACGAAGTCAATGCATCGTTCAAATGATTTGTCAAACGAAGTGCAGCATTTAGCAATCTCAAATTCCCACAATTCTGTGGCAGAAAATCAATTTAATACTTTACGTGGCCTGGCGTTTATGAACGCCAGGTTTATTGTATGTAGAAAACCACGCGTTTAACGCGTGGTTTTCTACATACAATAAACCCCCTGCACCTGAGTTTCGGCAGGCACAGAGGGTTATGGTATCACAATATATCAAATGTGTACATCGCCGGAAATATTAAACCACACAGTGACACATTTTTCATTGCCGCATTTTCGGTAGCTGTGGTTTTTCCCCGCTTCGATATATATGCAGTCCTGTGCATTCGCTTCGTACTGCACCCCTTCAATTTCCAATATCATAGAACCTTCTATCACATAGCCAATTTCATCATTTACATGCTCATTGGAAATGTGCAGCTCATTGTCATCAATGGTCATAAAAATACAGTTGATCTTACGGGTGTCATTGTAAGCGATCTGATACAGATAACCTTCGTTTTTAAAGATGGTCGCCCGTTCTTCTGGATGAATGATAACAGCAGCAGAATTTTCAGCTTGCGTTATCAGATCGGACAAGGTAAGGCTGAGAGCGAAGCACACTTTATTAAGGTTTTCCAAAGTCGGAGAGTTAAGACCACGTTCCATGAGACTGAGATAGCTGATGGATAACCCGGTTTTTTCAGCCAGATCCTTCAGGGTGATTTTATTTTTTTTACGGGCAAGTTTTATTATATTTCCTATCTGAACATTCATAGTGTACCTTTTTCGTAAATTACAGAAAATTTTATAATACAAAAT
>X73_One_humped_Camel__coassemble_259_pt1 | contig 20711 bp, 18 predicted proteins | sample X73_One_humped_Camel__metabat2_low_PE_007 | metagenome-assembled genome bin X73_One_humped_Camel | reverse complement strand
GAGATCTCCTTCCTGCCCGGGGATTACCGCCACCTTATCCTGGCGGGGGATACGCCCGTGGATATTCTGGAGACCAGGGCGGAAAACGGCCCCTTCCGCATGGAACGGGAAGGAAACCGGCTCCTGCTTTTCAAAAACGGCCAGCAGACAGATACCATCGACTGCACCGGGCGGGAGATCGTCAGCTTTGCCCCCGACCTCCACGGCGGATATATCCTCGTGGAGCCAAGCTGGGTGGATTATACCAAATACACCTATCAGCAGATCTCCCTGCCCACGCAGCATATCCTGCAGGCAGAGCTTAGGGGCGGCCGTTATCTGCTGCTGAAGGAGGACGGCACCGTGGCCACCAATATCGGCGGCGGCTACAGCGGCATCACATCCCTGCATGATATCAAAAACTGACGGAGGAGGAACCATATGGAAACCGTAATGAAAAAACTGCTCGACCACAGCCGTCTGGCTTTTCAGGCAAAGCAGCCCCTCATCCTCATCGATACGGAAGAACTGGAGCTGGTGAAGGAGCTGGCGGTAAGCTTTGATCTGGTGGACCTGAAGCGAAAAATAAGGCCGGAAGAGGAAAAAGCCAATAAACACCGGCCGTATTATACATTCATCGGCGCTGCCTCCTCCGAGGACAAAATACGGCGGGCGGCGGAACTGAAAAACTGCATCAATCTGCACAGCGATGGGAAAAAACTGCTGGAGCTGGGAGAAAAAGGCGGCTCTTTGACCAACAGCAACCTGCCGGCCAAGGAAGTGCCCGCCTCTCTTTTCATCCTGCACCTGACCAAGGAGGGCATTCAGGAACTGCTGCCCCAGCTCAGGCAGTATGTCAATGATTATCTGGACTGCTGCGACAACAGCTCTGCCCTGCGCTGCTCCTGCGTGTTCCTTTACGGCGACCCTGCCCTGCTGCCCAAGGACCTGATGCTGCATACGGAGATCGTTCCTGTGGAATACCCCAAGCAGGCGGAGATCATCGAAACCATCCGCAAGATGGAGGACGAGGCAAAGCGCGCCTTTGAAAACGAAAAGGACCGGCAGGACCTGGCCCGGGAGCTGGCCGGCTTCAGCCTGATGGATATTTACCGCACGCTGCGGAAGCTGCTGTGGACCGATGATGTGGACGGACAGCCCCTGATCCACACGGCGAAAAGACAAAAGCGCAATAAAATGCTGCTGGACATCAAAAAACAAGCCCTGCTGAAAAGCGGCGGCCTGCTGGAACTGCAGGAAAAGCCGGAGGACGAGGAAAGCAAAAACCAACTGGGGGGCATGGTCACCTATCAGAACTATGTGAAAAGCATCAAGGAAAAGGTGCTGAGCCCTTCTGTGACCGCCCGCCAAAAGGGCACCCCTCCCCCCAAGGGCATTTTGCTTTGCGGCGTGCCCGGCTGCGGCAAATCCGAAGCGGCAAAGATTTTGCATGCCGCATGGGATTATGAGATTCCCATGCTGCGGATGGACATTGACCGGCTGATGGGGAGCCATGTCGGTGAGTCAGAGCGCAATATGCGGGAAGCGTTGAAGCAGGCAGAAGCCATGAGCCCCTGCATCCTGTGGATCGACGAGCTTGATAAGGGATTCAGCGGCGCAGCTTCCAGCGGCAGCAGCGACGGCGGCACCTTCAAGCGGCTTTTTGGCCGCCTACTGACCTGGATGCAGGAAAACAAAAAACCTGTCTTTATTTTCGCAACGGCCAATGACATCAGCCAGCTGCCCGATGAATTCTTCAGAAACGGAAGATACGACGGCCGCTTCGCCGTTTTCATGCCCACCCACAAGGAATGCAAGGCCATTTTCAAGGAACACATGCGCCGGGCGGAAAAGCTGCGGGAAAACACCGCCAAAGACTACGGCGAGACCCTTTCCTTCAAGCTTTTCAAGGACGAATGCACGGAAGAAAAATGCCTGGACAATATCATGAATCTGTTCACCCTGAAAAAGGATATCGACAACCCCGTGGATATCAAATTCGTTTCCGGCGCCGATATCCGGCTGATCGTCAATACAGCCCTGGGGCTGATGAAGGAGGAGCAGACAAAAAGCTCCCTTTCCGCCACCGACTGGGTCAATCTGGTGGAGGAGGCACTGCAGTCTCCCTACGTCTGCACCCACGGCGAAAGCTCTGCCGGGCTGGACGGCATCGCCGAATGTTATGTGCGGCTGCTGAGAGGGCCTTTTGTGCCTGCCGCTGACGAAGTCCTCTTCAAAAAGAAGAATTACAAATCCAAAACCAGGGAATATACGCCGGAGAAGAATTTCCCCGACAGCAATACCCCTGACTATGACAAGGCCCTTTACAACGCCCTTTTCCAGCGGATGAAGGACGCCGCGGAATATGTGGAAAAAAGCGCAAAAAAGGCATAAAGCAGGTGATGACCTATGATCGACATTCCGAAAAATGAAAAAGACCATATCCGGGCCTACGCAGAGGCGCTTTTGCGCCCAAGCACGGCGGAACTGCCCCCGAGAGAATTTCTCATCCAGGCCTATCAGGAGCTGCTGGAGACCAGTTCTTCCTTTGAGGGGGAGGTCATGGTGGAAACGCTGCTTTCCCAGATGGAGGAATTTCAGGCCTATTATCTGCTCTGCCAGAGGGAGCCTGTCCACGGGGACCGCATTTATCTGCATCACCTGCTGGAAGGGCGTTCCCTGGAGGAACAATGCCACGCCCTGCACGACCTTTCGGAAGGGCTGCGGCTGATGACGGAGGGCGGCGAACCCCGCCCCTACGAGGGCACCCCTTCCCCGGAAGCCCGGGACCGGCTGCTGGAACAGACCCTTTTCCGGCTGGAACGGCAGGCGACAGCGCCCCTGCCTGAAAAAAACGAAGGCGATGCTCCCCTGACTGGCTGGGGGCCTCTGTTCCCCGCCCTGGCGGCCCTGACCTTTTACGCCATGGCCAAAAACGGCCAGCTAAAAGACTGCCCCAGAGAGGTGACACTGCAGCAGGCGGCGGCCTGCATCTGCCAGGAAATGGCGGCCCAGGAGACCGCCCTGGCCCTGGAAGAAGAAGCGATCATCCCTGAGGAGGCGGAATTCCGCCGAAAAACCGCAAAAAAGGCATCCATCCTGCTGATGCTGGCAGCCGGTGTGCTGGGCGGCATTTTCACCAGCCTTTTTCAGCGAAAGCTGCCCCTGGTCATCGCTGCCCTGCAGGGCATCCTTCAGGCCGGGAAACGGCTCCTGCCCCAAACGGAGGAGATTTTTGCGGCAACGGCCAAGAGAAAAGGCCTGGCCTTTTCCGGCAGGAAGCTGCTGCAAAACCGGGAAATCCCTGTGCCGGAGACCCTTTCCCTGCCAAAAGAGAGCAGGGCGGCACAGAAAGCCCCTGCCCCCCGGCAAAAAGCAACACAGCAGATGGAGACAGAACTGGAACAATAAACAAAAGAACGGACGTTTTCACGTCCGTTCTTTTGTTGCTGTCAGTTAAGGGACAACCTGTCTTTCCTTTCCTGAGACAGGCTGCCATAAATCTCCTGTTCTTCCCGCTGGCGTTCCTCCGGAGTCTTCCGGTGTTCTTCCAGCAGCTCCTCTTTTTTTCTATAAGCAATCATGCGGCCAAAGCCTTCCACCACCGGCTCCACAACGGGGCGAAGCAGGCCTTTGGTCTGTTCCGGCAGGTTTGTGACCCAATCGGGCAAGTTTCCCAGAAGGCGGATGCCAAACAGCAGCCCGGCGGTGCCCAGAAGCATTTTATTTCTCAACTGGGCCGCATTGGCTTCAAGGATATTCCCCAGCACGTTGGTGGCGCTGGTGATGCCCATTTCGCCAATGGTATGATGCAGCTCCAGGAAAGGAGGGAAATAATAGGCCAGGACCAAAATCAGCGCCAGGAAGGTGAGCAAAATCAATACATTGGCCACATCCTCACCGATCATGCCCCTATGGACCGCATCGGCAATAGCCTGCATTTCCACGGTGGCACAGGCGATATAGGCCGCTTCCTCCGGCTGAATTTCCACGCAGTCCTTGATATACAGCTCCAGGGCGGCGATGCATTTCAGGTCATGGCTTTCCCTGCCCAGGGCCGCCGCTGTGGCTACGGGGGATTTTCCCTTGGCCAGGGCTTTCATCATTCGCTCCATCCCCCGGGAGGAGAGATGCATACTGCTCAGCTTTCTGCGGATCTCCTCTTCCAGGGCCCAGGCGGAAATGTCCATCTGGTCATAATCGCTCAGAAGATACAGCACCTCCACATTTTTTCCCTGCTCCGCCTGCACGGCCAGGCACAGGTCGGAGAAAATATCCAGGCCAAAGGCCACTTCCTTGAGGGTGCGCAGGCGCACATCCTTACCCTTTTCCCACAGCATTTCGAAATAATTTTCCACGGCTGCGGGAAGCCCATACACCTGGGCCGGTTCCGCCAGGGCCGCTGCCATTTTTTCATATTCCATAACGAAGCAGTCGATCTTTGCAGCGATCTCCCGGCGGTCCATTTCGCTTCTTGCGGAAAAAATGTCGTGATTTTCGAGAATTTCCACCATGGTGGCCTGAATATTTTTTTCCCGGCGACGGAGGGAAACCCCCCGGCGGATATTTTTTGCGTTTTTCTCATTATAGAACCAATCTCTTTCATATGACATTTCCAGTCCTCCCTTCGGTTCCTTTCGTTTCGTTGTCTATCCTTATTATTCCACAGAAAAGACCGCCGGACAATGACCCGGCATGAAAAAAAGCCGTTTCCATTCCCGTTTTTTCACATACCGGGGCATTTTTTCTTCCTTTTTTCTCCTTTATAATCGCCTTACAAAGAGCAGTTACAAAGAAAAACACACAAAAGACAGGAGGAATGACCATGTCTGCAGATATCATACACATCCCGAAATTACAGCAGCGCATCGAAGCACTCATCGAAAGCCCCACCCTGCGGGAGGGCCTGACCGGCATCTTCGCCGAAAGCCATTTTCCCACGGAAAAAAGCATTGACCTGGCGGAGGAGATCATCCGACTGGGCATGGAGGCGGAGACCCCCACGGCCATCCGCCCCTGCACCATGGCCGCCATGCACCGCTTTTATCAGAAGGAGCTGGCCCACAGAGACCCGGAAACGAGGGTGGGGATTCTGGAGCGGATGGTTTTTGCTATGGAGGTATATGCCGATCCGGCGCGCTTTGCCCAGACGGAGGCTGGCATCCCCGCCTGGGAGCTGTTCCCGGAGGACAGGGACACTGACAGCAGCCTGGACAACGAAATGCGGCTGCGGGACCGCCTGCTGGAGCAGATGGAAGGCCTGTCCCTTTCCCCCCAATCCATGAAGGAAGCCCTCCGCCGTCTTTCGGAGGATCATTTTTATATTTCCAACGCCGCCCTGCTGGCCTGGGAAAGCCTCTGCCACAAATGCGCCGCCGCATTATACCTGACGGCGGAAAAGGGACATACGCCCCGGAAGGCCATGGCATTGGCCAGAGAAAAGGTGCCCTTTCAGCTTTACCCCCTGGAGCGCATCGCCGCCGGCATCCGGCTGGTCCTCATCGGCATGACCATCGCCGCCATCCTCTGGCTCACTGGTCTTTTCCTGAAGGGCTATGACCTTTCCCTCTTCTGGGCGGAGTTTACCGCCGTGGTGACAGGCATCTGTCTGTATGATGAGATGAAGCTTACGGAAGACCGTCTGCTGAGGGCCATTCTTTCCCTCTTGGGGTGGAAAAGAAGCCATTGAAAAAAATTTTTTCAGAAAACGGAAAATTTTCATATCAGGGTAAATACTTCCCCCTTTCCCTGCGGTATGATCGATACAAGAAAACAAACTGAACCCAAAAAAATTCACACGGAGGTGTCCATTATGACAACAAAAAATATCCAGAACGCAACCCCTTATACATTCCTGATGACGCTGAAAAAATACGACAATACCAAAGAAGGCCTGGCAGCCATCGCCGCAGAATATAACCTGCGCACCGACAACGCCATCGTGACCGCAGAAAGAATTTTCAACGCTGTGAAGGATTTTGACGACTATTATGATGAAGTGCAGCAGGACACAGCAGCAGCCATGAACAAATTTTTCAAGGCCATTGAAAAAAAGACCAGCGCAGAGCGCATTGCCATCCTGAACCGCGTGGCTTTCAACCTGGAAGCCTTTACAGAAGGCGACATCATTGAAAAGCTGGAAAACGGCGCAAGCATCCACACCCTGTACAACGAATTCTGCGGAGAGGATGTGCTGGAAGATTCTCTGGAAAACGAGCTGCGCCTGCGGGACCGCATCCTGGTGCAGGCAGAAACCATGAACCTTTCCCCCAAGGCAACCCGCCGCATCGCCAAAACCATGACAAGAAACGAATATTTCGCTGATAACGCCGCAGCTATCGGCAAAGAGCTGTTCCAGGTGAAATGTGCCGCTGCCCTGTACGCTTACCTGCGCGCTGACAGCGCCATCACTCCCGAAGAAGCCGCAGCCCACATTGGCAGCCACATGTATATGCAGGCCGCAGCAGACTCTGTCAGACTGGGCGACATCACAGAAGATGTGGCATCCCTGGCCATCCTGCTGGTGATCTTTACCGCCGTGGCCTTTGTGGAACTGGCGCTGCTGGCAGTCGGCGCAAATTACGGCTTCCAGGTATTCGGCATCCTGCTGACCTTCGTTGGCCTGCTCTGTGTTTTTGAAGGCATGGAAAGAAACATCGCCGTTCAGGTGGAGCCTCTGATGGAAAAAGGCATGGAAAAAATCCATGACGGCTTTGAACGCATCGCTTCCTATCTGGAAGGCCTGCGGGAAAAGAAAAACCAGAAAAACGCAGACACTTACAGCGACAACTTCATCATCGACCTGGACTGCGAAGAAGATCTGTGCACAGAAAACTATCTGTTCTGATCCCTCCCCGAAAAATACAACCTTTCGTTCGAATGAAGGAGGCCCGGCTTGCAAACGTGCAGGTCGGGTCTTTTTCCCATTCATTATACTTTTTTATTCCACGCTGACCCAAACGGCATCCCCCTGGGCCATGCCGCTGCAGATGGCGCAAACGCCGTTTTTCTTGCCGCTGCGTTTCAGTTCATAAATCAGCGTCATCAAAATCCTCGCCCCTGTGGCGCCGATGGGATGACCCACAGCAACAGCCGAACCGTTTACATTGACCTTTTCATCCATGGTCTTTTCATCGATGCCCAGCACCTTGCAGCTTACCAGGGGCACCGCCGCAAAGGCTTCGTTGATTTCGATCAGGTCAAAATCATCGATGACCAGGTCATGTTTTTCCATCAAATTCCGGATGGCCAGACCGGGAACGGTGGTGATATATCTGGACTCCCGGGAAGCCTGGGCATAGCCCTTGATGGCAGCCAGAACGGGAACACCCAGCTCTTCCGCCTTTTCCCGGGACATCAGCACTACGGCGGAGGCACCGTCATTGACGGCGGGGGCATTTCCGGCGGTGACTGTGCCTGTTTTGGAATACACAGGGGGCAGCTTTGCCAGGTTTTCCAAAGTGGTATCGGGTCTGGGGCCTTCATCGGTATCAAATACCTTTTCGCCTTTTTTCGTCATCAGCTTTACGGCAAAACGCTCCTCGTCAAATTTATGTTCTGCTTCGCCCTTTGCCCAACGTATCTGGCTGGGCAAAGCCCATTTATCCTGATCTTCGCGAGTCACACCATATTCCAGGGCCACTTCGCCGCCGATGACTGCCATATGTACATCATTATCGGGGCACCAAAGGCCGTCATGGACCATGGCATCCACCAGTTTTACATCCCCCATTTTGCTGCCGAAGCGGGCTGTTCTGGAAATATAGGGGATATTAGTCATGCTTTCCATGCCGCCGGCCACGATGATATCCGCATCCCCGGCTTTGATCATTTGTGCCCCCAAAGTCACGGCCTTCAGGGCGGAACCGCAGACCTTATTGATGGTCACCACGGGCACATCATGGGGGATGCCGCCTTTGACAGAAGCCTGTCTGCCGGGGATTTGGCCTGCGCCCGCAGGCACCACCATACCCATAATCACTTCGTCTACCTGTTTGCCTTCGATGCCCGCTCTTCTCAAGGCTTCCGCAATGGCAAAGCCGCCCAGTTCCACGGCCTTCTGCTCCTTGAACATGCCGCCCAGCTTGCCAAAAGGGGTGCGGGCCGCACTTACGATCACAACTTCTTTCATATCAAACACTCCTTTTTCTTCCTTTATAATGCATCCTTCAGGCCCATAGGCTCATCCAGGAAAATGGATGTATCCATCACCTTCAGGGTTTCAGCAATCAACGGCCTGAACTCCATTTTGGAGAGGATATGCTTTTCCAGTTCCACGCCGGGGGCGATCTCTGTCAGCATGAGGCCCTGCTCCGTCAGTTCAAACACGGCCCGTTCCGTTACATACAGAACAGGCTGCTTTGTGGAAAGGGCATATTTGCCGCTGAAGGTGATCTGTTCCACATTTTTGATGAATTTCACAAAGGGGCCATCCTCCAGAATATGGAGATTGCCATCCTTGATCTCATATTTGGTTTTGCCTGCGGTAAAGGTGCCGCAGAAAACCACTTTTTTCGCATTCTGGGTGATATTGACGAAGCCGCCGCAGCCCACCATGCGTCCGTTGAATTTGCTGACATTGATATTGCCCGCCGCATCGGCCTGGGCCAGGCCCAAAAATGCCAGATCCAGCCCGCCGCCGTCATAAAAATCAAAAATAGCGGGATGAGGGAGGAAGGCGTCCGCATTGGTGGAGGCGCCGATATTCAGACCAGCCGCGGGAACCCCGCCGATGGCGCCGGATTCGATGGTCATATAAATCTCCTCATTTACACCTTCCTCCAATGCGATGGAAGCGACGCCTTCGGGTACGCCGATGCCCAGATTGATGATATTTCCTTTTTTCAACTCCCGGGCACAGCGTTTGGCAATGATTTTTCTCAAATTCATTTCCATTTTATCGATACTGTCCTCCGGCACCCGCATTTCGCCGGAGTAGGCAGGGTTATATTCCGTCAGTACGTTCATTTTATGGTTTTCCTTTTCGGCCACCACGATATAATCCACCAGGATGCCGGGCACCATGACGTGCATGGGATGCAGGCTGCCCCGTTTGGCAATGCGTTCCACTTGGGCGATGACGATGCCGCCGCTGTTTTTCGCCGCCTGGGCCACCTGCAGCATTTCCGTGATAACGGCTTCCTTTTCGATGGTGATATTGCCGAATGCATCGGCTGTGGTGCCGCGAATCAGGCCCACATGGACAGGTCTTGCCTTATACAAAAGCTGCTCCACGCCGCCGATGTTATGATATTCCACGATATCCTCCGTGGCTGCGGCATTCATTTTACCCCCTTCCACCCGGGGGTCTGCAAAGGTTCCCAGGCCCACATGGGTGAACACACCCATCCTGCCGCCGCCGATGGCCCGGAACAGATGGGTCACTACGCTCTGGGGCAGGTTATAGGCGGCGATTTTATTTTCATTGACCAGGCCGCTCAGTTTTTTCGCCAGGCCGATATGGCCGCCGATAATGAGTTTTACCATTTCGGGGTAGGCAAAATGATCCAGACCAAAATTGCTCTTGCCGCTGTCGCCGTTGCCGGAGGCAAACATCAGGGTCAGGTCCTTGGGGTGGCCGCTTTCCTGAAATACCTTTTCGATGTTCATACAAATTTCTTCGGGGAAGCCCGTGCCGCCGGCGAAAGCGCTCATGGCCAGGGTGTCTCCATCTTTGACCAATTTGGCAGCCTCATAGCTGCTGATGATTTTTGACATATCCACGCCTCCTTCTTACATGGCGAAGCCGCCATCTACCCGCAGCACTTCCCCGGTGATATAGCCCGCATCATCGGAAGCCAGGAAAGCCACGGCTTTGGCGATATCCTGCGCTTCGCCCAGGCGGCCCATGGGGATGGAGGGGATGACATCGTTATCTCTGTATTCCTGGGGCACGTTGCTCATAATGCCCGCATTGATATAGCCGGGGGCCACGCAGTTGACGGTAATGCCCTTCTGGCAGACTTCCCTTGCCATGGTCTTCATCATGCCGATGAGGGCGGCTTTCGTGGCACCATAGGCCACGGTGCCTCTGGCACCGGTCACCCCTACGACAGAAGAAATGTTGACGATTCTGCCGTATTTCTGTTCTCTCATCCGCACCAGGGCGTGTTTCGCGCAGTAAAATGCCCCGGTCAGGTTCACGTTCAATACCTTATCCCAGGCTTCGGCGCTGTATTTCCAGCTAGAAGCATTGATGGAGACCCCGGCATTATTGACCAATGCATCCAGATGACCAAAATCTGCCACAATTGCCGCCATCATCTTTTCTACTTCCTCTTCTTTTGTGATATCCGCAGGATATGCCTTATGGGTGCCGCCGAAGGATGCTTCCAGTTCGGCGATGAATTTGGCCGCATCCTCTTTGAATGTGCCCACATCGATATAGTTCAGGGCCAAAGAAGCCCCCTCTTCCGCAAAGGCCTTTGCCTGCGCCATGCCAAGGCCGCCAATGGCCCCTGTGATCAATACAACTTTGCCTTCAAATCTTTTCATAATATTGCCTCCTTTGTGCAAAAAATTTTCCTCATCAAAGGATAAAGCAAGAAGCGTGCCAACTTTTTTGCAAAAGAAAAAAGCCCGAAAATTCGGACTTTTTCTTCTCCCATATTTTTCCCTTTTGTATCGTTTCGTTACAAATGCGCCCTTTTGCCGAAAGGGGGCCTGTATCGTTTTGTTACACTGTATCCTTTCGTTACACCTCTTTTTTTCTTTCTAAAATGCGATAGAGCCGGGGTCTGGAGATTTTCAGAATTTCTGCCGTTTTGGAAAGATTGCCTCCCATTTCCTCCAAAACCAACTGCACCGTTTTCCATTCCAGTTCCTCAATCATGGTATCCAGCCCCTGCTCCTTTTCAAAGGCCATGCGGTCTGTCACCAAAGAATTCAGGATATTGGGGGGGATATCATCCATATCGATGGTATCATCATCGGAAACAAAATACATTTTTTCTACGATGTTGAACAATTCCCGGATGTTCCCCTTCCAGGGATACTGCCGCAGGAGGCCAAGGGTGCGCTCCGTGATGACCTTCAGAGTACCGTTTTCCCGATGGAGCCGCTCCAGACAATGGAGCACCAGCTCATCGATATCCTGCCGGCGCTCCCGCAGGGGCGGCACATAGATATTCAGGATATTCAGGCGGAAATACAAATCTTCACGGAATTTCCCCTCCCGCACCAGGGCTTCCAAATCGCAGTTGGTGGCCGCCAAAACACGCACATCCACAGGAATTTCCCGATTACCGCCCACCCGGGTGATCTCCTTTTCCTGCAGGACCCGCAATAATTTGGCCTGCATATAGGGCGGCAGTTCCCCCACCTCATCCAAAAACAGCGTCCCTTTATGGGCCAGCTCGAACTTCCCTTTTTTGCCGTTTTTGGCGGCCCCGGTAAATGCACCGCCCTCATAGCCGAAAAATTCCGCCTCAAAGAGATTTTCCGGGATGGCGGCGCAGTTCAGGCGGATGAAGGGATGGATGCTGCGCCTGCTGCAGTTATGGATGGAATGGGCCACCAGTTCCTTACCGGAACCGCTTTCCCCCAGGATGAGGATATTGCTGTTGCCCTGGGAAAACTTCAGTATTTTTTCCTTCATTTCCTTCACGGCGCTGCTTTTGCCCAGGATATTATCGATGGTATATTTCGTATTTTGCAATTGTTTCAGCTCATCCTGATAAAAGGCCAGTTCCTCCCGGAGCTTTTTGTTGGTCACCGTCAATTCCAGCAGATCATTCAGGTTTTGGAAGATGACGATGCCGCAGCAGCCCACCAGCTTTCCGCCGCCGTCCCGGATGGGGATGCGGTGAACGATAGCCTCTTGTCCCTCCGCCGGGCCTGCCATATAGCGGTGATAACTGGAAAATTCCGCCTGCCCCGTTTTCAGCACCACAGGGATGCGGCTGTTGGGGATGAATGCCTTGATATCCTTGCCAATGGCCTCGGAAACGTCTATTTTCAGATACATGGCATAGGCGCTGTTGATAAAAAGAATCCTACCTTCCGTATCCACAAAAATCATGGGCACAGGCAGAGAGGAAAATAAAGTAGAAAAGAGGGACAGGGTGTCCTGTCCCGGTGCGTTTGCCTTTGATTTCATGTTTTCGCCCCCTTATTCTCCGCTGAGGGTCTCCGACAACAACCTTACATATTTCTGCCCCAGATCAGAAAGGGGCACGCCAATCTTTTTCACATAGCCGATCTCATACTGATGGAGGTTTTCCTCCACCAGGCGGAACACCCGCACATCCGCATCATATTGATGATGGCGGTAGGCATTTTCATTGAAGGTGCCCATCAGGTAGCCGTCGGTTTTTCGCATCATTTCCTTCAGGGAGCCACGGCCGCTGAGGCGGATATGGTTGCGGATATGGTAGCGCCGTATGAGGGTTTTATTGATGGTATGAAACAGCTCGCTGTCCTCCTCATACCAGAGCATATCAAAGGACTCCAAATCCTTGAAGGAGACCGTATCGCCTTCCTTTTTCGCCAGGGGGCTGCTGCTGCCCACCAGAATTTTGGGGGCTTCCATGGAGAGCATATAGTATTCCAAGCAATTGGCGGCCATCAGTTCCAGCCATTGGGGCTTCAGGATATCGGACATGACCAGAACGCCCAGCTCCGATGTGCCATTGGCCACATAATCGATGACCTTGCTTTTGGAACATTCATAATACAAAAATTCCGTGTTCAGGTCCTTATGCTTGGTATAAAAATCGATGAATTCCCGCACGGCGAAATCCAGATAATACACAGAGATGCAGAACTTCTTCTTTTTTTCATCGCAGGTCTTTTTCGCCGCCAGCATCTGTATCTGGTCATAAATATCCAGCATTTCCTGGCCCAGGCGGAAAAATTCCTTGCCAAACTCCGTCACTTCAATGCCGTTTTGCTTTCGGATAAAAATATCCTGCCCCAGTTCTTTTTCCAGGCTGCGGATAGAAGTGCTCAATGTGCTCTGCACGATGAAAAGATTTCGGGCGGCTTTATTGATGGAGCCGGTGCGATATACCTCCAATGCCTGTCGGATCTGTTCTATTTTCATAAAAATCCCACCTCCATACCATTCACCACCATTGTGTATGGCTTTATTATATACACAGGCAAATAAAAACGCAAAGTCCTTCGATAATCTGTAATTTTGATAATCCTTATCAAAATATCCGTTGTGCCACGGAGGGAATTCGTATTTTCCGTTGGCAGCATCGATTTTTCCAATATCCCTTTTCGACATTTTTCGTGTTATATTTTGGGCAACAACATGTTGTCTGCTTCGAAGCAAACGTATTTTGATCCTGAAAAAAGGAAGGGAGGATTTTTATGTTTGAAACAACACTCATTTCCGGCGACAATATTGCCGCTATGTGGGCCGTATGCATCACCATCGCCGCTCTGGCCTTCTATCTGGAACAGAAAGTAAAATGGTGCGGCAAGCTGGGCAGCGCCCCTATCGCTATTTTTGGCACACTGATCGTTGCCAATGTCGGCATCATTCCCAACGCTTCCCCTGTTTTCAATGCCATCAACAGCTATCTGCTGCCTCTGGCCATTCCCCTGCTGCTGTTCAACTGTAACGTAAAGCGTATTTTCAAGGAAAGCGGCAAGATGATCTTTATGTTCGTGGCTGCAGCCGTTGGCGTTTTCTGCTCCACACTGATCTGCGGCATGATCTTCCGGGGCGGCAATCCTGAAGCCGCAGCCGGCGCCGCTGCCATGATGACAGGCGCTCATATCGGCGGTACGGTTAACCTGGTAGCCATGGGCAACACATTCAATGTTGACCCTGACCTGCTCAGCTCCATCACCATCTCCGCAAACCTGCTTTTGATCGTTTACCTGGCAGCCCAGAGCATGATCTGCAGCTCCAAAAAGATCCGCGCCATGTATCCCCATCCCCATATCGATGAATTTGAAAAGAACACAGATGGTTCCACAACCGCATCCGCAGAATACTGGAAAGCGAAAAACATCTCTCTGCTGGGCATGACAAAATCCCTGGCAACTGCCTTCGTCATTCTGGCAGTGAGCAACCAGTTCTGCGCTCTGGTCAATGCATCCGCAGCGCCTGATATCATCAAGCAGCTCTTCGGCAGCATTTATCTGGTGCTGACACTGTTCACAACCATCCTGGCAACCCTGTTCCCCAAATACTTCGAGAGCCTGGAAGGCGCAGAAGAAATGGGCACCTTCATGATCTGCCTGTTCTTCGTAGGCATCGGCGGCGCTGGCAACATTTCCACCATCTTTGCTTCCGGCGCAATGATTCTGGTATTCTACATCTTCGATATCATCTTCTCCCTGACGGTTCCTATGATCGTTGGTAAATTCATGAAATGGAACCTGGAAGAGATCATGGTTGCCTCCAACGCATCCTTCGGCGGCCCCACGACCGCTCCCGCTCTGGCTATCAGCAAAGGCTGGGCATCGCTGGCTGTTCCGGGTATTTTGGTAGGCCTTCTGGGCTATATCATCGGCAACTATTTCGGTGTACTGGTTTATAACATCATCATCTGATGACCTTGCCCACATTCTGTTACAACCGATGATCCTTAAAGCTTTAGGAGGTGTATCATGTTCCAAACATTGATCAAGGGCGCAACCATTGTTGATGGTACCGGCGCGCCCGCATTTCAGGGCGATATCGGCATTCAGGACGGCAAGCTGCACGTTCTGGAAAGAAACAGCGATGCGCCTGCTGAAACTGTGATCGATGCGGCCGGCCTGTATGTAACGCCCGGCTTTATCGATGCCCATGCCCATGGGGACAGCACCTATGGCCATGATTATAACTACTTGTCCAAAATTTCCCAGGGCATCACTACACAGGTGACCGGCCACTGCGGCCAGTCTCTGTTCCCCATCCATCCGGATACCATGGCGATGCTGCAGCATGAGCAGAAAATTCAGACCAACGAATTCCCTGCGGAAATGATCACATTTACAAGCTGCGAAAACTTCATGAAATTCGCGGAAAAAGTACCTCATCCCGAAAATATCGTTTTCCTGGTGGGCCATGTGGCCCTGCGCAATGCCGTGATGGGCTTTGATGACAGAAAACCCACAGAAGCGGAAATGGAACAGATGAAGGCTATGCTGCGGGAAGCCATGGAAAACGGCGCTGCCGGCTTTTCCACAGGCCTGATCTATGTTCCCTGCTCCTATGCGGAGGAGGATGAAATTGTAGAGCTGTGCAAGGTCGTTGCGGAATACGACGGTATTTATACCACCCACATGCGCAACGAATCCACCAGATGCTACGAAGCCATTGAAGAAGCCATTTCCGTGGCGAAAAAATCCGGCGTGCGCCTGCAGATCTCCCATCTGAAGATCGCAACGGTGGAAAAATGGGGGGACTCTGTCCGTGTTCTGGATCTCATCCACCGGGCAAAGGAAGAAGGGGTTCGCATCACCGCAGACCAGTATCCTTATACAGCTTCTTCCACCCATTTGTATGTCTGCGTACCGCCCAAATATTTCAATGAGGGCATTGAAAAGGTGGCGGAGCTGCTGAAAGACCCTGTGATGCGGGAAACCATCAGGAAGGAAATGTATGATCCCGCAACACCTTATGATAACTATTACCTGAACGCCGGCGGCTGGAAAGGCATCTTTATCTCCAGCGCAGCCGCAACCCCTGAGGCGGAAGGCAAGACCATTGCGGAATATGCCGCAGAAAAAGGCATAGACGGCTTTGACGCATTCTGCGAAATCATGATTGCAAACGACTGTATTGCACCTTCCATTTACTTCTGTATTTCGGAAGAAGACCTGTTCCGTATTGCAAAAGATGAGAATGTCGTTGTTGGTACAGACGCAATTCCCAAATCTTTTGTAGAACGTACCCATCCCCGCGCCTACGGCACTTTCCCCAGAGCCATCCGTTACTATGTAAAAGAAAACGGTATCCTGACTCTGCCCGAAATGATCCGTAAAATGACCTCCAAAACAGCGGAGATCTATCAGCTAGCGGGCAAGGGCATCATCGCTGATGGATATGACGCTGACCTGGTGATTTTTGACTATGATAAAATTACCGATACCGCCGACTTCATGCATCCCCTGACAAAGGCGGAGGGCATCGAATATGTCATCGTAGGCGGCGAAGTGGTTTACAAGGATATGGAACTGACCGGCGCTATGCCTGGCAAGGTTATTCGTTTCCAAAAGAAAGCTTAAATTCCATATGGGCCATCCTGCCAAATGGCCCTGTGTACTCACATTTTTACCTTATTTGGGAAAAGGGATAGGCTGATAGGCCTATCCCTTTTTCTTATCTTTTTCTCTCACGCCCACCGCAACGGCCGCTCCTCTCCCAAAAGCAGGATATCGTAATGTACCGCCTGCAATTTGGGCGTGATGAACTGATCCACATGCATATGGCCAAAATACCATTTTTTCAATCCCGGCAAAGCTTCTATCTTTTCATACCACCCTTCCAGCACCTGCGGCAATTTATAATCCCCCTCTACCGGCTTGGAGCGGGCAATTTGCTTTCGGGCAAACAGCGGCGTTTCATGGGTGATAACGAAATCGATCTCCTCCAAATGGGAGAATAGCTGCTTTTCGCCATAGGCCAATTCTGCTGCGGAAGGCTCCTCCTCGGCCCACCAACTGACACCTTCCTTCCTCCGATCCTTATCTACGGAGCGGGCACCGCCAAAGGTGAAAATATTGTTTCCATAGATAGAATAAATTTCTCCGCGCATCAGGTGATATACCCTTTCTCCCGCCCGATGCACCCTTCCGCCCATCCACTCCATGACTTCCATGCCGTTCAGCAACGCATGATTTTCGTGGTTCCCATCAACAAAGGCGATAATACCGGGGAAAACCTGTTCCAATGTTTCTACTGTATATGGATAATCCTCATTCCATACATAGCCTGCATCTCCCGCAATGATCAGAACATCCGCAGCCTGCAGCTCCATCTTTTCCGCCAGGCCAAACAAGGGAAGAAATGTCCCATGTTTATCTCCTGTAATAAAAATCCGTCCTGACATCCGCTTCCCTTCCTTATCCTTTCTTATATTGATAGATGCCATCCTTTTCTTCTCTTACGATCTTTCCCTGATGATACAAATACTGCAAATGAGAGATCGCCTCCCCTGTTGCGAACCATTTCTGCGGCGGCGGGAAGGCATCCCAGTTTTTGCAGTCAATCTCCCAAGACATATCCGCCGCTACCTGATAAGCCGTTTTCCATTCGTCCCCCAAAATTTGCAGCACTTCCGCCAGCCGTTCTTCATGGTGCTTCTCCAATCCATGGATACGGTCCTGCATATTTGCAACAGGGGTTCCATGGGCAGACAAAAGCAGTTCCACATCCAGGCCTTCCACCTTTTTCAGGCTGTTCAGATAATCCTGCAGCGGGTTATCCACCCCCAGTTCGATACAGATATTCGGTGTGATGGTCCCTAAAATATGGTCCCCGCAGAACAAAATCTTCTTTTCCGCATCATACAGGCACATATGGCCCGGCGTATGGCCCGGCGTTTCTACCGCCCGCAGATGATAGCCGCCATATTCCAGCACATCGCCCTCTGCCACATAGGTAAAATCCACCCGGCCTTCATGGCAGTATTTTCTGCCGGGATGGATATCGGTATTGCGTCCAAACTCCGCCTTGGGAAAGCCATATTTGACAAACAGGTCATCCAACATTCTCCAGTACAGGCTGCCTGCCTCAAAATTGATCAGTTCTCCATCTGTCTCTCCCGCATAAACCGTGCTGTTTTCTTTCGCAAACTTGCAGATCAGCCCACAATGGTCGGAATGCAGATGGGTGATAAAGAGGTCTGTTTCTGTCATGCCCAATTCTGCAAAGGCCTCCCGCAGGGCCGTCTCGCATTCCGGCCGGTTGAACCCCGTATCGATGAGCAGATTCTTTTCCCCGGTAATGATATACGCATTGATCTCCCTTAACGGGTTATGCGGCAGGGGCACCGTCTTTCTGTAAATATTCTCCGCCATTTTCGTCAGCATACCGCCGCCCCCTTATCATACCGCCAGCAAAATCTCTGCATGGGCCAGCACATCTTTGATCTCTGCCATGTTATCCATCAGATTTTCAATTTTCTCTGTCTTTTCATTTTCCGCAACCGCCGCCCGCAGCTCTGCGATCATTTTTACAGCCGCTTCCCGGTCCGACCTGCCGCTGTCTTCCGCTGCCAGATAGGTTTCGCAGGCTTTCAGCAGGGCCGTATTGGGCTTGCCTGCGGGAAAACCGCAGAAAAAGTAGGCATCCAATCTGAATTTTTCCTCTTTTGCGATTTGTCTGATTTTTGCGGTCAGCTCTTCCTTTTTCATATCCATCACATACTCCTCTTATGATTTTTCCTCTTACGATTTTTCCTCTTACGATTTTTCCCCTTGCAGGTATTCCCTGCAGGTTTTCGTAAACATTTTTTTTCGCGCCTCCAGGATGCTTTCATCCAATTCGCTTTCCATGCAGGCTTTCGTTTCCTTCTCCGCTTCTTTCAGCCGGAAAACGGCCCTTGCCAGCAGCAAAATCGCCGCCTGATGCAGCAGAAGCAGCACGGTCTGCCAACTGCAAAAACCGGCTTTTCTTTCTTTCCCTTTCATGCAAAGCCCTCCTTTGCCTGATATCGATACCTGGGTGTCAACTTTATATATAACATCGGCCCACCGGAGCGGGGATGCTCATTTTCCATGCAAATGCCTGAGGATAAAAGAAAGCGGACGATACAAGTCGCCCGCCTTCCATGGCTATTCAGGTAAAAAACTATTTTTAAAATCTTTCGTTCGAGTTGTCTGACGACTCTTTCTATATATTCTCTATTAATATTTTTAAAAGGAAGTGAAATTGCTTTTTCCAGTTATGAACAATTCTTACAGTATATTTCAAAAAGGCAAAATTTCCGCACATACCTTTTTGATTTGTTCAAAATCACAGCTTGTAGCCGATTTTGATCAGTTCTTCTTTCATAGATGCCTTCAGGGCATCGGAAGCATCCACCAGAGGCTTTCTGACGCAGCCGCCGGGGATGCCCAAAATCTGCATCATGGCTTTTACGGGGCTGGGATAGGGTTCTGCTTCCATGGCAGAATACAGTTTTGCCAGGCTCATGTTATAATCAGCGGCCTCTGCCCATTTGTTTTCTTTTACCAAACTGTAAAGCTTTACATATTCAGCGGGCAGGGCATTCATCAGGATGGCAAAGCCGCCATGGGCGCCAACAGCCAGACCGGGCAAAATCGTATGTTCATAGCCCTGGAACACAGCGAAATTGGGATTGGATCTTACCAGCGCCAGTGTTTCACAGGTATGAATCATATCAGAAGTATCTTTCAGGCCGACGATATTGTCATGCTCCGCCAGCTCTGCGATCAGTTCAGGCGCCAACTCTACGCTGGTAGACAGAGGATTGTTGTAGATGATGATGCCCACACGGGAGCCATCTGCAATCTCTGTGAAAAATTCCTTCACGCCTGCATCTGTTGTGGTCTGATAGTAGGGAGGAAGAACCAGGCCCCATTCCGCGCCGCAGTCTGCCGCAAAATTAGCCAGTTCCACGGTTTCAGCCGCTGTGTATCTGCCAACACCGGCCATAACGGGCATTCTGCCTGCCACATATTCACAGCCTTTTTTGATGACCTCTTTCTGTTCCTCCAATGTCATGGTGCGATATTCCCCTGTGCTGCCTGCGATCAGGATGCCATCCAGGCCTTTATCAGAAAGGAAATCGATCACTTTTTCGAAGGATTCAAAATCAATGCTCTGATCCTCCCGAAAAGGAGTAACTACAGGCACAAACATACCGCTGGGTGCTCTTTTCATGTTACATTCTCCTTTCAAGCATGGGATTGCTAAATCAATTTCAGATACGGCCATCATTCACCAGGGTGTTTTCTGTCTTTGAAGGAGGATTCCTGAGGGCCTCTCTGGTCTTTCTTGGCAATAAACAGGCTGCCTGTTGCTCTGCCGCACAGCACGGGAGGTTCGCAGGCTGTTGCTGCTGTGCCGGGTGTTGCCACGCAGGAGAGGTCTGCATCGGTTCTGTCCAACTGTGTTGCCACCTTCCATGCTTCAAATTTGCATGTGTAGGACTGGTTGCCTACTTTTTCGATCCAGCCGTGATATTCCATGAAGTCACCTACATATACGGGTGCCAGGAATTCAATGTTTTCATAGCCCAGGAACAGGGAGATATCGCCGTCTACATAAACCATCAACTCTGTACCAACGTCGCCCCACTGGTCCACGATTCTTGCGCCATTTACCAAGCCGCCAACGTAATGTGCATCTTTTGCGCTCATCATCAGATGATGTACTACTTTCTTGCCTACCATATTCATTTCCTCCTTATGTATCTCTGCCTTACGGCAATTTTTTCGATTTTTTCAGAACTGTTTTCCCCTCCGAAAGAGGGTCCTCGCAGAGGCGGAAATGGTCAGACAGGCCGCCTCCGCGATGCATTGCAATGTTATGGAATACCGTTGAAACGCTTACGCTTCGCCGGGATGTTTTCTGTCTTTAAAAGAGGATTCCTGGGGGCCTCTCTGGTCTTTCTTAGCAATAAACAGGCTGCCTGTTGCTCTGCCGCACAGTACAGGAGGTTCGCAGGCTGTTGCCGCTGTGCCGGGTGTTGCCACGCCGGACAGGTCTGCATCTGTTCTATCCAACTGTGTTGCCACCTTCCATGCTTCAAATTTGCATGTATAGGACTGGTTGCCTACTTTTTCGATCCAGCCGTGATATTCCATGAAGTCACCTA
>X73_One_humped_Camel__coassemble_252_pt1 | contig 22099 bp, 19 predicted proteins | sample X73_One_humped_Camel__metabat2_low_PE_007 | metagenome-assembled genome bin X73_One_humped_Camel | reverse complement strand
CCCTGGCAATATCTCTGGCAACAGACGGCTTTTCGGCAATGACCAAAATTTTTCCCATTTCCAATTCCTCCCTTCCATCGTTTTTCATAATTTTATATTATACCAGTTCCTTCAGCAATTGACAAATCTCTTTCCAAGCGGAAATTACAGTTATTTCCAGTTCTCATCGCCTTTATATCCCTCCATGTAGTATGCTTTACCACATCACAGCGTCACTGATTTTGTTGACAACTCACGAATTCTCAAGTAGAATAAATATGAAACAATATTTTTGAAAATGGAGGTCAATCCCTATGAACACATATAAAATCATTGCAGACTCTTCCTGCGATATTCCCGTTTCCATTATGGAAGCAAAGGACATCACCTACGTCCCTTTCCATGTTTCCTTCGATCAGGAAACCTATCTGGAAGAGCTGAAAGACATCACGCCTGATGCTTTTTATGAAAAAATCAATGCGGAAAAGCTGTTCCCCAAAACATCCCTCCCCTCCGTGCAGGGCTATATAGACGCCATGGAAGTGGTGCTGCAGGAAGGCAAGGACGTTCTGTGCCTGTGCCTGTCTTCCAAATTCAGCGGCTCCTTCCAGAGCGCAGTCAACGCCGGGAATATCCTTTCCGAATCCTATCCCGAGCGCATCATCCGTGTGGTGGATACCACTTGTGCAACCGCCGCTGAGGGCCTGATGGTGTTGGAAGCCTGCCGCATGAGAGATGCCGACATGGAACTGGACAGCGTGGTGGAAAAACTGGAAGCCCTGAAAGAAACCGCCCGCATCTTTGTCACAGTGGACTCTCTGGAGCATCTGCAAAAAGGCGGCCGCATCGGCAAAGCCTCTGCCATGGCCGGTACGATTTTGAATATCAAGCCCATTATCGCCATGAAAGATGGGGAACTGCATCCTGAAAATAAAGTACGCGGCTCCAAAAAAGCCCTGAAAATGATCGTGGATATGGCAAAGGCCAAAATAGGCGAAGAAAAAGACCAATATTCTGTGATTTTCGTCCGTGGGGATAAAGACCGCCTGATAACCGCAGAAGAACTGGCCGCAGAAATGCGTGCAGAAGGTTATAACGTTGCGGAGGATGTATGGACCGTTGGCATCACCATCGGCTCCCATATCGGCCCTACTCCCATCGCTGTTTGTATGCTGAAAAAATACGAGTTTGTGTAAAAATATACGTTAAAAAATCCCGCTTAGAAAAGCGGGATTTTTTATACGATAATGCTTTTTAATTGTCTCCATACTAATGGCATCCACAGATATGCGGATGCAGTATAGGGTGCAGGGGCTTAGCTCCTGCTGGGGGTGTTGGGGGCAAAGCCTCCAAGGTCTTTTATTTATCTCTCAACTGTGCGCCCAGCTTATCTGCCAGTTCTTTCAGCATCGCATCCATTGCTTCTGCGATATCCGCATCAGACAGTGTTTTTTCCGCACTGCGGAATGCGATGGAGTAAGCCACGGATTTATAGCCTGCTTCGATCTGCGCCCCCTGATAAACGTCAAAGAGCTTCACTTCTTCCAGATATGCGCCACCGTTTGCCTTGATGATGTCAGTGATCTCTTTCACAGTCACATCTTCCTTCACCAGCATAGCGATATCTCTTGTGATGGCGGGATATTTGGGCAAAGCCTTATAAACCACATTTCTATTGGCGTTTGCGATGACTTTTTCCATATCCAGAACAGCCAGATATGCTCTTGTGCCAATGCCGTAATTTTTCGCCACTGCGGGATGCACTTCACCCAGATACCCAATGCTTTCGCCATTTACCATAACAGCAGCCGTTCTGCCGGGATGCATCCAGGACAGGCCTTTTTCAGGCACATATTCCACCACCTTATCCATGCCCAGCACCTTCATCAGATGTTCCACAATACCTTTCATATCATAGAAATCCATATTGCCGTACATACCCATGGTCAGTGTGGGAATTTCGTGAGGCAGCTCCTGCAGAGGCAGAGCTTCGGGGATATATACCCTTGCAATCTCAAACAGACCGGCACTTTCGTTTCTTCTGTTGTAGTTTGTTGCCAGAGAGTTCAGGATACCGTTGAAGGATACCGTTCTCATGATGGAAAAATCTTCGCCCAGAGGGTTGGAGATCACGATGGCTTTTCTCAGCTCGCTGTCAGCGGGAATCAGCAGCTTGTCGAATACCTTAGGGCTCTCGAAGCTGTATGTCATCGCTTCGCACAGACCGTTGGCAATCACAGTATCTTTCACCAGAGCCGTGATGCCCTGTTCGTATGTTTTCTTGCCTACGGTAGGTGTACCACTTGCCAGCGTTGCTTCGATCTTGTTATAGCCATAGAAACGAGCGATTTCTTCCGCCAGGTCTGCCTGTGCTTCCAGGTCAGGACGGAATGTAGGTACTGTTACGATATGATTTACGGAATCCACTTTCAGTTCAATCTTTTCAAAGATTTTCTGCATTTCTTCTTCTGAAATGTTGATACCCAGGAATTTATTGATCCATTCAGGGTTGTAGGACAGTTCCCATGTATCTCTCTTATTTGGATATTCATCTACTACCCCGGGAACAACGTCACCAGCGCCCAAGAGTTCCACCAGCTGAACGGCACGGTTTACTGCTTCCAGAGCCAGGTTGGGATCCAGACCTTTTTCGAATTTGCTGGATGCGTCTGTACGCAGGCCAACTTTTTTCGCTGTGATACGAACGTTAGGGCCATCGAAGTTTGCAGATTCAAAAAGAACTGCCTGAGAACCTTCCACGATCATGGAGTTTTCGCCGCCCATGACACCTGCGATAGCAACTGCTTTTTCGGGGTCAGCGATCACCAGCATGGAGGGGTCCAGATTTCTTACCTGACCGTCCAGTGTTGTGATGGTTTCGCCTTCTTTTGCGTTTCTAACGATGATATGGCTGTCGGCAATGGTTTCAATGGAAAACGCATGCATAGGCTGGCCCATTTCGATCATGACATAGTTTGTGATGTCAACGATATTGTTGATGGGGCGAACACCTGCCATACGCAGTCTTTTTCTCATCCATCTGGGAGAAGGGCCAATTTTTACATTTTTCACCACTCTCGCCACATATCTAGGGCAGAGTTCGGGATTTTCAATGGTTACTTTCACAAAATCTTCCGCCTTGCCTTCCGCTTCTTCCTTCACAGTGATTTCAGGATAGTGGAAGGGAATGTCATAGGTTGCGGCAGCTTCTCTTGCGATACCCAGAATAGAGAAGCAGTCGGGTCGGTTGGATGTGATTTCGTATTCCACCACTTCATCCTTTAGATCCATCACTTCAACGATATCTTTCCCCAGTTCTACCGGTTCGGGGAAGATATAGATGCCATATTCGGGTGCTTCAGGGAAGTCATGGGCATCGCAGCCCAGTTCTTCCACGGAACACAGCATACCTTCGGAAACAACGCCGCGCAGTTCGCCTGTATGGATTTCCTTGCCGCCAGCGATCACGGAATTATCCAGCGCAACGGGTACATAATCGCCAACCTTTACATTAGGTGCGCCTGTTACGATGGTCAGGTCTTTGCCCTGGCCGGCATCGATGGTGCAAATCACCAGTTTATCCGCCTGAGGGTGTTTTACGATTTCCTTGATATAGCCTGTTACTACATTTTTGATTTCACCGGCTACGGTTGTGTAGCCTTCTACTTTGGAACCGGACAGTGTGATATCTTCGATAAAGTCTTTGATATCTGTTGTCACGGGTGCATATTCTTTCATCCAAGACATAGGTACGTCCATGAAATAAACTCTCCTTTCTTTTGAGGGTTCCACCCTCAATCTCCCGCAAGGGAATAATTCCCTTGACCCTATACGAAAATGAATTTTGCAAATTCATTTTCAGGGAATCGGTTTATATAAAATTTCAGATAATTTTCTTAATTAAAACTGTTTCAGGAACTTCATGTCGTTTTCAAACAGCAGACGCAGGTCCGTGATGCCGTATCTCTGCATCGCTACACGTTCCAGACCCATACCGAACGCAAAACCGCTGTATTCTTCCGGGTCAATGCCGCTCATTTTCAGAACCTTGGGATGTACCATGCCGCAGCCCAACAGCTCAATATAGCCTTCGCCTTTACATACACGGCAGCCTTCCCCACCGCAGGCAAAGCAAGTTACGTCCATTTCCGCAGAAGGTTCTGTGAAAGGGAAGTGATGAGGGCGGAAACGAACCTTTGTGTTTTCACCGAACAACTCCTTCGCGAATACCGCCAACGCACCTTTCAGGTCGCCCATGGTAACGTTTTTATCGATCACCATGCCTTCCAACTGATGGAATACAGGGGAATGGGTCGCATCCACTTCGTCGGAGCGGTAAACCGCACCGGGGCAAACCATACGGATAGGCAACTTGCCTTTTTCCATAGTACGCACCTGTACGGGAGAAGTCTGTGTTCTCAGGAGGATATCGCCGTTGATATAGAAAGTATCCTGTTCGTCTTTTGCAGGATGATTTGCGGGGATATTCAGCGCTTCAAAGTTATAGTAATCTTTCTCTACTTCAGGGCCGTCTGCCACTTCGTAGCCCATACCCATGAAGATATTGCAGATCTCATCAATGACAATGCTCATGGGGTGTTTATGGCCTTCCGGTCTTTCCTTACCGGGCATGGTCACGTCGATTTTTTCTGTTTCCAGTTTTTTCGCCATTTCCGCTGCTTCCAGGCGCTTTTTGCTGTCCTCCAGCATTTTTTCGATGTCCTGTCTTACTTCATTGGCCAACTGACCGATGACAGGTCTTTCCTCTGCGGAAAGCTTGCCCATTTCCTTCAGAATGGCTGTCAGCTCGCCCTTTTTGCCCAGGTATTTTACCTTCAGCTCGTCGATGTCCTTGATTTCCTTCGCTTCCTGGAATGCCAGCAAAGCATTGTCGTGGATCAGTTTTAACTTATCCTTCATCATTCTTACTCCTCTCTTTCTTGAGGGTTTTACCCTCAAACTCCCACCAAGGGGATCATTCCCTTGGAACCTAATACCGCAGAAACATATCCATGTTTCTGCAAATGGGGGTCAAGCATTGCGGCAAGGCCGCTAGCCTAGGGGCAAAGCCCCAATGGGGGAATCATTCCCCTTGTAGGGTTTGGGACAACGTCCCAATAAAGAAAAGCCTTCGTCACACAAAGGGACGAAGGCTCGCGGTACCACCCAAATTCCTGCTATCACAGGCACTCTAATGCGTAACGTGCATGAAACGGACTCCCCTACTATTCGTTCAGGGAGCCGACTCCGATGGGAACTTCCGCAGTTTCGCAAGTTAAAGGCACTTTCAGCCGGGGATGCCTTCTCTCTGAAACCGTTTCACTGCGTACTTTACATCTTCACAGTCGTTCTCATTTTTCAACGAATATATTTTATCACAGCCGCCCGGAAAGTCAAGGGAAATTCCGCAAATCTTCCCTTTATTCTCCCTTTAGCCGACGCAGATGCTCCTTGATGCGGCGTTCCACGCCGTTGTCCGTGGGCGCATAGTATACAGTACCCACCAGTTCATCAGGCAAATATTGCTGTTTCACATAATGCCCCGGAAAATCATGGGCATATTTATAGCCGATGCCGTGGCCCAGGTCTTTGGAGCCGCTGTAATGGGCATCCTTCAGATGAGGCGGAACGGTCTTAATACGGATATTCCTGACATCGCTGAGGGCCTTATCGATACCCAGATAAGCCGCATTGCTTTTCGGTGCGCAGGCCACATAGGAGACTGCCTGGGCCAGGGGAATACGCCCTTCCGGCATGCCGATGAAGTTCACCGCTTCCATGGCCGCCACTGCCACCTGCAGCGCATGAGGGTCTGCGTTTCCCACATCCTCCGACGCGCAGATGACCACCCTGCGGGCGATAAACTTCGGGTCTTCCCCGGCGTATATCATCTTTGCCAGATAATACAGGGCCGCATCGGGGTCAGAACCACGCATGCTCTTGATAAAGGCCGAAATGGTATCATAATGGTTGTCCCCATCCTTGTCATAGTTCAGCGCCCGCTTCTGGATACATTCCTCCGCCACTTCCAGCGTGATGTGTATTTTCCCATTTTCCGGGTCCGTGGTCAAAACTGCCAGTTCCAGGGCGTTCAATGCTGTTCTGGCATCCCCATTGGCTGTATTGGCCAAAAAATCCATGGCATCCTCGTCCATCTCCGCATGATATGCCCCCATGCCTTTTTCCGTATCCGTCAATGCTCTTTGCAGCAGCTTTTTAATATCCTTATCCTCCAATTGATGAAGCTCAAACACGATGGACCGGGAAACCAGCGCCTTATTCACTTCAAAATACGGATTTTCCGTCGTCGCCCCAATCAGAACCAGCGTGCCATCCTCCACATGGGGCAATAACGCATCCTGCTGGCTTTTATTGAACCGATGGATCTCATCGATAATCAGTATCGTTTTCGTCCCGTACATCCCCAGGTCGGCCTTTGCCTCCTCCACCGTTTCCTTGATATCCTTGATGCCCGCCGTGGTGGCATTGATCTGGCGGAATTTGCTTTTGGTCGTATTGGCGATGATTTTCGCCAGCGTCGTTTTGCCCGTGCCGGGAGGGCCGTAAAACACAATGGAACTCAGCCTGTCGCTCTTGATGGCTCTGTAAAGCAGCTTTCCCTTGCCGACGATATGCTCCTGCCCCACGAATTCATCCAGAGTCACAGGGCGCATCCGGGCCGCCAGAGGGGCTTCCTTCCCGCCCTGCAGGCTGCGGTTATATTCAAATAAGTCCATTTCTTCACCGACTTTCCTGTCTCAAACATTTTCAGAAAAAGGTATTTTTCTTTCCCTTGCTACATTTTATTTTATAGTAGTTCTTCCTTTATTTCAACCAAAAAGAAATCCATCTTGTATCTGCAAAAATCCAGCAAAAACCCTTCTTTTTTGTGATTTCCTATGTTTTTTCCCAGGGAAAAATGTTATACTGTGCAAAGTATTTTGTTTTATCAAAGGAGAAAAGTATGAAAAAACGTGATTCTTTTACCAATCGACTTGGCTTTGTCCTGGCTTGCATCGGCTCTGCCGTAGGTATGGGCAATCTCTGGATGTTCCCCACAAGAGTTTCTCTCTATGGCGGCGGCTCCTTCCTGATTCCCTATTTTATTTTTGTCATCCTCATTGGCGCAACCGGCGTCATCGGTGAAATGGCCTTTGGCCGTGCGGCCCGTTCCGGCCCCGTAGGCGCCTTTGGCATGGCAATGGAAGGCAAAGGAAAACGCAAGCTGGGCGAAGCCCTGGGCCTCATCCCCATGGTCGGCGCTTTGGCTATGGCCATCGGTTATACGGTCGTGATGGGCTGGATTTTGAAATACGCTGTAGGCACTTTCACCGGCGCCACTCTGGCATATAACGACGTTGACGGCTACTCCGGCGCTTTCGGTGGCATGGCCAGCGCCTTTGGCAATAACGCATGGCAAATTGGCGCACTAGCGATTTGCATGGCCATCACTATGCTGGGTATCGGCAAAGGCATTGAAAAAGCAAACAAAGTGATGATGCCCCTGTTCTATGTTTTATTTGTAGGCCTGGGCATTTACATCGCATTGCAGCCGGGCGCGGCAGAAGGCTACCGCTACATCTTCCGTGTAGACCCCGTTGCCCTGAAGGACCCCATGACATGGATCTATGCTCTGGGTCAGGCCTTCTTCTCCCTGTCCATCGCAGGCAACGGCACCATCATTTACGGCTCTTATCTGTCTGACGAAGAAAATATCCCCGCCTCCGCAGCCCGCGTTGCCTTCTTTGACACACTGGCAGCCTGCCTGGCGGCTTTGGTCATCATCCCTGCCATGGCAACAGCTGGCTCTCAGTTGGATCAGGGCGGCCCCGGCCTGATGTTCATTTTCCTGCCCCATCTGTTCCACAGCATGCCCGGCGGTTCCATTTTCGCCATTATCTTCTTTGTGGCAGTCCTATTCGCAGGCATGACCTCCCTGCTGAACCTGTATGAGACCCCCATTGCGACCCTGCAGGAAAAATTCCATTTTGGCCGTGTTCCTGCCTGCCTGACCATCGGCATCATCGGCGCTGTAGTTTCCATCCTCATCCAGGGCATCGTTTCCGGCTGGATGGATGTGCTCTCCATCTATATCTGCCCTCTGGGCGCGGGTCTGGCGGCTGTGATGTTTTTCTGGTTCTGCAAGAAAGAATTTGTGGAAGCCGAAGTCAATAAAGGCAGAAAGAAACCTATGTTCACATGGTTCTATCCTCTGTGCAAATTTGTGCTTTGCCCCATCTGCTTCATCGTACTGGTTCTTGGCGCATTGAATGGCGGCATTGGTTGATCAAACTAAAAATGACATCAAAAAAATCCTTACTGCGACCCAGTAAGGATTTTTTATTGCTTATTCTTTTGCCAAAAACAAACACGCATCCCCAAAACTGAAGAAGCGGTACCGTTCCCGGACAGCCTCGTCATAAGACTCCATCACCAGTTCCTTGCCCATCAGGGCAGAAACCAGCATAATGAGCGTAGACTCCGGCAAGTGGAAATTCGTCACCAGACAATCCACCGTCTTAAATTCGTAGCCGGGATAGATAAAGATTTTCGTCCAGCCTGTTTTGGGCTGAATGATGCCGTTTTCATCGGTCACAGACTCCAGCGTTCTGGTGCTTGTGGTGCCAACGGCGATGATACGCCCGCCGTTTTTCTTCGTTTCATTCATAATGGCCGCCTGTTCCGGCTCCACCACATAAAATTCGGAGTGCATTTCGTGCTCCAGCACATTTTCCACCTTCACAGGTCTGAACGTCCCCAGACCCACGTGCAGGGTCACATGAGCCACTTTCACGCCCATGTCTTCAATTTCCTGCAGCAGCTCCGGTGTAAAATGCAGCCCCGCCGTAGGCGCCGCCGCAGAGCCTTCATGCTCCGCATAAACGGTCTGGTACCGGTTCTTGTCCTCCAGCTTATGGGTGATATAGGGCGGCAGGGGCATTTCCCCCAGTTCGTCCAAAATGGCTTCAAATACGCCTTCATATGCAAATTTGATGATGCGGTTGCCGCCTTCGATGACCTCCAGCACCTCCGCCACCAGCTTGCCGCCGCCAAAGGAGATCTTATCCCCGGGCCGGGCTTTTTTGCCGGGGCGCACCAGCACTTCCCATGTGTCCATGTCTCTGCGCACCAGAAGCAAAATTTCCATGGCAGCGCCTGTGCCTACTCTCTCCCCGTATAATCTGGCAGGAAGCACTTTGGTATTGTTGATGACCAGACAGTCTCCTGCCTGCAGATATTCCTTGATATCCCTGAAATACCGGTGTTCCCTTTCGCCGCTGTCCTTATGAACCACCATCAGGCGGCTGGAAGCCCTGTCCTTGAGGGGTTCCTGGGCAATAAGTTCTTCCGGCAGGTCAAAGTAAAAATCGCTTGTTTTCATCTCGTTCCTCTAAACATATAGTCTTCTGCGTATTTCACGCCAAAAATTTTCAGCATTTCCTTCCGATAGGTGATGGTCGCATCGTCGGGCAGATAATCAAAGCCCTCGATGTCGAAATCATGGAGCACATATCTTTCCTCCATATCCTGAGAATTGATGATGACCTCTGGGTCTGTCACCTTGCGGAAAATATTCACCACTTCACATTCCGGGTCGGAAATGGCGCGCATGATCTGTGCAATCTCATGGTCTTTCAGTCTTTTTACAAACATAACGCATTCCCTCCCTTAATGTTCCAGCAGATACTTGATGGCATATTCCGCCCCAAACCATTTATACATCAGGCTTCTGTACACATAGTCAGAGCCAGCGCCGGCACGGTTTTTGCCCCGGATATTGTAATCATAGAGCTGATATGTTTCGATATCCTCCTGAAATTTTGCCGTTACCTCCGGCACATTGGAAACTGCAACAGCATCCTCAAAGCTCTGGTCATATGTACGAATCTTCAAAATCGTCAAAGCGCCGTCATCAGAGATAACGTTCATCACTTCCCGAATCTGTTCTTCTGTCAGTTTTTCAAAAAACATATCTCATACCTCCCCGTTCCAATCCTTTGCAATGGCTTCCCAAAGCTCCTTTTTCCCAACGCCGCAAAGGGCCTCTTTTAACGCTTCCCATGCAGGGTCAATGCGTCGGTGCATCCCGCCGCAGCGCAGCCCCTCGTCCAGAAACAGCCACAGTTCCCCTTCCTTCGGCTCCTCAAAGAGTCCTCTGTCAGAAAAAACCACTGTATTTCCTTTTTCATCCTGCCAGCCCTTTCGGGAAAGCAGGAACATTCTGAAATCCTTCATATTTTAATCCTCAATGGTGATGCCTGTATAATAATGATACAGGATATCCTCATAATCATAGCCCATCTGTGCCATAGCCTGCGCACCCTTCTGGCTCATGCCGACGCCATGGCCCACGCCGGCCCCTTCAAACAGGAATTTCCCATTTTTCACGGTGCTGATATTCACATCATATACTTCGTAATCGCTGCTATACACGGAAATCGCCGTTTTTCCGCCTTCCTTTGCCTCCACATCCACAGAAAGCTTCTTCCCATTCAGATAAGATAAAGCCCCTTCCGTTTTTGCGATGATGCCCTGGCTGGATGCCGCCGCCATCAGGCCGCCCTTCTGGGAGGATTTTGCTTCTGTCACCGCAGCTTCCCCCGCATACTGGCCGATTTCGCCGCCCTTGCCGTTGATGGTGAACATCTTGCTGGGCAGACTGCCGCAGGCTGCGGAAAAATAAGTACGGATGGTCTCTTTATCCAGCGTTTTTGTTCCCTTTGTGCCAACGATCTGCAGTTCCTGCACCCGGCCGCCGGTAGAAAGCTTCGTAATTACGATATCCTTTGCTCTGCCAATGCCTGCTTCCTTCGTTTCCAGCAGTTCTGTCAGTTCATCCAGCGTCAGCGTTTTTGTCCAGGAGGTATCTCCGTATTCGGCGATTTCAGGCACCGCCCGCAGATAAGGCACCGTGGCCCACCAAACGTTCTCGCTGTTTTCCGTATAGCCGCCGGTGGAAGAAGAAAATACCGCTTCGATGGGACTGCCGTTATAGCAGGCGATCTCTCCTGCCGTTGCGTCCACCGCCGCCGTTGTGGAAGCCGCCTCGTTGCTGTAGCCTTTATATACCTGACAATTGGTGCCATCACAAAGCTGATAGCCGCTGCCCGTATGAGCGCCCAGCTTTGTCAGGGCATAGGTCCTGGCCGCCACCGCCTGGGCCTTCAGGGCTTCCTTCTCATAGGCCTGGGGCATTTCCGAAGGGACCACCCCATAGAGATATTCCTCCAGGCCGATGACATTCACCGCCGTCATAGTACTGCCGTTTACAATGAAGGTCAGCATCCCACGGTAAGGATATCCATTCAGTTTAAAGGTATCCCCCACGTTGCCGCCCATCAGCACCGCCCCTTCCGGCACAACGATATCAGCCTCACCGCCAGTGATGACATATCCATCAAAATTGCTGATGCGGGCCGCATCGCCGTTTACCATCTGTTCCACTTCTGATTTGGATGCGCCCTTCACATAGACGGTCCAGTCCTCATCCTCCAAATATGCTGCATAAGCCTCATATCCCATATTTTCAATAAACGCAGCCATCTCCAGCGCCTCGTCGCAGTCCATTTCCATATCCGCCGCAATATATTCCGCCGGGGCAGGCTTGACAGTAAAATTGCCGTTGGAAGAAACGGCACCGTCTTCCGCAAACTCACCGTCCTCTTCCATGCCGATATACAGTTCCCAAACGCCAAGGGTGGCGGAGGAAACGTTCTTGCAAATGGACTCCAGCCCCACACGGACCGTATCCGGTACGTTATATGCCATCGCTTCCCCGGGCACCGCCGCCAGAAGCATGGCACAGGCCAGCACGGAAGCAAGCTGTTTTTTCAAATTCATATCTTTCCCCCCCAAATTCCGGAGATTTTTTCACACATACTTTTTCTATGCTATCAGAAAATTATACCATACTTTTCTCTTTTTGGACAGAGATTTTCCCTTTCTTCCCAAAGAAAAATCCCTCTACCGCCGGGGGTAAAGGGATTTGATTTGCCCAAATTATTTCAGCACACGTCTTGCACATACATACGTTCTTGCGCTGTAGCCACTGTTCAGGTCTGTCACAGTTACGCCGTAAGCCGCGCCGTCTGTGGAATGTACATAAGTGCCATCGCCGCAGTAGATGCCAACATGGCAAATTCTGCTGTCGCCGCCGCTGTTGAAGAATACCAAGTCGCCGGCCTGCAGTTCCGCCTTGGAAATTGCCACGCCATTGTTTACCATCTGATAAGAAGATCTGTTCAGCGTGACGCCAAAATGCTTGTAAACAGAATATACAAAACCAGAGCAGTCAACGCCGCTGTTCAGGTTTGTGCCACCCCAAACATAGGGTGTGCCGATAAATTTCTTGCCGTAGGAAGCTACCTCAGCCCCCTTAGAGGATGCAGAACGGGTTGTTCTTGTGCCTTCCCTTACGGAAAGATATTCTGCGCTGACATAGCCTTTTGTGCCATCGGCTGTGATGATACGTACCCATTCCTGGCCAACTCTGTCAACATCAACCTCCATGCCGTAAGGCAGAACATCCAGCACCACTGAGATCATGGATGCTTCCCTGCGCAGCTTCAGCCCTGTTTCTGCTGTAACCACACCGTAAACAGAAACCGTTGCCTCCGCTTCTTCTGCAATCTGAGGAACATACTTCACATAGTCGCCGTCTACATAGTCCTTGCTGACATAAGCAGAACCATTTTTGTAGGAAATGCGATACCAGCCCGCATTCTGACCGGTTACGGTCACATAATCGCCGTCTGCGAATTTGCCAAGGGAATTGGCAGAAGCAGAAGCCTTTTCTCTCAGGTTTACGCTGGAGCCTTCGATATAAGCATCCGCCTTCGTCACTTCAAAATAATCCTCGGAAACATATGCTTCCGCATCGTTATAAGAAATCACGAACCATTCGCCGTCTTTATCTAAAACTGTATATTCTGTACCTTTATCGATCTTGCCCAGAACTTCCGCATCTGTGCTTGCTTCCGCCCGCACATTTACATCCGTGCCGGAAGCCTGCCCTGCGTCAGCCGCCAGTACCGTCACTGTACCCATGGCAGCGAAAAGTGCTGTCAGGCAAACCTGTTTCATTGCGCCAGAAAGAACCATTGGGGGTAACCTCCATACGTTTTCAGTCTAAATTGTTACAATTCTGTTACAATTAGTATACGAAAGAGTAATATTTTTGTCAATGGGTTTTTGCAAAAGTTTGCATAATTTTATTTATTTTCTCATAGGAAAAAGGCGGAAATGTCCAGTTTCTTTCGCCTTTCAATTAACATAATCCTTTATTTTATCATTTCTGCCATAAATTTTAACATCTTAAGAATTCTTAAAGTTTCTTTCTTTTTTCTGACAGATGTAAAAAAGACTGCGGATTTTCCGCAGCCTTCCTCATTATTTATCCAATACTTCTTCCTTAAATTTTCCATTTTCATAGAACAGCACACCGTCTGCGAAAATTTTGCCCTCTTTGGTCATGTCATTGATCATATCCCAATGGATGGTAGATTGATTTTTGCCGCCGGCCTCCTGAAAGGCTTCGCCGATGGCCATGTGCATGGAGCCGCCGATCTTTTCATCAAAGAGGATGTTCTTCGTATGGCGCTGAATGCCGTAATTGGTGCCGATGGCCACCTCACCGAAATAGCGGGAGCCTTCGTCCGTATCGATGTAGGAAAGGAGCGTATCCAGCATTTCCGCATTCTTGCAGGAAACATCGATGATCCTGCCCTTTTCCACTGTCAGGCATACTTCATAAAATTCGTTGCCGTTCATAATGGAAGGATAAGAAAATGTGATTTGCCCATCGATGCCATCCTCCACCGGGGAAGTGAAAATCTCCCCATCGGGGAAATTTGCGTCACCGCAGCAGTTGATCCATTTTCTGCCCGCCACGTTCACCCTGATATCCGTATCTTTGGAAAGGATATGCAATTCCTTTTTCCCATCCAGCCAGTTCACCCATCTTTCCTGCCATGCAGCCATTTCCTCCCATTTCTGAACGGGGTCATCTTCATACAGGAAGCCTGCAGCGTAGACGAAATCTTCATACTCCTCCAAGCTCATGCCCGCATTCTGGGCATCGCCGTTGGTTGGAAACTGTGTGCCGCACCAGCGCAGTTCTCCTGTGCCCATACGGTCAGAATAGATCTTCCGGTTATCCTTATTGGCTAGGCGTTTCCGTTTCAGCCTTTCCCCATCAATGGACTGCATGGTTTTCGTGTTTTCACTGCCCCATGCGCTGATCCAAACATCGCTTTTCGCACAGGCGCCAAAACGGATGTTTTCCCGGGCATACTGTTCCTCTGTGCCGTTTTTCAAAATCTCCGCATCCACATCGGGCATATCCACATAGTAATCCACCAAGGCCCCGGCCTTCACTGCCGCCCTTGCCACCGCCTTGATAAAAGGCAGGGCCGCATCCTCTGCGGAAATGGCCACTCTGTCGCCCTGCTTCACCTTCGTGGAATAGTTCACCAGCACATCCGCCAGCTTTTCCAGTCTTTCATCTCTCATAATTTCACCTTATTTTACTGCGATCTGGCACATCTGCATCGTCTTTAAGGCAGCATTATGGCTTTCAGACGTTACGCCTGCACAGCAGGCAGCATCCACGCTGATCTTCACTTCAGGCAGTCTTGCCTTCAGGAGCATGGCATTGGAAACCACGCAGATATCTGTGCAGAGGCCGACCAGTTCCACCTCACATTCAGATGCTTCGTGGCCGAAAAATTCCATCACCATCATATCCGCCAGTTCCATGGAACCAAAGGTGGGCTTATTCATCACAACAGCGCCGCCCAAGGCTTCCTTTACCTTATCATTGATCTCCCAACCGTGGGTGCCTTCGATGCAGTGTACCACAGGCAGGTTTGCGCCTTCCTGGGTCTGCAGATAATCCTCCTGATGGGTGTCTCTTGTGGCATACACGCAGTCTCTGGGGTATTCCTTGATTTTCGCCACTACGTTATCCACGATGGCTTCCGCTTCTTTTGTACCCAGAGAACCGTCGATAAAGTCATTCTGCATATCCACAACAACCAAAATTTTTTTCATTTCTATACTTCCTTTCCCTGTTTTAAGGTAAAAATACTTCTGTTCCACCCCATTCTACCACGGTGAAGCCCTCTCTTTCAAGTACCGGCAGGGATTGTTCGGGAATTTCCACAGGCGCATCAATGGCTTTGAATGCCATAAACACACGGAGCATATTGTCAGGTTCAGGAGTGATATTCAGTTTTGCGGATTCGTCATAGTTTTCCCACTGGAAGGAAATCAGGTTATAGGCATTGTCCTGCATATAAGGCAGCCAGTAAACAATGAATTCATTGTATTCTCTGGGTGTCATGCCCATGGCGGAAAGCTTCTCCTGCAGGAAGGAAACTGTATCTTCGCCTTTCACCACAAAGCCTTCAGAAAAGTCCATTTCCCCGTATCCTTCTCCTTCCCAGAAAAGGTAGGAATACTCTCTGCCGTCGGCGTGGTTGGTCAGGGTGCCATCGGGTTCTGCTGTTACTTTCCAGCCATTGTTGTAGGCAGGATAGGTCGTTGTCAGAACACCATCATACTCTAATTCCACCGAAACCTCTGTAGTTTCTTCGGGATAGAGGTAGATAACGGGTTTTCTGGCTGCCATCGGTGCAGTCAAAATTCTGACCTTCTGCTTAGATTCAAGCCAGCTTACATGAAACCCAATAGCATCCCCAATATCCCGCAGTTTATAATAAGTATATCCATCAATGACATATCCTTCCATGCCTTCATCCGGCATTTCTCCATTCACAAACACCTGTGCATCCGAAAGGATCGCTTCTTTATCATCAATATCGACCACAAGTTCTTTTTCATCTTTTGTTCCCTGATACTCTTTACCTGTTTCCAGATAAATCACGTCTTTATCAGCATTGTATGTAATATCAAATTTAAAACAATCATCACGACTTTTGTCTGTCATTACTTCTGCCACATCTCGCAGACGCATATAGTTATAACCATTGATGTTATACCCTTCCATCTTTACATAATAATCATCCACCACAATCTTTTGGGCAACATATTTCGCCGTTGCCAATTCTCTTTCCTCCGCCCCATAAGCCGTCGTCCCCATCATCACCATAGCCAGCAGCATCGCAAAAAACCGTTTCATACCCTTTTCCTCCTTCTTGTTCTTGTCATTGTCCCTGTTTCTTCCAACTTTTCCTTTTTTCTATCATAGCACCGCCAGTTTACAGCACCGTAACAAAAGTCCTAAGACTTTCTTAAGATTTTCTTCCCTTTTCTCCCCTTTCTCCTTGACAGTGCAGACTTTTTCGGGTTATGATAATAGGCGTGAAAAACAATGACAGGGAATAGTAAAAAAGGCACTTTGTCTCCAGAAAACAGGCGGTGGATGCGAGCCTTGGCAAACCTTTTTGAACCTGCCCCTTGAGTTCCGCAGGGAAAATGCGGCGTATCTTCGGCGTTAACGATTTCGAGAGGACAGCAAACCATCGCTGTCAATAAGGGTGGCACCGCCGAATGACCTTGGTCCCTTTTTATGGGAACAAGGATTTTTTGTTTTTGAGAGAAAAATTTTTAAGGAGGAATACAAAATGGCAAAAGAAAAGAAATTTGTAGAATCCATCACCGACATGGAAGTGGATTTCCCCCAGTGGTATACTGACGTTGTCAAAAAAGCCGACCTGACAGAATACTCCAGCCTGAAAGGCTGCATGATCATCCGCCCCTACGGCTATGCCATCTGGGAACTGATTCAGAAAAACCTGGACGAACGCTTTAAGGCTACAGACGTAGAAAACGTTTATATGCCCATGTTCATCCCCGAAAGCCTGCTGCAGAGGGAAAAAGACCATGTAGAAGGCTTCGCGCCCGAAGTCGCATGGGTGACCCACGGCGGCGAAAAGAAACTGGAAGAACGCATCTGCGTGCGCCCCACTTCCGAAACCCTGTTCTGCGAACATTACGCAAACATTATTCAGTCCTACCGTGACCTGCCCAAGCTGTACAATCAGTGGTGCTCCGTTGTTCGCTGGGAAAAAACAACACGTCCTTTCCTGAGAACCATGGAATTTTTGTGGCAGGAAGGCCATACCGCTCATGCAACCGCAGAAGAAGCCCAGGAAAGAACCATCCAGATGCTGAATGTATATGCGGATTTCTGCCATGAAGTGCTGGCAATTCCCGTAGTGAAAGGCGAAAAAACAGAAAAAGAACGTTTTGCGGGCGCAGCCCATACATTTACTATCGAATCCCTGATGCACGACGGCAAAGCCCTGCAGTCCGGCACATCCCATAACTTTGGGGATGGCTTCGCCCAGGCTTTCGGCATCCAGTACACAGATAAGGAAAACAAACTGCAGTATGTACACCAGACAAGCTGGGGCATGACAACACGCCTCATCGGTGCTGTCATCATGGTGCACGGCGACAACAGCGGCTTGGTGCTGCCTCCCAGAATTGCGCCCACACAGGTGATCATCGTTCCCATCGCCCAGAAAAAAGAAGGCGTACTGGAAAAAGCAGGCGAGCTGAAGCAGAGATTGTCCAAGGTTTGTCGTGTCAAACTGGATGACTCCGATAAATCTGCCGGCTGGAAATTTTCTGAATACGAAATGAAGGGCGTTCCCGTGCGTCTGGAAATCGGCCCCAAGGATATCGAACAGAACCAGTGCGTACTGGCCAGAAGAGATACCGGCGAAAAAATCTTCGTTTCCCTGGATGAACTGGAAACAAAGATCCCTGCCCTGCTGGAAGAAATTCAGGCAAACCTGCTGGCAAAAGCCATGGAACACCGTGAATCCAGAACATATAAAGCAAAAAATATGGAAGAATTCGACAAAATCATCAACGAAACACCCGGCTTCATCAAGGCGATGTGGTGCGGCGATCAGGCTTGCGAAGATGCCATTAAGGAAAAAACTGCAGCAACCAGCAGATGTATTCCTTTTGAACAGGAAGAAATCTCTGACGTATGCGTATGCTGTGGCAAACCTGCGAAACACATGGTTTACTGGGGCAGAGCGTACTAATAATACTTCCGTTATAAATTCAGATACACAAAAAGGCGTGGTATTTACCACGCCTTTCTTTATTAATCAATAATCAGTTCTCCATCCGACAATAAAAAGCTGTGCTTTTTATCATCATCATTTCCAGATCGTTACCGTTTTTGTTGCTGCGTCCCAATCCACATTCATACCCATTGCTTCGGAAATAAAGCGGATAGGCAGGAATGTTCTGCCCTCTTCTACGAAAGCAGGCACATCCAGCTCTACTGTTTCACCATTGATGACAGCCTCATTACTGCCAATTTTCAAATCGATCTTATTTTCAGGGGCTGCAGGCTCCTCCCCTACCGCATAAGCACCTACAGTACCGCTGACTTCAAAGGCTACCAGCAGGATCGGTGTATTGGAAGGAGAATCTTCTGCAGAGATAAATGCCAGACCTTCGGGCGCAATATCCCCTGTCAGCTTCTCAGCCGTTTCAGGGTCTTCCCTGAAATCTCTTGTATTGATATAGTTACAGAAAACAGTTTTTTCGGGGATCGTAATATCATATACCATGATGCCGCCGATCCGTTCCAATGCTACAAAAGCGTATACCTTATTCCCTACCTTGCCCACAGCTACATTTTCAGGTTCGGGGCCTTTTTTGGGAGAACGGCTGTCGTATGCATTGTCATCATTAGATACATTGAAATATGCAGGGAAATATGCTGCTGTTTTTTCTTCAAAATCATTCCCGCTGTCAAATACCTGTGTCAGGCCATTTTGATCTACACGATAGATGGAGAAGGAACGGCCGCCATAGAGAACCGCTTTTCCTTCAGGCATACCATCTGTTACTGCTGCATCGATGACACGTACCTTTTTTGCTTCTGTGCCATCTGCTGCCGTCAGCGTTTCTTTCACTTCATTGCAGTAATCGCCCCATTCACGGGCATCCCCTTCATTTGCAGTCAGGAGATATGTTTTCCCATTCGTTTCATAAACGGCTACACCGTCAGGCATATATGCCCCCACTGCATCATAGTTTTTTGCTTCATATGCACCATCCTCAATCAGATCCACTGCATTTTCAGCCGCAAGCAGATCTTTATAGCCCAAAGGATACACGCCTCGATAAGCCTTTGTTTCCAGATCCAGCACAGCAATGGCATTGTTTTCCTGCAGTGCGATATAGGCCTCCTTCTCTGTGGCCGTGATGTATTCAGGTTCAAAATCAGCGGAAGGCAGGTTATCCTTTACCATCATGATGCCATTGGAAATCAATGTTTCTCTCTGGCTATCGAAAGCATCAAAACCAACGGGAACCGCCGTACTTTTCTTTACATCCGCAGCATCTACGGTGATTACCGTAACAGAACCTGCAGGGTCCACGATACCTTCGCCAAAGCCCTCTCTGGGTTCCCCTTCATTTGCCGCCAGAATTTTTGTACCATCAGGTGTAAAGGTCACCATATCAGGCTGACAGCCTGCTTCTATCATCGTCAAAAGCGCACCATCTGTTGTCAGAATTGCTACATAGCCATTTTTGCTGTAATCCGCATCCTGCAGAGCAACGGCAACGATGCCTTTTTCACTGTTTACTGCGACAGATGTCATATCGCCATACTGAAAATTAGGTGCTGCTTCCTTTACGATGGCAGGAATATCCAAAGATTTTGCAGGCATTTTTTGAGATACACCATTTGTGATATCATGCATATCCAGAATATCCAGCTTGCCTGTAGTACCATTGACCACCCACGCCTGATTTTTCACCTTGTCGTAGGAAATGATTTCCGCTACACCGCCATCTTTGTTGGAATAGCCTGTGTCATACCCACCAATTTTCACCATATCCACTGCTTTTCCATTTTCAAAGCCCTTTGTTTCTGCATCTGCCGCAAAGCACTGCAGGCTGCCGCCCAGCACGGCAGCAGAAACCATCATAAGGGATACTGCCTTTTTCATCTGTTTCATTTTTACCTCTCCTTTTCATGTTGATGCTTCCATTTTCGCTGATAAATATAAAATCCGCTATCTCCCCATGTAAAATTTTCGTGAAACATGGTTAAAAGAGGTATTGTTTGAATAAGCAGCAAAAAAGCACAGATTTAACTGTGCTTTCCGTTCTTTTTATTCTTTTTTCTGCCCTTTTAAGTTGAATAAAAGCAATCCACAAATAATAATTGCGCCGCCAATGAAGGTGCCCATAGCAGGTACTTCTTTCAGCAGAATAAAACTCATGAATGCCGACAGAAGCGGTGACAGAAACATGAAATTCGCCACCTCGCTGGTCTTTTCCGCATAGGCCATGGCTTTTCCCCAGAGGATGCATCCCAGAGCATTGGAAATGACCGCCAGATACAGCAACGCGAGAATATGGTTCCAGCCCGCCGTATAGGTCTCCCGGAAGCCATCCACAGACCAGAAGCAGAGCCAGAGAGCCGCCGCCAGCATGCTGAAGCAGGTGATCTGAGCGGAAGAATAGCCCAAAGCCACCAGTTTCCTTGTCATAATATTATACCCCGCCCAGGAGGCCGCAGAAAGCAGCATCCAAAGCATAGCCGCATCGATGGTAAAGGTGCCGCCGCTATCCCACAGCAGCAGGATAGCCACCCCTGCGAAAGCCACAAAAATTGCGATCCAACTGATGAGACTGATTTTTTCATTATATACTTTTGCCGCAATGATTGCAGTCATAATGGGAGATGAGGCAACCAAGAGACTGCAGGTGGCAGAAGGCAGCGTTTGCAGGCCGATATTCATGGCAACGGTATAGATCACATAGCCTAAAGCCCCGGAAGCCAGAAACAGCGGGATATGCTTCTTCTTTGGCATCTGCATCCCTTTCATTCTGCCAATGACCAACATCAGAAGCCCCGCAATAAAGCTGCGGAGAAAGGAAATGGGGATGGGGGTAAAATGGGTCTGGGCGATTTTCGTCAGCGGATACGCCGATGCCCATAAAAAAATGGTAAACAGGCTGTATCCGACTACCTTCTTTTTTTGTGTTGTCATACTTTCACTCTTTTCTTATGCCTTCCCCTTCAGGTTGAAAATCACAATACTGATAATAATGATGGCGCCGCCGATGAATGTGCCTGCGTTGGGCACCTCTTTCAAAATGACAAAGCCCATCACGGTGCTCAAAAGCGGTGTTACGAACATGAAATTCGTTACTTCACTGGTACGCTCCGCATAGCCCATGGCTTTCCCCCACAGGAAATACGCCGTGGCGCTGGGCAAAGCCCCCAGATAGATGAGGGCGCCGATATGGCTCATGCTTGCGGTAGAAAGCTGCCGGAAGCCCTCTCCTGCCCAAAAGCCCAAGAGGATGGCCCCGCAAATCATGCTGTAGGTAACGATTTCCAGGGCATTATAGCCCAAAGCGCCGATTTTTCTTGTAATGATGTTATAGCCGCAGAATACGGCAGAGGCGCACAATGTCCAGATCAGACCGATATTGATGAGAATACCCCTTCCCACAGAAGCAGGATAAGCACGCCCACAAAGGCGGAAAAAATCGCCGCCCAGCCGACAGGCTTTATCTTTTCTCCATAAAGCCTCGAAGCGATAATTGCGGTCAGGATAGGCGTTACGGCGATCAGGATGATACTGGTGGCAGAAGTCAAGGTCTGAATGCCCGTATTGAAGCAGATCATATACAATGTGAAGCCAAGACCGCCGGAAATGAAAAACAGCGGGATATGGGCTTTCCGGGGCAGTTTGATCCCTGCCAGTTTCCCAATCACCATTAGGAAAATTGCCGCTGCGGAGCAGCGCAAAAAGCCCAGCGGGATAGATGTAAACTGTTCCTGGGCCACCTTCGTCAAAGGAAAGGCAGATGCCCAGAGAAAAACAGTCATAAAACTGAATAAAAACACTTTCTTTTTACTTTTTATCATTTTCTTTCCTCCAAAAAACAAAAAACATAGAAAAAGCGGAGGAAGGAAAACATTCTGACACCGAGCCGTGATGCCAGCGCTCCGCTTTCAAAGGGATTATAGCAGAGGCGGCAAAAAATGACAACAGGATTGTTCAACATTTTATACATTCGTAAATAATTTTTAAAATCAAAACAACTAGTTAAACTAGTGGTTTGCACTCGCCCTAGAAGGGCGTTATACTGGCACAGC
>X73_One_humped_Camel__coassemble_250_pt1 | contig 22427 bp, 21 predicted proteins | sample X73_One_humped_Camel__metabat2_low_PE_007 | metagenome-assembled genome bin X73_One_humped_Camel | reverse complement strand
CCATTCCTACTGTTCTGGCGGAAAACAATTCCAACTATGCCCTGGCGGAAGCCGATGCCCTCATCATGACCGGCCCCACCGGCACCAATGTCAATGACTTGTATCTCCTGCTTTGCAAATAAAAGAAACCCCGACATCGTCGGGGTTATTTTTTATAGCGAAACTTACCAGCCGTTTCTGTATTTCAGACATTCATCCGTAATCAGACCTGCTTTGTAGTCTACGATCGATTCTTCAATGATCTCAAAGCCGCGTTTCAAATTTTCAGGTTTGATGTTAAGAGGTGGCTGCAGACGCAGTCTGTTGCCGGCCAGAGAGATGACCAGCAGCCCTTTTTCATACGCACGGAACAGAATCTTATAGGCACCATCAGGATCAGGGACCATGTTGCCATTTTCATTTCTCTGTTTGATCACCAGAGCTTTGGACATATCAATACCGCTGGTGCTGAAAGCAACATCAGGATGCTTTCTGCAGATATCAGCCAGACAGTCATTCATGATTTTTGTGTTTTCCTTCAGGATTTTCTGGAATTCTTCAGACTGCATATAATCAAACTGCGCAATACCAGCAATACAGGAAACCGCATTGCCGCCCAGTGTGAACAGATGCGCAGGTGCAGGCAGAACATCCATCATCTCTGCTTTGCCGATGAAAGCCCCCAGTGGGAAGCCGGCACCAGCGGATTTCCCCAGAATGATGCCATCCGGGATGATATCATAATGTTCGATAGAGAAGAATTTACCACTGCGGTAAAAGCCCTGCTGTACTTCTTCCGCAATGAACATGATGCCATGCTTCTGGCACAGTTCATACAGCTTTTTCATAAAAATCTTATGGGCGGGGAGCAGACCGGCATCACCCTGAATGGGTTCAATGATAATCGCAGCTACTTCTTCGGGATCTAGATAGGTATCAAAGGCTCTTTCCAGATCGGCTACACATTCTCTTTCACATCTTGCATCGCCAATGGTTTCATCATAGAAAGGGAAGCAATAGATATCTGGCAGAGTAGGGCCCATTTTTGCACGCATCTTCGTTGTTACCATGGACATGGACATAGAACCATATGTACTGCCATGATAGCCATTGATAAATGTAATGATTTTTGTTCTCTTTGTATAGGCACGGCAGAATTTCACTGCTGCGTCATTTGCATCGGAACCGCAGTTGCCAAAAGCAACCTTTACAGGAACCTTGCCGGGATATACAGAAGCCAATCTTTCCGCATATTCAATAGAAGGTCTGCCGTATGTATAACAGATGGTATACTGAGAATACTTATCCAACTGTTCCTTTACCGCCTTTGTGATATGTTCATTGCAGCTGCCCAAATTCAGGGAAGATGCGCTGGACAGGAAATCGATATAGGAATTCCCTTCTACGTCATAAATCATATCACCATCGATATGGTCTACGACAACGGGAAAATAAGACAAATGCTGACAAGGGGCAATGATCTTCTGATCTCTTTCTACCCAATAGTTGTTGTTATTCATAACTACCACTCCTCTTTTGGTCAATGACCTTTTTTCTTTTGTCGTTTTATTGTACAGAAATTTGTACAATATAGTATCCATTATAAATGTTTGATATATTTTGTCAACCGTAAAATCTATTTTATTCAGTATACTTTCATCAGCATCAGAAGAATCATCCTCACGACCAAACTGAACGCCATAAGTGCTGCCGAAAACCATGGTCAGCTACCTTACTTTTCTCCGTATATAGGAAAAGGCCTTCATCTTACGATGAAAGCCTTTATCTGCATATCTGTTATGGATTACAGAGCTGCTTTTGCTGTTTCAACCAGTTTTGTGAAAGCAGCGGGATCGGATACAGCCAGTTCAGCCAGCATTTTTCTGTTGATGTTTACGCCAGCTACTTTCAGGCCATGGATCAGTTTGCTGTAAGAAATTTCGTTCATTCTTGCAGCTGCGTTGATTCTTACGATCCACAGGCTTCTGTATTCTCTCTTTGTCTGTTTTCTGCCAGCGAATGCGAATGCCATTGCTTTCATTACAGACTGTTTTGCTACTCTGTACTGTTTGGATCTAGCGCCACGGTAGCCTCTAGCCAGCTTCAGTACTTTTTTATGTTTTTTTCTAGCGTTCAGCGCGCCTTTTACTCTTGCCATTGTAAAGTCCTCCTAAAATAATTATACTCGAAAAATAGTTGTCCAGAGACTGCTGATTAAGCGTAAGGGATCAGTGTCTTTTTGATTTTGTTTTCTACTGTTCTGTCAGCTGTTGTAGCGTGTCTCAGATTTCTTTTTCTCTTTCTGGACTTTCTACCAAGGATATGCTGTGTGTTGGATTTGTTTCTTTTTACTTTACCTGTGCCGGTAACTTTGAATCTTTTCGCTGCTGCTTTTTTTGTTTTCAACTTAGGCATTGTAATGTCCTCCTAAAAATGTTTTGTGATAGTTTCCTTCCGCTTTTGCGGATCAGTTCTTTGGTGCCAGGAACATAACCAGGCTCTTGCCTTCCATTTTGGGCTGTTTATCCACTACGCCAAATTCTTCTGTTGCCTTTGCGAAATCTTCCATGATCTGCATGCCAACCTTGGAATGGCCAATTTCACGGCCTCTGAAACGGATGCTGATTTTCACCTTGTCGCCGTCCTTCAGAAATTCGTTTGCTTTTTTGACTTTTACCTGAACATCATGTGTATCGATGCTGGGGGACAGTCGCAGTTCTTTTACATCAACAGTTTTCTGTTTCTTTCTGGCTTCTTTTTCTTTCTTAGCCTGATCGAATTTGTACTTACCGTAGTCCATGATGCGGCATACGGGGGGTTTCGCTGTTGGTGCGATCTTTACCAGATCGAGCTTTCTTTCGTCAGCGATTTTCTGGGCTTCCTTAGAAGATACGATACCAAGCTGTTCGCCGTTTTCGTCGATCAGTCTGATTTCCTTGTCCCTGATTTGTTCGTTAATCATTAATTCAGTAATTGTCAAGCACCTCCCAAATAGACTGTGTCCACAAGCGCCTTAAAATAAGAAAAGCGCCGGAAGAATCCGCCGCACACAGAAAAACAGAGCTACCTCTGTTTCAAATACTGTATTAACCCTATTTGCCCATGCCATAAGGTGAGAAGCGGAACTTCTTCTTTGTTTACCGTAGTAGTATACCAAGTGTATACAAAATTGTCAACTGATTTTTGTTGATTTCTTGCACTTTTTTTCATAAAAAGCAGACGAGGGAAATACCCTCGCCTGCCGCATTTATTTTTCTTTGAAAAATCAATCCAGAACCTTTGTTTCGATCTCTTCTTTGATTCTTGCAATGAAATCTGCCAGAGCAACCTGACCTTCTTCGCCGTTCTTTCTGGAACGCAGGGAAACCATGTTTGCTTCCTGATCTTTTTCACCCACAACGATGATATAAGGTGTTCTTTCGTTTCTTGCTTCTCTGATTTTGTAGCCGATCTTTTCTGCTCTGTGGTCTGTTTCCACGCGGATGCCTTCCGCATCCAAAGCCGCTGCCACGCTGTTTGCGTAATCTGCGAATTTTTCGGAGATAGGCAGAACCTTCACCTGTACAGGAGACAGCCATACGGGGAATGCACCTGCAAAGTGTTCGATCAGGATACCGATGAAACGCTCAATGGAACCAAAGCATACACGGTGAATCATAACGGGGCGTTTCTTGCTGCCATCGGGCGCTGTGTATTCCAGTTCAAATCTTTCGGGCATCTGCATATCCAACTGGATGGTACCGCACTGCCATGTTCTGCCGATGGAGTCTTCCAGGTGGAAGTCGATCTTAGGGCCATAGAATGCGCCGTCGCCTTCATTGATCACATATTTGATGCCGTTTTCATCCAGCGCGTTCTGCAGACCGTTAGTCGCAATTTCCCAAGCCTCGTCGGAACCCATGCTGTCTTCGGGTCTTGTGGACAGTTCGATATGATATTTGAAGCCAAACAGTTTATATACAGAGTCGATCAGTCTGATTACGCCGGAAATTTCATCTTTAATCTGATCTTCTGTCATGAAGATATGAGCGTCATCCTGGTTAAAGCATCTTACACGCATCAGACCGTGCAGCGCACCGCTCTTTTCATGTCTGTGAACCAGACCGATTTCAGCTACACGCATAGGCAGGTCTCTGTAGGAGTGCATATCCTGTTTGTAAACCAGCATACCGCCGGGGCAGTTCATGGGTTTTACTGCGTAATCCTCTTCATCGATCACTGTTGTGTACATGTTATCTTTGTAGTGATCCCAGTGGCCGGATCTGTACCACAGTTCTCTGTTCAGAATGATGGGTGTAGAGATTTCTACATAGCCATCTTCTTTATGAATCTGTCTCCAGTATTCCAGCAGTGTATTTTTCAGCACCATGCCCTTAGGCAGGAAGAAGGGGAAACCAGGGCCTTCATCCAAAAGAGCAAACAGCTTCAGTTCTTTGCCCAGCTTTCTGTGGTCACGTTTCTTTGCTTCTTCGATCATTGTCAGGTATGCTTCCAGTTCGGACGCCTTTGGGTAAGCTGTACCATAAATTCTAGACAGCATTTTGTTCTTTTCGGAGCCTCTCCAGTAAGCGCCTGCAACGCTTGTCAGCTTAATGGCTTTTACTGTTTTTGTGCTCATCAGGTGAGGGCCTGCGCACAGGTCTGTAAAGTCGCCCTGTTTGTAGAAGGAGATAACCGCATCTTCGGGCAGATCCTGAATCAGTTCCACTTTGTAGGGTTCTTCTCTTTCTTCCATGTATTTGATCGCTTCTGCTCTGGGCAGTTCAAATCTTTCGATGGCGATGTCTTCTTTTGCGATCTTCTTCATTTCTGCTTCCAGAGCTTCCAGTTCTTCCTGTGTAAAAGCTTTTTCTCTGTCGAAGTCATAGTAGAAGCCGTCAGAAATGGAGGGGCCAATCGCGATTTTCGCTTCGGGATACAAGCGTTTTACAGCCTGTGCCAGCATATGGGATGCTGTGTGACGGAATGCCAGTTTACCAGCTTCGTCTTCAAATGTGCAGATGGAAACCTCCGCGTCTTTGTCTACGACGAAACGCAGGTCTTTTACTTCGCCGTCAACGATACCTGCGCAAGCATTTCTTGCCAGACCTTCGCTGATGGATTTTGCGATTTCCAGTACGGATACAGCGTTGTCAAATTCTTTTACTACGCCGTCTTTCAGTGTAATCTTCATAGTTCTTCTCTCCTTTTATAAAGATAAATGGTTATGAAAGCAGATGTTTTTGGGCAAAAGAAAAAGCCCATCATCCACTTTCCTCTACGAAAAGGGACGAGAGCGCATACTCCCGCGGTTCCACCCTAATTGTTCCATAAAACCACTCATTTATTGACGATAACGGAGTCACCGGGCTGTATTGGAGCCGCTCAGAGGTGGTCTTCATACACTCTCCCTGGCAGGATGCTCACACCCGAATGGAAATCTGAAAACTTCCGGCATCCCTCTCTGCAGCGCAAGGAAAGGACTACTGTCCTCATCAACGCATTAAACTATATCTTGTGATATATACTCGTTCATTATACCATTTTGTTCCGTTCTGTCAACAGTTTTTTGACAAATCACCTTTTTTGATTTACAGATGTCCGCATAATAAAAACAATTCAGAACCATTTTTTCTTCCAGAAAAACAGCATCCCCGCCAGAATAAATCCGACCGAGACCGCTGATACAAAAAGATATCCATGAGGCCAGTCATATTCCGGCATATCAAAATTCATGCCATACCAGCCGGCGATCAGGGTCAAGGGCAGAAAAATGGTGGTAACGACAGTAAAAATCTTCATGGTAGTATTCAGGCTGATATCCACCTCCGCCTCATAGCTTTCCCGCACCTGGGTCACGCTTTCCCGCAGGTTCAGCACATTCTGGAAGCGGCGTTCTGTTCTGCGGTAAAGCATTTTAAAGGCGCGGAGGGTCTTTCCATCGAAAATCCCATTTTCATTCTCTATCAGGATATCCAGCACATTCAAAAACTGTTCGTAATATTTTTTCAAAACCATCAGACGCTTTCTAAGACTGATGATCTCCGAAACACAATCCCGCTTTTTTGTCGTGATCAAGGCCTGTTCCAGTTCCATAGTCTCTTTTTCAATGGCGTCAAAGGCCACATCATCCCCTTTGGTCAGCTCCTCAAAAAAGGCATAAACGACCCGCTCCGGCTGGTATTTTTCCTCCAGTTCCGAAAACAGCCCGGAAATTTCCTCTTTTCGGGAGGTAAAGCAGAGCGTTTTCCCTTTTTCCAAATAAAGCAGAACGCTTCCCTTGCTCAGGAGCAAATTTTCATAGTCCAGCATCTCCAGACTGACACAATCAAACCCTTCAAAGCTGTCATATCTGGCATAGCTGAAGCGCCGCATCTCCTCCAGTATATCCAGCGGCAGCTTTTTCCGTTCCATCTCCTCGTAGGAAAACACTTCGACCATTTCCATCCCTCCTCCCCCTATTCTTACCAAAAAGAAAAGCGATACTCCCTTTTCTGAAAGTATCGCCTGTTTTTAACCCAAACGCACCAAATCTTCAATACCGATGGAAAGGACTGTCCCCCTCGCTTCAGTTTTCATGCCATGGCTGCTGTTGATGGCTTCCATAATTTCTTTTCTCTTCGCAGAAGGAGAAACGATGGCAATGATCTCTTTTTCCTGCTGTACTTTAATGCCATAAAATTCCTCTGTGCTTTCGCTGCCTGCCCAGCGGGCATGAATGATGGTGCCGCCGCGGGCCCCCGCCTTTCTGGCAGTTTCCATGACCTCTTCCGTAAAGCCCTGATTGACCGTCACCAGGATCATGCTGTTTTCCATTCCTTCTTCCATCATCGTATCCTCCCTTCCCTGCTCATCTTTCACAGGCATCAGCACCGCCAGTGCCAGAATATGGCTGGCCGCACTGACCTTTATATCGAAAACAATGCCTTTGGAACGGGCACTGCCTCTGAGATCATTATTCAGATCCCGCATCAACCGGTTGACCAGAGTCGCTTTTCCGCAGCTAAAGACCACATCCTTTTCCAGGCTGTCCAGCCCCAAGAGGTCCATGATCTCTGAAGTTGCCGTCCCAATGCCGGCACATTGGAAATGATGCGTGATTTTCTGTCCGTTAAACAGGTCTATCATATGTTTGCCCTGTCCTCGTTCCACAATGGAAACGATCAATTTCAGGGGTTCCATTGGTACCGTTTTCATTTCTTCACCTCATTTCACGCAGAAACCAAACCATTTCAATCAAAATACAGGATATCGTCTTCCAGTTGATCCAACTGCACCTGGATAAAACGCTGCTTTGCTTTTTCTTTCATCTGTGTCAGAAGCCCCATGCCCTGAATGGTGATCAAAGGAGTCATGGCTACCATCGCCACGATACCAAAGGCATCTGTCATGATATTTCCGCCCATGGCTTCACAGGCCCCCATGGCAAAGGGCAGCAGGAAGGTGGCTGTCATCGGGCCGGAGGCAACGCCGCCGCTGTCGAAGGCGATGCCGGTGAAAATATGAGGCACGAAGAAGGTCAGCACCAGCGCAACCGCATACCTGGGAATCAGGAACCAGAGGATGGAAATGCCTGTCAGGATACGCAGCATGGCGATGCCAACAGAAACACAGACACCAATGGACAACGCATTCTGCATCATTTTCTGGGTCACCAGGCCATTGGAGATCTCTTCTACCTGCTTCGTCAGCACATGGACCGCCGGCTCCGCTGCAACGATAAAATACCCGATCACCATGCCGATGGGAATCAGGAATCCCGGATGGGTACTTTCCGCAATGCCCGCGCCGATCATCTGACCCACGGGCATAAAACCTACATTTACCCCGCAAAGGAAGAGAGAGAGGCCCAGATAGGAAAACACAAAACCAACGGCAATTTTCCCAAGCTGATGTTTCTTATATCTTCTGAACCAAGCCTGAAAAGCCACAAACACCAGAACAATCGGCACAAGGGCCACTGCCACCTCATGCAGATATTCCGGAATGGCATGGGCAAACAGAATCGCCGCGTCCTTTGTGGTTTCCACCATAGGGATGACCGTAGGAGAATACAATGCGTTATCCGGCTTATAAAACACACCCAGCAGCAGCACAGCCAGGATAGGCCCTACGCTGCAAAGCGCAATCAGGCCAAAGCTGTCCTCCCGGGAATTCTTATCGCTTCGCAGCGTCGCCATACCAATACCCAGAGCCATAATGAATGGCACAGTTACCGGGCCGGTGGTCACGCCGCCGCTGTCAAAGGAAACCGGCACAAAATCCGCCGGAGCGAGAAACGCCAGCCCAAATACAAAAATATACAACACCACCAGCAGCTTCGCCAACGGAATATGCAACAGGATACGAAGCTGGGAAACCATCAGAAAGATACCGACACCGGCTGCCACAGCCAAAATCAAAATACGATTGGGAATGGCAGGGACTTGCTCCGCCAAAACCTGCAGATCCGGCTCAGCAATGGTAATGAGCATCCCCAGCACAAAGCATACCGCAAGGGGGCCTCCTACATTTTTGGCACGGCTCATCTCCACGCCGATGCCCTCACCCATGGGCATCATGGACATATCCGCACCAAGAGTGAAAAACCCCATGCCGGCAATCAGCAATAAAGCACCAAATAAAAACAGCACCAACGCTCCCGATGCCAAAGGCATCAGCGTGATGCTCAATAACAATACGATAGCTGTCAGTGGCAGCACTGACGCTAAGGACTCAAAAATTTTTTCTTTCAGCTTTGAATTCTTTAACAAATGCATCCCCCATTTCCCAGCCGATCATGCATCGAACTGTTTTTTACCCTCAAATTCCCCTTTTTCAAGTTTTTTATATTCTACCATTTTGGTAATAATTACGTCAACGGATGTTAAGAAAATTTAACAGAGTGCTTTCATTCCCTGCACTTTTGTTCATTGTTTGTTCATATAAAAAGGACGGTATATCATACCGTCCTTTGAAAACGAAAGAAATACTATCACAGAAAATCAACGAATACGGGCAGGGAAACCCACTTTTTTCTGCACCTTTGCCAATGTTCTGTCTGCCAGGCGGCTTGCTTTTTCCGCGCCCTCCTTGATGATGGCATCCAGATAATCCTTATTTGCTTCCAGTTCTTTTACACGCTTCTGCACAGGCTCCAGATCCGCAACGACAGCTTCCCCAACAGCAGTCTTAAATGTGCCATAGCCCATGCCGGCAAATTCTTTTTCCGCCTCCTGAATCGTTTTTCCTGTCACAGCGCAGTAAATACTCAGCAGATTGGAGATACCAGGCTTATCCTCGCCAAAACGGATCTCGTTATCGGAGTCTGTCATGGCACGTTTCATTTTATTCATGATCACCTTGGGATCATCCATCAGGGTGATGATATTATTCTGGTTCTCATCGGATTTGGACATTTTCTTTGTAGGCTCCTGCAGGGCCATAACACGGGCGCCAACCTTACCGATATATGCCTCAGGCACCTTGAATGTGTCGCCGTAAACGCCGTTAAAACGCTGGGCCAGGTCTCTGGTCAGTTCCAGATGCTGTCTCTGATCTTCGCCAACGGGCACCAGGTCTGTCTGATACAGCAGGATATCCGCTGCCATCAGCGTAGGGTATGTGAACAGGCCGGCATTGATGTTATCCGCATGCTTGGATGCCTTATCCTTGAACTGCGTCATTCTGTTCAGTTCGCCCATGTAGGTGTAACAATTCAAAATCCAGCCCAATTCTGCGTGCTGAGGCACATGGGACTGATAGTACATGATATTCTTTTCAGGTTCCAGACCAACCGCCAGATACTGCACCAAGAGATCTCTCGCCTGTTTGCGCAGCTTCACAGGATCCTGACGCACGGTAATGGCGTGCATATCCACGATACAATACAAGCAATCATATTCATCCTGCAATTTTGTCCAGTTTTTCAACGCACCCAGATAATTGCCCAGCGTAATCACGCCAGAAGGCTGCATGCCACTGAAAATACGTTTTTTCTGTTCCATAGTATTCTTCTCCCTCTCTTTTCTGTTCTGTCTCTTCTCGGTTTTATTTCTTTTCTTCAAAATCCACATCTATACAGCCAGGATCCTCCGGAATGATAAAAACACAGGCAACATAGGCCACAATGCCCGCAAAAAAGCTCATCAGAGTGGCTAATACCCAAAGCAGGCGAATAACGGTTGCATCTGTGCCGAAGTATTCTGCGATACCACCACAAACACCGGATATTTTCATGTCATTTTTAGAACGGTATAATTTTTTATTCATTGGAAAATCCTCCTATCCTTCCTTCTTGCAATCCTTCATCATATTGTTTTCAAAAAAACTGAAATATTGATTTTCCCCGATAATAATATGGTCGATCACCTGAATGCCCAGCGGTTCCAGCATGGCCTTCATCTGCACTGTCAAATCAATATCCTCTCTGGATGGGTTCACATTCCCGCCCGGATGATTATGGCAGAGCAGCATACCAGTTGCCTTATACCGCAGCGCCTTTTCCACCACCAGCCTGGGGCTGATATTGGCTCCCAGCACAGTTCCTTCCGCAATTTTTGAGGTGTGGAGAACTTTCCTGCGGCTATCCAGGCAAATAGCATAAAAACGCTCTTCCGTCCGAAATCTCAAAAGTCCCATGCAATAATTCACAGACCTGCCAATAGATGTCAATGCCGTCTTCTGATCCAATTTTTCTCTTTCATACCTGCGCACCAATTCATGCAGCATAGAAATGAAAACTGCACTTTTCTCGCCAACACCGGCAGTTTTTGAAATTTCATGGGGATCTGCCTCGATCAAATTGGCAATAGAGCCAAACTCTTCCAACAAACAGTGTGCGATCTCATTGGTGTCCCCTCTGGGGATGGTGCCATAAAGAAGCATCTCCAGCAATTCATGGGTAGCAAATCCATCCGGCCCGTTTTGCAGGTAGCGAAGCCGCATCCTATCACGATGACCGTCATGCACATTTTTACTCATAGGCTTACACCTTCTGTTCCATAAAAGCGATCATTTCCGGCAGGCCTCCGCCATAAATCACTTCCAGCAACGCATCCAGCCTGGAAAGGGAAAGCTTCGCCTCCCGGTCTGTGATGATGCCTTCTTCCAACGCCTCAGCGATCTCTCCCAGATCCACGACCTTTACAAAACCATCCTCATAAATGATCACATCTGCCAGAAGGTCTGTAAAAATAAAGAAATTTTCCTCTTTATTATATGTCGCATCAATGATATCGCAATAATAATAGACCAATTTGTCTTCTTTATTCAGAAACTTGCTGACCTTCCACCCTTTATCCAGATAATAGCAGGATACGCCGTGGCTGAATTTTGCCTTGGGATGGAGCACATCCCATTTCGTCACCATCACAGTATCATCCTGATAAACAATGATATCATCTTTTAAATATACGATCTCACTGGGCATATATCTTTTTCTGTAAAGCTTCGGCTGCGCCATGATACCCCTCTTCCCTTTCCGCCCTTCAAACGAATGATGGTTTCTATTTCTATTATAAAGAATGATGCAAAAAAATACAACCCGAAAGAAAAGAAACCCCTGCCACTTTCGTGACAGGGGTCTTCGTACCAACCGTAATATTATAAATTATGTAATATTGTTTTGTTGCAAAAAGTTTGCTGCTTAAATTATTTCTTTCTCCAAGCCCAGATATCTTTGCCTGCTACTTTCCAATCGTGGAATTCAGCTGCAGCTGTGAACAGAGCGTCTGTGGAGGAGTTCAGACCTGTTTCGCAAGAGTCCTGAACTACGCCAATGATGAAACCGATACCTACAACCTGCATAGCGATATCGTTGGGGATACCGAACAGAGAGCAAGCCAGAGGGATCAGCAGCAGGGAACCACCAGCAACACCGGAAGCACCGCATGCGGAGATAGCTGCTACGAAGGACAGCAGGATTTTCATTGCCAGAGGCACTTCCATACCCAGTGTGTTTACACAAGCCAGAGTCATAACTGTGATTGTGATAGCAGCACCAGCCATGTTGATTGTAGCACCCAGAGGGATGGAGATGGAGTAGTTGTCTTCATCCAGACCCAGTTCTTCACACAGTGTCATGTTAACGGGGATGTTAGCAGCAGAAGATCTTGTGAAGAATGCTGTGATGAAGGAGTCTTTCAGACATTTGCCTACCAGGGGATAGGGATTGGATTTGATCTGTGTGAAAACGATGATGGGGTTCAGGATCAGAGCTACGAAAGCCATGCAGCCAACCAGAACTGCCAGTACTTTACCGTATTCTGTAAAGATTTCCAGACCGTTTTCGGATACTGTTGTGAATACCAGGCCCAGGATACCGAAAGGAGCGCAGGAGATTACTGTTCTAACAGCAAATGTTACTGCTTCGGAGAAATCGTTCAGAGCTTTCTTTGTGGAATCGTTGGATTTTTTCAGAGCAAGACCAAAGATTACAGCCCAGAACAAAATACCCAGGTAGTTAGCGTTTACCATGGAACCGATGGGGTTGGAAACGATGTTGGACAGCAGGTTTGCGAATACTTCGCCAACGCCGCCAGCAGCCGTCCAGCCTTCTGTGGAAGCACCGGAACCCAGAGGCAGAACTACGGGGATGAACTGGCAAGCCAGTACAGCAACTACAGCAGCTGCAAATGTACCGATCAGGTACAGTACAACTACACGACCCATTGTTTTACCGCCGCCTTCCTGACCACAAGCCAGAGCTGCAATTACCAGGAAGAATACCAGGATGGGTGCAATTGCTTTCAGAGCGCCTACGAACAGAGTACCCAGGATACCGATTACAGTTACCTGAGGAACAGCCAGACCCAGGATAGCACCAATGATCAGGCCGCACAGAATTCTTTTTACTAAGGAAATGCTATTCCATTTCTGAATAATATTCATGTTTACCTTCTCCTATTAATTTTTTTGTTCTTGTTACGATGTGTTTTGTTATGATTGCATGTTTCTACGGTTGTACGAAAAAGTAATATAGAAAAGTATTTCTGGTTTGCAGTATGTCAGGCATCAACCAAATACTTTTTCGCAAAGTTTTTTGCCTGTAGGTGTAGTTGCCAGGCCTGCTTCCGCGGTTTCCTTCAGTGTGGGAGACATCGTATCGCCGATTTTCTTCATCGCAATGATGACTTCGTCTGCGGGGATGTGGCTTTCCACGCCTGCCAGAGCCAGTTCAGCCGCTACCAAAGCATTGCCTACGCCGCCGGCATTTCTTTTGATGCAGGGGATCTCAACAAGACCTGCAACAGGGTCACATACCAGACCCAGAATGTTTTTCAGTGCGATGGCAACTGCGTGTTCACACTGCTTGGGTGTGCCGCCGCACAGTTCGACCATGGCTGCTGCTGCCATTGCGCTGGCTGCGCCGCATTCCGCCTGGCATCCGCCCGCCGCACCTGCCACGCTGGCATTCGTTGCAATAACGATACCAACTGCGGATGCTGTGAACAGCGCCATAACCAGGTCTTTATCAGAGAGGTTTCTTTCTTCCTGCAGTGTTAACAATGCAGAAGGAAGGATGCCGCAGCTGCCCGCTGTAGGGGATGCTACGATTCTGCCCATGCAGGCATTTGTCTGTGCAACAGCGATGGCTTTCACCATTGCCTTACCAAAGAAAGGACCCGCGATGGTTCTGCCGCCCATAAGGGCTTCGTTCATTTTGAAGGCATCGCCGCCTGTCAAGCCGCTGGCAGAACGCTTGTCCTTATCCAGGCCATCCAGAACGGATTCTTTCATAACCTCCAGGGAACGTGCCATCTGGGCAAACATTTCCGCTTCGGATTTTTCAGCGATCGCTGCCTGGCTTTTCAGAACCAGTTCAGAGAGTTTCAGGCCTCTCTTTTCCGCTTCGTTGACCAGTTCAGCAAGGGAATCATATTTCAACATTTGTCCACCCTCCTTATCAGATTGCTTTCAGGATCGTGGATGCGTGAATGTTGGGGCATTCCATGATCGCTTTGTTGATGGATTCATCGATGTTGCCGTCGATTTCAATGGTCATAACAGCGGTGCCGCCCTTACGGTCTCTGCCCAGAGAGAAGCCGTGAACGTTTACGCCTTTTTCCGCCAGGATGTTTGTTACCACAGCGATCATACCGGGGATATCATCATGGGGAATGACCAATGTATCAGATTTACCGGAGATGGCAACTTCTGTATCGTTGATCTTATTGATCACGATATTGCCGCCGCCGATAGAAGCACCCTGAATCAGCGCAACTCTGCCGCTTGCACTTGTCAGTGTGATCTCTGCTGTATTGGGATGAGCGCCATCAATGTCTTCTTCGATGAATGTGAAGTCAAGACCTTCTTCTGTGGCGATCTGCATGCTGTTACGAATGCGGGCATCGTCTGTATCCATGCCAAGGATACCAGCGATAACAGCCTTATCCGTGCCGTGACCCTTGTATGTTTTCGCAAAGGAACCGCTGAAACGGATCACTGCTTTCACAGGAGTTTCACCAAGAACGGAACGGGCATATTTGCCGATACGCACAGCACCTGCTGTATGGGAACTGGAAGGACCGATCATAATAGGTCCAATGATATCAAATACCTGTAACATTGAAATCCCTCCTCAGTAACTACATTTTTCCTGATATTTCCGCAGATTTCCTTTGGAAATCCTACAAAATACCAACATAGCGTATTATATATGAAGAAATTCAGTAAAGTCAATAGCTAACGCAAAAAAAGTTTGCTCAGGACAGACATTTTTTTCATTTCCAGAAATTTGTCCGTGATATATGAACAAAAGTGTCTGAAACCATTGATTTTACTGGACTTTTTATGTCCATGATATGCATAATTAGGCTTTCTAATAACAACGCACGTTCTCGCGCGGAGAAAGCTTCCCATTCGTAATGCTTCGCATTACTCCTATGCCCTAACGGGTCAGCAGTTCTTCGAACTACTACTGTTTGCTCCGCAAACTTCCCTCAAAACAACGCACATTCTCGTGCGGAGAAATCTTCCCATTCGTAATGCTTCGCATTACTCATGCGTTTGCTCCGCAAATTCTGCAATATAAAAAACCAAGCACTTCTGCAAGCAGGTACTTGGTTTTTTATTATTGCAAAGCTTTCTCCTCTATATCACATGTATCCGCCCATTCCGGGATCGGGCATTGCGGGGGCTGTTTTCTGAGGGATATCAGCCACAACTGCTTCTGTTGTCAGGAAAGTAGATGCAACAGATGTTGCATTCTGCAGGGCGCTTCTTGTTACCTTCGCAGGGTCAAGGATACCCGCTTCCACCATTTCCACATATTCCTCTGTCAGTGCATTGAAGCCCATGCAGTCATCCAGTTCCTTCACCTTATTCACCACAACGGAACCTTCCAGGCCAGCATTGGCAACGATCTGGCGCAGGGGTGCTTCCAGGGCTTTGATAACGATTTCCGCACCGGTCTTTTCATCTCCTGTCAGGTCGGCACAAGCCGCCTTCACCTTATCGATGGCATGGATGAACGCTGTACCGCCGCCGGCCACGATGCCTTCTTCCACCGCTGCTTTTGTAGCCGCCAGCGCATCTTCCATGCGCAGTTTCTTTTCTTTCATTTCTGTTTCAGTAGCCGCACCGACTTTGATGACCGCCACACCGCCGCACAGTTTTGCCAGTCTTTCCTGCAGTTTTTCTCTATCAAAATCGGAGTCTGTTTCTTCCATCTGTTTTCTGATCTGATAGATGCGGCCCTGAATTTCTTCTTTATCGCCAGCGCCATCTGCGATAATGGTCAGTTCCTTTCCAACACGAACGGTTTTCGCCATACCCAGCATATCGATGGTGGCATCCTGCAGGGAAATGCCGATTTCTTCGGAAATCACCTGGGCCCCTGTCAGCGCCGCGATATCTGCCAGTTGGGCTTTTCTTCTTTCGCCATAGCCAGGTGCTTTTACCGCTACACAGGTAAAGATATTTCTCAGTTTATTGACAACCAGCGTTGCCAGAACTTCACTTTCCACATCCTCCGCAATCAGCAGCAGTTTTCTGCCAGTCTGCATCACCTGTTCCAGAATGGGCAAAATCTCCTGAATGTTTGTGATTTTTTTATCTGTAATCATGATAAAGGGTTCTTCCAGAACTGCCACCATTTTTTCCATATCTGTAGACATATAGGCAGACAGATAGCCTCTTTCAAACTGCATGCCCTCTACCAGATCCAGTTCTGTGCGCATGGTTTTGGATTCTTCTACGGTGATAACACCGTCATTTGTCACCTTTTCCATGGCTTCAGCGATCATTGCGCCAACTTCCTCATCCCCGGCGGAAATAGCTGCAACGTTAGCAATATGCTTGCTTGTGGTCACCGCCTGGCTTACTGCCTTGATTTCTGCTACGGTTGCTTCTGTTGCCTTCTGCATACCTCTGCGCAGAATGATAGGGTTTGCCCCTGCCGCAATATTTTTCAGGCCTTCCTGAATCATAGCCTGGGCCAGAACGGTCGCTGTTGTAGTGCCATCGCCAGCCACATCGTTTGTCTGTGTCGCCACTTCCTTTACCAGCTGTGCGCCCATGTTTTCATAAGGATCTTCCAGTTCGATATCTCTTGCGATGGTCACGCCGTCATTTGTGATGAGGGGAGATGTGAATTTTCTGTCCAGAACCACATTTCTGCCCTTGGGGCCCAATGTAACTTTTACGGTATTTGCCAGTTTGTCAACACCAGCAGCCATCAGATTTCTGGCCTCTGTGCTGTATTTAATGTCTTTTGCCATGATTATGACCTCCTAAATTATTCTGTAATTACAGCAAAAATTTCGTCCTGTCTCATGATGATGTATGTTTCACCATCAAATTTTGCTTCCATATAGCCATACGCAGGAATCAGCACACGGTCACCTTCTTTTACGACCATTTCAATCTTCGTATCACCCACAGCAATGCCAGGGCCAACCGCTACAACGATGGCTTCCTGGGGTTTTTCCTTGGACTGGCTGGTCAGCAGCAGGCCGGATTTTGTGGTTTCCTGGGCTTCCGCCTGTTTCAGAATGACTTTATCTCCTAATGGTTTTAATTTCATGGTTTTGCCTCCTTTGTTTGAAAAATTCCAAAGTTTTGTTAGCACTCTATTTGTGCGAGTGCTAAATCACAGTATTTATATTATCACCATAATTTGTTATATTCAAGCAAATTTTTAAAAATTCACAGAAAGTTCAAAGAAAAGCCCTATTCCAATGGAATAAGGCCAATGCTCAAAATTTGTTTGCGTCAATATAAGCCGCTGCGGAAAGGGCTGCCACCAGGCCTTCCCCTACTGCCTTTGCAATCTGATAAGGTGCGCCGGTGCAGTCCCCTGCCGCATAAACACCAGGCAGGTTCGTAGCCATGCTTCTGTCAACGATGATATTTTTGCCGTCGGTCTGCAGGCCAAACAACAAACTTTCCGGCGGTGTAGAGTTTTTTGCAAAGAAAATACCGTCACAGTCTATTCTTTCGCCATCTACTTCTATCCCTGTCACCCTGTCATTTTCTCCAATGACCGCCTTTGGTCTGCCCTCCAGAACAGCAACGTTCTCTTTCAGGTTCAGCACAGGCTGATACAAAGGCACATAAGTCACCTTTTCGCAGACATCCGCCAGGAAATTGGCCTCCGCCTCGCCCTCTTCATTCTCGCCAACAACGACCACCTTTTTCCCTCTGTACAGCATGCCATCGCAGGTCGCACAATAGCTGACGCCCTTCCCCAGATATTCCATTTCACCCGGGATGCCACGGCTTTTATTCAGGCCAATGGCCAGGATGAGCGTTTTTGCCTGGAAAAATTCGTTGTCTGCGTTGATCATAAACTGGTCGCCCATGGAAAGGATCTGACTGATGCGGCTTTCCTTGAATTCCACGCCCCGCTGCATGGCATGGGCATAAAATTGGTTCAGCATTTCCTCGCCGCTCAAATCAGGCATGCCAAGGTAATTATCCACCTTTTCCGCCGCAAACAGCAAAGAACTGTCCAGACTTCTGCCAAACACACAAACAGATTTATTCCTTTGTCTTGCATTGACTGCCGCGGACAATGCCGCAGGGCCGCTGCCGATGATCGCAATATCAAACATCATTCAAACCTCCTTTTCTCAGAGACTATCCGCCCCTGCCCCCCACCAGGGCATCATGCCCTGGATCTCATACGCAAAACATATCATTTTTGCGGGGAAAATTGCAATATACAAATATATTAATGATTCAAACGTTTAATAAAAAACCACGAGAAGCTAACGATAACCTCTCGTGGTAATTTTATCATATTATTTTAGAAAAATCTGTTGTATTTACAACATTATTTATCTTTTTCAGCCGCTCTTGCTTCGATAATGCGTTTCTGAACATCCATGGGAGCTTCTTCGTATCTTTCAAAACGATGTCTGTATTCACCACGGCTCTGTGTCATAGAGCGCAAATCTGTAGCATATTTATGCATTTCAGCCGTGGGAACTTCCGCAACGATGCATTTTTTCACGCCAACTGCATCCATGCTCAGGATACGGCCACGACGTTTTGTGATATCACCCATGATATCGCCCATGAATTTATCGGGAATGAGAACTTCTACATGTTCGATGGGTTCCAGAATCACGGGTTTCGCCTGAGGGATACCTTCCTTGAAGGCAACGGATGTAGCCATCTTGAACGCCATTTCAGAAGAGTCAACGGGATGGTAGGAACCATCTGTCAGAGTTGCTTTCAGGCCAACTACAGGGTAGCCAGCCAGAACACCGGACTGTACACATTCCTGCAGACCTTTTTCAACTGCGGGGAAGTACTGTTTGGGAACGGAGCCGCCGAAGATCTTTTCTTCGAATACATACTGTGTTGTTGTATCGTAGCTGGGTTCAAATTCCATTACAACGTCGCCAAACTGACCATGGCCGCCGGACTGTTTTTTGTATCTGCCGCGAACGGATGCTTTGCCCTTAATTGTTTCTCTGTAAGGGATGATGGGATCCAGCATATCCACTTCGATTTTGTATTTATTTTTCAGTTTCTGAACCATAACATCCAGCTGCTGTTCGCCTACGCCGTAAACCAGTGTCTGTTTTGTTTCAGGGTTAACTTCCATTTTGATTGTAGGGTCTTCTTCTCTGATCTTGGACAGAGCTGCAGACAGTTTGTCTTCATCGCCTTTGCCTTTGGGCTGAATTGCCATGCACAGAACAGAACCGGGCAGAGCAATTTTAGGGATGATGATGTTTGCATCTTTCAGGGACAGGGTGTCCTGTGTTGCTGTATTGGACAGTTTTGCCAGAGCGCCGATATCGCCGGAGTGCAGTTCATCCACCTCGATCTGTTCCTTACCTCTGATCACATACAGGTGGCCAACTTTTTCCACTGTATCCTTTTCTTCGTTATAGATGCTCATGGTTGTATCCAGTTTACCTGTCATAACACGGAACAGGTTCAGACGGCCGATGTAAGGGTCAGCGATGGTCTTAAATACATAAGCAGAGAATCTTTCGTCATCGGAGGAGCAGTAAACAACTTCTTTGCCGTCGTGGAAAGCATGGAAGTTTGCTTTTGCTTCTACTGCGGGAGGTGTGAAACGAACGATTGTGTTCATCATCAGTTTTACACCGTAGCCCAGTGTTGCGGAACCGCACAGAACGGGAGCAACGCTCAGGCTTGTGATACCAGCCTGCAGACCATCATAGATTTCTTCTTCTGTCAGTTCTTCATCGTTGAAGAATTTTTCCATCAGTTCTTCGCTGGATTCTGCCGCTACTTCGATTACCATGGCACGCGGTTTTTCAACCTGGTCCACTTTGTCTTCGGGCATTGCGCATTTCTGCAGCTTGCCGTCAACTTTCTTTCTTGCGTCTCTTTTGATTACGTTGATGAAACCAACGAATTTACCGTCTTCATCATTGAAGGGGATCTGCACAGGCGCAACTGCTTTACCGAATTCTTTACGCAGTTCAGCCAGTGTTCTTTCAAAGTCAGCGTTTTCATCATCCATCTGGTTGATGAAGAACATACGGGGCAGGTGCATTTCTTCACAGTAATCCCATGCTTTTTCTGTACCTACTTCCACGCCGGATTTTGCGGAAACCATGATCATACCTGTATCAGCTACATTCATAGCCAGTTTTACTTCTGCCGCAAAGTCGAAGTAACCAGGTGTATCCAGGAAGTTGATTTTTGTATCCTGCCATTCAACAGGGATCACAGATGTATTGATAGACACCTTACGGCGGATTTCTTCTGCTTCATAGTCAGACACTGTGTTGCCGTCTTCAACCTTACCGAAACGTTTTGTAGCACCGGAATAGTACAGTGCTGCTTCAGCGTAGGTTGTTTTACCGGAACCACTGTGGCCCAGAAGAACTACGTTTCTTACTCTGTTGGATGCATAATTTTTCATAGAATATTTCCCTCCCATAGGTTATTTAGTAACGGCTATGCCGTTTAGGGTCTTTAGTATGTATACATTATACAAATAATGCACAATCCACACAATTATAATATTCGACCAATGAACGAATTTTCCTGCAAAAAATTCCGAAAAAATACGTTCTTGGTAATTATATCAGATTAATCAGTATTTTACAACGAATTTTTGTGAAGCTTGAAACAATGTGCAAATTCTTTTTGCCAAAAGAAAAAGGCGCAATTTCTTCTGCGCCTGTTTCCCTGATTATTTTTCATGCTTCTGCTGCAGGTTCCACAAAGGGAATCCCAAAATACTCCGCCAAAGAACGGCTCAATGCCCGGGCAATGGACTGGATATTATTTTTGATCCAGGCCGCATCCTCCAAATTATCGTGATATGCCACCTCCACCAGGGCAGAAGGAGCATTCGTTCTTCTCAGTTCCCGCAGGGTGGTGGTAGCCATGGTCTGCACCAGGGAAGGATTCGGATAAATTTCCTCGAAATTTTCCGCAATAATATCTGCCATCCGCTGCCCCGGCTGGCTGGTGCTGTAATAATAGACCACCGGCCCCTGCCGCTGCCCCGCAACAGAAGCGGGAGACGCATTGGAATGGATGGCCAAATGGAAATCCACACCGCTGTTATTGGACTGGGCAATAGCTTCCCCCAGGGACATTTCCGGGCTGTTGCGGATAAATCCGATACCGCTGGCAGTTAGATAAGGCTCCATGGCATCGGCAATCAGGTTCATCACCTCTTCCTCCGAACCGCCGTTTACGAAAGGATTGAATTCCTGCAAAGAAGGGCTTAAATATACTCTGGGCATAAAAAAACTCCTTTTTCATTAACATACACAGAAATAGAATTTCTGTGTATGTTTCCCGTACCCTTCCGCTGTCCAATTCTTTCCGTTTCTTTATTTCATCAGAGATTTTTTATACATTTGAAAAATATCCTCCCTTGTCAGAGGATAAGGGAAGGTCGCCATCTTTCCGGGCTGTTCCAGGAAGCGGTCTGTATAATAATGCAGATCATCCTCTGTATAAGTTGCTTCGTGGTCCAAAACATCATCCAGGAATGCGCCCAGTTCCCTCGTGTCTGCAAATCCAAGACATTCCAAGAGCTTCGCTACATGCTCGTCCCCTACAGGAAACTGTTCCACATACGCCTGTGTCAAAACACCGTTTGCCATGCCGTGAGGCAGACCCTTTTCATAGGTCAGGAAATAGCCCATACCGTGGGGCAGAGAGGTCATGGTCTGGGCAATCGCCACACCACCCAAGGCAGACATCAGCATCAGTTTATCCCGGGTTTCCGCCGGATAATTTCTGGCCTTCAGATCGGGGATACAATCCCGGAAAATAGACAGGCCCATTTCCACGATCTTTCTGCTGACATCATTCGCCTTTACGGAAAGATAGCTTTCGATCAGGTGGGTCAAAGCATCCACAGCCGTGTTGTTCGTTGTTTTCGCAGGCAGGGTATCCATGTACTTGGGGTCTAAATAGGATACATCAGCGAAAATATGGGCTGCAATGCTGGATTTTGTTTTTTTCGCATGGAGCGTCAGAATGGCATACTGAGTCACCTCGGAACCAGTGCCAGCCGTTGTGGGCACAGCAACGATAGGCAAAGCCTTCGCATCAGCATCCCACAGGGCATCCGTCCCTCTCCCCGGAGCCACCGCCATCACAGAAATGGCCTTGCTGGCATCCATGGGGGAACCGCCGCCAATGCCGATAAAGAATTCCACGCCTTCGGCAATGGCAATTTTCGCCGCCCGTTCTACGGTTTCCACATCCGGATTCTCCCCAATCTCATCAAACAGCACCCACTGGATACCCAAGCTGTCCAGGGCATCGATGATGTCCTTCTGGGCGCCGTTTTTCTTGGCAGAGCTTCTGCCGGTCACCACCATGGCTTTTTTGCCCAGCTTCGCCATGGCGTTTTTATTTGCTTCTACGCAGCCTCTGCCAAAATAGCAATCTGCAGGCATGAAATAACGAAAGTTTTCCATATTCATTCCTCCTTAGCAAAGAAAATCATACCAGTCCCATTCTTCTGCCATAATAGCCTCAGGGTCTCCTCCGCAGGTTCCTCCAGCAGTTCAAATTCGATCTCAAAC
>X73_One_humped_Camel__coassemble_248_pt1 | contig 22948 bp, 21 predicted proteins | sample X73_One_humped_Camel__metabat2_low_PE_007 | metagenome-assembled genome bin X73_One_humped_Camel | reverse complement strand
CATGTCGGAGGAAAAATTCATGGCCAGCATCCGCCGTTATGTGCAGTTCCTCATTCAGGATGCGGCTTCCGGCAGAAGGGCCGATGTGGTTTTCCCGGAGGAACAAATACGAGGAAAGAAGCGGAAAACCAATGCCTTCGGCAAATGTCCCCTCTGCGGGCGGGATATTCTGGAGAATACAAAGTCATTTTACTGCGCCGGATGGAAGCAGGGCTGCAAATTTTCCCTCTGGAAGGACAGCCTGGCCCCCTATGGCCTGCATTTGGATGGCGGCATGGTGAAGCTGCTTCTGAAAAACGGGAAAACGGAACGGCTGGAGGTTTCCCTGCCCCAGACAGGAGAAAAGGGAACGGCGGTGCTGCTTTTGAATACAGAAAAGGGCGGACAAATTGAACTCATGGATTTTACCCGTACGGTTGCGGAAGCGGGAAAGATTTGATATGATTTCAAATTGTGAGAACAACTTTTTATTGCAATAGATTGGAGATCAACATGGAACATATTTATGGTATGCTGGGCATTTCCCCAGAAGTGGAGGCCTTTGGCAATGAAATTTTGAAAAACCTAAAGGAACGTTTTGGAAAAATCGACGAAGTGGCGGAATATAACCAGGCGAAGGTCCTGAAGGCTATGCAGGAGGAACGGGTAGACGCGACCTGCTTTGCGGGCTCCACCGGCTATGGCTATAACGACAATGGCCGTGATAAGCTGGAACGGGTCTACGCCAGATGCTTCCATACGGAAGCGGCATTGGTGCGCCCTCAGATCACCTGCGGCACCCATGCCCTGGCCATTGCCCTTTCCGCAAATCTGGTGCCTGGGGATGAACTGCTTTCTCCCGTGGGCAAGCCCTATGATACATTGGAAAAGGTCATCGGCACGGTGCCTTCCCCCTGTTCCCTGATGGAATACGGCGTAAGCTATAGACAGGTAGAGTTGCTGGAAGATGGTACCTTCGATTATGAAAATATTAGAAAAGCCATCAACGAAAAAACGAAACTGGTGACCATCCAGCGTTCCAAAGGCTATGCCATGAGGCCGACTTTTTCTGTGCAGCAGATCGGAGAGCTGATTGCTTTTGTGAAGGGCATCAAGCCCGATGTGATTTGTATGGTGGATAACTGCTACGGGGAATTTGTAGACCGGATTGAGCCTTCTGACTTGGGGGCGGATATGATCGTTGGTTCCCTCATCAAAAACCCCGGCGGCGGTCTGGCGCCCATCGGCGGTTACATCTGCGGCAAGCAGGAATGCATCGACAGATGTGCCTATAGACTGAGCGCGCCCGGGCTGGGACAGGAGGTCGGTGCTTCCCTGGATTTGAACAGATCCCTGTATCAGGGATTTTTCCTGTCTCCCACTGTGACAGCGGGGGCGCTGAAAGGGGCAATTTTCGCGGCGAATATTTATGAAAAACTGGGTTTCCGTGTCATTCCCAACAGCACAGAACCCCGCCACGATATCATTCAGGCGGTGGAACTGGGCAGCGGGGCGGCCATGGAGGCCTTTTGTCAGGGCATCCAGGCGGCGGCACCTGTGGACAGCTATGTGACACCCATTCCCTATGCGATGCCCGGCTATACCTGTGATGTCATCATGGCGGCAGGGGCCTTCATTCAAGGCTCTTCCATTGAACTGAGCGCCGACGGCCCCATCCGGGAGCCTTATTCCGTTTATTTCCAGGGGGGCCTCACCTGGTTCCATGCGAAAACAGGCATCCTGATGAGCCTGCAGAAATTGTATGAAGCGGGTCTGGTGGATTTGAAGAAAGGATAAAAAATAAGTCAGTCGAAAGACTGACTTTATTTTTTGGCAAAAAGCAGGTTCATGTCTTTTTTGGAGAGGCAGCCCAACAGGAACAGGAGGATCAGGTAAAGCATCCCCATGCCAAGCATGGAGCCAAGGAACAGCAGTTTGGAGGGCGCGGAAATGCGGATGAAATATTTGACCAGCAGACCGGCGGCACCCCCTGCCAGCATGGGCTTCAGAAAGCAGTTGAAAAAGGAGGGCAGGACCCCGGTCCGTTTCCAGAGACGGTGCAGGGCAGTCAGGACGGAGAAGAACAGGCTCAGAAACCATCCCCCCAGGAAAGCAGCCACCCCATACAGGGGCATGAAAAACCAGATGATGGCAATGGTGACCAGAGAGGAGGAAATGTTGTTCCAAAAGAGAAAAAACTGTTCCCCCAGTCCATTGAGGAGGCCGTGGAGGGTCATCTGGGCATAAATCAGAGGACAGAGGAAGGCAAGAGGAAACAACACCTGCCCCAGGGTGGCCCGGGAATAGACCACATAACAGATTTCCTTCGGGAAAACGGCGAACAAGGCCGCTGCGCCGAAGCCCACGATGGAAGTAAACAGAAAGGTGGCGGAAACGGTGCGGCTGATGCGGGTATCCTGCTTTACGGCGCTGGCTTCGGAAATTTCCGGCACCAGAGAAACGGAGGCCGCCATCAGGCAGGCGGAGGGCAGCAGGATAAGGGGCATGGCCATGCCCGTCAATTCCCCATAGGTGGAAAGGGCCTGTACGGTATTCTGCCCATGAAGCTGGAGCTGACGGGGAATCAGCAGGTTTTCCACGGTGCCCAGCAAAGAAGCGGCAATGCGGCTGGCGGATAGGGGAACGGCCATGGTCAGAATCATGGAAAGAGCCCCGCCGGAAGAAAGGGTGGGTTTTTTCGTAAAATTATGCTTTCTTTTAAAGCGGCGATACTGAAGAACGGTATATCCGCAGGAAAGGAGTTCCCCCAGAAGGATGCCGCAGACAGCGGCGGTGCAGGCCCAGGAAAGCCCCAGGGGAACAAAGATACCCGCCAGAAGATAGATCGTAACGATGCGAACGGTCTGTTCCAAAACCTGGGAAAAGGCAGGCACGAAGCTTTCCTGCATCCCCAGGAAAAAACCGCGGAAGCAGGAGCCTGCGGCCATGAATGGCACAGCAAGGGACAAAAGCCTGAGGGGCAAGGCAGTGCGGCTGTCCTTTAATATGTATGCGGCAGCTTCCTCGGCGCCGAAGAACAAAAGCAGGCTGATCAGGAGGCTGATCGCCAAAGAAAGGCAGACAGACTGCTTCACGATACGCCCGATGTTTCCATTTTGCCCTCGGATATGCTCCTGGGCCGTCAGGCGGGAGATGGTTGTGGTGAAGCCGGCGGAGGTGATGCTCCAGGAAAGGGAATATATGGGCAAGATCAGCTGATACAGGCCCATGCCCTCAGCGCCGATGGTATTGGACATGAAAACCCGATAGAAAAAACCCATGCATTTGGTGATGAGGTTGGCGGCGGTCAGGATGAGTGTTCCGGTGATGATGGATCTGCGGCTCATGGAAATCCTCTTTTCATACTTGTTTCTTCATAAATATATGGGAAGGGGAATAAAAATAGTCTTGTATAAAGAAAATGTTAATTTTAGTAAAATATAGTAACGTAACGATAAAAAATTATATTTTTCTATTGACAAATTTTTATCAGTAAATTATAATCAAATCACAGTAAAAGTACATAGAGCCAGACGAAGTAAAAGGGAGATTTCCTCAGCAATCATTTTTCATTTTCTTTCAAAACGAGGAAAACCGATGGAGCAATCGGAAGGAAGAGCCGTCTTTTTGAGAAACTTTCAGGTACAAAGACCTTTTACGGATGGAACTCTGGAAAGTGCTTGGTTTTACCAAAGCCGCCGTAGAAGTAATGCTTTCAGGTAGAGATACAGAGGACATATAGGCAGATCGGAGATCTTTGATCGCGCTGTATGTCCTTTTTCTATTCACGAAACTTGGCGTTTTCTGGTAAAACTGCGAAAAAAAGGAGGAAGGAAAAATGAGCAATAACAATGAAATGAAGAAGGAGCTGGGCATGGGTGCCGCTATGGCTACAGTAGTAGGCTGTGTAATCGGTTCCGGCGTATTCTTCAAACCCACAGCAATGTACACAGCAACAGGCGGTGCGCCCGGTCTGGCTATCATCGCCTGGATCATCACTTCCCTGATGTGCCTTTGCGCAGCGATGACATTTGCGGAAATCGCAATTCTGATGCCTGAGACAGGTGGTATGCCCGTATACCTGAAAAGAGTATTCGGTGAAAAAGTTGGTTACCTGTGCGGCTGGATGCAGACAGTAATCTTCTATCCCGGTCTGGTAGCAGCTCTGTCCGTAGCATTTGCCAATCAGGCAAAACTGTTCGTAGGTGATGGTTTGGGTACACCTACAGCTTACATCTGTATCATTCTGGTAATTATTCTGAACTGTATGGGTGCTAAAGTAGGCGGTGCTGTTCAGTCCGTATTTACAGTAGCAAAACTGATTCCCATTATTCTGATTATGATCTTTGGTTTCATCAGAGGGAATGGTAACCCCATCTTCGATCCCATGCTGGCAGATGGCCTGAGCTTCGGTTCCGTTCTGGGTCAGTTGATGATCGCTGTACTGTTCGCTTTTGAAGGCTGGACAAACGTTGGTGCCATCGCCGGTGAAATGAAAGACCCCGGCAAAGACCTGCCCAAAGCTATCGTTGGTGGTGTAGCACTGATTATGGCTGTATATGTAATCATTAACCTGGCTTACTTATGGGTACTGCCCGCTGACGTAATGATGAATCTGGAATCTCCTGCTTCTGCAGTAGCTATAGAAATTTTCGGCGATATGGGTGGTAAACTGATTTCCGTTGGTATCATGATTTCCGTATTTGGTGCTGCCAATGGTTTCACACTGGCTGGTTCTCGTACAGCATACTTTATGGCAGAACAGGGCGACCTGCCTTGCAGCAAAACTCTGTCCAAAATCTCTGGCACAGGCGTTCCTGTAAACTGCATCATCCTGATCGGTGTTCTGGGTGCGATCTACGCTTTGACAGGTCAGTTCGACCTGCTGACAAATCTGGGCACATTTGTAGGTTGGGTATTCTACACACTGACATTTGCGGCTGTAATGGCTTACAGAAAACAGGCTCCCGATGTAGAGCGTACATATAAAGTACCTCTGTATCCCATCATCCCCATCATCTCTATCGTATCCGGCGGCTACGTTCTGATCAACCAGCTGTTCATGGCAGGTATTGGCTCCACAAAAGTTGCTGTTGGTGGTATCATTCTAGTACTGATTGGTCTGCCTGTCAGAGCCATCTTCGCAAAGAAAAAAGCGTAAACCAAATCCAAAACGGTTATACGTTTGACTTCATATAAATAATTTCCCTGAAAAAAGGTGTGCTTTTCGGTACGCCTTTTCTTATTGGGAAAGTTTCTTTTATGGAAATACGATAAAATAGGGATTTTTGTGTCAGGAAAAAGTTTCAATTTTTTGTATGACTTGTATAGTATTTGTGTGTAAAATAATATGATATATGCAAAATATACAATAAAACTTTTGGAATTAAGAGAAAGTTAAGAATTAAATTATGAGATAGCACCAAAATGCTTGACAATTTTCCCCCATTCTATAATAATATATATATTGGGCTATTATGGGAAAATAGCGGATATGTAGTATTTTTCGCCAAAAAGGCTGGATTGTCGATATCGACAGTCTTTATTTTTGAATTGGATAGAAGGCTTTAGGCAGGAAGGATGATTCAATGTACTTTTTATTATTGCTGCTGTGGATGATTTTTAACGGAAGAATCACGCTGGAGGTATTCCTCTTTGGCGCAGTTATCTGCGGGTGGGTATACTGGTTTATCTGCAAGTATATGGGCTATAGCTGGCAGAGGGAAAAACAGCTCATCAAAAAGGTGCCCCTGTATCTGAAATACGCGGTGGTTCTGGTGTGGGAGATCTTTAAGGCAAATATCGATGTGATCAAAATCGTGCTTTCCCCTAAGCTGGAGGTGGAACCTGCCCTGGTGCGTTTCCATACGGATCTGAAAAGTGAGGCTTCCTGGGTCGCCCTGGCAAACTCCATTACATTGACACCCGGTACATATACAGCGGAACTGGAAAACGGTGATTATGTGGTACAGGCTTTGGATAAGAAGAAATTCGGCGAGGGCCTGGATGAGTCCGTTTTCGTAAAACAGCTCAGAAAGTTGGAGGAATAAGCGTATGAGTGAAACGATGCACTTTATTTTAGAAATTGCCCTGTTCATACTGGCTGCCGGTATGATTTTGGCCTTCATCCGTGCGGTCAAGGGACCCCGTTATACAGACCGTATCGTTGCCATCAATATGATCGGTACCATGACAACGGCTTCCATCTGTATCCTGTCCGTTTATCTGGGGGAAACAGCTTTGGTGGACGTGGCGCTGGTTTATACGCTGCTGTCCTTCCTGGCAGTTGTGATCATGTGCCATGTGGTAACGCTGCACCATAAGGGACGTTTGCTGTTCCTGAAAAGAAAAGAAGAGGAGGCGAAGGAAGAATGTCAATAAGAGAGATCATTGCGGCCATCTGCATCATCATCGGCCTGTTCGTGTTCCTTTGCTCCATTTTGGGCGTTTACCGTTTTAAATATGTTATGAACAGAATGCACGCAGCCGCTCTGGGCGATACCATGGGCCTGTTTTTTGTGACACTGGGCCTTTTAATCATGGGCAAGGATGTGTTCCATATGCTGAAATATGTGTTGATCGTCCTGTTCTTCTGGGTGTCCAGCCCCATTGCGACCCACATGATCGCAAAGGTAGAACTTCTGACCAACAAAGACTGCGAAGAAAGGATGCGTGACAAATGAGCGATTTTAGCATAATCATCCAGATGATACTGGTGGTATTTTTAATCGCCAGTGCCATCGGGGTATCTGTAACAAGAAACCTGTTTATGGCTGTTATCATTTTCATGGGCTACAGTTCCATTATGGCCATCGTCTGGCTTTTCCTGGAAGCGCCCGACCTTGCCATCACAGAAGCAGCCGTTGGCGCAGGTGTGGATACTGTCCTCTTCTTCCTGACACTGAAGAAGGTTCATGCACTGAAAGGTACAAGGGAGGGTTGATGGACTTGAGCGAAAATAAAACATTCTGGCAAAGGCTGAAGGGCTGGGTCGATGGGGAAGATATCCTCATCGATGCGGATAAATATATCAAGACCAGAGAAGCAAAGCCTGAAAAAGTAAGACAAGAACATACGGTTTCCGTGGAAATGGTGCGGGAAAGAAAAGGGATATACCGTGTGCTTTGCGTAGCGGTCACGGTGATTTTCATTGCTGTGATGCTGCGGGTAGTCATCGACCTGCCCATGTTTGGCGATCCAGGCAGCCCTACCAATAATGAAGTGGCAGCCCGCTATCTGGAGCAGGGCATCGAAGAGACCGGCGCCATCAACTTCGTAGCCGGCATGATTTTGGATTACCGTGCCTTCGATACCTTTGGGGAATCCAACGTATTGTTTATGGCGGTCATCGGCGTGCTGATGCTGCTGCAGAAGGATAAAAAGAACATCAGCGAGGCGGAGGAACAGGAAAACCGTGAGGATGATGTGTTTGACGGTCAGGACTCCAAGCTGATTTTGAAAAAGGGCGCAAAATGCCTGGCGCCCATGGTCATCCTGTACGGCATTTATGTGGTGCTGAACGGCCACCTTTCCCCCGGCGGCGGCTTCTCCGGCGGCTCCATCATCGGCGCCGGCCTGATTTTGTATTCCGCAGCCAATGGCCATAAGGAAATGAAGAAATTCTTTACCATCAAAACACTGACCTATATCAGTGTGGCGTGTCTGTTGACATACTGCGGCTGTAAGAGCTATTCCTTCTTCACAGGCGCAAACCACGTTGGCTGGGAAGTTCCCAAGGGCGTTCCCGGCAACATCTTAAGCTCCGGCTTTATCCTGCCTCTGAATATCTGTGTAGGTCTGGTCGTAGCTTGTACCATGTATGGTTTCTATGCATTGTTTACCAAAGGAGACGTCTGAGTATGAATCATTTAATTACAAATTTTTATGAAGCAGCATCAGTCATCCTCTTTGGTATTGGCTTTATGAACCTGCTGCTGCAAAGTAACCTGATCAAGAAATTCATTGGTCTGAATATCATGGATACGGCTGTTTATCTGTTCCTGGCCGCAAAGGGCTATGTGTTTGGCAGAGTGGCGCCGATCCTGACAAACGGCATCGTTGATGCGGAATATTATATCAACCCTGTGCCTGCAGGTCTGGTTCTGACAGGCATCGTAGTTTCTGTCAGCATGACAGCATTTTCTCTTGCCCTGGTCCTGCGGCTGTATAAGCATTACGGTACACTGGATATGGACGAGATCATGAAAATGGCAAGAAGGGAGGAGGGTGAATAATGGAGCATCATCTGAATCTGGTACATAATATTCCCTTCTTCAGCATTTTCTTCGCCATGTTCTGCGGCATCATCACCCCTCTGGTGAAAAATGGCCGCATTGCCCGCTATATTCACGGTGGTATGGTACTCATCGTTGGCGCCATGTCCGTGATTTTGCTGATGAATTTAACAGAAAATCCTGAAACCTTTACCTTTATGATGGGTCATTTCCCTGCGCCCTGGGGCAACGAGCTGCGGGTAGGCCCCCTGGAAGCCATGCTGGCGTTGACATTCTCTGTGGTCATGTTCCTGACAGTGACCGGCGGCAGCGATTTGATCTTCAAGGATATCGTTCCGGAAAAACAAAATCTGTATTTCCTGATGCTGAATGCGCTTTTCGGCGCTATGCTGGCGATGATCTACACAAACGACATCTTTACGGCTTATGTATTTATCGAGATTTTGACCATCTCTTCCTGTGCGCTGATTTTGGCGAAGGGCACCAAGCAGTCCATGGTGGGCACGACCCATTATCTGGTGTTCGGCTGTCTTGGCTCCGGTCTGTTCCTGCTGGGTGTTTGTATCCTGTATGGCATCACAGGCCATCTGCTGTTCCCTCAGTTGCAGGAAAGCATTGCACTGCTGATGGAAAACGGCAATTATCACTTTGCGCTGATGATCGTTGTCAGCCTGATGTTTGTCGGCCTGGGCATCAAAAGTGCGCTGTTCCCCTTCCATCAGGCATTGCCTACGGCTTACGGTTCTGCCATCCCCACATCCAGCGGGGTGCTGTCCGGTCTGGTGCTGAAGGCGTATGTTATTCTGGCCATCAAGCTGGTTTATGAGGTATTTTCTCCTGAGATTCTGATGGAACTGAAGGTGCTGAACGTGCTGTTCGTTCTGGGGGTTCTGGGCATGGTCATGGGTTCCCTGTTTGCCATGAAGGAAACACGAATGAAACGTATGCTGGCCTATTCCTCTGTGGCGCAGATCGGCTATATCTTTATGGGTATCGGTCTGGGCACCCATATCGGTATGACGGCGGCGTGCTTCCATATTCTGGCCCATGCCTTTACAAAATCCATGCTGTTCGTATGCTGCGGCAAATTCGTAGACGAGGCCGGCGGAAAGGAGCAGCTGGAAAACCTGAAAGGGGCAGGGCTGAGAAATCCTCTGGCAGGCCTGGGCTTTACCGTGGGCGCATTGTCCATGGTCGGCGTTCCTTTGACAGCAGGCTTTATCTCCAAGCTGTATTTTGCTTCCGCTTCTGTATTTGCCCCCGGCAAAATGGCGGCGGTGCTCTTAGTTCTGGCCATCAGTATGATTTTGAACGCATTGTATTTCCTGCCTTCCTGTATTGCGATCTGGACACCCTCCAGAGAAGGAGAAACCTTCCGGAAACCCAATGCTTCTCCCGCATTCAGCGTAGCGATCGTTCTGTTTATTGTTGCGAACCTGGCTCTTGGCATCTGGTACGGCCCCATCATCCATGTGATTGAAATGGGTCTGAGCCTGCTGCGGTAAGATGAACCGGAAAGGATGAGGTGAAAATATGAACGGAAATGCAATTTTGCTGCTTCCGATGATCTTCCCCATTTTGGCTGGGTTCATCATTGGCTTCCAGAAGGAAGAAAAGCAGCGTAATACTCTTGTTTTAATTGCAATGGCCATGGAAACGGCCATGGTGTGGTTCCTCTGCATGGGGGACTATGCAGTGGAAGCCTACCGCTTCACCGACCGCCTTGCCATTGCTTACCATACGGACGGATTGGCGAAGCTGTTTGCCTGCCTGATCAGTACAATCTGGTTTTTGGCGGCAGTGTTCTCCCTGGAATATATGAAGCACGAGCATAAGCCCGGCCGCTTCTTCATGTTCTATACATTCTCCATCGGTGCGCTGATGAGCCTTTGCTTCTCCGCGAACATGATGACATTGTATCTGTCCTATGAATTTATGACGATCCTGACCGTTCCTCTGGTTATCCATACGGGCACGCCGGAGGCGGTAAGAGCAGGTATGAAGTATCTGGGCTACTCCATTTTCGGTGCGGGCCTAGGCCTTTTGGGCTTCTTCTTCCTGAATACATACTGCGTGACCACAGATTTTGTTGCCGGCGGTACGCTGGATATGGCTCTGGTCAACGGCAGAGAAAATATGATGCTGGTGGTATTCTTCCTGATGTCCATTGGTTTCGGCTGTAAGGCCGGTATGTTCCCTCTGCACGCTTGGCTGCCTACCGCCCATCCCGTTGCGCCTTCTCCCGCTTCTGCGGTTCTTTCCGGTATCATCACAAAGGGCGGCGTGATTGCCCTGATTCGTGTGACATATTATCTGTTCGGCGCAGAATTCCTGCGTGGCTCCTGGGCGCAATATGCCATCCTGACCCTGGCCATCATCACCATCTTCATGGGTTCCATGCTGGCCTATAAGGAAAAGTTGCTGAAAAAGAGACTGGCGTATTCCACCGTTTCCAATGTTTCCTATGTGGTATTCGGCTTGATGCTGCTGTCTCCCGCAGGTTTCATGGGCGCATTGCTGCAGGTGGTGTTCCATGCGGTAGCAAAGAACATCCTGTTCCTTTGCGCCGGTGCGATCATTTATAAAACAGGAAAGACCTTTGTATATGAATACAGAGGTCTGGGGAAGGAAATGCCTATCGTGATGTGGACCTTCGCGCTGGCATCCCTGTCCCTGATCGGTATTCCACCCACCAGTGGGTTTGTCAGCAAATGGTATCTGGCCCAGGGCGGTCTGGCGCCCCGGTTCGGCGCCCTTGGCATCACAGGCGTTGCCATCCTGATGGTCAGCGCACTTTTGACCGCAGGCTATCTCCTGCCTATCATTGCAGACGCATTCTTCCCTGGGAAGGATTTTGACTATGGTTCCATGCAGAAAAAGGAACCCAATTATCTGATGACGGTACCGCTGGTGCTGCTTTCCATCGCAGTGGTGATGTTTGGCGTTCTGCCTGGCCCTTTGATGGAAACCATCACAAATATCGGCGGAATGATTTTCTAAGGGAAAGGGAGGAAACGATATGAACGCATTTGCGACATTGTTACCGGTGATCTTTCCGATCATTGCAGGGCTGGCCCTGCTGCCGGTGAAATTTAAAACCAGAAAGCAGAGAGAGATCTGGGTGCTGTCCATTGTGGTGCTGAATGCGATTTTTGCCCTGTTTGCCATCTTTGGCACAGGTAATCCTTATGTGACGCTGTTCCAGTTCAATGATAAGCTTTCTTTGGCCCTCCATGTGGACGGCCTTTCCAAGGTATTCGGTACGATGGTTTCTATTCTTTGGATCATCACCACCATCTATGCCTTTGAATACATGACCCATGAAGGCCATGAAGACAGATTTTTTGCCTTCTTTACCATGACATTCGGCGTTGTCATTGGTATCGCTTTTGCGGCGAATTTCCTGACAATGTATTTGTTCTATGAATTCCTGACACTGGCGACGCTGCCCCTGGTTATGCACCAGTTTGACAATAAGGCACGCCATGCCGGAAAAATGTATGTGATTTATATGATGTTCGGTGCGGCCCTGGCCTTCATCGGCTTCGTATTTGTCTATTGCTTCGGAACGACCACAGACTTCGTAATGGGCGGCGTGCTGAACCATAACCTGGTAGCGGGGAATGAAGAGACCCTGCGGCTGGTATTCGTGATGGCATTCTTCGGCTTTGGCGTAAAAGCGGCAGTATTTCCCTTCTGGCGCTGGCTGCCCAAGGCTTCCGTTGCGCCTACGCCCGTTACGGCTTTGCTGCACGCTGTGGCAGTCGTAAAATCCGGCGTATTCGCCATCATCCGACTGATCTATTACAGCTTCGGTACTTCTTTCCTGATTGGCACTTGGGCCCAGAACGTGGTGCTCATTGCGGCGGCCATCACCATCGTGTTTGGTTCCACGGTGGCCCTGCGTACGCCTCATGTAAAGAGAAGATTTGCTTATTCCACTGTATCCAACCTGTCCTATATCATCTTCGGTGCTGCTTTGATGACACCGGCGGGCTTGGGGGCAGGGCTGCTGCATATGGTGTATCACGCAGTCATCAAGATCACGCTTTTCTTTACTGCTGGTGCGATTCTGTATAAGACTCACAGAGAATATCTGTATGAAATGGAAGGCTTCGGCAGACTGATGCCCATTACCTTTGCCACCATGACCATCACCGGTCTGGGGCTGATCGGTGTGCCTCCCTTTGCGGGCTTCCACAGCAAATGGGCACTGGCAACGGCGGCAGTGGCCAGCGGCAACAGCGTGGCCTATATCGGCATCGTTGCGCTGATTATTTCTGCGTTGCTGACGGCGCTGTATATTTTCTACATCGTGGTACGGGCATATTTCCCCAGAAACAAGGAATACCCCGCAGGCTACTATGACCATGTGCATGACCCCAATCTGTATATGACAGGCACATTGGTGGTGCTGGCGGCAGTGTCCGTGATCATTGGTTTCTATCCCGGGCCTCTGATCGAAATTCTCAATAACGTTGCTTTGGGCTTGATTTAAAGGAGGGGAGAAAAATGAATATGACATTGGCATTTCTGGTTTTCTTTCCCATGATCGGTGCCCTGATTGGTTATCTCATCGGCAGAAAGCATAAAGCTGCCAGAGATTACTGGGCAATGGCTGTGACCCTGGTGGTTTTCCTGGGGGCACTTTCCCTGGTGGGGAAAAACGCGGTATTGACCATTCCTGCCTTCTGCGGCATCGGCCTGTCCTTTCACGGCGATGGGCTGCGAATCACGCTGGCTTCTTTGGCATCCTTCATCTGGTTTATGACGACGGTATTTTCCAGAGAATATTTTGCCCACTACCGCAATAGAAACAGATATTATTTCTTCATGCTGATGACTCTGGGCGCGACTTTGGGCGTGTTCCTGTCGGCAGATTTCTATACCACATTTATCTTCTTCGAAGTGATGTCCTTTACTTCTTTTGTATTGGTTATCCATGAAGAAAGCGACCATGCCATCCGTGCGGCCCAGACCTATCTGGCTGTGGCGGTCATTGGTGGTCTGGTGACCCTGATGGGCCTGTTTATGATGTATAATATGGCGGGCACATTGAACTTTGATGAACTGGCAGAATTCTGCCACCATCTGGAGGACAAAAAGGATTTCTACATCGTTGGCATCCTGACCCTGGTGGGCTTTGGCGCAAAGGCGGGTCTGTTCCCCCTGCATATCTGGCTGCCTGAGGCGCACCCTGTTGCGCCCGCACCTGCCAGTGCGCTGCTGAGCTGTATCCTGACAAAATCCGGCGTATTCGGTATGCTGGTGCTGAGTACAAAAATTTTCATCCATGATGCCCAGTGGGGCATGATGATTTTGGCACTGGGTGTCATCACCATGGTTCTTGGGGCAGTTCTGGCGGTTTTCTCCATCAACCTGAAGAGAACATTGGCCTGCTCCTCTCTGTCTCAGATCGGCTTTATTGCTACGGCCATCGGGATGCAGGGGCTTTTGGGCCATCATAATGCCTTGGCGGCAGAAGGCACCATCCTGCATCTGGCGAACCATTCCCTGCTGAAACTGACGCTGTTTATGTCTGCCGGTGTGGTTTATATGAACCTGCATAAGCTGAACCTGAATGAGATCAGAGGGTGGGGCAGAGACAAAAACCTGCTGAAATTCATCTTCCTGATGGGAGTTCTGGGCATCACAGGCGTTCCCCTCTGGAATGGTTACATTTCCAAAACACTGATACACGAAAGTATCGTGGAATATATCCATATCCTGGCGGATGCAGGGCAGCCTACAACGCTGTTCAATATTGTGGAATGGCTGTTCCTTTTCTCCGGCGGGCTGACAGTGGCCTATATGACAAAACTGTTCGTGGCGGTTTTCGTGGAAAAGAACCCTTATCCCGAAACCCTGCATGGCCATGACCATGGCCCTTACATGAACAAGCTGTCTTCCGTTGTGCTGCTGGCAAGCGCGCTGCTGCTGCCCATCATGGGTATGCTGCCCTACAATACACAGAACGTTCTGGCGGAATTCTGTCTGGAATTCATGGGCGCCCATGCACCTGACCATGCGGTGCATTACTTCATCTGGGTCAACCTGAAAGGTGCTGTGATCTCTATTGCCATCGGTGCCGCTGTTTATTTCCTCTTCATCCGCAAGGTGCTGATGGCGAAGGATGAAAACGGCAATAAGGTATATGTAGACCGCTGGCCCGAATGGTTCAGCATTGAAAATAAGCTGTACCGCCCTGCACTCTTGCACTGGCTGCCTTTCATCGGCGGTTTCTGTGCAAGACTGGTTGGTTCCCTGACAGATGGTTTTATTGCCATTTTGCGCATCCTCATCTTCAATGATGACAATGGCCGTGTGGTTCCTCCCGAGGATAAGTATTTCTCTGCTTATACGGATGGGGAAACAGACAAAACCGTATATCGGGAAGGCTTTGCGACCAGCCTGCTGATGATCGGCATTGGCCTGACCATCGCAATGCTGTATATCCTGCTTTAAAATCAAAAAAACTCCTGTGGGTGAGAACCTGCGGGAGTTTTTCTATTATTGACCCCTATGGGCGGTCATGATAAAATAATTATGTATCAAAATCTGCTGAAAAGGAGCAGGAAAAATGAAATGGAGAAAAATCATCCCTTTGGGGCTGGCGTGCTGTCTGCTTTTGGGCGGCTGCGCAGAACAGAGGGAACAGGCCCAGCAGATGCTGGAAAACAGTAAAATGAAAAACAGGCATGAGGCGACTACCTTTGCCATGGATACGGTCATGACCTTTACCGTTATCCATGAGGATGGGGAAGAGCTTATCATCGATGCGGAGCAGGAAATCCGCAGGCTGGAAAATTTACTTTCGGTCACACTGGAAAATAGCGAGATCTCCAAACTGAATGCAGCCGCTGGGAAGGAGCCCGTTGCCATCAGCAATGATACTATGATTTTGCTGAATGCGGGAATAAACTTAGGGGCTTTGGTCGGAGGTGCTTTTGATATTGCGATTTCACCTGTGGTGAAAGCCTGGGGCTTTACGGAGGAGGAGCATCGTGTGCCCACAAAAGAAGAGTTGGCCGCATTATTGCCGCTGACGGATTTTGAAGATATTATTCTGGAAAAGGGTACAGCCTTTTTACAGAAGGAAGGAATGGCAGTGGATCTGGGGGGCATCACGAAGGGATATGCTTCGGATGAGGTGGCTTTTCTGCTGAAGGGAAAAGGCGTTTCCTCTGCAATATTCAGCCTGGGCGGCAATGTATATGGCATTGGGACGAAGCACGATGGTGAAAAATGGGAGGTTGCCCTGGCTAATCCTTTGGATGTCAATGATTATTGCGGCATCATTTCCGTTGAAAATCAGGCGGTCGTTACCTCCGGCGGGTATCAGCGTTATTTTGAGGAAAACGGGAAAAAATATCATCATATCATTGATCCGAAAACCGGGTATCCGGCGGAAAGCGGCCTGCTTTCTGTGACTATCATCAGCGAAAGCGGCACGGAAGCCGATGTGCTTTCCACGGCGCTGTATGTGATGGGGCTGGAAAAAGCCCTGGATTTCTGGAAAGAAAATGATATGTTTGAAGCGATTTTTATTACGGAAGAGGGCGAGGTCGTTGCCACAGAAGGGGCGGATGCCTGCTTTGCCTTTGAAGGTCGGGATAATGATTTCACCTATCGCGTGGTGGAAAGAGGATAAAAAGGAGGAATACCTATGGCTGATTGTAAATGCAAGGAATTATTGGAAAGCTTCACCGTGGAATGTGACTGGAAGGACCTGGGGCTGATGGGCCTTTGTGCAGGTTCCCTGGGGAAACTGGGCGGCATGCTGGTTCCCGCAAAATATAAAAATGCTGTTGCTTTTGGCGTTGGCGCAGCCTTTTTCCTTTCTGCGGTGGCTCTGATCGTGCGTACTGTGGATGCGGCAAGAGACAGCGAATTTGACGAATATGAAGACTTTGAAGAATGGGATGACGAGGACGAGGACGAAGGCTTCGTCATGAAGATTACAACGGAAGAAGAATAAGGCTGAAAGAAGGTTGAAGATATGGGTATTTTGAAGGTTGGCATTGGCGCAGCCCAGGGCGTTCTGGCAGACTCCTGGAGAGAATATTTCTACTGCCCCTCCATGGAAGCGGATATCCTGGTGCAGAAGGGCGAACAGCGCCAATCCAAAAGAGGGTTCAATACAAAGAAAAGCGAAAATATCATTTCTGACGGCTCCATCATCGCGGTCAATGAAGGCCAGTGCATGATCATTGTGGAACAGGGTGCTATCGTTGAGGTCTGCGGGGAAGCGGGGGAATTTCTGTATGATAAATCTACAGAACCCAGCCTCTTTTATGGCAGCCTGAAGGAAAGCGTTGTGGAAAGCTTCAAGCAGTTCGGCAAGCGTGTAGGCTTCGGCGGCGACACGGGCAAGGATCAGCGGGTGTATTTCTTCAACACGAAGGAGATTTTGGGCAATAAATACGGCACAGCAAACCCTGTGCCTTTCCGTGTGGTGGATGACAATGTTGGGCTGGATATCGATATTTCCATCCGTTGCCATGGGGAATATGCTTACCGCATCAACGACCCTGTTCTGTTCTATAAAAATATCTGCGGCAACGTGGAGGATACATATTTCAGAGATAACATCGATTCTCAGCTAAAAAGCGAAATGCTGACAGCCCTGCAGCCTGCCTTTGCGAAAATCTCTGCCATGGGCGTACGTTACAGTGCACTGCCCGGCCATACGATGGAGCTGACAAAGGCCATGAATGAGGTTCTGGCAGAAAATTGGGGCGGCAGGTATGGCATTGAAATCACCTCTATCGGCGTCAACAGCGTGAAGGCTTCTGAGGAAGACGAAGCCATGATCAAGGAAATGCAGAAAAACGCAGCCCTGCGCAATCCTGCCATGGCGGCGGCCCATCTGGTGAACGCCCAGGCGGAAGCCATGAAGGCGGCGGCTGCCAACGAAAGCACAGGCCCCATGATGGCCTTTGCCGGCATGAATATGGCCACACAGGCGGGAGGCATGAACGCCGGCCAGCTATTCCAGATGGCGGCACAGCAGCCAGTGCAGCAGCCCGCACAGCCTGCTCAGCCTGCCCAGAATGGCTGGAACTGTCCTTGCGGCGCAACAGGCAATACAGGGAATTTCTGCGTGGAATGCGGCGGGAAGAAGCCTGCGGCAAATGGCTGGACCTGCGCCTGCGGCAGCCAGAACAAAGGCAAATTCTGCCCTGCGTGCGGTGCGAAAAAGCCCGAAGACGTTCCCCAGTATCAGTGTAACAAATGCGGCTGGGAACCGGAAGATCCTGCAAAACCCCCTCGTTTCTGCCCAGAATGCGGCGATCCCTTTGGCGATGAGGACAAAAAATAAAAGCTGAAAAAGAAAATCGGAAGATAGCCTGAAACACAGGGTCTTCCGATTTTTTTATGCCTGCCATTTGGTAAATCTTTTTTCGATGAGGGCAATGGCCTGATACATGACCGCAGCCAGGATGGAAAGGATGATGACGCTCATCATGACCCAATCCAGCTTGAAGACCTGGCCGCCGTAAATGATGAGGAAGCCAAGGCCATTTTGGGCCACCAGAAATTCGCCGACAATGACCCCGACGAAGGACAGCCCCACATTGATCTTCAGGGCGTTCAGGATGCAGGGGATATTGGCGGGAAAGACGACCTTCGTTAAAACCTGCCCCTTTGTGCCGCCGAAAATTTTTATCAGCTTGATGCGCTCTTCATCCACCTGCAGAAAGCCATTCAGCACGGAGAGGATGGTGACCACCACGGAGGTCAGAAGGGCAACCAGGATGATAGAGGACTGGTTGTTCCCGAACCAGACGATGATGATGGGGGCCAGGGCTGTTTTCGGAAGGGAATTGAGCACCACCAGATAAGGCTCCGCCACATCGGAGATAAAACGGTTCCACCAGAGAAGAACAGCGGTCAGGGTGCCGAGAAGGGTGCCCAGCAGGAAGCCCGCCACAGTTTCCCAGAGGGTGGTGCGGATATGGAGCCAGAGGGAACCATCTGCCATCATTTCTGCTGCAGCCGTGGCCATGCGGGTGGGCTGACTGAAGATGAAGGGATCGATCCAGCCCAGTCTGGCTGCCGCCTCCCAGAGGAGGAAAAAAGCCGCCAGCAGGAGGATCTGGAGGGAAAGGACGGCGGTTTTTCGTTTTTTGATGCGGGAAAGGAAGGCTGCTTGTTCTTTGGAAACAGCGCCTTCTTCAGACTGCGTATGTTTTTTAAACATGGACATCCAGCTCCTTCCAGATGGCGTTGAAGTATTCTTTGAATTCCGGGGCTTCCCTGGATTTCATGGGGGTATAGCTTTCCAGAGAAAGGCGGATGGGGAAAATGGTTTTCACCGAGGCAGGCCGCTTTGTGAGAACGATGACCCGGTCTGCCAGGGAAATGGCTTCAGAGATATCGTGGGTGACCAAAATGGCGGTCTTTTTTTCCCTGCGGAGAATAGTGCCAATCTCATCGGAGACTGAAAGACGGGTCTGATAATCCAGGGCGGAGAAGGGTTCATCCAGCAGCAGGATATCGGGGCGAACGGCAAGGGTACGGATGAGGGCCACCCTTTGGCGCATGCCGCCGGAAAGCTGCCAGGGAAAGTGATCCTTGAACTCACCCAGACCGTATTGTTCCAACAATGCTTCCACATAGGCAACATGATCGGGCGTCAGCTTTTTCTGGATTTCCAGCCCCAGAAGGGCATTGGAACGGATAGTGCGCCAGTGGAGGAGATAATCCTTCTGCAGCATATAGCCGATGTTGCCGTTGACTTCGATCTCGCCTTCTGAGGGCGGCAGGAGACCTGCCAGCATGGAAAGAATGGTGGATTTGCCGCAGCCACTGGGGCCGACGATGGATATGAATTCGCCTTCTTCGACGGAAAGGTCCAAATGGGAAACAGCAGAGGTTTCGCCGCCGATGCTGTGATAACGCAGGCTGACGTCCCGCAGGGAAACGATGGGTCTCATGAAACGACCTCCCTTGGATGTGATACTTTTATTATATTTTTCAGAGGACAAAAGGTGCCTATCCTGTGGCAGGAAAATGTGGTATGATAAAGAAAAGGAAGGAGGGATTTTATGGATTGGAAAACAACGGCTCTGGTCGTGATTGATATGGAAAATGCCTTTATCGACCCTGCATCGCCCCTGTGCATCAAACAGGCGCTGGCAACAGTTCCCGCCTGTGGAAGGGTCATCGAAAAAGCGAGAGAGAGGAAAATTCCTGTGTTTTTCGTCAATCGCATCTATAGAAAAAACGGCAGTGATGTGGAATTTGCCAGATACCAAAGCTGGCAGGATGGCGGCCGTTATCTGGCGCCCGGAAGCACAGGGCCTTTGTCCATAGAGGTTCCTGCGGAATTTCAGCCAAAGGCAGGGGATTATACCCTCATCAAGCCCCGCTTTTCCGCCTTTTTCCAGACGGAACTGGATCTGATTTTGCGCAGACTGGGTATCCGAACTGTATTTTTGGCGGGTACGACCACGCCCAACTGTATCCGCACCACCTGTTATGATGGGCTGTCTCTGGATTATAATATCGTGATTGTCGAGGATTGCTGTTCTTCCAATACAGATGAGATACAGCGGGTGAACATGGAGGATATGGAAAGAGTCGGTGCGGTCATCACATCTTCTGAAGCGTTTCTGAAAGAGACTTACGCAGTGACGGACTATGCCGGGGAAATACAAAAAAAGGTGCAGCAGGACGAAACTGCGCCAGAATAAAGGAAAAGAGCGTTAAGCCGGAGGGCCTAACGCTTTTTCTTTTATTCCGCCATGATTTTTTCCGCAAAATCTGTCCGAACCAGGGCATCAAAAGGCACCCGCTGGCTCAGTTCGCCACCGGCTTCCATGATATCCTGGATCAATGTGAACCCTTCTTCGGAGAAAGCGGGATCTGTCTTCCAGGTATCCTGGGCTTTATAACGTTCGATGATGGTGGCCAGGGTCTCTGCGTCGGAGTCAGGGAACTGGGGAAGAACAGTTTCCGCAATTTCTAGAGAACTGTGTTCTGCTACCCATTTCTGCCCTCTGTAGATGGCTCTGGTGAAGGCCTCGATGATCTCCGGATGCTCTGTCATAAAATCATCCCGTGCCATATAAACGGTATAGGGAACATAGCCCGAGGCTTCCCCTAAGGATGCCACGATATAACCAGCGCCGCTTTGTTCCAGGGTGGTAGCTACCGGCTCAAATTCCGCTGTGTAATCGCCCACATTTCCCGTGAAGGCTCCAGCGGTGGAGGAAAAGTCGATGTTATTGATGATTTCCATGTCCTCACCGATGGTCATGCCGTTTTCCTTGATGACATATTCCAGAATCAGCTCCGGCATACCGCCCAGGCGGCCGCCGATGACGGATTTTCCTTTCAGATCCGTCCATGCAAAATCTGGCTCTTCCTGACGGGAAACCAGGAAATTACCGGCCCTTTGGGTCAGTTGGGCAAAGGCCTTGGGATAGTCGGCTTTCCCTTCATTGTAAACATAGATGCCGGCCTCTGTGCCGAGGAGGGCGATGTCGGCGGAGTCAGAGAGGAGGGCGGTCATGGATTTATCGGCGCCGTTGCCGATGGCCACCGTCACATCCAGCCCTTCTTCCTCGAAAAAGCCCATTTCCAGGGCTACATACTGAGGAGCATAAAATACGGAATGAACAACTTCATTCAAACGAACGGGAGTCAGCGTTGTTTCCTCCTGGGCAGTGCCGCATCCGGCAAAAGCAGAGACTGCCAGCAGGCCCGCTGCTGCCAAACAGATTTTCTTTTTCATAGAAACCTCCTGAAACGCATTTTGTTTTCACTATATGCAGAAGGGAATGAAAAAGTATGTTGTCTGAGATTTTTTTCTCTGCGGAGATAGTTTTTTCAGGGATTTTAGTGTAAAATACTTTTATACTGGATAAGTCTGTGGTTTATACCACTTATATAGAGCAGGAGGCTGTGCATATGGCTGAAAAAATCATGTTGATCGATGGCAACAGCATCGTAAACCGCGCTTATTACGGCGTGCCTTTACTGACAAACGCAGAAGGCAGATATACCAATGGGGTATATGGCTTTCTGAATATTCTTTTCAAGCTTCTGGATGAGGAACATCCCGATTATCTGGCGGTGGCCTTTGACCTCAAAGCACCCACTTTCCGTCATAAAACCTTTGATGGCTACAAGGGCACAAGAAAGGGCATGCCCGAGGAACTCAGGGAACAGATGCCTCTGTTGAAGGAAATGCTTGAGACCATGCAGATCCCCATTTTTGAACAGGAAGGCTACGAAGCCGACGATATTTTGGGAACATTGTCGGCCCTGGCGGAGAAAAATGGTGTATTGCCTGTGGTGGTTTCCGGGGACAGAGACCTGCTGCAGATCGCTGGGGAAAAATTGAAGGTGCGTATTCCCAAAACAAAGGGCGGACGCACGGAGACGGAAGATTACTATGCGGCAGATGTGGTGGAAAAATATGGCGTGACGCCGACGGAATTCATTGATATGAAGGCCCTGATGGGGGATGCGTCCGATAATATTCCCGGGGTGCCCGGCATTGGTGAAAAAACGGCGGCGAAGATCATTCAGGAATACCACGATATCGAAACGGCCATTGCCCATGCGGCAGAGATCAAGCCAAAAAAGGCTGCTGAAAATCTGGCGGAATTTCAGGAACGGGCAAGGCTCAGCAAATTCCTGGCAACCATCGTGCGGGATATGCCCCTGGAATGGAATGCGGAAAGCCTGAAAATCAGAGAACTGTTTAACGCAGAGGCCTATGAACTGGTGAAACGGCTGGAATTCAAGAGCATGTTCAGCCGCTTTGAAGGGGCGGTTTCTGCGGAAAAGAAAAAAGAAAAGGCGTACAAACTGGTTACTGACAGAGAAGGCGCAGAAAGCATCATGGCTTCTTTGGAAAAAGGCGAAGCGGGCTATGCTTTTGTCTATGACAATGAGGAGTGTCAGGGGTTGGCCCTCTATCAGGAAAAGCTGGGCGGCGTATGGGTGGAAGCATCCATGCAGCTTTTGATGGATGACATCCTGCGAATTTTCGGGGAGTTCTTTGCAAATGCGGCCTATCGGAAAATCGGCCATGATGTGAAGCAGGATATCAAACTGCTTCGTGGCTATGGTTACGAAGGCTTTGAAGCGGAGTTCGATACTGCCATTGGGGCATATATCCTCAATGCCACAGGCAGTTCCTATGAATATGACGATATCGCCAATGCCTTTTTGAATGAAACCTATCCCTCCGCCGAAGAGGTGCTGGGCAAGGGCAGAACGAAGAAGGCCTTTGTTTCTCTGCCCGATGGGGAAAGGGCGGCCTTTGCCGCAAGACAGGCGGAGATCTTTTTCCGTGCCAGAAAGGTCATGGATGAAAAACTGAAGGAAAACGAACAGGATAGCCTGTTCTATGACATGGAAATGCCCCTCATCTACGTTCTGGCAGATATGGAAAAATACGGCATCAAGGTGGATAAGGAAGCCCTTCTGGCGTACCAGAAGCTGCTGGAGGAAAGCCTCAGCGGCATGACAGAGGAAATTTACGAGCTGGCAGGGGAGGAATTCAATATCAATTCTCCCAAACAGTTGGGCGTCATCCTCTTTGAAAAACTGGGGATGAAGGGCGGCAAAAAAACAAAAACCGGCTATTCCACAGCGGCAGATGTGCTGGAAAAGCTGCGTTTTGAGCATCCCATCGTGGATAAGATATTGAATTACAGAACTCTGGCGAAGCTGAAAAGCACCTATGCCGATGGGCTGCTGGCGGCGCTGGATAT
>X73_One_humped_Camel__coassemble_246_pt1 | contig 23426 bp, 14 predicted proteins | sample X73_One_humped_Camel__metabat2_low_PE_007 | metagenome-assembled genome bin X73_One_humped_Camel | reverse complement strand
CAGTAAAGGAAATTCTCTCTGTTTCGGCTATCAAGGAAAGCACCCTGCGGTATCATAATCAGAATATTTACAGTAAGCTGGGCGTGCATTCTCTGAAACAGCTGCTCAGATATGCCGCATTGATGCAGCGGGAGGATAAGTTGGAATAAAGCCTATTTGCGGAAGCAAAAAAGAACAGGAAAAAAGCAAAACCCCGTGATATCTGGATGATATTGCGGGGTTTTTGTTGTATGGGCGGATAGGGGGAAAGAAGTCTGCAAGCTGTTGCATAGAAATGAAAGAACTGCTTACTCTCATAAAAGGAAATCGTTTGCGAAAAGCGGATGGGAGTGGTTGTATGGGACAAGAAAATTTCATGGAAAAGGCAGAGGAATTCCGGCGGCAGCTTTTGCTGGAGGAAAAAAGCAGCCAAACCATAGAGAAGTATATGAAGGGGGTAAAGCTGTACTGCAGGTATATGGAGGGGAAGGAATTGCGGAAGGAAATGGTGATTTCGTATAAACGCTATCTTGCAGAAAAATACGCCATAACGACGGTGAATTCCCTGCTGGTGGCGATGAACCGCTTTTTGGTCTTTATGGGAAGGGGCGATTTGAAGGTAAAGCTGATGAAAGTGCAGAAGCAGATTTTTGCAGACCAGGGGCGGGAACTTTCCCGGGAGGAATATCTGCGGCTGGTGAAAACGGCGGAGGAACAGGGGGACCAACGGCTGGCGCTGGTTTTGCAGACTATTTGCGCCACAGGCATTCGGGTCTCCGAACTGCAATTCATCACGGCTGAGGCGGTGCTACAGGGAAAAGCGGTAGTGAACGGTAAGGGGAAAAACCGGGTGATTTTCCTGCCGAACAAGCTGCAGAGGAAGCTGCAGAAATATATGAAAAAGCGTAGCATCAAAAAAGGGCCTGTATTCATCACAAGAAGCGGCAGACCTTTGGACCGAAGCAATATCTGGAGCGAAATGAAAAAGCTTTGCGGGGCAGCCCGGGTGGCGAAGGAAAAGGTATTCCCCCATAACCTGCGGCATCTTTTTGCCCGCATCTTCTACAACATGGAAAAGGATATCGCCAAGCTGGCAGACCTTTTGGGCCATTCCAGCATCGAAACGACACGCATTTATATCATGGAATCCGGAGAGGCCCATCGCAAAAAAATAGAACAGATGAATCTGCTCTTATAGGACGGAATTATTCTTCTGTGGTAAAAATGTGGTTTTATGAAAGTCAAAAAAATCTTTTTCTGTCATAAAATGTAATTGTTTTTTTAATTATACAACGATACATAGTGTAATTCAATAAATGTACAAAAAAAAGAACATGCGAAACAGGCTGAAAAATCAATAAAATTTCTCGGCCTGCTTTGTGTGTTTATTTTTTTGGAAATTTACCGCTTAACAGTTTCGCTGAGGAAAAAAGATTGCACTTTGCACAAATTCTATGCTGCAAAATACCACAGAAGAATAATTCCGGAATAAACCTGCTGCGGAGGTGGTTAAATGGACGTTTTGCCGGAACTGACCAGAACTGAATACATCCGTCTGCTGCAGGCGGCGAAGGCGTTGGAACGAGAACGGGTCTATTTTCTGCTGAAAGCTCTTTGCGGCATCGGCATCCGTGTGGGAGAACTGGAGCAGTTTACGGTGGAGCTGCTGCAAAAGGGTTCCGGCGTAATGGAATCGAAGGGGACGAAGCGGTTGGTGGTGGTGCCCAATGCCATCAAGCAGGAATTTGGGGATTACATAAGGAGAAACGGCATTTACAGCGGCCCCATTTTCACCACCAGCGGCGGGAGGCCTGTCAACCGTGTCAATATTTTCAAGGAGATCAAAAGCGTTTGTGAAACGGCCAGGGTGGAGGAGAAAAAGGTCACGCACAGATGCCTTTGGAAGCTGCATCGGACAACCTTCCACACCATCGAAAAAAATATTTCCGCCCTGGTCTGGATGGCATACGAGCAGACCTTGACGGAGGAGCAGATGCAGGCCGGATGGGAAATAGAATGAGAAATTCGATGCCGGAAACGGCTGAGAATAAGCCTTTGAAAAAAGGGGAGGGATGGACAAATTCAGAGAGGACGAAAATAAAATCATCATACAAAACAAAAAAGAAAAGGAGGAAAATGAATGAGAAAAATGTGGAAGAAAACCCTTTCACTACTGGTGTCACTATGCATGGTCATCACCATGATGCCGGCGGTGGCATGGGCGGAAAATACCTGTGCCCATGTGCATAATACGGAATGCGGCTATGTTATGGCGAAGGATTGCCAGCATGAATGCAGCATAGAAAACGGCTGCATTACGGTGAATACAGTTTGTGTACATGATTGCACAGTAGGAACAGGTTGTCTGACTCTTAACTGTGAAGAAGAGCATGAACATGGAGATGGGTGTTATGCAACAGCATGCACACATACAGAATGTACAGAAGCAACTGGCTGTGTGACAAAAACAACAAGCTGTCAGCATGGAGATAACCATGACAGCGATTGTGGTTATGTTGCAGGTGTTGCTTGTACCCATGTATGTGCAAATCCCTGCGTAGCAGATGGTAAACTGGATATTGCTTACGGCTCTATCATCATCACAGAGACAGGCTATGCACAGGGCATCCATAAATTCACAGATCGTTCTGGCTATTCTCTTGTAGATGAAGAAGGGAATGCTGTAGAGGAAATTCCTTATACAGGTGAAATCACCATTTCCGGTACAAACATCGCAACAGATGCAGAAAGCAGATATGTCATCATGGTGGAAGGCAAAGCTACTGAACCTACAGGAAGCGAAACTCCGCTGACGATCACATTAGACGATGTAAGAATGGAAAACAATGATGCAGATTCCGGCAGCAGAGTTCCTGCATTTTTGTTGATGTCAGGTTATGCTACATTAGATCTGGAAGACGATAATGTTCTGGTTGGTACACCTCAGTCTCCTGCGGTACAGATCAATAAAGATGCAACATTGACGATTGATGGTGACGGTAGTCTGGATGCCAGTACAACGAATAATACATCAGGTATTGGTGCACCCAAACTTAATGAATTTGCTATAAATCCTACTACTGGACGTAAAGATAATGCTTATAAAAGTGGCGGTAATCTGATCATTGAAAGCGGTACGATCAACGCGTATGGTGCAGGGGCTGGTGCGGGCATCGGCGCAAGCCACAGTGTACAATTTGGTGATATTACGATCAACGGTGGTACGGTTACTGTTAATTCTTTAGAAATGCCCTCTCCTGCAGGCATCAATACATGTACTAATTCCGCTGGCGGTGGTGACATCACAATCAATGGCGGTAAAGTAAATGTAACGATCAATGGTAGAGATTATGCAGCTATTGGCGGTGGCAGTAACGGAGCAAATGTTTGTGCTGGTGATGTGACGATCACAGGCGGTGAAATTACCATTAATGTGTCAAAAAACAAGAACGCTCATGCAATCCGCACTGGCGGCGATTTTGAAATGACAGGCGGTACTTTAGTTGAACTGAAACGATTCGATGCGACCAAGGATTACATTACAGCAAACTCTGTTTCTATTTCCGGCGGTAATGTAAAAGATTATTATGCAGAAGACATCAGCGGATATAAACTGACAAAACTGTATATTGTGGACGCAGAAGGTCATCCTGTTACAACAGAAGCAACAATTGAAAACGGCAGCCATGAATGGTCTGCCCTGCCTGATGAAAATGGCGTAATCACAACTTACCTTGCAGAAAGTACAAGCAAACTTACTTATAGCGGAACAGAATATGACGTCGTTCCCGGAATGAAAAACACCCTTGGTGTGACTTGTCAGTGTGCGGATGGAGCATCCATTGCATGGAGTGATGTGCCTGACGAAATTGAAGTTTATAAGAACCTGGCTTCCAGAGGCATTTCTGTTTCTGCAGAATTTGTGAAAGCAGATGACTGTCTGGCGCCTGTTCATCCTGTAGAATTAGCTCTTACAGTAAAAGACAATGTTGCTGATTTAACAGATGGTGTTCTAACTATTGAATATGAAGATACAGACTATACAATCACATTAAATGCAGTGGCCGGTACACTGGCATACGGTGAAAAAACAATCTCTGTAAAATGTGTGGAAGAAGCTGGATTTGATTTGAGTGCAGGCTCTGTTACAGTGGAAAAAGACGGTGATGCTGTTGTATATACTCAGGGTGAAAATGAGTATAGAACAACAAGCGAAGAAAAAGTTGTTTTCACAGGTACCAGCAGCGAAAACAATATCGAAATCAACACTGACGCAACGATCGTACTGCGCGATCTGTCCCTGACAGACATCAAAGCAAAGAGCCCTATCAAACTTACAGGTAATGCAACACTGAACCTGTGGCTGGAAGGCGAAAATGAGTTGATTACGGGTGTATATAATCATGATGATGGTACGGACAGGTTAAATGGAACAACAACAGCAGCAATTTTTGTTGAGTCCGGCAGTACACTGGTTATTGACAGTGAAGCTGGTACGCTGACAAATGATGACATTGATGCAGAACATTACGGCGACAAGCAGCAGGGATATGCAGGCAGCCTCTTGGCGAAGAACACCGGCTCCAGAGGCGGTGCAAGTGCCATTGGCGGTGACTATTTTGCAGACCCTAATATGGCTTGTGGTAATATCACCATCAAGGGCGGTAACGTAACGGCACAGGCAACACTGGCAAGTAACAAATATGCTAGCGGCGCGGCCATTGGTTCCGGTTACACAGGACAGATTGATGATGACGGCACAATGCTTATCTCTCAGTGTGGTGACATTACCATCTCCGGTGGTAACATCAGAGCATTGGCAGCAGAAGGAAACACTACGCCCGGTAGAGCCATCAGCAGCGGCGAAGGCGATCTGACGATTACTGGCGGTGTTATTTACGCATCTGCCCCCAATGATGGTTGGAACGGTAACAGTTCGGGTTCTATTTATAGCTACAACGGCACACTTACCATTGGCGAAGAAAATGGTGATGACAGTGACCTGTACCTCTACGCCGGAACTACTACGACCGATGTTGGTCAGGGCGATAATGCTGCTCCTGCAATTGGTGTAAGCAGTGGCGGTACACTGAATATTCTGTCCGGTACAATCACAGCAGAATCCACAGGTAATGGCCCTGCCATTGGCGTGGCTCCTTATGCACCGGTAACAGAAGATCCTGTAAAACTGAATATTGCAGGCGGTTCTATTGACTTAATCCTTGCGGACGAAAGTCAGGCTGGTACTCCTGCTGCAATTGGTATTGGCGGCAATAACTACGATAACCCCATAGAAATTAATATTTCCGGCGGTTCTATTGAAAGTGATAAACTGAATATCGGCGTTCGTGGTAATCAGGATAGCACAGTAAATATTTCCGGTGATGCACAGGTCAATATCGCAAACGGTAATCTGGTTGGCGATTTGAATGTTTCCGACGAAGCTGATGTAACAATCGGCGGAGATGTAAAAGGCATTGCTAGCATTGCAGGCGGCAGCACAATCAATGATAAAGAAATTCCTGAATCTGTTGCTTCTGTAACAGTTCCCGAAGGCAAACTGGGCGAAGTATCTCCGGATGAAGCAGGCAATATTACTTTACCTGCAGGCAGCGTTGTTATACTGGCTGACGGCACAGTAATCATGCTACCAGACGGTGGCGTTCTGAATGCTGACGGTACCGTAACGATCGGTGAAGGCGGTACAGTAGAACAGGCTGACGGCACAGAAATCACACTGGGCGGCGGCGGTTCTCTGGGTACTGATGGCGCAGTAACGATGTATGAAGGTACTGCAACGATCGAAAAAGACGGCGAAACAACAACCGTAGTGATTCCCGAAGATGCTGAAGGTACTGTAAATGGTTCTACAGTGACACTGCCTACAGGCAGTACAGTCACATTGCCTGATGGTACTAGCACAACTGTATCCAACGGCGGTTCTGTAAATCTGGAAAATGGCACAGTGACACAGAATAAAACACCTTCCGCAGGTTACAGACCTTCTTCCAAGAGATATTCCGTTTCCATCGATGCGAAGAATATCGAAAATGGTTCTGTAAAACTGAGCAATTCCAGCGCCAAGAAGGGCGCAACAGTGACAATTACAGTAACTCCCGATGCAGGCTATATGCTGGATAAACTGACTGTAACAGATAAAGACGGCAATAAGCTGGCATTGAAGAATCTTGGCAATGGTAAATATTCCTTCACAATGCCCAGAGGCGGCGTGGATGTAGACGCTTCCTTCAAAGAATCCGATGGCAGTGAACCTTCTGTTGATACAAAGGAAACAGCAATCGTTCTGACCATCGACAGCACCCTCATCCTGATCGATGATGAATATGTCGTGAATGACGTTGCTCCCATCATCAGAGGTGAAAGGACCGTCCTGCCCATCCGTGTGATTGCAGAAGCCCTTGGTGCAACTGTTACATGGAACGAAGTAGAACAGACAGTTACCATCATGAAAGGCGACATCACGATCGTACTTTATATCGGTCAGGCGTTTGCTCTGGTAAATGGGGATCCTGTTCAGTTGGATGCGCCTGCGTTCATCGAAAACGGCAGAACCTACCTGCCCCTGCGTTTCATCATGGAAAACCTGGGCGCAAGCGTGGTTTGGGATGGTCTGACAAAAACAGTGACCATCCTTGGTTAAACAGAATACAAGAGGATTATGCGGGGTATTTTCCTTTTCCTTCCCCTGGGCCGTTTTGTGCAGGCGACACACGGAATGGCCGCATAATCAATATTTGATGCAAACAGGCACCCAAGAGGGTGCCTGTTTTGTTATATGAAGAAAACCACGCATTAGATAAAGGCAGACAGTTATTTTTGTTCTAAAGCGCAAAGAAATAGAATCCGCAAGGCCTTGAAAAGTAAGGCTTTGCGGGTTGGGCAGCGTCTATTTAATAAACCTGCATTGCTTCGCTGATTGTTTATGGAACTGCTTTCAACGCGGCCACGTTTGCGTGAATTAATGTTGTATCAAAAAGTGGTACAGATGTGTCTGACTGCTGTACCAAAAGATCAATTTCGGTGCAGCCGAGAACAACGCCCTGAGCACCCTGCTGATGCAAATAATCAATGATGCGCAGATACTCATTTTTTGACTCAGGATTAATAATACCATGGCAAAGCTCATCGAAGATAACGGTATTTACCAGCTCAATATCCTCTTCGGTGGGGATGATGACATCAATGCCTCTTTCAAGAAGCGTTTGTTTATAAAAATCATGTGTCATAGTGGGTTTTGTTCCGAGCAGTCCCACTTTCTGAACACCTTCTTTGATAAGTGCTTCTGCCGTCGCCTCTGCAATATGCAGGATGGGGATACCGATATTTTTTGCTATCTCAGGAACAAGCTTGTGCAATGTATTTGAGCAAACCATAAGGAAATCCGCACCCGCTTTCTCCAAAGTTACCGCAGCATCAACCAAGATGGCGGATATTTTATCCCACTGATTCGTTGCAACGTTTCTCTCAATATCCTGAAAATTCACACTATAAAGAATGCATTTTGCAGTATTGTGTTCACCTAAAACCTGATTTACCGTTTCGTTTATTACCTGATAATAAGTAACTGTGCTTTCAAAACTTGTTCCACCGATAAGCCCGATTGTTTTCATAGTAACCTCCTAATTCTATTCACTTACAAATTTTTTACTTACTGCCTCAACCACAATCGTGTGTCTTTGCAAGGCAAGTATTTTGGTGTATTCAGTCGGAAGAACCTATGCCTTCTTCCGTGTTACCTTTTTTCCATACGAACATCTCCGCTTTCTTGAATTAGCAGATAGATTTGTGTATAATCATTTTGTCGAACGAGTGCACACCATATCTGACTATATTTTATATCTTACAATCGTCAATTATAAATGTCAAGTGGGGGAGGGGAAAATTATGAAATTAGGTCAGCTAATCGCTTATAATCTCAAAGCATTAAGGAGCGAGCGTGATTTAACCTTAGGATGGCTTGCTGAACTTGGGGGAATCAGGAAGGCGCGCTTTCCGATATTGAAAAAGGTGACAGCAATCCGGCAATCAATACGATTTGGAAAATAGCAAACGGATTGGATGTCCATATACAAAGTTGATGGAAGGAATTGAAAAGGAAGGATACATTACCCAAATTTATAGTTATAAATTATTATCCGATTTAATCATGCATACGCTTTTTGAACAGATAAATCCAATTTGATTTGAATGAAAAGATGCTCCCCATCATCAGAATCACTGGTGACGGGGAGCTGTTGCTATTTATGTTGGAAAGATTATCTGTGAACAGTCATGAGATACAATGCATTTTTTGATGCGGGTGGAATCTTAGTTGAATGGAAGATAATAATTGTAAAAAAACAGCAGGTATTCCGGAGAACGCCTGCTATTATAAGCAATTCTGAATACGAGAGCAAATCTCGAATCAAATATTCAATTATTCGAATTCTACAACAGGCTGCATTTTTAAATCGTTTTGTTGAAAAGATAGCTATGTTCCTAGCTTAATGATGTTGATGAATAAACGCTTTGCTTATAATTCAAACTAAATATCTTCTTGTTAAACTGCGGAACCCATTCAAAATATTTTCTTCGATTGCATCTGCAAAAGCCTGTCGATCTCTTTTTTCCAGTGCCTCAACAATATGTTTGTGTTCTTCAATGGATTCATTCAGACGCACAGACAAACTGTTTTTGATACCTAACATATATGCTCTGTCATAAAGCTGGTTGATCACAGAAAGCAGCTCGTGGTTCATATTTTTACTGAGGATATAGCGATGGAAATAGTGATCTTCGTCCATAAAACCATGCGTGCTGCCGGCTTCCACTTCAGCAGTCTGTTTTTTGATAGATTCTTTCAGAACTATAATATCTTCGTCTGTCATCATATCCATAACGCGTTTGGCATTATAGGATTCAATGGCAGCGCGCAGTTCATAGATACCGCAAGCGTCTTCAATAGAAATTGTATTGATGATCACACCCTGTTTCGGAACGATAGTCAATAATTTTTCATATTCCAGTTTTTGGCAGGCATTGGTTACAGGGGTACGGCTAATTTGAAGCTGTTCCGCCATTGCGTTGATGCTAACGGCTTGACCCTGTTTTAATTCTCCGCTAAGGATCATTTTTTTAATTTCTTCATATGCTCGTACACTTAAACTATCTTTTTCTGCTGTTTTCATATTCTCAGAGGCTCCATTCCTGTAATGTTTTTGTTTTTATTATAGCAGAAGCAAAACTTGCATGCAACATGTGCTTGGCATTGTCAAAGACTCCATAATATAAAATAAAGAAAGAATTTTTGTTTTCTTGCCTAAATAAAAAGATGTAATTTTGGTGTATTTGCCAAAAACAGAAAAAGTTTCAATTTTTAGATTGACATTTGAAAGCATATAGTATATATTTTCTTTAATGCATCTTACATGCAAGTTAAATTCAAGATAAAACCAACAAAGATGCAAAGGAAAGCGGAATGGGAAAAATACAATGGGAGGTATGAAAATGAAAAACAATCAGGCAGCAAAGGTTCTTCTGACGACATGCTCAGAATGTAAGCCAGAAGAAAAAATTCTTTTTGTAACGGATCCCACTAGTTATGAAGTTGCAAAAATTATGTGGGAAGCAACAGAAGCGTATCCAAATCGTACGCTGGTTATGATGAATGAAAGAACAATGCATGGCGAAGATCCAACAGACAGCGTTGCAGCAGCAATGGGGGCTGCAGATGTTATTTTTGGATGTACAAAGTTCTCCTTATTCCATTCTCAGGCCCGTAAGGATGCTGTGGCAAATGGTGCACGTTTTGTCAATATGGCAGACTATAGTGTAGACATGATGTATGCTGGCGGCCTGTATGCAGATTTTGCAGAAGCGAGAGAAACTTGTGCAAGAATTGCAGCAGTAGAAGATGGCGCAAAAACTCTGGAAATCACATGTGAAAATGGTTCCCATTTTACTTGCTCCATTGAAGGCAGAAAACCTTTTCCTCAGTATGGACGCAGTATTGAAAAGGGTGTTTCTTCCTCTCCTCCGGATGTGGAATGTGCGACTTGCGCAGTAGAAGGCACTGGTTACGGTGTTGTTTATATCGATGGCAGTATCCCTCATCCCAGATTGGGCCTGATTCATGATGAAATCAAACTGACGATCGAAGGCAGCAAAATCGTAAAGATCGAAGGCGGTGAACAGGCTGAAATCTTTGCAGATGTGATGAAATCCTTCAACGACGAAAATGTATATAATGTCGGTGAAATCGGTATTGGTCTGAACCCTATGTGCCAGTTGAACGGCAGAATGCTGGAAGATGAAGGCTGTGGCGGTACAGTTCACTTTGGTTGCGGCGACAACGCGGGGTTTGGCGGTAATGTTAGCTGTCCAGTACATATCGACCTGATTTTTAAAAACCCCACATTGAAAGTTGATGACACACTGGTATTGGAATGTGGCAAAGTCATGGTATAAAAGGAAAAATGATATGTGTGGAAAATGACTGAGGATTTATAATAGAAAGAAGGATACATATGAACGAAAACAAAGGTATTATGTTTGATGAGGCTCTGGTAGCAGAACTGAAAGAACAGTTTTATATGCCCGATGATGACCCCAAATACGGTGAAAGACTTTTCTTTGATAATTCTGGCGGTTCTTTGAGGCTGAAAAAAGCGGTTGAAATCAAGGCAGATTTGGAACGTTATCCGGATTGTCCTGAAAGAGACCATGCAAGGGGTCTGGATCTGAAAGCATATGTACAGAATGGCACAAAAGAAATTCTGGACATTATGTTTAATGCAAAAAGCGGTGCCCTGATGTCTGAACTGACAGCATCTCAGTGCATGTTCCACATTGTAGATTTGATTATGGATAATGTAAAAGGCACCAATGCGGTTGTTTCTGTTCTGGAACATCCTTCTGCATTCGATGCGATGCAGTATCACTGTGAAAAACACGGCATGGAACTGCGTGTTGCTCAGGCAAATAAAGAAACAGGCAGAATCGATCCGGAAGAAGTTGCGAGACTGGTTGATAAAGATACATGTCTGGTAAGCATTATGTCTGCTTCCAATATTTCTGGCAGCGTAATGGATATGGAAGGTATTGTAAAAGCGGCAAGAGCGGTAAAACCTGATATTTATATTATCAGTGATGCTGTACAGCATGCGCCTCACATGGTAATGGATGTAGACGCGCTGGGGCTGGATGCAATGAATTTTGCCCCTTATAAATTCTTCAGTGTTCGTGGCTGTGGTTTTGCTTATGTATCTGACAGAGTAGCAAATATGCCTCATCACAAAATCATTGCAAAGGAGCAGAAAGTCTTTGAACTGGGCACACCTTCTCCTGGCAACTTTGCTGCAATGATGGCAGTTATTGATTATGTATGCGCCATCGGTAAAAGGTTTATCGAAAGTGAAGACAGAAAAGCACTGTATTATGAAGGCATGAGAAGAATTCATCTGCAGGAAAGAGCACTGCTGCATCGCCTGCTGGAAGGGACAGAAGAGGTGCCTGGCCTGAGACATATCAAAGGCGTTGAAATCAGTGCTGACCCTGATTCTGTAGAAGGCAGAGATTTGATCGCGGGTATCCGTATCGAAGGCATGGATGTTGTTGAACTGGGTCAGGAATATCAGAAGAGGGGGATTACGACAGCGCCTCGTGCGGCAACAAGCATTTATTCCAAGCGTATTGTAGAAGCCCTGGGTGCAGACAAAGGTCTGGTTCGTGTATCTCCTATGCATTGTCATGGTGCGGCTGATATTGATAAATTCCTGAAAGTAACACAGGAAATTGCGGCGAAATAAAAAACGGCTTAAGATAAGTCTAAATACTCATAAAAGGAGTTGGAAAATATGGAAAAGAAACAGGATAATAAGTTGATTCGCCAAATGTTGTTTGCAGTGGCATCCTCCTTCATTATTGGTTTGGCACTGATAATGCTGAATGAAAAACTGAATGCAGGCGGTAAAGCTGATACTTGGAATATGATTTATTCTCTGTTATTTGCTGATGTTACAAAAGAATCTGGCTTTGGTATTTTATTTGTGATCCAGACTCTGTTTTTGAATGGGTTAAAATTGATTATTGTGCCGCTGGTATTTACATCTCTGTTGCTGGCAATGGATAGCATTACTGACCTGAAAAAACTGGGGCGAATGGCATATAAAACAGTTGGCGGTTTCTTTGGGGTGTATGTTTTAGGTTGTATTCTGGCAAGTGTTGCGGCTACGTTGTGTGTAAATACAGGAATCTTTACAATATCTGAAGCTATTGTTCGAGATACATCCAATTTGACGCAGGTCAGCAGTCCTAACCCTATGTCTATTCTGGTTGCAATGGTTCCGGATAACCTGATTACAACATTCTCTAATAACAATGCGATTTTGGCGGTTGTATTTATTGCGGTTGTTTGTGGTCTTTGCCTGAATATTATGGGGACAGAAGGGGGGCCTTTCAAAAATGTGGTGCAAAGTGTTTCCAAAATGATTCGGCTTTGTGTTGATTTCCTGATCAACAAAATGGGGCCTATCGCAATTTTTGCGATGATCACAAGAGCAATGGCCCTGTATGGTCTGGACGATGTGAAAGCGGTACTGGTTTATGTATGTGTAACGATTGTTGTGCTGTTGATTTATTTGACAGTTGGATATGCTGCAGTCGTATTTGGCACAACAAGACTGAATCCTTTTGTATTCCTGAAAAAAATTGCAAAGGTTGGACTGTTTGCATTCTCTACGATCTCTTCTGCGGCGACATTGCCTCTGAATACAAAAACAACAACAAAAGAACTAGGGATCAAAGAGGATATTGCAAACTTTGTACTTCCTTTGGGGATGACAATTAACATGAATGGTACGGCGATCATGCATGTTATTGGTACTACGTTTATCGCAACAGTTGCAGGCTATGATGTTGGCATTACGGATTTGATGATGATGTCTCTGCTGGCGATTATGGCTTCTGCAGGCACTCCCGCAATTCCAGCGGCAGGTTCTGTATTGCTTCTGACAGTTGTCACAGGTATGGGCTTTACAAATGAAGTTGCCATGATGACATATGCGCTGATTTTGGCAATCAATAAACCGGTTGAAATGGTTCTGACATCTCTGAATGTTGTTGGTGATGCGAGTGTGGCTTTGATGGTTGCTAACTCTGAAGGGGACTTGGATAAAGACGTTTATTACGATAGAAAGAAACTTGCATAAAATCTCATAATTCCTTCCCTAATATAGATCCCTGCTGTAACGTTTGTTGCAGCAGGGGTTATATATTTACTGAATCATTCCCACCCGATAGGGGTGTTTTGGCTTCTATGATATGTGGTGGTATTTCTTAGTGATAGGACTACATATTGTATGTGTTATACATATTATTCTGGTGTAAAGTATTGATTTTACTTCGTCCATATCGTCTGCGCGATTCGGATGTTAAACCACCCGTTCTCTGCGCTATACCGGCAGACCGCACCGTATTTCTCGCAGTAAGCCGCGATGGAACGGGTGCCAATGCCGTGCATCGTGCTTTCCGCAACAGGCGATCCATTTTCATCAAACGATACTTCACCGGCGTATGGATTTGAAACATAGAACATCAGCTGCGGCTGCGAAATGCATTTGCAGCGGATCACGCGCTGTTCCTGCGGAAGCTCATTGACCGCATGGATCGCATTTTCCAATGCATTCGCAAATACCGTTGACAATTCCATCGTATTCACAGGAATATCCGCCGGAATGTCCAGATCTGCTTCGATTTTAATACCGGCTGCCTCCGCCTGCTTGAAGTAGGCAGCAAACATGGCATCCAGCACCGGATTCAGACACCAACGCTTCCATGCGGTTTCCCGGATGGTTTGTTCCGCAAAAGCAATATATTCCTTTGCTGCCTCCAGCGCTCCACGATCCAGCATCGTGCGTAAGGTTTGGTAGCAGTGACGCATATCGTGCCGTTGAATCGCCAGCTGCGATTCCGACTGAACGTTTTGTTCAATGCGCTGTTTCAGCATGGTGGTCTGTACCTGCAAAAGTTGTTCCTTCTGCTTTGTTTCGTGGAGTTCTTGCTGCCGGAACAGCATCGTCAGGATGCTCCAGTAGATCAACGGCATCAGAGCCATGACCAACAGCAAGGCAGGGAGATCCTCCCAACGTTCCTGAATGACGGTGGGATAACTGGACATGACCACCAGGATCACGTAGAACAGCAGCGTGATGGCGGCAAACCCGCCCCAACCCTTCTGTACCACGTTCTGCAGGGCGAGATAGGGCTTGCGTGCCCATTTAATGACCACGAACTCCAGCACCGGCCAGATGATCAGCCGCAGAATAAACAGCACCCAGAAGTTGGGCAGACCAATGGCATCATCCAATAGGCGGGTGATACAGATGATTTCCAGCGAGATCGTGTCCGACAGGCAGAAGGTGAATAACAGCCGCCCGTTTCGGTGCTTCGCCATGAGCATGAAAAAGATCAAACTGGGCAATGTGCAGTTGAACAGTACCAGCTTCCCCGCCAATTCGTTGCCGAAGCGCACGAAAAACCATGCGTTGTAGGCGGCCAGCGGCCCCATCAGACAAACGGTCAGAATGAGGGTCTTTTTTTTCGGCAGGCGGGGTTCATATAAAAGAGCATTGAGCACAAATACATGGATCAAAGACCACACAGTAGAAAGATCCAGCAAATTCACAGTTGTGTCCCTCCCTCCAGCCAGTAGTGCATCCATGCCGTATGCAGTTCGGCAGCGGTTCGCTTTGGAACAGGTGTCTGACGGCTGCCGATGAACGCATTGGACTTTGTTACGCTTTTGATATGATGAAGATTAAATACAATACTTGCACCACAAAGATAAAAACGCTTGTCTGCCAGAAGCGGCTTCATTGCATCCTGAAAGGAAGTCCGTATCGTTACTCCGATCACACAACTCCCGTCACGCAGGTAATAATGTGGAAACCGATCGATCTGTTCCACATAGAGGATGTCATCTAAAAGCAGGCGGCTTGTCCCTTCCGCAGTCTTTACCATCACGATCTGCGCACGGCGGTTGGATATGGTTTTAAGCGCATCATCCAGTGCGGAAAACAGCTTTTCCTCCGACACGGGTTTGAGCAGATAAGATGCCGCTTTGACTGAATATCCCTCCAGCGCGAAATCCGGCGAGTTGGTGAGGTAGATGATCACGCCGTTTTCATCAGATTTGCGAAGGGCTAAGCCGAGATTGATCCCATCCACCTCCGGCATCACGATATCAAGCAGATACAGATCAAAGGTTTCGTCAAGCATTGCGTTCAGCAGACTCTGACCATCGGAAAACTCCCATATTTTCACCGCGGCGCCCTGATCGGAAAAATATCTGTCCAGCAATTTGTGCGTAAGCTGTCTCTGCGCCGCTTCATCATCACACAATGCAATATGGAACATATCTTTTCCCCCTTTCTCCGTAACTTTATATTATTATTTTACCATATTCCGGCGGCCTGGAAAAACCAAATCTGCGCAAAAATGTATCAAATCTGTGCAGACCCCCAAAATGGGATTTCTTTCTCCTATACTGATAAGATGAAAAGAAAAGAAACCGTAAATGATAGAAATTTGCTTTACTATAGGAGGGAGAATTATGAAGAGACGAATTTTGAGCATTGCGCTGGGTATCACGATGCTCGTCGGGCTGTTGCCGATGACGGCGTTGGCAAACGAGACTCCTGAAGCCAGTTGGGTCTTCGGTGTTGCCGGTATCGAGCCGGATTATGCAAACGCTGCCACGGGTACGCTGACAGAGGCTTTTACTGCAGCGAATAGTAACGAAGACAGTACAACGGTATACGTCAAGTTGAATAAGAACGTGATATCTGAAGAGAACAAGTATTTCAGCCTTAGTTCCAACAAATCCATGGTACTGGATTTGAACGAGAAGACCATCAGCTCATCCAATAATATTTATTGCATATACACATTAAGTGGAAGTTCCCTGATTGTGAAGAACGGCACGATTACTGTCGAGGAGACCAAAAATACGGGGTACGGTTTTTACGTCCTAGGTGCTCTGACTGTGGAAAACTGCACCATTAATGCCGAACAGACCAGCAGCAAGACGGTTTACGGCATTAACGGCAGAACAGGTAGTTCTCTGACCGTGAAGAACAGCAACATTACTGCCAAGAATACCGAAAACTCCGGCTCTACCTATGGTATTTATGCAGATCAAGGCACACTGACTGTGGAAAAATGTAACATTAGTGCAGAAAGTTCCAACCGCAATGCCTACGGCATTAGCACTTCCTATACTAATGCAAGCATTTCGGAAGGTACCATTTCGGCTCAGACAAACTCGTCGTCTTATAACGCTTATGGTGTTTATTCTTCTTATGGCAATGTGACATTGAGCGGAACTCCTGCTATTTCGGGTACTACTGCAGATTTCTATTATCCCTCAACCGGCAACTATAAAGTGGTCTTCACAGGTGCCATGAGTGCACCTGCTAAGCCGTACAGTTTTGTTGGACTCAGCGGCTATGGGTTCACCTCAGGTGCTTATCTCTGTAATATTAATGCTAATAATTTCAGCAGCTATTTTGAAGCGGCAGACCTTACCGAAGAGGTTATATATGATAACGGTGAGCTGAAACTCGTGAGTAAGCCTTATGTATGGTTTAATACCGGCAATGGAACCGACATTGATAACATTTATCTGCCTTACGGCACCGGCGGCACAGCTACACAGCCTGCTGACCCCACTTGGGAAGGCTATACCTTTGCCGGATGGTATGCGGATGATACGTATACCAACGAGTTTGATTTTAACCAGACCATAACGCGGAATACTGGTGTTTATGCTAAATGGACTTTTGCTGCGACAGGAGCAGAAGTTGAAGACTCTGGAACGCTGAACGGAACCTACGGCTCCACTCTGGATGAATTGATTGAGGCAACTCTATCCAAACTGTCCATCAAGGTGACTGGTGCAAATGGTGCATCTCTTGGCGGCTTTTCTACAAGCAATTGGACGGTAAAAGAAGGACAGGAACTTGCGGCAGCTCAGCTGGGCGATACCGTCACCTTTGTCGGAACGCTCACGGCACCCACTGCTACCAATTATGACAACGACTATGATCGTTGGTACGGCCGTCTGCCTCTGTGGGAAGGAGAACTGAGCGTAGAAGTGTCGCTGGTTCTGAATTATAACGTTGAGTTTAGTAATTATGACTACACCACCAACGGTGACGGCATTATGGCCTATACCATCAAAAATGAAACCTTTGACATTATTGGTTATTTCGACAGTAATTGGCGAAGCACTACTTATGGTAATGCTGGGTACAAAACTTATTTGAAGGTTGGAGATACCGTTGAACAGATGCAAACGAAAGTCTCTGCTGATGGTGGCGATACGCAATTTGGACTGAACGTGGCCATCGACTTTGATTTCCTCAACCAAGGTCAGACCCTGCAGATCAAATACACCGTGAACAACACGACCGAAGACGCAATTGCCTTTTCTCTGGGCAGCGGCGCAGATGTGAAAATCGGTGCTGACGATGACGCACTGATCACGCCGTTTGCTGACGACAGCGGTTATAAGATGGTTTCGGGTGCCTCCGACGATCAGAGTGCACAAGGCGACTACGCTCAGTTCAACTTCTTCGGCAAAGGATATGCGGGCGTCACCAACGTTACCGATTTTTGGTACGGTGCATGGAGTAGCAATGATGCGACAAATGGCTGCTATTGGACTAATAATGAAAGTGTCGCCGCATTCTATGGCGTTGAACAAAGCGAATCTCTGAATGATGACTCTGCTGCCTCCTGGCACTGGGATGACAGCATTGGAGTGGGAGAGACAAAAACCTACTCCGTCCTCATCGGTATTGGCGGCGCAGGCAGTGAAAATGCCGCTCAGGGCGGCGGTCTGACCGAGCCCACCGGCAGCGTGACAATTGAGCTGAGCGAGAATTTGACAAACAGCGATCAGCTTGTTGTGAAGCTTGGCGAAAATACGCTGATTGAAAACACAGACTATACTGTTGACCTGACTGATCCCGATAAGCCGGTCATCACATTCACAGAAGTTGCCGGCCTGAATGTCAGCAGCGGTGACCTTATTGTGACAGTCACTTTTGCGAATCAGGGTACTGAGGATGTAACCATCACCAACAGCATCCCAGGCACAGGTAAAGTCTCCGCCGATGATGGGGCCATGTACGACGTTACAGCGGAAGGGCTTGACGAACTGGCAAAGGAACAGAAAAAGGATATCATCCTGACTGTCAAAGAAGAAGATGAGAACACTGAAGATGATGCACACATTGCCATCAATGCAGAAGCAGGAGAAAAAGAGGTTGAATTCCTCGACATCACTTTGAAAGATAAGAACGATGGCTCTCTGATCACCGGTGAAATCTCCAAGTTGCTGGAAATTTCAATTCCTTTTGATTCCGCAGGCAAATATGACATTACCGTTTACCGTTATCATGATAATGAGGCGGAGACGATGAAAAAAGATCCTGACAGCGGAGAAGAAGGCTTCGTAGTCGAAGAGGGCAGTATTACCATTTATGCTAAGAAATTTTCTGCTTATGCCATTGGGTATACCCTTGAGGATACATCTTCTAGTGATGATCCTGTGGTTGACAATCCTTCCAACAATAGCAGCAACAGAAAACCGAAATATGACGTAAAATATGAAGCAGAAAATACAGAAAACGGCTCTGTAGAAGTCAGCCGCAGCCGTGCAGCAAAGGGCAAAACGGTAACTATCACAGTGCTCCCCGATGAAGGCTATCAGTTGGATGAACTGCTAATTCTGGACAAAAATGGAAACGAAGTGGCATACAAGGACAAAGGCGATGGCAAATATACCTTTGTGATGCCACGCGGTGAGGTTGAGATTCAGGCTTCTTTTGCGAAAATTGAAAAAGAACAGTTGATCCTGATTTTTACTATTGATGAAAAGGAATATCAGAAGAATCATACGGAACTGATGAATGATGTGGCACCCGTTATCAAAAACGACAGAACGATGCTTCCGATCAGGGTGGTAGCAGAAAGCCTGGGCGCAAAAGTAGTATGGAGCGAACCCAATCAGTCTGTGACGATCACAATGGACGATAAGGAAATCGTGATTTATGTTGGTCAGCCCTTTGCTTTGGTAGAAGGCAATCCTGTGGAACTGGATTCTCCTGCTTTTATTGCAAATGACAGAACCTATCTGCCGATGCGATTTGTTGCAGAAAATCTGGGGGCAACTGTCACATGGGATGGCGTGAATCAGACAGTGACGATCGTTGGTTAAAATTGAATAATGACAGATCATGTAGGGGGATTTCCTTTTCCGCCCCCGTTCGTGTTCCATGTAGGCGACATGTGGAATACGCATGATCCATAACAGACAAAAATAGGCATCCTTAGGGGTGCCTATTTCTTTGTATGGGGTTATTTTTGATATTTTAATCGATTGCCGATGTCAGAAGCGCTATACAGTACGCGGGTCACAATGACGCAATCCTTCTGAATGGTGAAAAATACGGTATAGTTATCTACCTGAAAACAATGCTGTTCCATTTCTTGTTCCGGTGCAGATTCCATTATTTTGAATCTTTCCGGGAAAACATCCAGATTTTCAATGGAATTGGAGATTTTGTTATACAAGACAGGGGGGGCATTATTCCCACTCAATAGTACCTGTAGGCTTCGGTGTCAGGTCGAATAGAACACGGTTTACACCAGCCACTTCGTTTGTGATGCGGGCTGTGATGTGCTGCAGCAGGTCGAAAGGAACGTTTTCTACGGTTGCTGTCATAGCGTCTACTGTGTTAACGGCACGAATGATTACGCACCATTCGTCTGCACGTTTGTGGTCACGAACACCGACGGATTTGAGGTCGGGAATAGCTGTGAAATACTGCCATACTTTGCCTTCCAGACCGTTTTTTGCAAATTCTTCCCGCAGGATGGCGTCGGATTCACGAACAGCTTCCAGTCTGTCTCTTGTAATAGCGCCCAGACAACGTACACCCAGACCGGGGCCGGGGAAGGGCTGTCTGTAAACCATACCATCGGGCAGCCCCAGTGCTTTCCCAACGGCACGCACTTCGTCCTTAAACAGCATTTTCAGAGGTTCTACCAGTTCGAACTGCAGGTCTTCGGGTAGCCCCCCAACGTTGTGGTGAGATTTTACCGCTTTTACTGTTTTTGTACCGGATTCAATGATATCGGGGTAGATGGTGCCCTGACCCAGGAATTCGATGCCTTCCAGCTTTCTTGCTTCTTCTTCAAATACACGGATGAATTCCGCACCGATCACTTTGCGTTTTGTTTCGGGATCCGCAACGCCTGCCAGTTTGTCCAGGAAACGGTCAACGGCATCCACATACACCAGGTTTGCATCCATTTCATCACGGAATACACGAACAACTTCTTCGGGTTCGCCTTTGCGCAGCAGGCCATGGTTTACATGAACACAGGTCAGTTGTTTGCCGATGGCACGGATGAGAAGGGCTGCTACTACGGAAGAGTCAACGCCGCCGGACAGAGCCAGCAGAACTTTCTTATCGCCAATCTGGCGTCTCATCAGTTCTACCTGGTCATCGATGAAGTTTTCGATGGTCCAGTTCTTTTCTGCTTTACATTCATCAAATACGAATGTGCTCAGAACAGCCGCTCTTTCTGCATCATCAGCGGGGAAAGCCGCGCCTCCTTTGTGGTCAGCTTTCAGAATAGGGAAACCGGCATTGTAAACTGCTTCGGAAGCATCGATTTCCACGCCGTCAACTACACGGTTCACGCCGCCATTTAAAATGATACCTTTTACGCCGGGCAGAGCTGCCAGTTCATCTGCGGAAATATCATGGGGATGGATTTCTGTGTAAACACCCATCGCACGAATCTCACGGGCAATCTTGGGATTTTCTTCGCTGCCCAGGTCCAGAATTAAAATCATATCCTGTTTCATAGTAACCTCCCGTTTTTATGATAAAAATTTAGTTAGTTATGCGATTTCTTAACTGGATTTATTGTAACATAATCAATTCCATCCGAAAATAGAAATTTGCGAATTTTTGTCGGAAAAGAAATCAAAATTATTGAGTAATGAAATAAGTGTTGCTTATCTCATTATGTTTTTCTCTAAATATTTTGATTATTTTGCCGCTTTTACAGCCCTTTGCACGGCGACCTCCGTTGCTTTGGCTGCCAGGATACCGACCACATCCACCGGTGCTGCAGGCAACTCTATTTCTCCTGTGGAAAGGCAGAACAGGGTGTCGCCGTCCATGGTGGTATGGATGGGGCGGATGCACCGGGCCAGCCCGTCATGGGCCATGCCGGCTACTTTTTTCGCCTGGGCCTTCGTCAGCTTCACATTGGTGGCGATGACGCCGATGGTAGTATTCTGGCCGCTGAAGGAAAGGGCAGAAGCCATCTGCACCACGCCTTCCTCTGCGGAAATGAAATTGCCATTATCATCTTTCGTCCCGGCAATGATCTTGCCGTCTTCATATACATCCCCGAAGGCATTCACAGCGATGAGGGCTGCTACCTTGATGCCGTTTTCTGTTACTTCGCACCAGCTGCCGATGCCGCTGTTGGAGCAGTATTCCATGCCCCGCAGCTTGCCTACCGTTGCGCCGCAGCCTGCGCCGTGATCGCCTTCCAGAAAGATACTGTCGGAAGCATTTTCACAGGCCTGTCTGCCCATGGCCTTATCGGGGCGGGTGAAAGGGTCGCCATAGCCCAGATCGAACAGAACGGCCGCAGGCACGATGGGCACCTTTGTGACGCCCACATCAAAGCCGATGTTTTTTTCCTCCAGCCAATCCATGACGCCGCTGGCTGCTTCCAGCCCGAAAGCGGAGCCGCCGGAAAGAACAACAGCCTGTACGGTCTCCATGGCATTGACAGGGTCTAAAAGGTCTGTTTCCCTAGTGCCGGGAGCGGCACCCCGCACATCCACGCCGCAGACAGCGCCTTTTTCTGCGATCACGACGGTGACGCCGGTCTTTGCTTCTATATTTTCCGCCTGGCCGACTTTTAATCCGTCAATGTCAAGAAGGTTTCTTTTATATTCCAAATGAGACAACTCCCTTCGTGCTTTATTTACTTTGATTTTACCCTTCTCATTGGTATTTGTAAATGAAAAACCAAGGGGCAGGCACCACAAAAAATGTCCTTTGATAAGATGGAAGTAAGATTTTATTTTCGGAGGGAAGGGCATGGGGACTTATATCGTGCGGGGCGGGAGGAAAATAGAAGGAGAATGGAATGTCAGGGGCAGCAAAAATGCCGCCCTGCCCATACTAGCGGCATGCCTTTTGGCAGAAGATGAGGTGGTGCTGGAAAATATCCCCCTGATCCGGGATGTACGCCAGACACTGGATATTCTGGAGGAACTGGGCTGCAAGGTCAGCCTTTCGGAGGAAGCGAGAACGGTCACCATCGACAGCCGTGCTCTGGAAAGGACGGAGATCTGCAGCGGGGCCGTGGGGCGGATGCGCTCCTCCATCCTCTTTCTGGGGGCCCTTCTGGGGCGGGCGAAGGAGGCCCGTCTGGCCCATCCCGGCGGTTGTTCCATTGGCAGGCGGCCCATAGACCTGCATCTGTCTGCCTTTGAGAAAATGGGGGTGGCCATAGAGGAGGAAAACTGCATCCTGGACTGCAAGGCAGACCATATCCAGGGGTATCATATCTGGCTGGATTTTCCCAGCGTAGGGGCTACGGAAAATATTCTCCTGCTGGCGGCGAGGGCGGAAGGGGTCACCGTTATCCATCATGCGGCCAGAGAGCCGGAGGTGGTAGCACTGGCCCGTTTCCTCCGTGCCATGGGGGCAGAGATTTACGGCGAGGGTACTTCGGATATTATGGTGGAAGGGGTGAAGCGCCTCCACGGCGCCTATTTTGCCATTCCCTCCGACCGCATCGAAGGGGGCACTTTTCTCTGCGCCGCTGCCATGACAAGGGGCGAGATGCGGCTGATAGGGCTGGAGCGGGAACAGATGGGAGCATTTCTGGGGGCCATGGAGCAGGCGGGCTGCCGTTTTCTTTGGGAGGGCAGCGACATCCTTTGGATGCGCCCGCCCCGGAAATTGAAAGGGGGCTTTACCATTGCCACAGGCCCTTTCCCAGCCTTTCCCACGGATCTGCAGCCCTTCCTGATGAGCGTGTTGACATTGGCAAAAGGAAGTTGTATGATTAGCGAAACGGTGTTCGAAGCCCGCTTTTCTCAGGGAGAAGAACTTTGTCGCATGGGGGCGGATATCCGCATTTCCGGGCAGTATGCCTGGATACGGGGCGTGGAAAAACTCCATGGGGCGGAGGTCTTTGGGAAGGACCTGCGGTGCGGTGCGGCGCTTTTGTGCGCGGCGCTGGCGGCAGAAGGGGAAAGCCTTGTTCACGGGGCGGAATTTGTGGAACGGGGCTATGAAAAAATAGAGGACGCCTTTTCTTTTTTGGGCGGCGATATC
>X73_One_humped_Camel__coassemble_245_pt1 | contig 23509 bp, 24 predicted proteins | sample X73_One_humped_Camel__metabat2_low_PE_007 | metagenome-assembled genome bin X73_One_humped_Camel | reverse complement strand
GGGCACACCAGAAGAGCTTTTCGGCAACCCTCAGAATAAGAGAACACAGGATTTCCTGAATAAAGTTCTTTAATTCAAAAAATCAAAAGCCTCGGACGATGTCCGGGGCTTTTTCTTGTGTTTTTTGGGAAAAGGTGGTACTATTTTCAGTACATAAAAATACAAAAGAAAAGAGGAAACGACATGCTTGCAGTAATCGTAAATACTTTGACGGTAATCATCGGCAGCGCCATTGGCCTGCTGTTAAAAAAAGGAATCCCGGAACGCATCACGGAGACGCTGATGAAGGGCATTGGCCTCTGCACCCTGTATATCGGCTGGAGCGGCACGCTGAAGGGGGAAAATACCCTGGTTCTTATCCTGTCCATGGCCCTTGGCACCCTCATCGGGGAGGGGCTGGATCTGGATGATAAGCTGAACCGCTTTGCCACAGGTATGGAAAACCGTTTCAAAAAAGGTGGCGAAAAGATTTCCCTGGCAGAAGGCTTCGTGACGGCCTCCCTGCTGTTCTGCGTAGGGGCCATGACCATCGTTGGCTCTCTGCAGGCCGGTCTTTCCGGGGATTATGAAATGCTCTTCACCAAATCCGTGCTGGATCTTATTTCCTCCATGATTTTTGCTTCTTCTCTGGGCATTGGGGTTATGCTGGCGGCGGCCTTTGTGTTCGTATTTCAGGGCGGCATCGTTTTGCTGGCCCAGTTCGTGGCGCCCTTCCTGACGGATGCGGTCATTGCGGAAATGGTCTGCTCCGGCTCCCTCATCATTTTTGCCCTGGGGCTGAATATCATCGGCATCACGAAGCTGAAGGTCATCAATTACCTGCCGGCTATCTTTTTGCCCATCGTGCTTTGTCCTGTGATGGCAAACTTTATTTAAGAGATCAAAAAAGCCTTATCCTTTTGGATAGGGCTTTCGTTCTGTCATTCGTCGATGAAAAATTCCTTCGGCATGGGCTGGCTGGCGAACAGCAGCGGTGCCAGGCTGTAGGCGTAGCTGCCGGCATGGTTGAAGGTGACCAGATCGCCGATTTTTCCTTTTTTCACTTCCACATCCTTGGCCATCACATCGGCACCGGAGCAAAGATGCCCGGCGATATCCACCACTTCCGTTTCTTCGCTGTCAGAAAGCACATGGATGTCATAGCTGTCATGTTCTGTGGCAAAGGGCTCATAGGATGCCCCGATGTAGTCCGGGCGGAAGGGCAGGAGCATCTGCCGCAGCACAGGCTTGAAAAAGCCGTTGGCACCGTTTTTGACGATGTAGAAGGTTTTTCCGTGGGATTTTTTGATATCCACGATTTCCGTCACATAAGTGCCGCAGTCGCAGGCCAGGAAGCGGCCGCTTTCCAGCAGCAGCTTGGCGGAAAGGGCATGTTTTTCTTTGGCGGAAAGGGCTGCCTGGCGCAGCCGGGTGTGATCCAGCGGGGATTGCTTTGTCTGGTCATAGACCTTGCCCACGCCGCCGCCGAAATTGATATACTCCAGCTTTGTGCCCAGATAGTTCTCCAGTCTGACAGCCAGAGCCATCACGTTATCGTAATATCTGCCAAGCTGCGCCGCATCCAGCACTTGGGAACGGATGTGGACATGCAGACCATCTATAGTCAGATGGGGATATTCCGTTGCGAAGTCCCTTTCCCAGACCTGGCTTTCCTCCATGCCGAATTTGGAAGGGGTCTGGGGCGTACCGTCCATAGTGAAAGAGGGATGGATACGCAGGCCGACGCTTAAGATAAGGCGGCGGCAGGCAGCCGCTTTCTCCAGCAGGGAAAGGGCGGAAAAGCTGTCAGCGATGATGTGGCATTTGCCGATAATATGGTCGATATCCTCCTGGGTCTGGCCGGGGCAGGAATAGTAGATCTCCTGCATGCCCGCTTCCAGGGCAAGATCGACCTCCCTTGCGGAGGCGGCATCGGCCCCGATGCCCAGGGACGCCATTTTTTGCAGCACCGGCGGGAAAGGGTTGGCCTTTACAGAAAACAGGATGCCGAAATCAGGAAAAGTCTCTTTCAGTATGGATGCCTGTTCTGAAATGATTTTTCCGTCATACATATAAAAAGGAGCGCCGTGTTCCGCTCTGATTTTTTCCATGGGGTTCATAAAATAGCCTCCTTTGGGGAATGGTATGGACAAACGTCTTTCCGTTATCATATAACAGAGAAGAAAACTTTGCAAGAATGGCTGAAAATTCGCAAAAATCCTTGCAAATCAAGGAAAAACGTGATATAGTATATGACAGTAAATATAAGTTGTCGGTGTAAAGAGTAGGTTGAAAGACCTGCTCTTTGTTTTTGAAAAAGAGGTGTGAAAATGGCGAAAGCAAACAACACAGAAGCAAAAGTAATGCCTTTGCTGGAACCTATCGTGGAGGCCAACGGCCTGGAGCTGGTAGATTTGGAATTTGTGAAGGAAGGTGTGAACTGGTACCTGCGTGTGTATATCGATAAGGACGGCGGTGTCAATATCGATGACTGCGAACGGGTGAGCCGCGCGCTGGAAGCCAAGCTGGATGAGCATGACCCCATCGAGCAGGCGTATATTTTGGAAGTCAGCTCCCCCGGTATTGACAGACCTTTGAAAAAAGAGTCTGATTTCGTGAAATATCAGGGCGAGATCATCGATGTGAAGCTGTATAAGGCTCAGGATGGCAGCAAGCAGTATCAGGGCAAGCTGCTGGGTCTGGAAGAAGGCGTGCTTTCCATCGAGGAAGAAAATGGTAATGAAGTAAAATTTGAACAGAAAGATATCGCCAGCGTGAGACTGGCTGTCATCTTCTAAAACAGAGGGAGGAAACTGGAAAATGGATAGTAAGGAATTTTTGGATGCGCTGAACCTGGTTGCGAAGGAAAAGGGCATCGACAAGGAAATCATTTTTGAAGCCATCGAAGCATCTTTGGTTTCTGCCTGCAAAAAAAACTTTGGCACAAGCCAGAATATCAAAGTTGTCATCGACAGAGAAACAGGCCACGTTGGCTGCTATGCCCAGAAAACCGTGGCTGACCCTGTGGAAGACGAACAGCTTGAAATGTCTTTGGAGGAGGCAAGAGGGCTGAACCCCAATTATGCAGTGGGCGATATCGTGGATATTGAAGTAACACCCAAGGATTTTGGCAGAATTTCCGCGCAGACAGCAAAACAGGTGGTCGTGCAGAAATTCCGTGAAGCGGAAAGAGAGATCCTTTACAATCAGTACATCACAAAGGAACGGGAAGTGGTAACAGCCATCGTGCAGAGAAAAGAACGCAGAAACGTTATCGTGCAGATGGGCAAGATCGATGCGGTGCTGTCTGCCATGGAACAGATCCCCGGCGAACAGTACAACTTCATGGACCGGGTAAAGGTATACGTTCTGGAAGTAAAGCAGACCACAAAAGGCCCTCAGATCTTCGTTTCCAGAACCCATCCCGAATTGGTAAAACGTTTGTTTGAACAGGAAGTGCCTGAAGTGCATGACGGTACAGTAGAGATCAAGAGCATCGCCAGAGAAGCCGGCAGCAGAACAAAGATCGCTGTTACCTCCAAAAATGAAAACGTGGATGCCCTGGGTGCCTGTGTAGGCCAGAATGGCTACAGAGTCAACGTGATCGTAAACGAACTGGGCGGCGAAAAGATCGATGTCATCAACTGGTCTGAAGATCCCAGAGAATTCATCGCCGCAGCCCTGAGCCCTTCCAAGGTGCTGGAAGTGAAGCTGAACGAAGCGGAACAGAGCGCAAAGATCGTTGTTCCCGACCATCAGCTTTCCCTGGCTATCGGTAAGGAAGGCCAGAACGCGAGATTGTCTGCAAAACTGACAGGCTGGAGAATCGACATCAAGAGCGAAACCCAGGCAAGAGAAACAAACTTCCTGGCAGATGAACCCGCTGTGGAAGAGGAAGACCCTCTGGAAGCGATCGATGCTATTGAAACCGAAGAATAATTCTGAGGGGAGGCTGAGCGTATGAAGCAGAGAAAGGTATCTCTCAGAAAATGCACCGGTTGTCAGGAAATGAAAAATAAAAAAGAACTCATCCGTGTGGTAAGAAACGACGAGGGTGAATTCTCTTTGGACCGCACCGGCAAAAAGCCCGGCCGCGGCGCATATATCTGCCCCAACGGGGAATGTCTGGCAAAGGCCCAGAAATCCAAGGGGCTGGAACGTTCCTTCAAGGCCCCTGTGCCCAAGGAAATGTATGAACAGTTGTTAGCCGAACTGGAGGCGGAAACGAATGCTTAAATTTCTTTCCCTCCTGGGGCTTTGCAAGCGGGCCGGAAAGCTGGCCGCAGGCGAAGTGGCAGCGGAGCAGGCGGTACGCGGCAAAAAAGCGCATCTCCTGATCTTATCGGAGGATGCCTCCAAAAATACAAAAAAGAAATTCAGAAATTCCGCAGCTTATTACGAACTGCCCTTGGCAGAGATCGGAACCAAGGAAGAGCTGGGCAGGGCCATCGGCACGGATGTGCGATCCATCATCGCCATCACGGAAGAGGGCTTTGCGAAAAAACTGAAACAGCTGGCGGAAGATATCATAGAGAATAGAACGAAGGTCGGTGAAGACTGATCTTCCGGAAAGACGAGGTGTTGTGGAATGTCCAAAATTCGTATTTATGAACTGGCAAAGCAGCTTGGCGTTGCCAATAAAGAACTGATGGAAAAAATGGGCAGCATCGGTATCGAAGCGAAAAGCCACATGGCGATGCTGACAGAAGAGGATGCCGCAAAGGTGACAGCCCTGTATCAGCCCAAGAAAGAAGAACCTAAAAAAGAAGCGCCTAAAAAGGAAGCCCCCAGGAAGGAAGCCCCGAAAAAAGAAGCACCCAGACAGGATGCCCCCAGGCAGGAGGGGAAAAAAGACGCGCCCAGAAAGGATGCCCCCAAACAGCAGGCACCCAGACAGGACGCGCCCAGAAAGGATGCCCCCAAGCAGCAGGCACCCAGACAGGATGGCCCCAGAAAGGACCAGAAGCAGAGACCTGACAACAGACCTGGCCAGAAACAGGACAACAGAAACGATAACAGAAACGACAACAGACAGGGCAGACCCCAGCAGCAGAATAACCAGAAACAGGGCGGTCAGCAGCAGGGCAAGCCTCAGAATAAAGATAATAATAAAGGCAAAGATAAAAAGGGCGGCAAGAACAACAACCAGAAGGTGAAAGAAAACCCCATGGAACGCAGACGCCGTGAGATGGAAGAGGAAGCAGCCCTGCTGGCAGAACTGGCAGCACTGGAAGCGGCAGAAGCAGCGGCAAACGCTGATCCCGTCATAAAATATATCCCTGAAAACATCACCGTGAAGGAACTGGCGGAAGTTCTGGGCAAAAAAGGCTCCGACCTGGTAATGAACCTGATGAAAAAGGGCAAAATGCTGGCCATCAATGCCACACTGGATTTTGATACAGCAGCAACCATTGCGGAAGAATATAACGTGATTCTGGAACTGGAAGAAGAAAAGGATATCATGGAAGAAGCTTTCGGCACAGAGGAGGAAGAAGATGAATCCAAGCTGGAAGAAAGACCCCCCGTTGTTGTTGTTATGGGCCACGTTGACCATGGTAAAACATCCCTGCTGGATGCTATCCGTCATTCCAACGTGACCAAAGGCGAAGCCGGCGGCATCACACAGCATATCGGTGCGTACACCGTGCAGATCGATGGCAAGCCCATCACATTCCTGGATACACCCGGCCATGAAGCGTTCACAGCCATGCGTATGCGTGGTGCCCAGGTAACAGATATCGCAATTCTGGTCGTTGCTGCCGATGACGGCGTAATGCCTCAGACCATTGAAGCCATCAACCATGCGAAGGCTGCAGGCGTTGAAATTATCGTTGCCATCAATAAAATGGATAAACCCTCTGCAAATCCTGACAGAGTAAAACAGGAATTGACAGAATTTGAACTGCTGGCAGAAGACTGGGGCGGCACAACCGTTTGCGTACCCGTTTCCGCCCATACCAAAGAAGGTATCGATAACCTGCTGGAAATGATTATTCTGACAGCAGAAATGAAAGAACTGAAGGCAAATCCCAACAAAAAAGCGAGAGGTGCCATCATCGAAGCACAGTTGGATAAAGGCCGTGGCCCCGTTGCAACGGTTCTGGTGCAGAGCGGCACCCTGCGTGTGGGTGACCCCGTTGTGGCAGGCCCTGCTTACGGTAGAATCAGAGCCATGACAGACGATAAGGGCAGACGTGTCAAAGTTGCCGGCCCTTCCACCCCTGTAGAAATTCTGGGTCTGTCCGAAGTTCCCGCTGCCGGTGACAGCTTCTATGTGGCTGCCAACGAAAAACAGGCAAGACAGCTTGCAGAAAGCGTCATTGCGAAAAACAGAGAAACCCTCATCAGCCAGACCCCTCAGAAGGTATCCCTGGATGACCTGTTCAGCCAGATTCAGAGCGGTAATATGAAAGAACTGGGCATCATCGTAAAAGCAGACGTACAGGGCTCCGTAGAAGCCGTTCGCCAGTCTCTGGAAAAACTGACAAATGAAGAAGTGCGTGTGCGTGTCATCCATGGCGGTGTTGGTGCCGTAACAGAAAGTGACGTTCTCTTGGCATCCGCTTCCAATGCCATCATCATCGGCTTCAACGTTCGTCCCGAACCCGCTGCAAAGGCCTTCGCTGACGAAGAAAAAGTAGACATCCGCCTGTACCGTGTCATTTACAACGCCATCGAAGATATTCAGGCTGCCATGAAGGGCATGTTGGACCCCGTTTATGAAGAAAAGGTTCTGGGCCATGCAGAAGTGCGCCAGACCTTCAAGGCTTCCGGCGTTGGTACTATCGCAGGCAGCTATGTGAAAGACGGCAAGATCGTGCGTAACTGTCAGGTTCGTATCGTGCGTGATGGTATCGTTGTTTACGAAGGCGAACTGGAAAGCCTGAAGCGCTTCAAGGACGACGTAAAGGAAGTTGCGCTGGGGTATGAATGCGGTCTGGTATTCAAGAAATTCAACGATGTAAAAGAAGGCGACTGGGTAGAAGCATTCACCATGGTGGAGATCCCTCGCTAAAAGATAGGTGAAACGAATGAAGACAAATAACAGACTTTCCCGCATCAATGATGAGATCATGAAGGAACTGTCCCAGATCATCCGGGCGGAACTGAAGGACCCCCGCATTGGTGCCATGACAAGCGTGATCCGTGCGGAAACCACACAGGACCTGAAATACTGCAAGGTTTTTGTTTCCGTGCTGGGGAACGAACAGGATAAAGAAAACGTAATGAAAGGGCTGAACAATGCCGGTGGTTTCATCCGCCGCCTGATCGCCCAGAGAATCAATCTGCGCTATACGCCTGAACTGCGGTTCAAGCTGGATGAGTCTGCGGAATATGCCATCCATATGGATCAGCTGTTCAGCCAGATTGCAAAGGAAAAAGAAGAGAGAGATGCTGAATGAGGAAAGCAAATGACTCTTTTGAAATAATTATGGAATGGATCCTGTCAGCCAATTCTATTGCCCTGGCAGGCCATACCAACCCCGACGGGGATGCCATCGGTGCCTGTCTGGCATTGGGCGGCGTCCTGGAAAAGGCCGGGAAGCAGGTACAGGTCCTTCTGGAAGCATACGCCGATAAATACCGCCTGATTCCCAACGGCCATCTGGTCGTTTCTGCGGAAGCGGCGGCAGTGCCGGAACTGTTTATCGCCCTGGACTGCGGCGATGAAGGACGGCTGGGCGCTGCGGCGGAAGTGTTCCGCAAGGCGGCAAGGAAAATCAATATCGACCACCACGAAAGCAATACCTGTTTCGGTGAGCTGAATTATGTGGCGGCGGATGCGTCTTCCACCAGTGAAATTGTTTTCAATCTGCTGGAAGGCAGACTGCCCCTGACGGCGGCAGAAGCGGCCGGGCTTTATGCGGGGCTTATCTACGACACAGGCGGGTTCCGCCATTCCTCCACTTCCCCTGAGACCATGAAAATCGCCGGGGAATTGATGGGCTATGGCATTCCTTTCACAGAAATTTATAACCGCTTTTTCGACAGCCGCAGCTTTTCCGAACTGAAAGTGATGGGAAAAGCCCTGGAGAATGCGGAGATTTTGTTCGGCGGGGATGTGGTGGTTTCCACTATTACCACGGCGGAAATTGCAGCATTGGGCGGCAGCAATAAGGAACTGGATGCCATCATCAATTACCTGAAGGGTGTATTGGGGGCGAAGGTGGCCTGTTTTTTCTACGAAAAGACAGAAATGGACGTAAAGGGTAGCTTCCGCGGCAATGACGGCTATGATGTCTGCGCTTTGGCCCAGAAATTCGGCGGCGGCGGCCATGTGAAGGCGGCAGGCTGTACCATTTCCGCGCCTATTACAGAAGCAAAGGCAATGGTGCTCGCTGAAGTAGAAAAGATGTTATAAGGAGGTACTGTTTTTGGACGGTATTTTCAATATATATAAAGAAAAAGGCTTTACCTCCCATGACGTGGTGGCCATCGTCAGACGGACCATCCGCATGAAGAAGGTGGGCCATACCGGGACCCTGGATCCTGATGCGGAGGGCGTTCTGCCTGTCTGCGTAGGCAGGGCCACAAAGCTTTCTGATGTCATCATGGATGGCAGAAAAAGCTATCGTGCCATGCTGAGACTGGGCATCACCACCACCACGGAGGATGCTTCCGGCGAAGTGCTGGAAACGAAGGCAGTGGATTTCAGCGAAGATAGAATTCGTGAAGTGGTGGCTTCCTTCATCGGCAGGCTGGAACAGGTGCCCCCCATGTATTCTGCCGTAAAGGTCAATGGGAAAAAGCTTTACGAGCTGGCCAGAGAAGGTAAAGAAATTGAGCGTAAATCCCGTACCATCGAGGTATATGACATTCGTATCCGCCAGTTTTTGCCCCCGGATAAGGTGGAAATTGATGTGGATTGTTCCAAGGGCACCTACATCCGTACCCTTTGCGCCGATATCGGCAAGGCCCTGGGCTGCGGCGGCCATATGGCGGAACTTCTGCGCACCAGAACGGGCGCTTTTTCCCTGGAAAACGCCATCAAGCTGGAGGAACTGAAGGCCCTGGCGGAGGCGGAACGGGCGGAAGAAGCCCTGCTTACCATGGAGGAAGCCCTGCAGGATTTCCCTGTGGTGAGGGTTTCTGAAAAATCCGCAAAATACCTGTATAACGGCGGCAAGATACAGGAACGGTTTTTCGCAGAAAAACCTGCGTCTTACAAGGAGGGCGATATCGTGGCGGCTTATGACCACGCAAATAACCTTGTAGGACTTTATGAAATCAAAAAAGAAGAAAATAATGTTTTTATCAAGCCTTTCAAGATGCTAATGGCATAATAATAAGGAGTAAAAAAATGGAACATTTTACTGACACGCGAATCGAACAAAGTCAGCCCACAGCAGTGACCCTGGGCAACTTTGACGGCCTGCATCTGGGCCATCGTTCGCTGATCAATCTGACAAAGCAGTTTGCGGAGGAGCAAGGGCTGAAAAGCGTTGTGTTCACCTTCTCTCCCCATCCCATGCTTATCTTTCAGAAGAAAGACGATTTTGCCCTCATCATGGACCCTTCTGAAAAGAAATATCAGATGGAACAGATGGGCGTGGATACTTATATCGAATATCCCTTTGATGCGGAATTTGCGGCCATGAGCCCGGAAGATTTCGCCATCAAGCTGATTTTTGAAAAACTGAACTGCCAGGTGCTGGTCGTTGGGGAGGATTATCACTTCGGCAAGGGGGCCGCAGGCAATTATGAAATGCTGAAGGAATGGGGCGCAGAGCGGGGCATCATGGTCATTGGCGTGCCCAAGGTGCTGCACGGGGAGGAAAGAGTCAGTTCCTCTCGCATCCGCAAATGCCTCATCGAAAAGAATCTGGAGGAAGCAAACCAGATGTTGACGGTGCCTTATTTCATTCTGGGCACAGTAAAGGAAGGCAAGAAGCTAGGCAGAACCATCGGCTTCCCTACGGTGAATATCGAAGCCCATCCTCTGAAGCTGTTCCCTCCCAATGGCGTATATGCCACCAAGACCCTGTATAAGGGCAAATACTACTACGGAGTGACCAATATCGGCAAAAACCCTACAGTAAACGGAACCGTGAAAATCGTGGAAACCTTCCTGCTGGATTTCAATGAAATGATCTACGGCGAACAACTGCAGACCTTCTTCTATAAATTCCTCCGCAGCGAGCAGAAATTCCCCAGCGTGGAAGAATTGCAAAGACAAATCGGCATCAATGCGGAGCAGGCCAGGGAATACTTTGCGTCTGAAGAATATGCCCGCTGGAAAAGCGAGCAGGAATAAGAAAGTGCCGGGATGAACGGCAGTGCTCCTTTCGGAGATTGATTTTTCTAGGAAAAATATATAAAAAAGTAAGGATTTTCCTTGCAAAGATACCGTTGGTGTGGTAAACTACTAATGTTGTAAAACCAGGACTCAGTTTTCGGACACTCCGACCATTACTTAGTCTTTGGCGATTTACAGAAAAAACCTAACTTTTTCTAATCAAGGAGGAAACAACAATGGCAGCAACAATCAACAAACAGGAAATCATCGCAAAATACGGCAGAACACCTAACGACACAGGTTCTCCCGAAGTACAGATCGCTCTGTTGACAGCAAGAATCACTCTGCTGACAGACCACCTGAAAATGCACAAAAAAGATCACCACTCCAGACGTGGTCTGCTGAAAATGGTTGGTCAGAGAAGAGGCCTGCTGAACTACCTGAAAGAAATCGATATCGAAAGATACCGTGCGATCGTAGCAGAACTGGGTCTGAGAAAGTAATTCACAGATGATAACGAGAAGAGGGGACGGCAAAATCCCCTCTTTTCTTCTATCAAAGAAAAACATCACTAGAAGCTGCACTATAGATTTCCAGCTTTATGCACAAGGACAAGCCCTTGCGGATAAAGCTGAAGATCTATGGTGCATACAAACGACATTCAAGAAAAGGAGAATGAACATGTTTAGAAGCTATTCCATGGAACTGGCTGGCAGAACCCTGACAGCAGAAATCGGCAGAGTGGCAGAACAGGCAAACGGCGCAGCCCTGATGCGCTACGGTGATACCACTGTTCTGGTAACGGCAACCGCATCCGACAAACCCAGAGAGGGCATCGATTTCTTCCCTCTGTCCATCGATTACGAAGAAAGACTGTATTCCGTTGGTAAGATTCCCGGCGGTTTCATCAAAAGAGAAGGCAGACCTTCCGAAAAGGCTGTGCTGACAGCAAGATGCATCGACAGACCCCTGCGTCCTCTGTTCCCCAAGGATTACAGAAACGACGTTGCTATCGTTGCAACCGTTATGTCCGTAGATCAGGACTGCTCCCCCGAAGTGCTGGCAATGATCGGTGCTTCTCTGGCCCTGAATATCTCTGATATCCCCTTCACAGATCCCGTTTCTTCCGTAAACATTGGTTACTGTGACGGTCAGTTGGTGGTAAACCCTACAGCAGCCCAGAGAGAAACCACAAAACTGAACCTGACTGTATCTTCCAAGGAAGATAAGGTTATGATGATCGAAGCAGGCGCAGACGAAATTCCCGATGCCCTGATGATGGAAGCCATCCACCTGGCATTTGATACCAACCTGGAAGTTGTAAAATTCATCCAGGAGATCACAGCAAAAGAAGGCAAGGAAAAAGCGCCTTACACAGAATATGTGATTCCCGAAGAAGCATACAAGCTGGTAACAGGCTTCATTACAGACGCAAGAATGGAAGACGCTGTATTCGCAGAGCTGAAACAGGACAGAGATGCGAAAATCAAAGCCGTGACAGAAGAAGTGGCAGAGGCCCTGACAGAAGCTCTGACAGAAATGCTGGGCGAAGAAGAAAACATCCCTCAGCTGATTGCTGATATCATTTATAAATTCCAGAAGATGACGGTAAGAAGAATGATTTTGAGAGACCACAAACGTCCCGACGGTCGTGGCATCGAAGAAATCAGAAAACTGTCCGCAGAAGTTGACGTGCTGCCCCGTGTACACGGCTCCGCCCTGTTCTCCAGAGGCCAGACACAGGCCCTGACAGTAACAACACTGGGCGCCATTTCCGAAGGCCAGAGACTGGATGGCCTGGATACCAACGAAACAGGCAAGAGATATATCCACCACTACAACTTCCCCGGCTATTCTGTAGGGGAAGCAAAAACTTCCAGAGGCCCCGGCAGACGTGAGATTGGCCATGGTGCCCTGGGCGAAAGAGCCCTGCTGCCCGTAATTCCCAGCGAGGAAGAATTCCCTTACTCCATCCGTCTGGTTTCCGATATCCTGTCCTCCAACGGTTCCACTTCCCAGGCTTCCATCTGTGGTTCCACACTGTCCCTGATGGCTGCCGGTGTTCCCATCAAACGTCCCGTTGCGGGTATCTCCGTTGGTCTGGTAACAGGCGACAGTGATGATGATTTTATCGAAATCACAGACATCCAGGGTGTGGAAGACTTCTTCGGCGATATGGACTTCAAGGTTGCTGGTACTTCCGAAGGTATCACAGCCATCCAGATGGATATGAAGATCAAAGGCCTGACCTTTGAAATGATCGAACAGGCTTTTGCGCAGACAGGCAGAGCAAGAGACTATATCCTGAACGAAGTCATGCTGAAAGCCATTGCGGAACCCAGAAAAGAACTGTCTCCTTATGCGCCTAAGATCGCGCAGATGCAGATCGATGTAGAAAAAATCGCTGAAGTGATCGGCGCAAGAGGTAAGGTTATCAAGAAGATCGTGGAAGAATCCGGCTGTGAAATCGATACAGAGGATGACGGCACCATCTATATCAAGGGTATCGACCCCGCTGGCATCCAACTGGCAAAGGATATGATCAATGCTATCGTATCCGATCCCGAACCCGGCACCATCTACCAGGGCACTGTAACAAGACTGATGGCCTTCGGCGCATTCGTTGAGATCGCCCCCGGCAAGGAAGGTCTGGTTCACATCTCCAAAATCTCCAACAAACGTGTTGCGAAGGTAGAAGATGTGCTGGCAGTTGGCGATAAGGTTTCTGTAAAGCTGATGGAAATTGACAAGCAGGGCAGACTGAACTTCTCCATGAAGGATGCAGTTGCCCCGGAAGAAAAAACAGAAGCATAATTTTTAAAAAAGGCAGGCAGGAACTGTTTGCAGGGGAAAGCCTGTAAACGCTCCTGCCTTTTTCATAAGGAAAAGGGGAAATGATATGAAAAGAGGGAGAAAAGCTTCTGGAGGAAATTTGGGGATTGCTAGAATAAAAAGCCCGAAAGCATGAAAAATAACACAAAAATGGTGTTTTAGGAGAGATAACATGGTTGAGATCAGAACACTGGACAACGGCATAAAAGTGGCATTGGAACCCATTTCCTATGTGCGGAGCATTTCTTTTGGAATATGGGTGAAAAACGGCACGCGAAATGAATTGCCCCAGGAAAACGGCGTATCCCATTATATCGAGCATATGATGTTCAAGGGGACGGAAAACCGGACTGCCAGGGAAATCGCAGAGGAAATGGACGCCCTGGGCGGCCAGATCAATGCTTATACCACAAAGGAATATACCTGCTATCATACCCGGGTGCTGGATAAGCATATCGACCGGGCCCTGGATGTGATGAGCGATATGCTCCTCCATCCCCTGTTGGCGGAGGAAGATGTGCAGAAGGAACGCAACGTCATTACAGAAGAAATCTATATGTATGACGATGCGCCGGAGGAACTGGTCCACGATGCCCTGCAGGATGCCATCTGGCGGGAAAGCTCCCTGGGGATGCCCATTCTGGGCACGGAGGAAACCATTGGCGCCTTCGATGCCGCCTTCATCCGTTCCTACTACGAAAAGAATTATCATCCCGAAAATATCGTTCTTTCTGTGGCGGGCAATTTTGAACTGGAAGAAATGGTTTCCAGGCTGAATGAAAAACTGGGCAGATGGCACAGGAAAGCGCCCTTTGCTCCCTTCAATACAAAGGCGGCGTATCATATTTCCCATGTGGAAAAGGAAAAAGACGTGGAGCAGGTCCATACCTGTATCGCCTTTCCTGCCTTTGAGCGGGAGCATCCCATGAAATATGCCATGGCCATATTCAATACCCTCTTCGGCGGCGGCATGAGCTCCCGCCTGTTCCAGAAGATTAGGGAGGAGCATGGCCTGACCTATTCCATCTACAGCTATACCACGGCCTTTGCCGATACGGGGATTTTCACCATCTGCGCCAGCATGAACCCCAGCCAGGCGGAACGGGTATTTGCATTGATCGCAGAGGAGATCCGTGAAGTCAAAAAAGAGACCTTTCCTGAAAAACTTATCGAAGTGACGAAAGAGCAGATGATCTCCAACTTTATCATCGGCACGGAAAGCACCCTGAACCGGATGAACTCCGCCGGGGCATCCCTAATGCTGCGGGGCCGGGTGCAGGAAACAGAGGAGGTCATTGAAAAAATAGAGGCGGTGACACCGGAGGATGTGCTGGAAGCGGCCAGAATGGTGCTGGATTTTGAAAAACTCAGCTATTCCGCCGTGGGCAACCTGAAAGGAAATGACTTTGGAGCATTGTTGAAAAAGGCTTTTGTATAATTTTTTTCCTCCCAAGAGATACTAAACCTGCAGTTATCTCTAAAAATAAAGGAGGAAACCTTATGAAATGGACAAATATCATTGCGCTGACACTGGTCATCGTAGGCGCCCTGAACTGGGGCCTGATCGGCTTTTTTGGCTTCGACCTGGTGACAACGCTGTTTGGTGGCAGCCTGTTCTGGCTGGCAGGGGTGATTTTCGCTCTGGTGGGCCTGGCGGGCATCTGGTGCCTGACCATGTATCATTCCGTGGGTCAGGAAACAGAAATGCGCATGTCCAAACAGTAAGCGTGCAGGCTGCAAAGCGGGCGAATTGCCCGCTGATACATAGAAGGGAGCGTGACCCGATGCGTTTTACAAAAATGCATGGCTGCGGCAACGACTATATCTACATAAACTGCTTTGAAGAAACCGTGGAGCATCCCGAAAAACTGGCCATCGCCATGAGCGAGCGTCATTTTGGCGTTGGGTCTGACGGGCTGGTGCTCATCCTGCCCTCCGAAACCGGGGATTTCCGGATGCGGATGTTCAATCTGGATGGCTCCGAGGGGGAGATGTATGGCAACGCTGTGCGCTGCATCGGCAAGTATGTTTACGAGCGGGGGATGACGGAGAAAAAGAGCATCGCCCTGGAAACAGCCGGCGGCATGAAGTATCTGGAGCTGAATGTGGTGGATGGCCTTGTGGAGACCGTTACTGTGGATATGGGGGAACCGATTTTGGAGGCAGAAAAGATACCGGTGGCATCCTCCGGTATCCGGAAGTATCCGGAAATGGCCGAAAAACCCCAAAAAGTATCCGCAAGGTATCATTTTATCTGCGAAAAGATACGCCTTGCGGATACCGATTTTTCCTTTACCCGCGTTTCCATGGGCAACCCTCATAGGGTGGCTTTTGTGGAGGATGTAAAAAATTTTCCTGTGGAAACATACGGCAGTCTGGCGGAGGTGCATCCCATCTTCCCCAGAAAGGCGAATATTGAATTTGTGGAAGTGTTGGATGAAAGCCACATCAAAATGCGTGTTTGGGAGCGGGGCAGCGGGGAGACCTGGGCCTGCGGCACCGGGGCCAGCGCCTCTGTGGTGGCCTGCATCCTGAACGGCAAAACGGGCAGAAAAGTGGAAGTGGAATTGATTGGCGGCAGGCTGACCATTGAATGGAGAGAAAGGGACAATCATGTTTACATGACAGGCCCTGCGGCCTTCTCCTTCGATGGCATCTGGCTGCAGGAGGTATAAATATGGCGAAAGAATTGCATGAACTAAATCGGCTGGAAGAGCGGGTCATTCTGGTTGCTGTGGAAATGGACGAAAGAAACAGCCGTTCCGCCATGGAAACAGAAGCCTGCCTGGATGAACTGGAGGAACTGGTGAAAACGGCGGGAGCAGTGGCCGTTGCCCGTTCTGTGCAGAAAAGGGAGCGCATCCACCCCGGCCATTATCTGGGCACCGGAAAGATCGAGGAACTGAAAACGATACTGGCGGCCTATGATGCCACTGGCATCGTCTGCGATGATGAGCTTTCTCCCGCCCAGATGAAAAATCTGGAGCAAATGCTGGGCACAAAGGTTATGGACAGAACCATGGTCATTCTGGATATTTTTGCCGCAAGGGCATTGTCCGGCGAAGGGAAAATTCAGGTGGAGCTGGCCCAGTTGAAATACCGCCTGTCCCGCCTGGCGGGCATCGGTGCGTCCATGTCCCGCCTGGGTGGCGGCATCGGCACCAGAGGCCCCGGCGAAACCAAGCTGGAGACCGACAGACGTTATATCAAGGAGCGTATTGCGGAGCTAAACCGGGAGGCCCAGGATATCCGTACCCACCGGGAACTTTTGCGAAACCAAAGAAGCAAAAAGGGCACTCCTGTGGTCTCTTTGGTGGGCTATACCAATGCGGGGAAATCCACCATACTGAACTATCTTTCCGATGCGGGGGTTCTGGCGGAGGATAAGCTCTTTGCCACTTTGGACACGACCACAAGAAAGGTGGAACTGCCCGGCGGTTCTGAAATTTTCCTGACGGATACGGTAGGCTTCATCCAGAAGCTGCCCCATCATCTGGTGCAGGCCTTCCGGGCGACGTTGGAGGAACTGCAGTTTGCGGATATCCTGCTGCATGTGGTGGACGCTTCCAACCCCAACCGGGTGGAGCATATGAAGGTGGTTTATGAAACATTGAAATCTCTGGGCTGCGAAAATACGCCGGTCATCACTGTCTTCAACAAAATGGACAACGACGTGGAACTGCCCCTGCCCATGGATACCATGGCCAGGGATATCGTGCAGGTTTCCGCATGGAAGGGCGACGGCATGGATACCCTTCTGGAGCGCATCGAAAAGCTGCTGCAAAGCTTCCGCAAGTCCATGACAGCCCTGGTGCCTTATACAGAGGGCGGCCTCATCGGCTGGGTGCACGGCCGATGCGAGATCATCCGGGAGGAGCATACCGGCGAAGGCGTTTTGCTGGAGGTTTATGTGGATGAGGAATCGGCCAACCGTCTGGCAAAATTCAAAGTAAACGAATGAAAACAAAGCTCTTTTTCCGGAAACGGAAAGGGGGCTTTTTTTTATAATATTTCCTTAAGAAAATCGTAAGTTTTTTTTGCTTTGTTTTGTAACAACTCTGTGGTACTATAAAATCAGGTTAAAATTCCATTAAAAAGATAGGAATAAACACATCCAAAGGGAGGTGTGGCGATTGAGAGAAAGCATCATTCGCATTCGGGATGTGAAAAAAATATATCAGATGGGCAGCGAACAAATCCATGCCATTGATGGTGTTTCCATGAACATTTATCAGGGGGAGGTCTGTTGCCTTCTGGGGAAAAGCGGTTCTGGCAAATCGACCCTCTTGAACCTGATCGCCGGGCTGGAAAAGCCCACGGAGGGGAAGATCATCTTCCATAAGAAGCATATTGAGCGGATGGATGAGGACCAACTGGCGGATTTCAGGCGGCAGTATGTAGGCTTTGTTTTCCAGTCCTATAACCTGCTGCCGACCCTGACGGCATTGGAAAATGTGACCCTGCCCTTGATTTTCAGGGGCATGTCCAAAAAAGAGAGGACGGAGCGGGCCATGGAGATGCTGAAGGCCGTGGGGCTGGAGGAGCGGGCCAACCATAAGCCCTTTGAAATGAGCGGCGGCCAGCAGCAGAGAGTCAGCACTGCCCGGGCCTTTGTCAATGAACCACCAGTGGTATTTGCCGATGAGCCTACGGGAAATCTGGATACAAAAACGACTTATGAAATGATGGACCTGATCACAGGGATGGCGAAGAAAAACAAGCAGACCCTCGTCATCGTCACCCATGACCTGGAGCTGGCAGAATATGCAGACCGCATTGTGATGCTGCAGGATGGAAGGATCGAAAAAATAGAACGGAGAACAACGGGAGAAGGGATGGATGTATATGCGTAAGAAATGGCTGCAAAGGATGTTTGCCCTGGGGCTGGCGCTGGCATTGGTGCTGGGTCAGTCTGCAGTGGGCTTTGCGGAGGATGGCGAAGGGAATATCGTCATCGCCGGAGGCAATGTGTTCGATGTGGATGCGGGCAAGGATACGAAGATCAAATTACAGGTGAAAAACAAAGGCACCGGCACGGCGGAGAATGTATATCTGCAGGCCAGAGGGGCCGATGGCATCGTGCCCTATAAGCTGAGCCTGGACGGCGGCGGCAATGTGGGCGATTTGGGGCGGAATTCCGTGAAATCCATCAATCTGAATGTAACGATGGACGGCATCGTGGAGGAACCCAATTATCCCATTGCTTTGGATTATATTTATAACACCGAAAGCGGCGACAGCAAAAGCGGCACCACGACCATTTACCTCCGGGTAAAGGGCTACAATAGAGAGCCGGAATTTCAGTTGGACAGCATGAAACTGACGCCCGACACCCTTTCTCCCGGCAGCAGCGCCCAGCTCAGCGGGGAATTGGTCAATGAAGGGGACTTTGACATTTATCAGGTGGAACTTTCCCTGGATAACCTGACAACGGATGGCATCAGCCTGGCTGGCGGCTTCAACAGCAAGGGCCTTTCCACTTTGCCCGTAGGCGGCAAAATGGGCTTTTCCTTCCCTCTGGTGGCCAGTGCGGATATGGCGGCGGGGAATTATCCTGTGGCCATCAAGCTGACTTATCAGAATTCCTACGGCAAGGAATATGAAAAGGTGCAGGAATACTATATCAATGTGGGCGGCGTGGCAGGCCAGAAGGCGGATCTGGAGATCAGAAACATAGCGGAGCCTGGCGGCACCTATGGCGTGAACCAGAACTTTACGGTTTCCTTTGACCTGCATAACAAAGGGGCCGTGGCGGCGAAAAATATCGTCATCACCGCAAGCCCTGTGGATGCTTCCGCAGTGGTGCCCAAATCTTCCAGCGTGAAAACGGTGAACGAACTGGCGCCCGGCGCCAGCAGCCACCAGTCCTTTACCTTTGCGGGGACGGCGGCTTCTGCCAGCCAGAATTATGCCATTGAATTCATCGTGGAATATACTTCCGGCGGTACAGCAACTACCACCTTCCGCCAGTTTGCGGGGGTAAATGTACATAACCCTGACAGCGATGAGGAAAACAGCAGCAAACCCAAGATCATCGTGAGCAATTACGAAAGCGACCCTCTGATCGTAATGGCAGGGGAAGAATTTGACCTGAATATGACGCTTTTGAACACCCATAAGGAAAAATCCGTCAACAATATCAAGATGTTCCTAACCTTGGCGGAGGAAACCTCTTCCGACAGTGAAAAATCCGGCAATATCTTTACGCCGGTCAACAGCAGTAATACCTTCTATTTCGACTCCATTCCGCCCAAGGGCACGGTGGATAAGGCCCTGCGGCTGTATGTGGTGCCGGAAGCCCAGCCCAAGACCTATACCCTGACGGTGAATTTTGAATATGAAGACGGTACTGGCAAGGAATATACGGCGACAGAGCTTTTGGGCATCAATGTAAAACAGGTGACGGAGCTGCAGGTGGATGAATTTTCCGTACCGGAAATGGTAGAGCAGTATCAGCCTGTGACAGTGGCCTTCAGCTATTATAATACGGGCAAGGTGGCCCTCAGCAACCTGATGATCAAGGTGGAGGGCGATGTAGACTGCATGAATAAGAATACTTATATCGGCAATATGGACTCCGGCGACAGCGACTATTTTGAAACGACCTTCTCCCCCATCAATATCGGGGAAGTGCCGGTGAGCATCGTCATTTCCTATGAGGACCCCAGCGGGGAGACCATCGAGCAGCGCAAGGAACTGCTGCTGAACGTGACGGAGCCTTTTATCCCTGAGGATATGGAAGGCATGGAGGAAAACCCTCCCATGGACATGAAGAAGGTGGCTACATCCATCGGTGTACTGGCTGTTCTTGTGGCATTGCTGGTAGTATTTATCAAAAAACAGAAGGAACCTCCCAAGAGCACAGGGGAAAGCGTGAGTGACGTGGAGGAACTGAACGAGGAGACCGATGATTTCGTAGACGAATTTGAAGATAAGGACGAAGAAGGGATGCCCTTATGAACACGAGAGATATGATCGATATGGCCATTCGTAACCTTTGGAAGCGAAAGGTGCGAACCATTCTGACGGTTCTTGGCGTTGTCATCGGCACGGCCTCCATCGTGGTCATGGTCTCTATCGGTATCGGCATGAACAAGGGCTTTGCAGAGCAGTTGGAAAGCTGGGGAAGCCTGCAGGTTATCAATGTATATCCCGGCGGGGGCATGGTCTATGATGAGGCCACGGGCAATATGAAGCAGGAGGCCAAGGAAACGGAGCTGGACGCCAAGGCTGTGGAGGAATTCAAGCAGATGGCCCATGTGGAAACGGCTTCTCCTGTCATTCAGGAATACCTGTATTTTTCTGTGGGGAAATATGTGGCAGATGCCAATGTCATGGGCATTGAGCCGGGGGCTATGGAAGCCCTGGGCTATAAGGTGGAAGAAGGCAGGACCCTGGCGGAGGGCGATACGAAGAGCCTGGTTTTCGGCGGTGGCGTGGAATTTTACGACCCGAAGCTGAGCTGGGAGATGCGCTATACCACGGAGCCTCCCGAAATAGATATCCTGAATGAAAAGATCGAGGTATCCTATGACTGGAATTTCGGCACCCGCTATGCGGATAAAAGCATCAAGGCCATCAAAATGGACGCCGTAGGCAAAACCTCTGCAGACGGCAGCGATTCCTGGTCCGTTTTCATGCCCATCAAGGAGCTGGAAAAAATCCAGAAGGCCAGACAGGAATGGGAAAAGGAACAGTATGGCAATAACAGTAACCGCAACCAGTCCAAGGAATACAGCGAGGTGCTGGTAAAGGTGGATGAAATGGAAAATGTGCAGGAAGTGCAGCAGCAGATCAAGGATATGGGCTTCCGGGCTTCCAGCCTGACAGATCAGCTGGAATCCATGCAGGAGACCACGAAGATGCTGCGGCTGGTGCTGGGGGCCATTGGGGCCATCTCCATGCTGGTAGCGGCCATCAGTATCACCAATACCATGGTCATGTCCATTTATGAGCGCACGAAGGAGATCGGTGTGATGAAGGTTATCGGCGCTTCTCTGGCGGATATCAAGCGACTGTTTTTGACAGAAGCCGCTTTTATCGGTTTTCTGGGCGGGATCGTCGGCATCCTGTTCAGTTATCTGCTGTCGTTTATTATCAATATGGTGGTGGCGGGGCAGGGCAGCACCCTGCAGTCCTCCATCCCCATCTGGCTGGCCCTGGGGGCTGTGGTCTTTGCGACGGCGGTTGGCATCGTGGCGGGCTATGTGCCTGCGAACCGGGCCATGAAGCTGAGTGCTTTGACTGCCATCAAAACAGAATGATCAAATTGGCCCCGGGCGAAAGCGCGGGGCTTTTTTATGAAAATTTTACCATGATACTTCCGCTTTTTTCTGTGAAAACTGATATGGACGAAGGAAAAGCCGCTGGGATGACTTTTGACCAGGTGGGGAATATTCTTTTGGAAATACCTTGAAAAAAAACAGAAAACAGGATATACTAATATAAATATGAAAAAACGGAAGAAAGCGGAGGGAAAACGATGATAGAAGCAGTGAGCTGCGGCGGCGTCGTGATATACAAATGGAAGATCCTCCTGCTGTATAAGAACCAGAATGGCAGATATATGGGCTGGGTGCTCCCCAAGGGCACTGTGGAGGAAGGCGAGACCTATCGCCAGACGGCCCTCAGGGAAGTGAAGGAAGAAAGCGGCGCCAATGGCGAGATTATCAAATACGTCGGTAAGACCCAGTATACCTTCAAAGGCAGTGAGGATACGGTCAATAAAACCGTACACTGGTATCTGATGAGTGCCAATTCCTTTTACTGCAAGCCCCAGAGCGAGGAATTTTTCGCTGACGCGGGCTTCTATAAATTCCATGAGGCTTATCATCTGCTGAAGTTCAACGATGAGCGCCAGATTCTGAAAAAAGCATACTATGAATATAGCGAGATGCGAAAGAATAAGGAATTCCTGAGAAAAAAATTCGGTGAAAGCAAATCATAAAAAGCAAAAAGGAGAGATGCGGTTATGAAAAAATATTTTGAAACAGTACCCAGCCTGGATGGCCTGAAGGAAAGAGTTATCGTGCTGAAAGACGGCGAAGACAAAAAGACGCTGATCGCTGTGATTGCCCTGGTGGCAGTTGTGCTGATTGCTGTAACAGCAGGCGTTGTTTATCTTCTGAAAACAAAGATGGACGATGAATACGAAGAAGACTGGGATTATGACTGGGATGACCTGGAAGAAGAATACGAAGCATGCGGCGACGAATGCGAATGCTGCTGCACAGACAGCGACGTTGACGCTTCCGTAAAGGTAGAACAGGCATAAACAAAAAACGAGAAAACAAAAAAGAGGATGCGCTATGTTTTCCTGCTGCGCCCTCTTTTTTTAAGTAAAATGGGACAAAAAACGAAATTGCGGGACGAGAAACAGCCAAAGAAGGTGTGTGAGGAAAAAATGGAGTATACATTACAGTTGATCAAAAAGATCGCGCCCGATTTGACGGAGGAAATGATAAAAAGATATCGTGTGCTGAAAACGGTGCGCCTGCTGCAGCCCTGCGGCCGCCGGTTGGTGGTGCTTTCCCTGGGCATGACGGAAAGAACCGTGCGCAGTGAGATCGAGCGCCTCAGTGCGCAAAATCTGGTACACGTTTCTAAAATCGGCATGAGCCTGACAGAGGAAGGCATGGAGGTATTGGAAGGGCTGGAAAGCGTCTTTTCTGCCCTGACAGGCCTTTCCGTGCTGGAGGAAAGCCTGGCGGCAGCTCTGGGGGCCAAAAAGGTTTGCATCGCCCAGGGCAACAGCGACGTCAGCGAGCGTGCCCAGAAGGAAATGGGCCAGCTTGCGGCGAGGGTCCTCTTCGAAAATACGGCGGAAGACCTGCGCATTGCCATTGCCGGCGGTTCTGCCATGGCGGAACTGGTGCAGGCAACGCCGGAATGTCTAGACCCTATGGCCAGAATGGTACTTCCTGCCCGGGGCAGCATTGGCCGCAGGCTGGAACTGCAGGCGGATACTCTGGCGGCAAAGCTGGCGGAAAAGCTGCAGGCGGATTATCGGTTGCTGCATCTGCCCGATAACATGAGCAGCCATGTGCTGGATGAGATGAGAAAAGACCCGGATATCGCTGAGACCATCCAGGAGATGGGACAGGCGGATATCCTGCTTCTGGGCGTGGGCAACGCTCTGGAAATGGCGGGAAAACGTCATCTGGATGAATATATCCGTGCGCTGCTGCAAAAAGAGAATGCCGTGGCGGAGGCCTGCGGGTATTATTTCGACAGAAAGGGAAAAGTTGTATATGAAACCTGTTCCATCGGCATAGATTTTAATGAGATCGACAAAATGGACTGCACCATCGTGGTGGCCGGCGGCAAAAAGAAGGCGGAAAGCTTGCTGGCAGTCAGCCACAGCATCCCCAACGGCATTTTTGTGACCGATGAAGGGGCGGCGCTGGAAATGTTGCGGCTTGCAGGAAAATGAGTTTTATCTTATAATGAGGAGTGGAGGGA
>X73_One_humped_Camel__coassemble_242_pt1 | contig 24472 bp, 25 predicted proteins | sample X73_One_humped_Camel__metabat2_low_PE_007 | metagenome-assembled genome bin X73_One_humped_Camel | reverse complement strand
CTCTTCTATACATATGCCGTTCTGGGAAAATTTTTCCCTATGATTAGATTACTCCAATTTCCTGCAATATGCAAGGGATGATTTTTCTTTTGTTTCAAAATTCATTTTTCCAAAAAAATAAGGCGAACCCAAAAGGGTTCGCCTGTATGTTGCATCATTTCCGATTACAGCAGGCTGCCAACTGTCATGAACAAAGGAGCGAATACCAGAGATACTACTGTCATCAGTTTGATCAGGATGTTGATGGAAGGACCGGATGTATCCTTGAAGGGGTCACCAACTGTGTCGCCGATAACGGCTGCAGCGTGAGCGTCGGAGCCTTTGCCGCCGTGGTTGCCTTCTTCGATGTATTTCTTTGCGTTATCCCAAGCGCCGCCAGCATTGGACATGAAAATCGCCATCATAACACCGGATGCCAGAGAGCCAGCCAGCAGACCGCCCAGAGCGCCTGTGCCCAGCAGCAGGCCAACTACCAGAGGAGCTGCAACTGCCATGATACCGGGAACCAGCATTTCTTTCAGCGCTGCTGTGGTGGAGATCTCTACGCATTTCTTATAGTCAGGCTTGCCTGTGCCTTCCATGATGCCAGGGATGGTGCGGAACTGACGTCTTACCTCTTCGATCATCTGGAATGCAGCTTTACCTACGGACTGCATTGTAAATGCGGAGAACAGGAAAGGCAGCATACCGCCGATCAGCAGACCGATGATGACACGGGGATCCAGCAGGTCGATGGATGCAAGCTGTACTGCTTCTGCGTAGGATACGAACAGAGCCAGAGCTGTCAGGGCTGCGGAACCGATGGCGAAACCTTTACCCATAGCAGCCGTTGTGTTACCAACTGCGTCCAGCTTGTCTGTGATGTTTCTTACAGAGTGGTCCAAACCGGACATTTCTGCGATACCGCCGGCGTTGTCAGCGATGGGGCCGTAAGCATCAACGGCTACTGTGATACCTGTGATGGACAGCATACCTACCGCAGACAGAGCGATGCCGTACAGGCCGCATACTGTGTAAGCGATGTAGATACCTACTGCGATCAGCAGGATTGTGATTGCTGTGGATTCCATACCAACAGCCAGACCGGAGATGATTGTTGTCGCAGGGCCAGTTTCAGACTGGTCTGCGATTTTCTTAACGGATTTGTAGTCGCCGGATGTGTAGATTTCTGTAACGATACCAATGATCTGACCTACTACCAGACCAGCGATAACAGCGATGGCTGCTTTCATATCGCCGAAGCACATTTTGCTCAGCACGATGGAAGCAACGCCAACCAGAACAGCCGCTGTGTAAGAACCTGTCTTCAGGGCTTTGTGAGGGTTAGCGTTTTCGTCGCCTTTTACGAAGAATGTACCAATGATGGCACACAGGATACCAACTGCCGCCAGCACCAGAGGATATGCAGCGCCTTCTGCGCTGTAGTATACCAGACCCAGTGTAATTGCAGAGATAACGGAACCAACATAGGATTCAAACAGGTCAGCACCCATACCGGCAACGTCACCAACGTTGTCGCCTACGTTGTCAGCGATAACCGCGGGGTTACGAGGGTCATCTTCAGGAATACCTGCTTCAACCTTACCTACCAGGTCAGCGCCAACGTCGGCTGCTTTTGTGTAGATACCGCCGCCAACACGGCCAAACAGCGCGATGGAGGAAGCACCCAGAGAGAAGCCGAACAGGATGTCAGCATTGCCTGTTGCGAAGTAGATGGCGCCAACACCCAGAAGGCCCAGACCAACTACGCACATACCCATAACTGCACCGCCAGAGAATGCGATAGACAGGGCTTTGTTCATACCGCTTGTTCTTGCTGCGTTTGCAGTTCTAACGTTTGCATTTGTTGCTACTTTCATGCCGAAGAAGCCTGCCAGTGTGGAGAAGATCGCACCCACCACGAAGCAAACTGCTGTGGGCCAGCTTACGCCGAAGCCGATGGCTACGAACAGCACTGCTGCAAAGATAACCAGAATTTTGTATTCTGCGGAGAGGAAAGCGTTTGCGCCTTCTCTGATGCTTGCAGCGATTTCTTTCATTCTGTCTGTGCCTTCGTCCATTTTGTTTACTTTGCTTGCCAGGACGAAAGCGAACACCAGTGCAACTACGCCGAGCACAGGTGCCAAGATGATCATGTTACCCATAATAATAATCCCCCTGTTTCTTAAAAATAGTGGATGATAATAACGTGGAATATGCAAACCCTCTTCATAGAAGGCGCCTTCCCACAGGAGCAGTTCTGCCTTTTTCAAAAATCCCCTCCGGTGGATGCATGAAAAAAACAAATACACTGCCATCGCCTGTGTGCCAAAGCCCTGTTCTTTCCTGCACATATGGTGCGGCGTGTATCTTTCTCAACGTCTCCCTGTGGACTAAGTCATATTCTGTCCCACCAATAAGTATAAACGAAACCGTTTCCAAAAATCAAGTCCTACAACATACGCACTTGTACTAAATTTACAGATAATTTTTGTGATTTTTGAACAACCTGCACAGATAACGTCCCGGAAAGACAGAAAAAGACCCTCTTTCCCGCCGGAAAAAGGGCCAAAATCTTTATGTTTTATTGACACAGGAACTGAGCAACCACCCTTCGTATGCGTGAACAGCCAAGCCGTTCCCCTTCCGCCCCGTTACTGGCACAGGAACTGCGCCACTAACGGTAAGGTCAGCACGGAAAAAATCGTGGAAACGAAAGTATACTGGCTTGCCCGCTTCTCATCGGCCCCATACTGGTCCGCAAAGGAAGGCAGGGCTGCCGCCGCGGGGGTCCCCATCAGCACCACCAGCACGCTCAGGGCCATGCCGTCCATGAATGTCCCGCAGATGGCCTTTGTAATGATGGGCATGATGACCAGGGTGAAAAAGCTGAAGATATAAACCACCTTGTCCCGGAAAATTTCCCGCACATTGGCCGCCGCCAGCAAAGACCCAATGTAAATCATGGACAGGCAGACCGTCGTATTGGCGGAATATTGCAGCACATCATAGATGGGCTGGGGCAGGGAAATGGAGTTGACGAAGCAGAACACGCCCACCACTGCGGAAATGCAGATGAGGCTGGTGCAGATTTCCTTCAGCATCTGCTTCGCCGTCTTTTTATGCTCGCTGCCCATGGCAAACAGCACGGAGCAGACCGTAAACAGGAACACGTTGCAGGTAAACATGACCGCCACGCAGAAAATCAGCCCTTCCGCCCCGTACATGGCCAAAATCAAAGGCTGGCCCATGAAGATGACGTTGCTGTAAACGCCGCCGCCGCTGAAAAGCCCCAACTCCGCAGGCTTCATTTTCATGCATTTGCCCACGATGAAAAACAGCAGCGCCCCGATGCAGCACATGGCATAGGTGGCCACGCAGGTCACCAGAAAGCCCTTAAATATCTCCGGGGAATACTCCCGCTGCAGCAGCACCACCATATTGCAGGGCACCGCCACCCGGGTCAGCACGATAGAAAGCCCCTTGGCGTTGGCCAGGGAAAGAAAATTCTTTTTATGTAAAATCACGCCGACCACCATCAGAATGACCATGGTGATAAGCTGGTAAATCACGGGGATTGCCATTTCTATCTTCCTTTCTCCAAAAAAAGAGTACAATGTCCGATTTCAAATCAGCTTTCATTGTACTCTCCTTTTTCTGCTTTTGCAATCCCAGCAGTGTAATTATTTTTCGTCGGAAAACCGCCGCCCCATCAGCCAAAGCACCAGTTTCGCCGTCACCACGCCGCAGACGGCCCCCGCCAGCACATCCGTGGGGAAATGCACCCCCAGGTACAGCCGGGAAAAGCCCATGAGCGCCGCAAAAACATAGGCCAAAATGCCCCATTTTCTGTCCATGGCGTAAATGGCCGTGGCCGCCGCAAAGGAAGCCGCCGTATGCCCGGAAGGGAAAGAGGCATCCCCCACCGGCGGTATCAGGATATCATACCCCAATAACACATAGGGCCTGGTGCGGTTCACCAAAGGCTTTAAAATCACATTGCAGACCAGGGCATTCCCCGCCAAAGAAAGCAGCACCATCCAGCCCCGCCGTATCCAGGTTCTCTTTTTCCGCCCCAACAGAAGAAACAAAACCCCCAGGGCGATCCACAGAAAACCCCCATCTCCCAAGGCGGAAACGCCTATCATGATGGTATCCAGAAGAGGGTTTGCAAAGGATACCCGCAGCCAATCGAGAAGCCCTGCGTCCATTTCCAAAAGCCACTCCATAGCGCCCCTCCTTTTTCAGCCTCCCAGAAAGAGATGCTCCACCAAAATTTTGCAGCCGATCAAAAGCAGCACCACACCGCCGGCCAGTTCCGCTTTATTCTGCAGCAGCCCGCCGATCTTTTTGCCCAGCACGCCGCCCATAAGGCCAAAAGCGAAGGCCACAACGCCGATGATGGCCGAAGCCCACAGGATATCGACCCGCAGCACCGCAAAGCTGATGCCCACTGCCAGCGCATCGATGCTGGTGGCAATGGCCTGTAAAATCAGCACTTTCACGGAAAGCTCCGCAGCGCCCTCCTCTTCTTCGCCGCTGAGGCTTTCCCTTATCATATTGATGCCGATGACCGCCAAAAGCCCAAAGGCGATCCAATGGTCAACGGCTTCTATGTAATGCTTTACGCTGCTGCCCAGCACCCAGCCGAGGACCGGCATCAGAAACTGAAACCCGCCGAAATACAAGCCCTGCTTCACGGCATCCTTTTTGCCGAAGCCCCCCACGGAAACGCCGTTGGAAATGGATACGGCAAAGGCATCCATGGCAAGGCTCACCGCGATCAGGAAAATCATACCCGTTCCCAAAATCCACTCACCTCTATCGTTCTCTCTACAGTATAAGCCCGAACCCTTCGGGCTATTCCCTGTAATGATACCACTCCGAAGGAAGCCGGTCAATGAAGGCATGAAAAAAGGGCCGGCATTCCGACCCCTTTCTGACAATTTAGCCCTGCAGCTCCCGCTTCAGCCGCTCCAGCACCCGTTCCAGCTCGAAGGATGCCATCAGGCGGTGATCCTCCCTGTCCAGCAGGCGAAAATGCCCGGAGATCAGGTTCTGCTGGATGCGGTAGCCCTTTTTCCGCAGGGTTTCCCGCCACCAGACCTTGCCGCCCATGGTTTTGGGATACTGCGGGGCCGCATCGCTGAAGGCCAGGGCCTCCACCAAATCTGTCAGCTCGCCGCCAAAGGCCTCCTGCAGGAGGCTGCTTTCGCTGAAAATGGCCGCAAAGGCGGCCGCCCCCATCCAGCCCAGAGAGCTGCGCCCCTTTTCGATCTCCACCAGGGTCTTTTTGGAAAGGCCCAAAACCGCCGCCATTTTTTCCTGGGTAAATCCATATTCCTTCCGCACAGCCTTCAGCTTTCCATCCATCTGTGCCGCAAATTCCTTTTTCGTCATCACTGAATCCCCCTTACATTGGCGGCAGATACATCAGGTACGGCGCTGTCAAAATGGCCATACCAAGGGCAATTTTCTTTTTCTGCCCCGCCTCTATCTCAATTTTGCTCCAGACATATTTGAGATGGAAGAAATAAATCAGAACGCCTGCCAGCACGACTGCCCCTGTTGTGAATAAGAAGGAGGGCAGGCTGCTATAGGGCAGATACACATTCACGCCATAGTCCCAGAAATCCACCATTTCGCTCAGGCCGATGAAAACCGCCGAGGACAGAAAATCCGCCAGAAAGCCAAAGCCCCACGCTTTCCAGATGCTCTTCCCATAGAGCACCTTTTTCTCAGGCAATTTCAGCCGCCAGAACAATAGCAGCAAAACCAGCGTGTCCACGATAAAATTCGCCGGCAGCAAAATCAGCAGAAAGGCCGGAAACAACACCCCAAAGGCATAGATCCCCCACATGGGAAAAATCAGATTATACAGCTTGACATCTCTTCTCATAAAACCGCCTCCTTTTTTGTGTAATTTTACACTTTTTAAGAAGGCCTGTCAATCCCATAAAAAAGGACGGCTTTCGCCGTCCTTTTCTCTCTTATGCTCAGCCTTTTGCGATTTTGCTTACCAGACCATCGTCATTGAAGGTCAGCTTCACATCCTTGCCGTTGGCATCGCCGTCTGCCAGGTCTTCCAGGGAGTAGTTATTGAAATCTACCGCAGGAGTGCCCTTGCAGTCGAAGGTAAATTTGTTGCCGCTGGCGGTCTTGATGCGCACGGTATCATCGCCTTCATCGTATTTTTCCATCGTGCCTTCCGCACTTCTTACATACAGGTCGATGCTTTCGATCTTGCTTTCATCGGAAAGCTGCAGCTCTACATAAATTTCCAGAGCGTCATCGGCCAGCAGTTCATTTTTCAGCTTGTACCAGGAGGTGCTATCCATGCTGAAGTTATCGTAGTTTGTTTTGCTTTCGGGCAGCCATGTGAAGGTTTCGGAACTGCCTTCCAGTTTCAGGGTCTTATCTGTCACTTTCGCAACGATGCCCTTGGCACGCTTGATGTTGGTGCCGTAGGTGCTTTCTGTCACTGTGATTTTTTCTACCAGGCCTTCGCTGTCGAATTCCAGTTCCACATAGGAACCAACGTAGCTTGTGGTTGCCAGGTCTTCCGCTGTGTATTCGTCCTCATCGCCGGTATCGGGGCTGGTTTCCACATTCAGACGGAAGGTGTTGTCGTCCTTTGTTTTGATCTCGATAATATCATCATCGTCATCATATTTCACCAGAGTGCCTTCCGCACTCTTGGCTCTCGCGTCGATTTTCAGGACTTTATTATCGGAATCTGCCAGGATTTCCGCATACAGTTCCACATAATCATCGTTGGCCATTCTTTCAAATACCTTCAGGGAGCTGGTGGCTGCGCTGGTGTTGTTCAGAGGATATGCCACTCTGACGTCATTTACCTTGCCTGTCACTACATCATCATCGTCATCATCCACATCTCTGTTATACTGGCTCAGCAGCTCATATTTTACTGTGGAGGTCTTGAATTTCAGCACGCCATCTTCCACAGAAGCCACGGTGCCCTTTCTTTCCGTCTGCGTCTCATCCTGCGTCCATGCGCTTCTGGTATTGGAAAGGTAAACCTCTGTCAGCTTGCCGCCTCTGTTGGTTTCGATGCGGCAGTACGCTGTTTTATCATCGTTTTCCACTCTATCCACATAATCCTCTGCTCTTTCCACTTCCACATCGACCCATTCATCTTCCCCATCATCCCATGTATAGAATGCGATGTTGTTGACAGGGTTAGTGGAACCGAATACATAGGTGGTTTCTGTGCTGTTGGATTTCAGCACCATCTTCTTATCGGTGAAGGATTTTACTTTATAAGTGGTAGCATCGGCCTTTGCGGCGCTGTTTTCAAAGGTATCCTCAGACAGGATGACCTTTGTGACATCATCGGCGCTGTTTACGGTGATCTTCGCATAAGTGGTACCGCTTTCGATAAGGTCTTTCGCTTTGGAAGTGGACACCACATCGTCACCGATATAAATCTTGCAGGAAGCAGCCAGCATATAATCCTTTTTCGCACTGGAGCCATCGGGCTGGATGGAAATATTGCTGCCGCTGAATTTCACCACTTCGCCGGCGGTGGTGTATTCATCCGTAAAGGTGATATGCACTTCTACGGCATAGGTCACATCTTCATATTTGCGGGTTTCGGAATCTCTTTCCCTTCTTACCTCTGTCATCACGCCCACATAGGCATGCAGCTTGGAATTTTCCTTCCGTTTTTCCTGCAGGTCTTTCAGCTTGATCTTCACGCCATCCAGATAATAGAGGGTATCGGAATCTACATTATATTCGTCGCTTTCGCCGGTGTTTTCGTTTTCAATTTCCAGGATGCCATCCTCGATATCATCCAGATAGCCGGTCACGTCATATTTCGCCTGGGCATCCACGCCGTCCAACTGGCGTACGCCCATCAGGGTATCGCCATTGACCATCAGCTCGATCTGGTCGCCCTTGGACAGGCGGCTGACGGGAATACGGCTGGAAGAATTGCCCTCGTAAACCTTCAGGTCGGAGGTTGCATAATAATAATTAGTCAGGCCGCTGGACAGTTCCACTTCGATATAGTAATACACGCCATCGTTATTTGTGATCTCCGTGATCTCGCCCTTCAGGGTGGTGCCATCGGTCAGGACATCGTATGTATTATTCAGGATAACAGCCATTTCCCCACGGGTGATGTTGTTTTTGGGATAGAAATTGCCGTCGGAGCCGGTGATGATGCCCAGTCTCTTCAGCAGGTCCACCTGGGAGACTGCCTCTGTGGAAATTCTCCAATAGTCACCGAATTCCGCCGCCGCAGAGTTCACTCTTTCATAATCATAGCGCACCGCCAAGGCGTTGCCGAAAATCTTCGCAACATCCTCTCTGGTGGCCAACTGTTTGCCGCCGGCAAATTTGCTTACGACCATCTGCATATCCACAAGACCATTTTCCAGGCCATAAGCCGTAGCGATCTGCGCCCATGCGGGCACGCCGATGGTGGAGAGGGTCTGCATATAGGAATAGGTTTTTGTGGCTTCCATATAAGCGGCTGTGCCTGTTTTCTGCAGCACGTTATAGGCCATCTGCATGGCTTCGCAATAGGTCAGGTTATTTTTGGCCTTGCAGTATTTCGCGCCATTTTCCTCATAGCCGCTGATGAGCCCCCTGTCAGCGGCGGTGTTCATCACCGTGCTGGCCCAGGGCACCTCATTGATATCCTTGAAATTTGCCGCATATGCTGTCATGGGCAGGCAGCTTGTTGCCATCACCGCAGACAGAAGCAGCGTCAGTTTGCGTTTCATCATATTTGACCTCCTTCGCAGTCAGAAGTATTTGAAAAACTTTTGTTTCCTGTTTTGTCATACTTATACAGTTATCAGTTTACCATATTTATTCCGTTCTGCCTAGTCCTTACATCTTAAGGTTTTCTGAAGAATTTTGGTAAAAGAGGAAGAAAAACCCTTTTAGCCGGCCCTGCTGCGCTCCATTTCCTCGATGAGGGAAACGATATAGGTATTCATGGTGATGGAGGTGCTTTCGATATATTCATCGGCCTCCCGGGCAGCGGTATCAGCTTCTCTTTTGACGCGGGTCATGTCATTTTGTTCCATACCCTCCGCCAGCCTCAGCCCAATGATGGCCGTATGCCCTTCCACCACCACGGCGGTGCCCGTCACCTCTTCGATCTGCTTCAGCCGCCGTTTGATGGCAGCGGCCCGTTCCTCCGGTGTTTTATCCCCCAATTCCTCCGCCGCCTTCACAAAATGCAGCTTGGAAAGATTTGTTTCCGTCATTTCCGCACTGCAGCCCGTCAAAAAAAACAACGCCATACAAAAAAATACCATTCTCCGCAAAATTCCCGCCTCCTTTTGGCTTAGTATGGCGGGAAAACGATTTTTTTATAAAAGTAAGATTTGTCATCGATTTTTGCCAAAAAACGTGTATACTGAAAGCAGGGAAAAGAAATGGCACCTAAGGAGGTCTTTTTTATGGAAGAAAACAGAAAGCATGTCCGTGTCCCTCTGGCGGAGATCAGGGAAACACCGGCCGATGGGATTTATGTGACAAAGGCGGAACTGCGCAAATACGGCATTTTTGCGGGCATTTTCCTCGGCATTCTGACGGTTTTCACCGTTTTTGACCGAAAAGGCTGAGGTCTCGCCTTGCCAAGCGCTTTTCTTTTCGATATACTTAAGGATAGGCAATAGAGGAGGCAGCGAAAGAGGCCTCCGCTTTGAATAAAGAAGAAAGACTTTTGAAAGGAAGAAATCGTATATGAAACTTGGTATCGTAGGTCTGCCCAACGTGGGCAAAAGCACCTTATTCAATTCCATGACCATGGGCAAGGCGGAAGCGGCCAACTATCCCTTCTGCACCATCGACCCCAACGTTGGTGTCGTTGCGGTGCCCGATGAACGTCTGGCAAAGCTGACAGAAATGTATGATTCCGCAAAAACCACTCCCGCAGTCATCGAATTCGTTGACATCGCAGGGCTGGTGCGGGGCGCTTCCAAGGGGGAAGGCCTGGGCAACAAATTCCTGAGCCACATCCGTGAAGTGGACGCCATCTGCCATGTGGTGCGCTGCTTTGAGGACCCCAACGTGGTTCACGTTGACGGTTCTGTTGACCCCATCCGTGACATTGAAACCATCAATCTGGAGCTGATCTTCTCCGATATTGAAATTCTGGACAGAAGAATCGCAAAGACCGGCAAGCTGGCAAAGCAGGACAAGTCCCTGCAGAGAGAAATGGACATTCTGGCGAGACTGAAAGAGGCTCTGGAGGAAGGCAAATCCGCAAGAAGCGTGGAATTTGATGCGCCGGAGGATTATGAATTTGTGGAAAGCCTGACGCTCCTGACAGCAAAGCCCGTGCTGTATGCGGCAAATGTCATGGAGGACGATTTGGCCGATGACGGCGCTTCCAATGCATTTGTGGGCAGGGTAAGGGAATACGCAGCGGCGGAGCACAACGAAGTTTTCGTGCTGTGCGCAAAGATCGAAGAAGAAATTTCTGATCTGGATGAAGCAGACAAAAAAGAATTCCTGGCTGACCTGGGCGTAGAAGACAGCGGTCTGGACAGGCTGATCGCAGCCAGCTACAAGCTGCTGGGGCTCATCAGCTATCTGACAGCAGGGCCTCAGGAATCCCGTGCGTGGACCATTACCCAGGGCACAAAAGCGCCCCAGGCGGCGGGCAAGATCCATTCCGACTTTGAGCGGGGCTTTATCCGGGCGGAAGTGGTGGCTTATGATGACCTGATGCGGCTGGGTTCCTACAATGCGGCGAAGGAACAGGGGTTGGTGCGTTCCGAAGGCAAGGAATATGTGATGAAGGACGGCGACGTGGTTCTGTTTAGATTTAATGTATAAATTCTTGGGGCTTTGCCCCAAACCCCAGCAGGGAAATGATTTCCCTGCACCCTCTCTTGCAGAAACATTCGTTTCTGCGGAATCTATCTAATCATAAAAAGCAAAAACGCTGGCAAATACCAGCGTTTTTATTTCTCGTTTTTATTTAATTTTTTCAAATGCTCTGTCAAAACCAAATTCACATACTGAGAAAAGGAACGTTGTTCCTCATCTGCTAATTCTTTCACTCTTTTTACAATATCCTCATCCAGTGTTACACTTACTTTCTGCTTCAGTGGTCTCATTTTTTTCACCTCTACTGCAACAATACTATATTATCGTCTTTAGTATTGACACTTCGCCTAAAGTAGGATAAAGTAAGATTGTGCTAGAGGAAGTGATTTCGTGTCTGATTTTGCTAAAAATCTAAAAAAATTCAGAAAACAAAAAAACTTATCACAAACAGAATTATCAAAAATGCTAAATTACGGCTATACAGCTATAGCTAATTATGAAAGTGGCAGAAATGAACCCGCTTTTGACAATCTGATAAAGTTGGCCGAAGTGTTAGATGTGACAATCGATGAGTTACTTGGAGTTTCATTGAGCGCAGAAGAAAAACAGTTGATTTCTGCCTTTAAAAAATTGGATAATGAAAAAAAGAAAACCATTTTGAATTTGTTGAATACCTTTCAATCTTAATACGGAAAGGTATTTTTTATTTCCTACCGACAAAATTAACCAGCAAGTCTTGCCCGAAGGGGCTGCTTTATACTGCCCGAAGGGGCTTGTGGGGAGGAGATTTCTAAGAGGAACATTGTTCCTCTTAGACCTCCAGGGAGGGTCTGGGAACCTTGAGGAGGGGTTCCCAGGCTTTTTGTTACTTTTTGTGCGCAAAAAGTAAGGAGAATGTCTGGATTTTGCCGATGCACTTCTTAGAGGGGGCGAGTACTGATATTCACTGCCCGCCGTTTTCGCCCAACGGGCGCAAAAAAGCCCCGAACAGCGCTCGGGGCTTTTCCTATCTCAATTATGCCTTCATAGATTCATTCACTCTATCGAATTCATCCTGAATTTCTTTTTCGGGTGCGGGTGTTGCCAGGCTGACAACCACGTTCACCGCCAGGGCCAGCAGGAATGCGGGCAGCAGTTCATAGATGGCCAGCACACCGCCCATGGGAGCGATGATGAATTTCCATACGAATACCATCACGCCGCCAGTAATCATACCAGCCAGAGCGCCCTGTCTGTTGGAACGCTTCCAGAACAGCGCCAGAAGCACTACGGGGCCGAAGGTAGCGCCGAAGCCGGCCCATGCGAAGGATACGATACGGAATACGGAAGAATCGGGGTTTCTGGCGATAAACATAGCAACTACAGAAATCGCAACAACCGCCGCTCTCGCAATTTTGATGGATGCTTTTGTGGACAGTTCCACCTTGAAGAATTTGCGCAGCAGGTTTTCAGAAATACTGGAGGATGCCGCCAAAAGCTGTGCGTCTGCTGTGGACATGGTGGAGGACAGGATGCCGGACAGGATGATACCGCCCATGATGGCAAACAACACGCCATATTTCCCCATCAGGTCTGCAATTCTTACGATGATGGTTTCGGAGGTGTTGCCATCCAGAAAGGGCAGCGCGCCGGATGCTGTGACTGCGTTGCCGACAATACCGATGACAATGGCAACTGTCATGGCGATACATACCCATACTGTGGCTACACGTCTGGACAGTTTCAGTTTTTCTCTGTCTTCAATGGCCATAAAGCGCAAAAGGATATGGGGCATGCCAAAATAGCCCAGGCCCCAGGCCAATGTGGAGGCGATGGTCAGCGCACCATAAGGGGAAGCAGAATTATCCGCAGCCACATGGGACGCTGTCAGGGACAGGTAGCTTACCAGATTGTTTGCGTTTTCCGCCACGGCATCAAGGCCGCCGGCAACCCTTACGCCGAACAGAACGACAACGATCAGGGCAATACTCATAACCACGCTCTGGATCATATCTGTCATAGAAGCCGCCAGAAAGCCGCCGGTTACGGTATAGGCTACGATAACCACAGCGGAAACGATCATGGCTACATGATAATCAATGGCGAAAATGGAACTAAACAGCTTAACGCAGGCCGCAAAGCCGGAAGCTGTATAGGGCACGAAGAAAACGATGATAACCACCGCCGCGATCGCCATCAGGATGTTCTTATTATCCCGGTATCTCAGAGAGAAGAAATCGGGCAAAGTGATGGCATTTACTTCGTGGGTATAGGTACGGATACGCTTGGCAACCACCAGCCAGTTCACATATGTACCGATGGCCAGGCCAATGGCCGTCCATGCGGGTTCCGCGATACCAGCCAGATACGCCAGACCGGGCAAGCCCATCAGAAGCCAGGAGGACATATCCGCTGCCTCCGCAGACATAGCCGTTACCAGAGGACCCATTTTTCTGCCGCCCAGATAGAAGTCGCCTACGGTTTCGTTATCCTTGGAGCAATAAATACCAATCGCAACCATGCCGATCAGGTAGATGGCAATGGTGATCAGCATGATGATGTGAGCACTTGACATAATTTAATACCTTCTTTCTTTTGTGTTTCAGCTTTTGACAGTCTACCACACTTTTCACCAGAATGAAATACAGAATTTAGTTCATACTAAAAACCGTACGATAAAAAACAAAAAACAGCCTAAAATATTGATTTTACAATATTTTCAGGCTGTACGATTTTCAGAACGATATTTTATGCAAAAAATATTCTTTCAAAATTTCTTCTTATCTATGTCCTTTCTGTGCGGAAATTCCCCAGAAAAACGGGCATCATGGTTTTGGCATACTGGCTCAGAGAATAATCCCCATTGGAGATGCACCAGTCATAAATGAGGGCCCGTTCGCAGAGGGCATAGGCCTTTACGATCTCATTGACCGTGGCATCAGCCTTCAGTTCCCCCTTCTTCTGCCCCTCGGAAACGATTTGGCGCAGCAGCTTATAATAGACACGGTTATGGTCCATCAGGTGTTTTTCCCCCGCCGTTACCAACTGGGAGGAATACATCCTGGCCACCAGATCCAGAGAGACGCTGTTATCGATCATCAGGAACAATTCCTGATTGAGATACATCAGCTTCTCGAAGCTGTCCATATCCTCCGAAAGAGTGGGGATCAGCTCCTGGTATTTATCATCAAACAGGTCGGAAAGGGAGCTTAACAGGGCATCCTTCCCGCTGAAATAGTGGTAGAAAGAGCCTTTGGAGGTGCCGGATTCCTCCACGATCTCTTCCACCGTGGTATCATCATAGCCCTGTTCGTAAAACAGCTTCCATGCCGCCGAAACGATACGGCTTCTGGTATTTCTTGTGTTTTTCTTGGCCAATGGACTCCCTCCTTTTCTTAAATCTTTATTCTGCGGAAGGGTTCGGGAAACCGCAGGTTTCCTGAATGGAATCCGCAGGAGGAATTCATTTCCTCCGAGGAAAACAGGCTGTCGCCTGCTTCCAACAGGCACAGATCTGTTTATACTTCTGTCTAACAACTCGAAATTTCATTTCGAGTTAGGCGCCCAGCGCCTTATACCTTTTTCCATTTCAGATTTACAAGGTCATGTTCACGGATGGCCCGCACCAGTCTGTCGCTGAAATCATCTGCAAGGATGTCTCTTTCATCCAGCATTTCCAGGCCCAATTCCTGACATCTGAGGTAGGTACCCGTGTTTTCTTTCTTTTCCTTGCTGAATGTGGCGATAAGGCCCTTGGAGAACCAGCCACCCAGGCGTTTTTTGGCAATCAAGAGTTCATTCAGGGCCGCCGTATCCGCTTCCCGCAGCTTGCAGGAAATGAATACAGGCAGGGAATCATCCATCAGCACCACATCGATTTCGTTGCCGCCCATGCGGGTGCCATCGTAAATATCCCAGTCGATCATGGTGCCCAGCTTCACATCATCGAACACGCCGCTGGAGGCCACCGCCACATACACATGCAGCTCCAGCCAAACGCCATAGCTGATGCAATACTGCTTATCCTCCATGGAGCAGAAGCGGAAGGAAACACGGTCCTTCGCCAACTGCAGGTCTTCGATGAAGCCATTTTTCTGCAGTTCCCGCAGCACTTCTTCCCCCGCCCAGACATCTCTGCCGTTTTTCATGGTCACCGTTTTGGGGCTGTCGATGGTCAGTTCATGGGGCAGGCCCCGGGAGGCCACCGTCTGCAGCCAACTGCAGGTGCCCTTCCATTCCTTCAGATTGCGGAAGAGATACTGGGCCATATTCCGGATAGGCTCATATTTTTCCGGCCCGGGGGGACGGTGGGATTCGCCCATCAGCTCCGCACCCTTGGCATCCAGAAAATTTTCCAGGGTCAGCGTTACCGTATCCGCCACCTTTTCATCGGTCTCCACATCATTGATGCAGCGGCCGATCAGATCTGTATGTACCATCTGCATGCCGGTCTCCCGCCCGGCTTTATAGCCTGCGATCATCATTAGCTCGCTGCCGCCGGTCAGTTCCAGAGTGCAGTTTTCCGCACCGTATCGGTCAATGATGCGGCGGGTCGCCGCCCGCAGCTTTTCCACAGAACCGATATCCACCGGCACATTTTCCACCAGGATATGGGGCATGCTTTTTTCAAAGCAGGTGCGCAGGGAACGAAACACATTCCGATCCGTCATGCCCTTATCATGGAGATAGACCACTCGGTCTGGCCGCAGGGTCAGGGGCGCCATGATATTTTTCAGCACATCCTTATCATAATATTCGATCAGAACCTTCATGGGATCTCTCCCCTTTCAGTTTATGCAAATCATTCTACAATGGTTTCTTCCTCAAATTTCACTTCCGGCTCGTTATTCTTATTTCTGCCTGTGAAAACAGAGCCGAAATTCAGCTTATTCACCACGCCGGGGGCCATATCGATGAGCTTTGTGATGGCATCCTGATTTTTCACATTGATGAGATGGGTGCCTGTAGGGGTGATGGCCAGAATGGCGGAGGGGGTGATTTTCGCGCCCACGCCGCCGGCTGCGTTGACCGCTTCCTTTGTGCCAACGCCGGCGCCCACGGAAACCTCGATGAGGGGCAGCAGGGTCAGATCGCCCACCACGATGGCTTCGCCCACCACGGTTTTTGTGGAAACCAAATCGTCTACTTTATCGAATAATACATTTACCGCTTCATTGAAATCCTTGCTCATTGCTGTTCACCGTATCCTTTCTTTATGCCTTATCCTTCTTCCGCAGGAATTTTATCATTTTCCAAAGGGCCTTTCTGACAGGCTTCGCCAATACGAAGGCCAGCATCGCCCAAACCAGCTTGCCCAGGACGATTTTGCCTCTTACCCGGACTTCGATATCCTCCGCCGTGGCTTTGGTGAAGTCGCCCCGTATCTGTATGTCATTGCCGAACTTTGCCGTAAGTACACCTGCCAGAGCCAGCACATAGCCCGTGGTGGCAGGGTCGCCGGTGCCTACCGTGGCCTTCACGAAGAGATCGCCGGGCAGGATACCCTTGATGAGGCGCTGCAGCAACTTGCCCAAGGCTTTGCAGATGCCTTTTTTACCCTCGATGGACCAAAGCTCCTTCACGATGGGCGGGATTTTTTCTTTCTTTTCCGCTTCCTCTCCGGTGAAGAAAGCTTCCTCCTCATCCAGAAGCACGTTCTCCGCATCCTCTGCGGGGGGCTTTTCTTCTATTTCAGAAAGCTGCACACGGCGGATGGTTTTGGGCTGTTTTTCCGCCATCCGCTGGGGTTCCACCCTGGGTTTCTCCCGGGCGGGCGGTTCCTCTTTTTTCGGCTCCGCTTTCTTTTCCGCCGCCGGCGCATTCGGTTTTTCTTCCTGTTTTTTCGGCGGTTTCGCCTGTTTTTTCTGCTTGGGCTTTTTCTCCTTTTTGGGCTTTTCTTCCCCGCCGATGAGGGTGAACCACAATACTTTCACCTTCAGCTTCAACTGTTCCGCCGGGGTATAGCCGCCATCCACCTTGACCGCCCCAAACAACCAGGACACGCCAAAAGAACCGCAAAGCTCCGCCTTCTTTTCTCCTTCCAGCCGATACTTGATGGGTGAGAGCATCACCACAAGCACCATCAGCAGGAGAAGAAGCAGCAGTGCCAGCAGCACGATGCCGATCCATTTGAAAATCCCCAGTAAAATCAATAAAGCCTTCATAATTTTCCTCTATTTCTTCGCCCTTCTGCGCAAAAACGCCGCCCCCAGCCAAAGGAACAGGCAGACCCCTAAGAACAGAAACGCAATGGCATAGGCCGTATCCCGGAAAAAGCCTTCCGGCACAATGTTTATCAGTAAATCCGTTTTGGGATTGAGAATCCAGTCATCATTATCAAAAAAGATAAGGTGGAAATAGGTAAAATACTTGGTGAAATTGGTGGAGACCAACAGCGCCAGGGCCGCCATGCCGCCGATAAACAGCCCGATGCCCCATTGCAGCATCCTGAGAAGCACCTGTCCCTGCTCCTTCAACAGGAGATAGGCCCCGCAGAACAGCGCCACCAGCGCCGCCCCTTCTCTTAATTTCATGGCACCTAGAAACAGGCCCTGCACGTCTACCATGTGGCGTTTTTCCTTTTCGTTGAAAAACTCCCGTTCTTCCCCGTCCACGATGGTATTGACCACCAGGTCTTCCCGCTCGCCCTTCAGGTAATCCATCATTTCATCGGTGACCATAAGCAGGTCATCCATTTCCATATGGACCCGCTCCAGCACGTTATATTTCGTATATTCTTTTTCAAAATAACCGGGATACCAGTAGGCCACAGCCTCCACCGATGTGATGAGCACCACAAAGGTAAGGCAAAGGGCCAGCACCAATCCCATTCCATGATACAATGCTTTCATATTACACACCTTATAAAATCAGTTCCTTCGGGTCAGCGGGGTTTCGGCCGCATTTCACGGCATCCTCCGTCATAAAGCGCAGAAGATCCACCGCATCCCGCCTGCCCATGGCGATGCCGGCGATTTGGCCCGGACGGTTTTTATTCCGCTCATGAAACAGGTCCCGGCTCGAAAGAATTTCCAGGCGGTTTTTATCCTCGAAAAGGACGATGCAGGTCAGATGCAGCACAGGAATATCCCGCCGCAGGCTGTAAACCACTGTTTCCAGCCCGGTCACGCTGGCGCTGACAAATAAATTGTCGATGAGTTTCACGCTGCTTCCTCCTTTTCCATAGAATTCTACATTGTAAAGTATACCATAAAATTCCGGACAGGCATACCAAAAAAACGGAAGAAACAGAAAATTTCATACAATTTACTACGGCCTTTTCTTACACCCTTTTCTTACAGCCTTGCCAAGGCCTGCTCCAGTTCATTCAGATGGTCGATGGGATACATCCGCAGAAGCTCCTTATACTGGGTGGCGCTCAGGTCCGGCGTTTCCGTATAAATGGCGATCTTTCCCGCCAGGTCTGCCTGGGCAAATTTCAGTTTCAGTTTGATAAAGTCATCTTTCTGCATTTATTTTCTCTCCTTTTTCTTATCCTTTTTAAAAATTTCACTGAGGCCCATCAGAAATAAAAAGCCCCCGAAAATTTTCCGCAGTAGTTCCGATTGCAGCGACACGGCCAGAAAGGCCCCGGCCGCCGCACCCGCCAGCCCCAAAGCCGCCAGGGGCTTTGCCGTTTTCCAGTCCAGACTGCCTTTTTTCTGATGGGTGATGAGAGCTGTGACGGCTGTGGGGATAAAATAAATGAGGTTGACCCCTTGGGCCTGCTGCTGGCTGATATCCGTCAAAAACAGCAGGGCGGGAATGAGGATAGTGCCCCCGCCGATACCCATGCCGCTGATGATGCCCGCGCAAAAGCCCACTAGGGCCACGCCCCACATCATAAGATCATCCTCACAGCGGCGGCGATCATAAAGCCCCCGAAAATACGGTGCAGCCAGAGGCCGCTGACCCGGCTCAAAAGCTTCGCCCCCACCACGCCGCCGAGAAGCCCCCCTGCCGATGCCCAGAGGGCTACCTGCCACACCTCGCCCAGCCCTGTTTTCCATAAATAAATGGCAAGGGAAAGGACGGAAAGGGGCAGAATAACAGCGATGGCCGTGGCATGGGCCTTATGCTCCTCCACCCCCAGAAACCGTTCCATGGCTGGCACAACGATGGTGCCCCCGCCGCTGCCAAAAAGCCCGTTGGCAAAGCCTGTCACTGTGCCAATGGCAAGTTTTTTCCATTTTTGCGTCATGCGAATGCCTCCCTTCCCCTTTAGTATGGGGTGGATATTCCCCTTTTATTCCAAAGGAAAACCAAAGAAAAAAGCGCAGTATTCACTGCGCTCCCTTTCCTTATCGGCTGCCGCCGGTGCCGCCGGTGGTGCTGTTGCCGCCGCTCATACCGCCGTTGCCGCTGCCCGCATTGCCTGCGTTGCCGCTGCCGCCGTTGCCTGTGGCGTTGCCATTGGTGGTATTGCCGCCGCTCATGCCGCCGTTGCCTGTGCCGCCCATGGTATTGCCATTGGCATTCCCGGCCTGCATGCCATAGGTGTTGCGTTCGGTGTTATTGCCCGTTGTGGGGTCGTTGCTGTTGATGCCATAGCCATCCCAGTAAGCGTCACCGCCGCTGGTCATGGTGCCGCCATCGCCGCTTATCATATCATTGTACCAATCTGTCACACCCCGGCGGGCTTCCTCTGTCATCTGGCCATCGGCCCCGCAGCCGCCAAAGAGCAGCATCGCCGCCGCAACAGCCGTCAGAATGCCTGCTTTTCTGCCATGCATAGTCTTTCCCTCCCTGTTTTTTTGCTTGCCATTTTCATTGACAAGCCCGTGTTTGTTTGCAATCCTCGTTGCCTGGTTAGTGTTTGTTTTTTTCCGCAGAAAAAAACCTGCCTTTCTCTGGCAGAAGCGACGGTCTTTGACATGCTTGTCGGTGAATAAAGGGCCGAAAACCTTGTAGAATATAAAAAAAGTTGTTATAATGAATTTTCTGAACAAAAAGTAATTCCAAAAATTGCTTTACATAAACAAAGGAGTGATACACTATGACAAAAAGAAAAAGCGGTGTGCTGCTGCATCCCACCTCCCTGCCCTCCGGCTTTGGCACAGGCGATTTCGGCCCCGCGGCATACACCTTCGTGGATAAACTGACTGAGGCGGAACAAACCCTGTGGCAGGTATTGCCCCTGGTACCCACCGATGAGGGCGGTTCTCCCTATTCCAGCTGCTCCGCCTTTGCGGGCAATCCGCTGCTCATCAGCCCTGAAAAGCTGATGGAGGAGGGTTATCTGGAAATGAAGGACCTACAGGCGGCTTATGTGCGCCCGGAAGCCCGTGTGGATTACAAAAAAGCTGCCGCAGCCAAGCTGCCCCTTTTGGAAAAGGCCTATCAGGCCTTCAAAGCCATGGAAAAGCCTGCGGATTACACAGAATTCTGCGAAAAAAACGCCTTCTGGCTGGATGATTATGCGCTGTTTGTGGCTTTGAAAAACCATTTCCGCACAGAACGTGCCCAGGAAGAAACCTCCGAAAACTTCGATGCTTTCGTGGCGGAATGCGAAGGCCTGCCCCTGACGGAAAAACAGAAAAAGGATTACTACATGGGCGCCAACTGGGTATCCTTCCCCAAAACAACGAAAAAACGCAACGCCATGGTGCTGAAAAAATGGAGAAGGGAACTGGCAGAGGCCATTGAAAAGGAAACCTTCCTGCAGTATATCTTCCAGAAGCAGTGGCAGGCATTGAAGGCCTACGCCAATGAAAAGAGCATCTCCATCATCGGTGACGCACCTATCTTCGTGGCCTATGACAGCGCGGATGTTTGGGCAAACCAGAAGCTGTTCCGCCTGGACAGCAAGGGCTTTCCTCTTTGCATCGCCGGCGTGCCCCCCGATTATTTCAGCGAAACCGGCCAGCTTTGGGGCAACCCGCTCTATGACTGGAAGCAGCAGGAAAAAACAGAATTCGCCTGGTGGCTTTCCCGCATCCAGAAAACTCTGGGCGACGTGGATATCCTGCGCATTGACCATTTCCGGGGCTTTGAGGCTTACTGGGAAGTGGCCTTTGGCTCGGAAAACGCCATCGGCGGTAAGTGGGTGAAGGCCCCCGGCAAGGCATTCTTTGCGAAGCTGAAGGAAGTGCTGGGAGAAGAACTGCCCCTGATTGCCGAAGACCTGGGCATCATCACCAAAGAAGTGCTGGAGCTGCGGGAATTTGCGGGCCTGCCCGGTATGCGTATTCTGCAGTTTGCCTTTGGGGGGGACAAAAACAACTCTTACCTGCCCCATTCCTATGACAGAAACACCGTGGTCTACACAGGCACCCACGATAACGACACCACCAGGGGCTGGTACGAAACCGCCTCCGAGGCGGAAAAAGACCATTACCGCCGCTATTTGAACGCGGACGGCTCCAATGTGGCCTGGGACTTCATCCGCCTGGCCTTCGCCTCCTCCGCAGACATGGCCATCGTGCCCCTGCAGGATGTGATGGCCCTGGGCACAGAGCACCGCATGAATATCCCCGGCACCTCCGACGGCAACTGGGGCTTCACCTTCTCCTTTGACTGGTGGTGGGACGGCTTCACCGACGGCCTGAAATACACCGCCGCCCTTTTCGGCAGAAACCAGAAGCCCGCCCCTGAAAAAGAAGAAAAAACAGAAGAACCCGCAGCAGAAGAAGCGTAAGAACGTTGTATTTCCTGCCTTTTTCTGTTATAGTGAAAGGTAGTTCCTTTGTCATGTGACCTTATTTTTTAAGGAGGAAATAAATATGTGCGGCTTTTGCGGCTTTACCGGGCAGATCGCTTCGCCCGAGGAAATTCTGGAAAAAATGAAAAATAAAATCATCCACCGTGGCCCCGACAGCGGTGGTTCCCACTACGACGACGGCATCGCCATGGGCTTTCGCCGGCTGAGCTTTCTGGACCTGGAGGGCGGTCATCAGCCCATTTATAACGAAACGAAGGATATGGTCATCACCTTCAACGGTGAGATTTACAACCATCAGGAAATTCGGGAGGAACTGGAGGCCAAGGGCCATATCATGATGAGCCATGCGGATACGGAAGTCCTCATCCACGGCTACGAGGAATGGGGCGAAGATATCCTGCAAAAGCTGCGGGGGATGTTTGCCTTCGTCATCTGGGACAAGAAAAACGAGACCCTTTTCGGCGCCCGGGACTTTTTCGGCATCAAGCCCTTTTATTACACCATCGCTGAGGGCAATTTCATCTATGCCTCTGAAATCAAGGCCATTCTGGAGCATCCTGCTGTGAAAAAAGAAGTGAACCCTGTGGCCCTGGAAAATTACCTGACCTTCCAGTACAGCGTGCTGGAAGAAACCTTTTTCAAAGGCATCTTCAAGCTGATGCCCGCTCACTGCTTCACCTTCAAGAACGGCAAGCTGGACATCAAGCGCTACTGGGAGCCTGTATTTGAACCCGATAACAGCAAAAATCTGGACCAGTGGGTGGATGAGATCGACGCGGCCATGCAGGATTCCATTCAGGCCCATAAAATTGCCGACGTGGAAGTTGGCTCCTTCCTTTCCAGCGGCGTGGACAGTTCTTATGTTGCGGCCTGCTTTCAGGGGGACAAGACTTTCACTGTTGGCTTTGACTACCAGAACTATAACGAGATCGATTACGCCAAGGCGTTATCCGAAAAAATCCAGATCGATAACTACAGCCACCTTATTTCCGAAGAGGAATACTGGGATTCCATCGGCAAGGTGCAGTATCACATGGACGAGCCTCTGGCGGACCCTTCCGCCATCGCCCTGTATTTCGTTGCCCGCACAGCGGCACAGCATGTGAAAACATCCATGTCCGGCGAAGGCGCTGACGAATTTTTCGGCGGATACAATATCTATCGGGAACCCCATGACCTGCTGCCCATCACCCGCCTGCCCCGCATCGTGCGGAAAGGCTTGGGGGCCATGGCCCGGAAGCTGCCCAAAATGAAGGGGAAAAATTACCTCATCCGTGGCAGCAAGGACCTGCAGGAACGCTTCATCGGCAACGCTTTTATGCTGAATGAAGAGGAGCGGGAACGCATCCTGAAGCATCCCACCGGCAAATTCCATCATACCCAACTGACAAAGCCTTTTTATGATAAGGTGAAGCATCTGGATGATGTGACAAAAATGCAGTACATCGACATCCATTTCTGGCTGATCGGCGATATCCTGCTGAAGGCGGATAAAATGAGCATGGCCCATTCCCTGGAGGTGCGGGTGCCGTTCCTGGACAGGGTGGTATTCGATGTGGCCAGAAAAGTGCCTACGGAATATAAAGTAACGAAGGAAAATACGAAATTCGCCATGCGCCAGGCGGCCCACCGCTACCTGCCCGATATGGTGGCGGAGAAGAAAAAGCTGGGGTTCCCTGTGCCCATCCGTGTTTGGCTGAGAGAAGATAAATATTACAACATCGTAAAAGAAGCCTTCCACAGCCCTGCGGCACAGGAATATTTCAAGACGGAAGAGATCATGAAATACCTGGATGACCATAAGGCGGGCAAGGCAGATAACAGCCGTAAGATTTGGACGGTGTATATGTTCCTCGTATGGCATAAACAGTTTTTTTAAGACCTTGGGGCGTTGCCCCAAACCCCACCAGGGAAATGATTTCCCTGGACCCTCAGTTGCAAAAACTTCGTTTTTGCGGGGGAGAGGGAAAATAAGAATTTACACGCCGAAGGCAAATCGGGTCGAGGGGGTGACCCCCTCGTGGGGTGCAGGGGCAACGCCCCGCATCTGCAGCCTTCCAAGCGTGTTTTTGAAAGGTGCGGGCAATAGCTCGCAGGGAAACTTTCACCAAGAAAAGAAAGTTTCCCTTTTTTCACGCAAAAAAGACCGTGTTCTCAAACCAACGAGAACCCGGACTTTTCTTTTTACTCCTTACTCCCAAGGGATATCCAGCTTCATATCCGTGATATAAAATCCGCTGATGGCTTCCTCTTGCGTCAGCAGTTCGATTTCCTTACTATTCAGGGGCGCAATAAAGCCATAGCTTTTCACGCCGTTTTCCTCTACATAGTCCAGCATCTCCTGATAATATGCTTTCCGGCCAAACTCCAGTTTCTCCAGAATCGGGCAAATGGCATCATCCATGGCCACCCGCAGCACCGCCTTGAAATGCTCCTCCAAGGCCAGGGGCAGGGGTTCCTCCTCATCATGCAAGCTGATCTCGTAGAAGGGATATTTTTCATCGGCGATCGAGCGGATATAGCCGGAACCGCTGGGGTTAAAGCCCACCAGAGGCACCGTCTGCTCATCGGGCGGCTCCACCCGCACGCCGACCCAATAGCTATAGAGGTCGTATTTTTCCATCAGTTCCGCCATGGTCTCCATGGAAACATCCTCCCCGAAGGAAACATAGGTCTCACACTGCACATATTCCGGCAGCATGCCCACCTCCTGCATAATTTCTTCCTTGGGCGTCTGTACCCCTTCGTTATAAGGGTCGCTGTTTGCAAAGCCATTGATGGCTACATAGGTGCGAAAATCGTTATTCAGCCGAATTTCATTCCGGTCCACGGTGCCAAAGCAATAGCGGTTCTTTCCTTCAAAATTCTCCCACTGCTGGATGGAAAGCTCATATCTGCCTGCCCCCGTCCGTTCGGAGGACACATATTCCGTGCGGTATTCCGGCATATGCAGCTCTGTCGCCACCCCCAGGGCCAGGGTCAGGTCGTTGGAGAATTCCTCCCCGAAATCGTTGCTCTCCGGGTCATACCAGAAGC
>X73_One_humped_Camel__coassemble_239_pt1 | contig 24762 bp, 24 predicted proteins | sample X73_One_humped_Camel__metabat2_low_PE_007 | metagenome-assembled genome bin X73_One_humped_Camel | reverse complement strand
AGATCGAGCTGGAGCTGATCCATACAAAAAGCCATGAATCCAAAAACACACCGGAAGACCACATGCTCTCCTTCTACAAAACCTTTGACGATGTGAAGGACCAGAACTGGGACGGCCTTATCATCACTGGTGCCCCTGTGGAACTGATGCCTTTTGAAGAAGTGGAATACTGGGATGAACTGGTGGAAATCATGGAATGGAGCAAAACCAACGTACACAGCACTTTCCATATCTGCTGGGGCGCTCAGGCCGGCCTGTACTACCATTACGGCATCAACAAGCGCATCATGGATGAAAAGATGTTTGGTGTATTCCCTCATAAACTGGATAAGAAAAAATCCATCCTGTTCCGTGGTTCCGATGACGTATTCTACGTACCCCACTCCAGACACACAACAGTGGACAGAGAAGATATCGAAAAAGAACCCCGTCTGAAAATCATCGCTTCCTCCGAAGAAGCAGGTGTATATGCACTCCACAATGATGGCGGCAGCCAGATTTTCATCATGGGTCATTCCGAATACGATCCCCGTACACTGGAAAAAGAGTATCTGCGTGACAAAAATGCAGGTCTGGAAATCGCAGTTCCCAAGAACTATTATCCTGATGATGATGATACAAAGGATCCCCTGGTAACATGGAGAGCCCATGCCAACCTGCTGTATTCCAACTGGCTGAACTACTTTGTTTACCAGACATCCCCTTACGACATCACACAGATCAGCAACGATAACACCGCCTACCCCGAACCCATCAAATTCAATTAAACAAAATAGAAAAAGGATATATCCCTTCACAGGATATATCCTTTTTTCACATTTTATCTGTTTTTTACATCATGCACAGCACCTGAAGCAGTTTCTCTCCATATCTGCCCAGCGCTGCCAGCATATCTGCAGCATTTTCAACCTCCACTTCCATCTCACCCATTTCTGTCAGGCAGTCGTGGAGGGCATCCAGATTTTTCCCGTAATAGTCAGGGAAGCCAAAGGTTTCTTTCAAATACTGATGGGTCTCCTCTCTGGAAACCATCCTTTTCCCATCCAGAATATATTTCATCTGCTCACCTCATCAATAGAGCTGTTCAAAGCTTTCGTAATGGTCGCCGGTGTAATAGATGTCGCCATCATCGGAGAAAACGATACGTTCGCTGCCACGGAAGCCGCCTTCATAGTTTACGTCACATTCGGCATATTCATCCTCTTCCGGCAGCAGGCCTTCCTTGTTGCCGAAATAATCGCCGCCGATGCACATACCTTCCGCCACTTCCCACAGGTTGCCTTCCTTGCTGTTCCAGCCCATGGACTGGGCTTCCTTCTTGGTAATGAAGTTATCGGGCAGTTCGCCGTAGGTATTCAGATACAGGGCCACATCCTCCGCGCTGTAATACCAGCCGTCCTCATCAATCGTAATGACCTGGCTCTGGCCTTCATCGGCGCCCTGCACCTCTTCCCCCGCGCCGCCGCAGCCGCTCATCAAGGTCATGCAGAACATCAGCAGCATCAGCATATAAGCTGTCAGTTTCTTTTTCATATCACATTCCTCCCCAGCTAAAAATTCTGCTTTTATCCTAACATGAAACTATATTTTTGTCATCTTTTTCCCATAAAAAAGGCGGGACTTACGTCCCGCCTTTCGTTATTCACTTATTCACACACAAGATTAACCGTTAGCCAGTTTTTTGTAGCTGTCCAGTCTTTCTTTTGCGTTCTTTTCTGTTTCTACAAACAGTTCTTCAGCGATTTCAGGGAATGTTCTCTGCAGTGCGGAGTAACGAACTTCGCTCAGCAGGAAGTCTCTGAAGGATGCTGTAGGTTCTTTGGAGTCCAGTGTGAAAGGATTCTGGCCTGCTTCTTTCAGTTCAGGGTTGAATCTGTACATATGCCAGTAACCAGCTTCCACTGCGCGTTTGATTTCGTTCTGAGCGCCAGCCATGCCGCCTTTCAGGCCGTGGTTGATACAAGGAGCGTAAGCGATGATCAGGGAAGGACCATGGTATTTTTCAGCTTCTACCAGAGCTTTTACCAACTGGTTCTTATCTGCGCCCATAGCAACCTGTGCAACGTATACATAGCCATAGCTCATAGCCATCATACCCAGGTCTTTTTTCTTCACTCTCTTACCGGATGCAGCGAACTGTGCAACTGCACCAACGGGAGTAGCCTTGGATGCCTGACCGCCTGTGTTGGAGTAAACTTCTGTATCGAATACCAGAACGTTTACATCTTCGCCGGATGCCAGTACATGGTCCAGACCGCCGTAGCCGATATCGTAAGCCCAGCCGTCGCCGCCGAAGATCCACTGGGATTTTTTCACCAACTGATCTTTGTTCATCAGAACGTAGGAAACGATATTCTTCGCTTCTGCGTCTGTGCCAGCGTAAGCTTCCAGAGCTGCTACCAGAGCGTCGGATGCTTCTCTGGATTTTTCGCCGTCATACATGGTTTCTACCCAAGCATCAACAACGCCTGCAACGGAAGCATCGATGGATTTCAGGTTTTCCAGTTTATCTTTCAGACCGTTTCTCATCTGTTTTACAGCGGAAGCCATACCCAGACCATATTCTGCGTTGTCTTCAAACAGGGAGTTTGCCCAAGCGGGGCCGCGGCCGTCTTTATTTACTGTGTAAGGCATAGAAGGTGCGGAGCCGCCCCAGATGGAGGAACAGCCTGTTGCGTTTGCAACGTACATTCTGTCACCAAACAACTGTGTTACCAGTTTTGCGTAAGGTGTTTCGCCACAGCCAGCACATGCGCCGGAGAATTCCAGCAGGGGCTGTTCGAACTGAGAGCCTTTTACGGAGCCTTTGCTCATGGGGTTCGCCTTAGGCGCAACTTCATCCATTGCGAAGTCCCAGTTAGCAACTTCTGCTTCCTGTGTTGCCAGAGGTTTCATAACCAGAGCTTTGTTAGGAGCGGGACATACTTCTGCACAGGAACCGCAGCCCAGACAGTCGAGAGCGGAAACCTGCATTCTGTATTTATAGCCGGCAAATGCTGCGCCGCCTTTTGCATCCACTGCTTTGAATGCTTCGGGCGCTTTTGCCAATTCTTCTTCTGTTACCAGAACAGGTCTGATCGCAGCATGAGGACATACATAAGAGCACTGGTTGCACTGGATACAGTTATCAGCCAGCCATTCGGGTACGTTTACAGCAACGCCGCGTTTTTCGTAAGCAGCCGTGCCGCAAGGGAATGTACCGTCTTCTCTGCCTGCAAATGCGGATACGGGCAGTTTGTCGCCTTCCTGTGCGTTCATGGGTTCCACGACCGCTTTTACGAAGTCTGTTGTTTTTCTTGTGGATGCAACAGCCACATCTTCAGCAGTTGCCCATGCAGCGGGGATCTCAACCTTCACAGCGCCGTCTACACCACGGTCAACCGCAGCATAGTTCATGTTCAGGATCGTATCACCTTTTTTGCCGTAGGATTTTGTGATGGCTGCTTTCATGTATTCCACAGCCTGTTCAATGGGGATGATGTTTGCCAGCTTGAAGAATGCAGCCTGCAGCACTGTGTTGATTCTGTTGCCCAGACCGATTTCTTCTGCAATGGCTGTACCATTGATGATGTAGAAGTTTGCGTTTTTCGCAGCCAACTGTCTTTTCAGTTTTGCGGGCAGTTTTTCTTCCAGTTCTTCTACAGCCCATGTTGTGTTCAGCAGGAATGTGCCGCCGGGGTTCAGTTCTGTTACCATGTCATACTGGTTAACGTATTCCTGTTTGTGGCAGGCTACGAAATTTGCTGTTTTTACCAGGTATGTAGAACGGATAGGTTTGTGACCGAAACGCAGGTGGGACTGGGTGATACCGCCGGACTTCTTGGAGTCATAGCTGAAGTAAGCCTGTGCGTACATATCTGTATGGTCACCGATGATCTTGATGGAGTTTTTGTTTGCGCCTACGGTACCGTCTGCGCCCAGACCCCAGAATTTGCAGGAGATGGTGCCGTCGTCGCCTGTAACGTTAACTTCTTCGCCAACTTCCAGGGATGTGTTTGTTACGTCATCCACGATACCCAGTGTAAAGTGGTTTTTGGGTTTATCCAGAGACAGGTTTGCGTATACTGCCAGGAACTGTGCAGGAGTTACGTCTTTGGAACCCAGACCGTAACGGCCGCCAACCACTACGGGAGCTTCTTCTGCTTCAAACATTGCTGTACATACGTCCATGTACAGAGGTTCGCCCTGTGCGCCGGGTTCTTTTGTTCTGTCCAGAACGGCGATCTTCTTCGCTGTTTTAGGGATAACTTCCAGCAGTTTGGAAGCTACGAAAGGACGGAACAGGTGTACTTTTACCAGACCAACCTTTTCGCCTTTTGCTGCCAGGTAGTCGATGGTTTCTTCGATGGCTTCACAAGCGGAACCCATAGCAACGATCACTCTGTCAGCATCGGGAGCACCGTAGTAGTTGAACAGTCTGTAATCTCTGCCTGTGATTCTGCTGATTTCGCCCATGTATTCTTCTACTACTGCGGGCAGAGCTTCATAGAATTTGTTTGCAGCTTCACGGCCCTGGAAGTAGATATCGGGGTTCTGCGCTGTACCTCTGATCACGGGATGTTCAGGGTTCAGCGCGTTTCTCTTGAATGTATTTACTGCATCCATGTCGATGATCTTAGCCAGTTCTTCGTAGTCCATGCATTCGATCTTCTGGATTTCGTGGGATGTACGGAAACCATCGAAGAAGTGCAGGAAAGGAACACGGCCTTTGATTGCGGAAAGGTGCGCTACGCAGCCCAGGTCCATAACTTCCTGAACGGAGTTGGAAACCAGCATAGCAAAACCTGTCTGACGGCAGGCCATAACGTCGGAATGGTCACCGAAGATGGACAGAGCATGTGCAGCCAGGGCACGAGCGGTTACATGGAATACGCAAGGCAGCAGTTCGCCGGCGATCTTGTACATGTTGGGGATCATCAGCAGAAGGCCCTGAGATGCTGTGTATGTTGTTGTCAGCGCACCTGCTGCCAGGGAGCCGTGTACAGTACCGGAAGCACCAGCTTCAGACTGCATTTCAACAACTTTTACTGTCTGACCAAAAAGGTTCTTTTTCCCATTCGCTGCCCAGTCGTCTGTTTTTTCAGCCATGGGAGAGGAAGGTGTGATGGGGAAGATGCCAGCAACTTCTGTAAACGCGTAGGAAGCATATGCAGCAGCTTCGTTACCATCCATCGTTTTCATAACTTTAGCCATAATTTTTACTCCTCCTTTTATCAATAGAGAGTTTTTATTTGGGGAATAGCCCCCCTGTTTTGCAGCCATCAGAAATGGCATCCCCTTTCCAGAGTATGACAAAAATTCTGTCAAACTAGTTGTCTGACAACAATGCTTCCGTCATCAGACCAGAAAAGCGGGTTTTTTACGTGATTATTATACAGGCAATTCAAATTCTTTTCAACATCAAAATAAAAATTGCCCTGTTATGTTTCTAACAAAATGCCATTTGGCATATATACCTAGCATGCGAATGTTTTTATAGAGATTTTTATGCATTTTCCCATTATTTTGCAGAATAATATTTATTTTCTTGTCTGACAAAAGAAAATGTCTTACAAATTTGTCCTCCTCTGAAAATTTCTCTCAAAAAACTTTGATAATCTAATATCAAACTAGCTGTATACAGTGTATTTATAACAGCTTTTTCCAGCAAGACCCTGCATATTTTTTCATCTTTCCACAAAAAAAGAGAGCAGAATTTCATCCACTCTCTTGTCTTTTTATTTCTGCAGCAATTCCCGGTAGCTGTCCTTCCATTCCGGCTGTTCGCCTTCCATCGTCCAGTAATGCAGGTTCAGGCTTTTTTCGTTGCTGCCCTTTAAGAGCACCAAACTGCCCTCCGCCGTCAGGTAGAAACGGTCCTCCGTCCAGCCTTCGCCCGCCGCCAGCTTCACCTTTTCCAAAGAAGCTTCCTTCAGCATATCCGCCAGGGTCACCGTTTTCTGGCTCAGCAGGTCAATATTCTCCGCCAGCTTCACATCCTCGTCGGCTTTGCTGCCTTCCCACCACAGGGAAACAAAGTCCTTCGTGCAAAGCTCCGCCCGCAGACGCAGCGTAAGCTGGCTTTCCTCTGTCCCTTCTTCCGTCAGGAAAGCGTCAGCATAAGCCTGCATTTCCTGCAGGTTCTTATCATTCAGGCTCGCCTCATATTTGCTGTCATTCAGGCCAATGAGCACAGGCACCTCAATGGTGTATGCTTTTCCCTCCTGCGTGCCGGAAATTTCCTTCACCGCCACCACAGGAACAGAATTGTCCTTTGTCTGCAGGGTGACCTGTCTGGTTTCGATATTGAAATCCACTTCGCCGGTGTAGTACGCAGAGATCAGCTTTTCATCGGCATACAGGCAGCCATTGATAATCTCTGCCGCTTCTGGCAGCGTCACCCCATAGCCATTCAGCTCCGCCTGTTTTTCTCCTGCCTGCAGCGTCAGCGTTCTGCCCCGGTAAGATACTTCCGTCATCCTGGTTTCCTTATTCCATGTGACAGAACCGCCCAGGCCCTCCATCACGTTTCGCAGCGGCAAAAGCAGCTTCTTTGTTTCATCATAATATAACGGAATGTTTTCCATATTGCCCAGAGTTTTGGAACCATCTTCGTTTTCCGTCCCCTGCACCGCAGCTTCAGGCACTTCCAGTTCTATTTCATTCTGGCTGGTCAGCCGCATGGAAATGCCAATGGCACCTGCCAAAAGCACACCGCCGGCCACCGCAATCGCCGTAAGTTTTTTGATCGTCATAATTGTCCCTCTTTCTGTATTACCCAGAAAGCATATCACATCGTGGCGAAAATTGCAATCTTTCCGCCGCCGTCAGCGGCCTTTATCCTTCTTCTGTTCTGCGAAAAAAGGTGATCTCTTCTGTTTTATAACGCAGGGAAATGGTTTTTTCCTCCCGGTTCCAATGAATCTCTACCCCAGCCAGGTCTGCCAGATCCCGCAGCTTATGGTAGACCGTTCCGTTTTCCACATGGCAGGCTACGCTGCGCAGCTCCCGCTGATACCAGAAAGTGGCCGTTCCGTCTGTCACCTTTTTCGCATCCGCCGGCAGCACCAGCGTCACACCCAGGTGGGCAAACATCCGGTTGGCATCCGCCGCCGTCATGTAATAATTGCCCTTTTCATAATACGCCGTCATCCCACGGCGGGTTTTCCCCACCTGCAGGGTCATTTCCCGCATTTCCCCCTTGTTCCAGGGATTATCGGAGTCCGGGTCAGTGGGGTCCCAGCCTCGGCGCAGCAGGTCGGTGGTGTCGATTTTCCGGACGGGTTCCGGCTGCAAAGGCTCCTGCACATCCCCCCGGTACATCTTCACCGTCGTCCCCACAGGGCAGTTGTCGTAGAGCCATTTCACATCCTCCACCGCCATGCGGATGCAGCCTGCGGAAGCCGTGGTGCCCAGCTTGTTGTATTCTTCATATTCCAATGTGCTTTTGTCCTTTTCAAAATAAGGCACGGAATGGAAAAGGATATGGCCGGTGATGCGGGTCGCATACTGCCCCCATACATCGCCAAACAATGGCCGCCATTCATATTTGGCGGAGGTGCGGAAGGTGCCCTCCGGCGTATATCCGCCGCCGCTGCACCAAAAAGCCTTGATCGGCACCGTGTATTCCCCCGCTTCGTCCTGTTCATATACGGTCACGATGTTTTCCGTCAGGTTTACTGTCACATAGTATGGATGCTTTTCCGCCGCCATGGCCGTTCCCCCAAAGCAGGAAAGCAGCAGGCAAAAAAGCAGTGCCCCCAGCATTCTTTTTTTCATTTTCATTTCCCCTTTTTTAAATTTTTTGAACCAAAGCCTTCTTCTCATTCTGTATTGTAAAAAAATACTCCCCGGGATACAAGAACAGTTTTCTTAAGATTTCTTGAATGTTTTATGAACAAAAAAGATGCCTTTCTGAACTGAACCAATCTGTGCGGACAGCACAAATTGGTTCAGTTCACCCCCATGCTCCTTTCCTTCTCTGTCGATTTTCTCTGAAATAAAACCCATTTTTTCCCTTCTGCTTCCATTTCCTGCAAAAAGGCTTACTTCTGCTGCTTCGTTTCCTCTGCGATCTCAACCGCCTCAACAAATACATATCATGGTCGATGCCCTGGGCACCGGTAATGATGTTTCTGTCCTCCTTTTCTATCGTCGTCACAAAGCGATTGCCGTAATGGCGGTCGATCTGCCCGCAAACCGTGTCAAATAACTGCATGCAGGAAAACTGCCGCATGGCTTCCGGCGTATATACCACTTTCTTGCCCTTCTCCTGGCCATAGGTGATGACCTTCATATGCTCCATGCCCTTCGCCTGTTCCATCACGATGCCTTCCTGCTTCTGCAGGCCGCTGTGATGCAGCGTAGCAGTATTGGAAAGGGCCATCAACTGGGGCATCTTACATACGATGGCCATACGGCTGGTCAGCACATTCCGCTTGGACAGAGACTCGCCCCTGTCGATGCCTACGGTTCTGTAAACCTCCGGCCTCGTTGCCCACATATCGAGTTTGGGCAGCACTTCCCTTAAAATTTCCTGGGTCCGCCGGTCATTCCAGTCAAGCCTGGAAACATCCACCCGGTGTCTCTCCAAAAACCGCCGGATGACCTGATTGCAGAGTCGGCTCAGCTCTGCTGGCGCATCCGTCGCCTTCAATTCCTTTGCCAGTTCCGGCTTCATGGCCAGTAAAGTATCGATCGCCAGGCCGCCGGGAATCTGTTTCGCACGATGCGGTTCAGCTCCGTATAGATCTGCTTGTCTTTTTCATCCGTGCAGTTCTCCACATAAGTATGCGTATAGTCATCCTCTGCGCTTTCCAGCCTTTCCTCCTGCTTGAAGAAAAACATCTTTTCGCCGCTTTTGATGATCTGCACTTCGCTGGTGGCAGCGCCGCCCATGTCTAGCCCATCCATTTGATCCAGATTTATCCATCTGATGTCCCGCATCCGTTTGAAATTCATACATTTTACCCTTTTCAACAAATTTCTGTTCTTCAAACATACTAAGACCTCCTGCCGTTCCACCCTGCGAATTGTATCCTTTCCACTGTTGTTTTTATTTTATTATGCGGGAAACGATAGCTCAATAAGCCTCTTTCAAATTTAGAAAAAAGAAAAAGCCTTGATTTCTCAAGGCTTATTCGTAATAAATTGGTGGAGATGAGGGGAATTGAACCTGCACTCAAACTCCAGTTTTCCTTGGAAAATCAACGTTTTCCGGCATTCGCCTTTGATTACTCGTGATTACTATTTCTTGATTTTTCAGGCTTTCTTCATGATTACTTTTTCTTCACAATTCGAAAGGAGGTAAGTGCTGCCACATTTTCACTATTTCTTTTAAAATTAGTTATGCAAACTGAACATCCCAACCCAATTCATCACGGAGCAGATTACCCAAAACTTTCCTGTACAAGTATATTTTCGGAATAATCGTAGCTCATAGGATCCCTCCCGAATCAAAAAACTACAAATTAAAATTCAAACATAGCATCGATTTCATTAATAAATGTCGAACTCTTGGCTACTCTCTCATTGCCGCCAAGTTCTTTGTATTTTTCATAGATCATAGCCTTTACTTCATTTATAACTTCTGTTGAAATTTGTTCAATATCAAAATCTTTCAAATCAGAAAAAAACAATCTCTTTTTTATTCAATGTTTTAGCATATCCTTTCGATAACGCCTGCTGCGAGTTCTACCTCTTTCTTATCAGAACTCTGGAGAGCCGCATCAATTTTTGCAATGTCTTTTCGAATATCTATTTCCCTTCTATGCCTATTATGGTCATCTATCTGTGCTTTTGTAGGGGATTTCACTTCTGGTAATTTCATAGTTTTCACTCTTCTTCCTTAATAGTGGTATTTTCACACCTGACTTCAAAGACTCAATGTCAGCTTCTTATAATGATTTCTCTATCAAATCTTCCATTGCACATCCCAAAGCCTTTGAAAGTCTATATAAAACATCTGCACTCGCTTTGTTGATATTCTTATTCCGCTGCTCATACATCTGAATCGATCTAAGGCTGACTCCAGACCGTTCTGCCAATTCTGCCTGAGTGTAACCACAAAATGTTCGGAAACGTTTCAGGTTAGTTTCCGAGAAATACTCTTTTACATGTGTATCTAAAATATCCACAAACTTCGATATATCCGCTTCATGGAGTGTATAATACATTTTCTGCAGTTCATCAAAAGATACTACTTTAAAAATATCACTGTACTTTCTACCGGAATACCATTGGTAATATGCAACAGCCCATCCGATCCAGTATTCCATAGACCTGCCAAAATTCTCCTGTGGCTCTATATGAATCTCCTGACCTTTGGTTTCGGCAATAATCTCAATCACAATTTCAATACCGCTTTTTCCTGCCAGATAAGTAGGCTCACCATTTTCCATTCGCTTACTTACAGAACTGACAACAAACAGCTTTACAAAATCACTGCCTGTAATACCGCAACTATTGACTGCATAATCAAAAGCATCTCCAAGTACAGCCTGCGCCTTATTTAGATATATTTCTTGGTATGCGTGGGTCATCATTTTTAATGCCTCCCCTTATAATATCCTGAATATATAAACCATCACTTTCTTCTTCAAGCATTTCCCAATAAAGCTGGTTGGCTTCATCATCTCTGACTTTACGAAGAACGTAGTATTGATCTTTTTCTGCAATATCAAAACCTTCATATTTCAACAAAGAAAATGCATATTGCGATTTAATAACAATCTGTTCACCGAGTTTGCCAAGTCGCATCGCCCTTGCCAACTGCTCTACCGAAATACCATTGTTCAGAAATGTTTCTGCATAGTCAAAATAGGAATCATCCGCTCGATAACCTGTAATCAGATCATATGCATTTACATTAACGCCAAAATTATCAATCAGATATCGCTTTGCCCTTCTTGCAATAGGCGTTTTAATAGAAAACAGACGATGCTCAACCAACACTGCAATCCAGTTCAAAATGGTATAATCAGGGCTGTTCAGATCCAAAATTTTCAAATTTTCTGTATCTAATGTATATCGATTAGAAAAACCATCTCTTAGAGAGGATACTGCCCACTCTTTGGCTAATTCCTCATTCTCAGTGCAGTAAAATCCAAGACCGAAGTCATTATTCTTTCTGTCCTCACCCAAAGTCGGCTTTTCAATGATTTTTTCAGAGCCATGATATATTGTAATTAACTTATTCATTTTACCGACCTCCCTTTGTTCCTATTACAAATGTATCACCAGAGTGATAATATGTCAATACCACAAGTATCACTCTGGTGATATTTCATGTTGTATGTAGAAACCAAAAAAATACACTATATCATCAACTATAGTTCTTTTTCTCATTAATCATCTTTTTAATGCTTTCTTTTGGTATTCTCCAGACTCTACCGAATCTAATTGCCTGCAGTTCGCCCGAGCGTAATAAGCCATATCCTGTATTTTTGCCAAGATATAGTATTTCTGCCACTTCATCTACAGTTAGCAATTCTTTTTTCAAAAATTCTTCGTACATAAAAAAGCACCTCCTGTGAACGTTATATTACATTACTGTTCACCAGGAAGTGCCTTCTAGCGTTATGCTTCACCCTGAATCAATTCTAGAACTTTTCCGAGTAAGTATAATCCAATCATAATCACTAGTTCCTGTTCTTTTGGAATCATCAGTTTTTTCAATTCATCATTGGTTATCTCCTCCTTTCGCTAGATTATAAAAGCTGCTACGTTTCAGTCCTGTAAGTTTCATCGCCTCCTTTGCAGTGATCTTTCCATCCTGCCAATCTTTTATGACAATAGAGAAGTTATCTGGAACAAAAATCTTTGGTCTACCAAAAGACTTTCCTGCCAGTTTTGCTGCGTCAATACCTTCTCTCTGTCTGGCCCGGATCATTTCTCGTTCCTGCTGGGCAATACTGGACAGAACTTCAATCAGGATGTTATTGATCATCTCGACAATCCATTCCTGTCCATCTGGCACCTGAATCATAGAAGTAGGCAGATCCAGGATCATCAGGCGAATGTTGTTCTTCTGGAACCACTCCAACTCGCCTTTGATATCCGCCTTGTTTCTGGAAAGCCTGTCCAGAGATTTGATATATAAAGTATCACCAGAACGCAACCCTAACGCTCCTTTCAGTGCCTGATACCCAGGTCGGTCCAGATCTTTTCCGGACTGCTTATCAACCAAGATATTTTCCTCTGGCACATATTTCTTCAGTTCCAGTAACTGTCGATCCAGATTCTGTTCCCTGGAACTAACTCTGGCATATCCCATTACTCTGCTTTGCATGACATCACCTCCAAACTGTCCAGAAAAGTCCTGCCGTTTTCGGACATATCCAGAAACTAAGACAGGACTTTTTCAGACACATTTTTGTCTATATTTCCATTGATTTTTTCTGTCCGTAAACGTTTACTTTTTCGGACATCAAGCGTAATCAAACGCAATGATTTCATCAATATAATCTCGCAGCACCTCCGGTGTGTAGAGCAATGCTTCAATCTCTTCTCCATCGAAACCGCTCTCATACAGAAACAGAATCTCATCTTCACTGATGCCGACATTCACAGCATAGTCAGCCAGGCTTTCCAGATATGTGCCATAAGTATAGGAAGATCTTTTCTGATTGACCTGTTTGAAAGCCGTTGTATCCAAATAATTTCTATAGGGTCTGCCCCAGCTATTACCAAACCAGAAAGAATCATAACAATCCAGTTTTTTCGTATCAAATCTTTCTCTGATGATTTGTCCATTTGCTTTCAGGATCAGGATATCCCCCTGATCGATTTCTATTTTTTCATAAGGATAGAAACTCATACCCGCTGTCTGAATTCCCTTTTTCAGAATATCTTCTGTAGACGCATACAGGTAAAATCCATGTTTTTCAAAATGATAAATCACCAGCGGATTATTTCATTTCACCAGATACAGATTGTCCGCTCTATCCAACAACGTAAAACAAAAAGAACCTTCGACCCGTTCTGCCATTGTCTGAATGGCTTTCAAGTCAAAGGTTCCAGTTTTTTCAATCAGTTGCACTGCAACATAGCTATCAGTTTCGATAGCTGTCATAGGCAATTTGTGTTCTCTACGTAATTTCATTTCATTATACAATACCCCATTATGCGCCAGGGAAAAAGTATCTTTACCACACTGCCCTAGGAAGGGATGATTGTTTCGATTGATTTTTTCATTCCCTTGAGTTGTTAATCGAGTATGCCCCATCACTACGTTCACTCCATAGGGTATCTTCTCTTTGAAGCAATGGGCAGGGATCATTTTCTTATGGATCTCCATCCTGCCATTTCTGTTATAGGCAATACCCGTTGCATCGGTGCCACGCTTTTCACAGGCAATCGATAATTTTCGCATCAGATGGTTCATCTGATAATGATTCAGTTTCTGCTTATAATCCAAAATACCAAATAAACAACACATTACATTTCCTCCTCACTTTCAATTGGTTCGTTGATATAAAGCTGGTGTTCTTTCAAATATTTAATCAGTTCCTGTTCCTTGACCATACTCACAAACCGCCACCAACTCAGGTTCTGCAATTCTTCTTCAGAATTAAAAAGAGCTACCTTACACAATCTTTCGACCATCTGTAAGGTAGCTATCAGCGTGTTATATTTTAGAGTGCCACGCCACATGCGGAACTCTATTGTATTGTAGTTCTGTAAATTGATGCAGGTATATCGGCCCCATCCGGATTTCTTTGCAAAATCCATGACCTGTTCAGGCTTTTCCTTGAGTCCGTAGCGGCAAACCCAGTGATTCATCTGCCCTTCTGTTCTTCTGGAAAACCGCAGCAATTCATCCCAATACTTCTCAACCAGAAACAGAACCTTGCCAATGTTTCGATCCTGCTGTTCTTGTGTCTGTCCGAAGAAGGTTCTGTTTACATGGCAATGCAGTCCACAAGTCCCTGTCTGATGAGAACGATAACCCAAGCGAAGAGCTTCATGCATCATATCTTCCCAAGGCATTTCTTCCATGTGGAACTTCAATGTCATCGGATGAGTAACAACTTCAAAACCTTCATCCAGAGAACCATCATTTTTAATGTAGATGTAGCGGTCATGAAAATTCGCAATATCCAATAATTCTTTTGCATTTCTGCGGCTACAACCACCTTCATCCAGTTCTAGTTCTACTCCAAGAAACAGTTCATTTTCATTGCCATAGAAAATCGGATCCGGCTTATAGCTATAGTTGTTAATCAGAGCATCCTTCTGGCAACGATTGCAAAGTGTACGATCATACTCATCATAGTAAGCATTTTCCTGATAAATCATTCGACCACACTCTGCACAGTTGGTAAAATAATCATCATAACACCTTTCACATACCGGTCTATCATGATCACCGCCAACGCTTTCTTCTCGGAACATCCGAGTGCCACATTCGAAACAGCATACAGTTAGGTCGTCCAAGCAATCGCCGCAAAAGGCTCTGTCTGCCATGTGGTGGCCTTCATCGATACCCAGCTCACAGCCACATTCAGAACAGAAAATCTGATAATCACACATATATGTCTCTCCTTTCAATATTCTTCTGCCAGCAGCATCGTAGAATGTGTTTCATCATCGATGATGTACACTTTTCCCTTGAAACCAAAGTCTGCTTCGCACTGTACTTTCATGGTATTTTTGGCAGATCAGTACGCCATTCGAGGTTTTCTGCAGCTCGAAAACCTGCAAGTAATCCTGTTCCTCCAGTCCTTCTACCATCAACCACATCATAAGTTGCAGTGGCTCTGGAATACGTTCATACACACCTAGCGTAATGAGCCGTTTGTTTTGAAATCTTTTCATTTGGTCGCCTCCTAGATAAAATAAAAACGACCTGCACGGCCACATGCCGGCAGGTCTTAATACCTTCCTATCTAGGATATAATATATATTCATTTTTACCAAAAACACGATATTTTAACACAACCCCATATGATTATCCTTTACTTTTTTCACATCTTACAACAATTCGTTCCTGACCACTATCATTGCATGTAAACAATGTAAGTGGATATCCTGTTGTATATAAGCGTTCTAACTCTGTTTTATGAAGATGCTCTATTTTTTTAATTATAAACTCATATTCCTCTCCAACCGCATCAGTAAAGATCACTTCTGCCCCTTCGGAAACTGATTCCAAACACGCAAAATGACTTTGATAATTATGCCCCATAATTATCAAATCTCCCGTGGCTATACTTCCCATATATCTGCAAGGAGCAACCCTTAGCATAGCATAGTTCCAACTTTCTAAAACCGGAAGCCTCATCCCCATCTCTCTGATTTCTAAAGCACCCAACAGGGAATATTCCCCTAGATTTATATACTGCTCTTCTTCGGTATATTGCGCATAGACATAATCCACTTCATGCTGAAAGCCATCATATAAAACCTGCGCACTTTCTCCAGCCAAACGATCCTGTTTCAGATTAAAAACATATAATACTCCGGCCGCAATGATAAAAGTCAGCCCAACTGCAATAAGTATACTGCCTCTTGTGCTTTTATTCATCAAGATCCCTTTCTTTCTTCCAAATATCAGCCACACCAAGCAGCACAAAAATCACACCAACACCACAAAGAACCCACACAGGCCATTTCAATGCACCTGTCTGCGGAATAAGCGCAGGAGAATCATTCAGAGAAACAAGTGCATCTTCATCTGACTGGCCAGAAAAATGTTCTGGATCAACAGGCTTCTCAGAGATATCCGGCTCCTGAGGCACAATGGATGGCCCTACAGGGATTGTAGGCTTGTTAGGCTCAACGGGCACATCTGGATCAGAAGAACCACCGCTGCCAGATGGTCCTGAAGGAGTATCGTCGTCTTCAGAAACTTTCGGGTATGCCATGATATTGTAATATGTTTCTCCCGCAATCTTTGTCGGGATAAAGCAAATAAAAGGCGCAAATGTTTTACTCCATTCAGAAGAACAAACCACCAGATAACTACCCTCTCCAAGGAGAGAAATATTTGCCTTACCATTATTATCCGTGACAACGCTAATTCCTTCGATATTGTTCTGTGCAGCATAAGCCGCTAGATTTTTACTTGTTTTCGCATTTCCAGCTTCATCCCAAATCTGCGCAAATGAATAGCCTGCATGATAAAAAGCATTTACCAGTTTTTTATCATCCGTTAATTTATATACCTTAATATCACAATTTTTCAGAGCTTTACCCTCGCTGTCTTCAACTACAAGCATGATATCGCCATATAAAGGCTGTGCTATAACCGGAATTGTTCCAGCCAGACACGCTACCGCAATCAGGATACAGAAAAATTTCTTAATGTCTTTCATGACTATCTCCTTTTCGAAATATTTTTCATTTGCTGCATTTTTCGATAATGCTCTTTTCTTCTCATTCTTCGCTCTTTCCGGTTCTTTTTCAATCGAGCCTTTTCCGGGTCACGCAACATCATAACCATAAATATAATCACAATAGCTGCTAAAATGAATCCCATCGTTAAAACAACAGGATCAAATATCTTCAATTCATTTTCGATAAAAACAGACGAAACTTCTTCAGGTTCGTCGGGCACACGAACGCCTCTCACCAACAATCGGTGAGAGTTAACGCCATAAGGAGTACAAGTCACTAATGTGACCAAATCCATCCCTTTAATGATTCTAAGTGCAGTAGTATCTTCCGGCAGAACCACAAGAATCTGGTCTACCCTATATTTCAGTTCTTCATTCAGAATATGGAGAGAAAAGGTATCTCCTACTACCATTTTATCGATATTTGTCAGAAGTTCTGCCGTAGGCAGCCCTCTATGACCAGATAATACGCTGTGGGTATTTTCTCCGCCAACAGGAAGACTTGTCCAGCTGAGGTGACCAACAGAGTCCTTCAGGATATCATCCTCTGTGCCGTGCTCAATAGGCAATTCGCAGCCAATAGAAGGAATTTCCAGATAGCCCATTACACCTGTTCCAAATGGGTCTAAAACCTCTTCATAGCGCTTCATATTTTCTTTACTTCTGGTTCCTGCAAGACTTTCATTATATGCGTGAGCCTCTTTCTTTAAAGCTTCACACAGTTCCTGGTTTATCGAATCCATCTGATTCGAATAATCCCTGATCACCCTTGACTGATGCAAGGAATTCCAATAACTGCTTATTGTTGGATATAAAAGCAAGGACAGGCCCGCAAAAAACATCAACCCAAGAAGTATATTTGTCATTTTGCCTTTCATCTGCGAACCTCTCCTTACCGCTGCGCTCTGCGGGGGAAACCTCCCCCGCCTCGCAGCAGAATATTTTATTCTTTATTTGTTTTCAGAACGTTTTTTTGTAATCAGCAGTGCTGCTGCACCCAGTACCATAGCGCCGCCAGCTACATAGAAAATTGTTGTACCGATACCGCCAGTCTCGGGAAGTGCGATACCTTTTTTATTTTCGATCATAACATATGTTTTCCCATCATCCAGTGTTGTACCATTATTGACGATACCTGTATTGTTTGTATCCAGATTCAGAATACTTGCAACTTCAGAACCGGAAAGTCTGCTGTAACCATCAGGAGCTTCTACTTCATAGAAATGATATGTACCGGAGTCTACACCCTGAATGTTAATTTTACCATTAGCATCGGAAATAAATACTGTTGCATCATCCTGACTCCTTGTCCAATCAATATAATATTTTTCGGCATAAGAATTATCCCATCTGTCAATCTTAGAGCCATCTGCAGCTTTTCTAATCACCATATAATGATCTTTAAAATCAACTTCCGTTGTATTACTGATTACAAATTCCGCACCAGACAGTGGATTCTTCTGCGTATTATCTGTGTCATCTATCGCATATTTGAAAAGGGGCAGCTCATATGTATATGTTCTTGTTGTATCAGATGTTGTTTTGGAACCATATGTCAGAGTTGCTGTATTATACTGACCACCGCTAGCACTATAGCCTTTTCTTGCGTCAGGAGTCAGCTTTGCTGTATATTCTACTCTGATTACATCATCTGTTTCCAGAAGATCTAATGCTACGTCTTTAAAATTGATTTCAAAACGAGCATCTGATGTATTCAGTTCATAATAATCCTGTGTATCCACCTTACCACTGACATATTTGCCTGCACTGTCTTCTACAGACAATCCATACTGCAGTACCAAATCAGAACCATTCTTTCTGTAAATACTTACTTTGATATGATCGGGATCCAGAGTCAGAAGACCCATGTCCAAAGCGTCTACAATCGTATAGGATTCAGGGTCCTTTTCTGCAATTACTTCGATTTTATATTCCAGCACTTCACCAACAAAACCGTCATTTGCTTTTGCCCATTTACCGTTTTCTTTTGCCCATTTGCTAATCAGAGGTGCATAGTTTTTATCTTTCAGCACTGCATCTGTATCTGTGTTACCCAGCATACATACTGCCGCTGTACTTGCTGTGGAAAGCACCAGGTAATACCCATGTTCCAGACCTGTAAATGTTACAGTTGTGCTGTCTGCCACTTTTGTTTCAGTTGCTGCAATGCTGTTATTTTCTGCGTACTGTTTCGCCTGCACAGCAAATTCTGCTGCATTGCTGCTAGACAGAGAGTCTGCAGAGATATGACCCTTACCATCATCATCAACATTGATACTCAAATATGCCACACCATTCGTATCTTCTGTTTCAGACACAAATTGATACCAGGGATGATTTACTGCATCAGGCATAGTATAAACATAAGAATCTGTACTACCAACATTGTTAGTATATTCCAGATCAAACAGTTTATAAATGGAATATGTTGCATCTTTTGTTGCGTCGTACACAGTGATTGTGCCATTATTTGCAGCAAATGCATTAACACTCATCATGGAAAGCACCATCAGTGCTGCTAAAAATAAAGATGTCATTCTTTTTAACATTGTATATCCCTCTCTTTCATCTTTTCCAACTCTATTCATTCTTAAAAAAATCATATTCCTCAGAAGGGTTTTCCCTCCCTTCTGTTTTTATTTCTATTGTGGAGCAATACGCTGGCAGCCATCAGGCTAATTCCCGCAGCCGTCCAAAGCATTCGATTGCCACCTGTTTCCGGCATTGGCTCTGCACCCGTGTTTGTTACCTGCAGATTGTACGCCACTGTACCCATGGAAACATTTTCATGACTTTCTACTACAATTTGTCCGCCGTCATAAACCACGAAATATGCCGGTTCCGTAAAGCCGATATAACCACCCGGTGGTTTGGTTTCTGTCAGCTTATATCTTGTTTCATATCTGATATTATCAAATATAAGGGTACCGCCACTGCCGGTTACTGCAGTTTTAGGAATACCGATTTCCGTACCGTCTGCATTCACTTCAACCAGCCTGAATTCTACACCACTCAGTGGAACTTTGCCGCTCATATCTGTTTTATTCAGATAAACCAAAGGGCGCTTTGGTGTGTTTTCTACAACAAGGGTAATATTATCCCCTTCGTCATAAATAGGCGGTTCATAACTGTTGATCCAGTTTGCAAAGGTATAATCCAGCTTACAGGCTTCTGTACCGATTCTGATTTCTCTGATTGACCATTCTACCACACTGCCATTGGCATAAACCGGAAGGTTTCTCCATGTATAACTGTATCCATTCGTCGATGTTAGCACTTCTGTCAGTTTCACACCACTGCCTGTCAATAGTTCAGCCGCAAAGTTCGTGCTGCCATTCGCCAGCAATTCCACAGTTACATCTGCTCTTTCTGTGCCATTCCACACTTTTTTTGCCGTTACATCAATGGAGTGGGAGCCGTTTTCCACTACCAGCAAACCATCGTAATAACTGGCAAAGGCATCCGCACCATTTTTAATACCGATATTTCCTGTATTATTCAGATTACCCAAAACGATTTCGCCAACCTGCATATAGCCTTCCGGTGCTTTTAATTCTTTGACAGTGATATCGCCATTATCGTAGGAAAACCCTTCCGTAGAAATGTTGATATAGCCATTGCCTACTAACGAACTATACTCACCCTGCCCAAGGCTGTTATACTTATATGTCTGCGTTACATCATCATAATCAAAAGTAAGACGTTTCCCATTCTGATATAATGCAAATTCTGCACCTGCCAAAGATTCCGCAGTCAGGGCATCCGCTTTCTTGATCATAAGGGAATCTTTCGGATAATAAATATTATTAAATCCTGCAGATACCCACTCTCCCGTTTCTGTATCTATCGCGTGGGTAACCCCTTTCACTTTGAACGAAGTCCCCGATCCAGTTGTATGCGTGTTCAATCCATTGGCATCTATAATCCTCCATTCAGAGAATCGAATCAGATCTGATGCATCCGATGGATACTCTGTAACCGTCCATTCTTCACCATACTCCGTATTCTCAATCCTCCAGGTATATGTATCTGTTGCTGGATCATATTTATCTGCGTTGGAAAGATTCATATACTGCGTAATAGAACCATTTGTAGCAGTCATACTGAAGCCGTTTTTCGCTTCCGCAACCGCTGCAGCATTACCAGAAAATCTTTTTGTGATATCAATCATGCCCACTTTTTTAACAAGAGCACCATCTACATGCCAAGTAAGATCAGAGCCATCCCAAGCAAGGCGGAACGAGTACCATCGAATTTCATACTCATCTTTATTCAAATCTTCCGCTCTTACTGTTGCCGTATTACCATTTATATCGGTATATGTCAACTGACCATTGGCCGCATAAGATTCCAGAGTGTCGAACATATCCTCATCTTTTGGAAACTCTGCCAGCCAAATGCCATCCGAACGTTCGCCATAGAGCCCTCTTACCCTCTTATCCAGCGCAACAGAAGACACACCAACTTCGTCGTCTTTTGGTATCCCAACGGTCTCGTTCATCTCATCCAAGCCTTTTGTTGTGTCTACACCACCAGCATAGGTAGAAAATATAACTCCCGTGTAATTACCGGGGGCACCGGTTATTACGCTGCCGTCTTCATTGAAAATCTCACCATTATACTTAATGAAGAAGTTTACGCTGGACCTGGAGTGATAATCCCATAAACCTGTCAGGACCAGTTCTCCGTTTTCGGAATAATCGGCAACCTCTTCCCAACTCAGCCGCGTATTGGGATGTAGGATCGTATCACTGTTGCCAACCTGCCAGCCAATAAAATGTACCGTGCCATAGCGATTCGATGCAGTTATTAAAGTACCGGTTACATTTCGGTCTGATACATCTCGAATCACAGCACTGTTTCCCTGTGCAACCGCCTGCGTCGTACTGCCATTTACCGTAGGAGTCACTTCTATAATATTAATAGTCGTATACTTGTTTCTGTCAAAACCGACCTGATAAATAATATCAATTGCCTGCATAGATGTAAAAACAATGTCCCTTGTAATCGTTACATTTTCACCCGGAGCATAACTAATGCCGTCACTGCCACTCCATGTATAACTTGCATCTAATGCAGGAAGTGTAACGGTTTTACCAGAAAGCACCTGTACACTGTTCTGAGAATTCTCAAATATATATGTGACCGTGCAGTATTTTGCTGCAGTAAAGGTCATATCTGTTCTGATATCTCGTATTATATCTCCCGGATCATATTCATTTCCGTCTTCATCGACCCATTTATCAAAAGAGCCACTGAAATCAGGCAATGTATAACTGTCCATGCCACCTTTTTCTGTCTTCTGGGCTACGATAATACCATTTTCGGTACAAGTCACTGTTACATCACCGACCCCTGCAGTAAAGGTAACCGGTCCATTTTCTGCAACTTGCGATCCACTGACTTCCTTACCTGTCACAGCTGTATCTGTGCGAGTCCATTGATAATTTTCATCCAGTTCTATTTCTGTTCCCGTTCGTATAATTGCAGAGCTGTTTTTTTCCGATTCTTCCGTATATATATATTTTACAGATGTAAAAGCCACAGCATTTGTATTAGAACTGCCACTGGTACCGCTTTTATACAATCTGACATAAATCGCCTGCGTACTATAACTACCAAATGTAATACCACTAGATGCTGTCGAAGTACTACTATATCCACTTGTTTCTGCCGTAGAATAGCGGAATCTCAATTCATTCGTACTGCTATAGTCCGGATCTACTGCTTCATTGATAGCAGCCAGCAAATTTGCACTGGAAATATACCTGTTCCGATTCCAGCCATATCCATTAGAAGTAAACGATGTTGTACTGATACACTGCCATTTACCATCCAGATAAGCCATGATATTCAGCGCATTATTCGCCGTTGAAATATCGGCTGCCGCATATGTTACTGCTGTCGTGGTCAGACCTTCATTTAAAACCAACGGTACACTTTCCTCATTCAAAGATGCAGTCTGAACCCCGTTTTCATTCGTTGCTACCATAAGCACTGTTTCCAGATTTCTATCCTCTGCGGCTGCCACCTGATTCAGCAAAACGTTAATATTGTTATCTTTCAGCCGTAACAGATAACAGTCCTCACTGTGAACATGGGCACTTGTGCCGCAAACAAGCACTTTATCCAAGTAGCACTGGGAACTATGAACATGCTCTTCCTGACCACATCTTGCTTCCTGTTCCATCGCCAGTATATCCACAACAGAGGATGTTGCACCGAATACAGAAATAAGAAAAAGCATCAGCACAGTAAAAAAAATCATATATGGTTTTTTCCTTCGTCTGTGTTTCTTTCTCATAATGATTCTCACACTCTTTTAAATCGCTAAAATTACCTTTCCCAAAATTCTGTCGGACGATACCGTTCCAATTTCCTTTAGTCGGCTATCTATTGCGACCGATCGGTTATCTCCCATCACAAAATAATGCCCCGGAACAACATAATAGGGAAAATTGATATTACATTGCCCAAGTGACAAATTCTCTACATAGGGCTCTTCCAGAATATCTCCATCAATAGAGACCTCTCCATTGTCTGCAATCACAATCTGATGCTCACCTTCACAGATCACTCTTCTGACAATCAACTGATTATTGTAGTAAAAAGCAATCATATCGCCCGTCTTCACCCGCTCCGTATGCAGAACAACGAGCCTCTGACCATTTGACAAAGAAGGTTCCATGCCTGAACCGTAATACCGTGCAATAGAAACCACATGTGTGAACACATTAAGAAAAACTATCGCAATCATCATCATCAAAACAATGAGGACTGCAATAGTTTTTTTCAATTCATGGTATGTGTTTTTTCCATTTTCTGTCTTCATCACATGAACCCCATTTATTTCTAAATTTCCACTTTTCGATGCCAGAACATCACTGCATTGCTCCCCCTGCATTACATTGCCGCTTTTTAGATTTCTTTATAACTTTATATAATATAGTATCACTTTAGACTAAAAAACTCATCTATAACTGTCATTTTCACCTTTTTTCGTCATTTCACTCTAAAATTCACCTCGGTTTTGTAACATTAAACCGAACAATCTTTTATTTCATCACACTATTGTTGTACACTTTTAACTAAATTGACCATCTCTTTTTGTAGATATTAATTCCAAAAATCACCACAGCACATCCTCAGGCACAAAAATCAAGTTCAAAATTTTTCACAAATATCATTTTTATAGCTTTTTATTTTTCAACCAAGCCAGTACGCTCTCTTACCTACAAATCTGCCTACAAACTGTCCGAAAAAATCCAGAAACAGGACTTTTTATACAGCACTACTTAGAAAGTACTAATATGAAGAAATACTGAAATATCAACGTTTTCAGACAATTCGATAACAGTCAGAAAATGCTGTCGGCTTTCTCCTAAGCGGAAGACCCTGGTTTCGAATCCTGAATAAAGGCAAAAAAGACGAAGGTCTGATTTTTAGTAAGGTCTTCGTCTTTTCTATCAAAAAACATACTCTGATTACATCGTCGCTGCCATAAGCTATATATTTTTTTCCCATTTCTCAACTATTTATTGTACTTTTCCTTATTATTTTTCAATCAAATCTTCCATCGTACAACCTAAAGCCTTTGCAAGCCTATATATGAGGAAGTATTTGACGATCAGGAATGCATCTGATTATGAACTATCTAACCGCAAACCCTGATACAGCTAACCTGGCAATCTGTTTACTATTCGTAACAGGACTAAGAGTTGGCGAATTAGTAACCCTGAAACATAGCGACTTCGATGAATTTTCTCTGAAAGTCCGCAGAACCGAAACAAGATATACAGATAACACCGATAAAATCATCTATGAATCAAAGAGTTTCCAAAATCTGCAGCGGGTGTCAGAACTATTCCCATTCCAACCAATTACACTTGGCTAATCAAAAAAATCCGACTGCTCAATCCCTTTGGAGAATATATCTTTCTAAATAGAAAAGGGCAGCGAATGTCAGTCAACAGTATTCGCACCAGACTTCGTACAGTATGCAATAAACTGGGCATCTATCCGAAGTCACCCCATAAAATCAGAAAAACCTACGGTACGCTTCTGTTAGATAACAATATCGACCGTAGGCTGATCACAGATGTTATGGGACATACCGATATTCTCTGTACGGAAAACCATTACCACCGTAACAGACGAACATTGGAAGCAAAACAACAAATTTTAAGCAATATCCCCGAATTTCGAGCAAAATAATCACTTTTGGTTACCATTTTGATTACTCCAAAAAAATGAAGCCTTGAAAACCCAGTGTTTTCAAGGCTTCTGAGTGGAGATGAGGGGAATTGAACCCCTGTCCGAAAACCCATCCATAAGAACTTCTCCCATCACAGTCAGTCTTTTGACATTCCCTCGTTACAACGCCGAATGACAGGCTTTGTCCCTCAGTAGCTTCATGTATCTTTGCCTGCCGCAAAGCTTAGGCAGA
>X73_One_humped_Camel__coassemble_238_pt1 | contig 25704 bp, 26 predicted proteins | sample X73_One_humped_Camel__metabat2_low_PE_007 | metagenome-assembled genome bin X73_One_humped_Camel | reverse complement strand
TTAAACTCACACGAGCATAGTTTGGTGAAAAACTTGGAATCACTGCAGCTGCAATCAGTGATATCGAAAAAGGCCGCCGCAATCTGACAGATAGAAATATCAGTTTGATTTGCGAGAAATTCTATGTTAGTGAAGAATGGCTACGAGAAGGAATTGGAGACATTTTTGTTCCCCAGCTTCCAGAAGATGAGTTTTCCAGACTTATTTCTGAAATTGAAGAAGGAAATGATGAGCAACTGAAAACAACAATCAAAATGTTCGTTCAGCTCGATGAAAAAAGCAGAAAAATTGTTCTTGACCTTATAAACAGTTTGCTTGAAAACCAAAAAAAATAAGAGGCAATCTCGCCTCTTATTTTTTTATTTTGGGAAGAATATAACTATATATTTTTTTCAGGATGGCTTCATCCTGGATAGAATCAATCATTTTATGAATCGCCTGACGGTAAACCTCTTTCATATTATCCCATCCCTTCTGACCTATTCCCCGAAATTTATAGGAACATCTGTTCGTGTTTGTATAATACCACCTCAGATTGTGATTGTAAAGGCGAACATTCCAAAAAAATTTCCTAAAATTCCTTTTACGACCTCTTTTTCTGTGCTATCATTGCCATAAAGAGGTGATTTTTATGGACTTTACATTTGCCTTAATATTTATATGCCTTTTTCTTCTAATAGTTATCTATCAATCTAAACTTTGGAGAGACGAGCTAAGACAGCAACTATATCAAGTAAAAGCAGAAAAAGAAAATCTTAAAAGAGCCTTTGAAATAGAAAAAGAACATCTTAAGAGAACTTTTGAAACTGAAAAAGAAAATTTTGAAAGAAATTTTAATGAAGCATTAAATCAAAAAATATTAGAAAAAGTTTCTTCTATACGCCATAGATCTCATTATTCTTCTATTCCAATTTTTGGCGAATTCACAGTAATACCGATGCACAATAAACGGTTTATGAATTCTATAAAAGAAAATATGAGAATAAGAAACTTTGAAGCCAGCGCATTCATTACATCAGAAAGTCAGAATACCTATCACACAACATTAACCTCTTGTGAATGCAAAGATTTTCAAGTACATCATCAACCTTGTAAGCATATGTATCGCCTTGCATTAGAGCTTGGTCTGATGATAGATGCGTCAACAGAAGAAGTCACTCTCGAATTATATAATCTATATGAAAAAATCGAAGAAATCGCTGCTGATGCCAAATTTCTGGAAACAGAAAAAAGAAAACTTAATCAAGAGATTTACAATAGTATGCGCATTTTTGAAGAAAAAAAGGCGGCCGAGATAAAACGCATTGAAGAAGAGAAGAAAGCTTTGCTGGATTTTAGAAATTCCACAGAACAAACCTTTCCTCATCTGGCTATGATATTCTCGGACTACTATTATCTTAAAGATATGGAATTATCACATCACCTAAGGTATAAATCTCCACCTGCAATAAAAGCAGCCGAAAATGTAAAAGCACTGGCAAATGAAAAAAGAGAACTTCTCCAAAAATTAAAACTCGCAGAATACCAACTGAACTTTTATGAAAATCTTTTTCCCTGGCTGCTGGATTTTAAAGAAGTCTCACCACAGGAGGCTATATCTATTCTAGCAGCTCAAACAGAGAGCCAAAACCAGGATGAAAGCGAATATTCTTATTTCCAAAATTATCTCTCTCCAGTGGAGTATGCTCGCCTATCTCACACTCAAAAACTTCAGCGTGCTCTGGATCGTTATCAATCTAGAAAAAAGACAAACTGGGATGTTGGTATCGAATATGAAAGATATGTTGGGTATCTTTATGAAAAAGATGGATACACTGTTACATACGCCGGGGCATTAGAAGGGTTCAAAGATATGGGGCGTGACCTTATCGTAAAATCTAAAGATGGAATTGAAATTATCCAGTGTAAACGCTGGGCACAGGAAAAAATAATTCATGAAAAACATATTTTTCAACTATATGGCAGCATCGTTCTTTATCAAATCCAGAATCCGAAGAAAAAGGTTTCTGGCGTTTTTTATACTACAACCACTTTATCAGAAACTGCAAAAGAGTGTGCAGCTCACCTTGGAATTAAATATTTTGAAACCTTTGCTTATCAAGATCATCCCTTGATAAAATGCAACATTTCAAAAAATGGAGAAAGGATCTATCATCTTCCATTTGATCAGCAGTATGACAATACTTTTATAACACCTGAAAAAGGAGACTTCTATGCTTCTACTGTTCTGGAAGCTGAAGAACACGGATTCCGTCACGCATACAAATGGAACCCTGAAAATCTAAACTCGCAGAATTAAAAGCCCTGCTTCGGGGCTTTTTCTTTTGGAATTTTCCCATGTTCGCTTTTTTCCTTCTCTTTTCTGTGCTATCATGTGGGCAAGGAAAGGAGAATTTCTCTATATAAGAAAGGAGCAAGCTTATGCCATATTGCATCTATTTGAGAAAATCAAGGGCTGATGCAGAGGCAGAATTGGCTGGTGAAGGCGAAACCCTCGCCCGCCATGAAAAAACCCTGCTTGCATTGGCCAAAAAACAAAAATTACCAATCACAAAAATTTATAAAGAAATCCTGTCCGGCGAAACCATTGCCGGCCGCCCCGTCATGCAGCAGCTCCTGCAGGATGTGGAAGCCGGTCTTTGGGATGGTGTACTTGTCATGGAAGTGGAACGTCTTGGCCGTGGGGATACCATGGATCAGGGCATTATCCTTAATGCCTTCAAATACAGCTCCACCAAAATCATAACCCCCATGAAAACCTACGATCCAAACAATGAATTTGACGAAGAATACTTTGAATTTTCACAGTTTATGTCCCGCCGGGAATATAAAACCATCCTGCGCCGTATGCAGCGTGGCCGTGAAGCCTCCGCCAAAGAAGGAAAATACGCAGGCTCCATCGCCCCTTTTGGTTATCGCCGTGTCAAATTGAAAAATGAAAAAGGCTATATGCTGGAAATCGAACCGGAAGAAGCTGCAGCCGTAAAGCTGGCTTTCGAATTATATGTCTATGGTGACCCTCAGCCTGATGGAACCTTTGCTGATATTGGCCGAGCCACCATTGCAAAGCGCCTGAATCAGATGGGCATAAAAAACAGAAAAGGTGGCACATGGGCAACAGCATCCGTCACCCGTATGCTGGAAAATCCCGTATATATTGGCAAAATCCATTGGAACCGCCGCCCCGGTAAAAAGTCTACTGAAAATGGGAAAATCAAAGTGTCCCGCCCTCTGGCCGATGATTTCATCCTGGTTGAAGGATTGCATGAACCCATCATTTCAGACGATCTCTGGAACGCAGCACAGGAAAAAATGAAGCAGCATAGCAGACCAACAGGGGCAAATGGCACAACAAAAAATCCCCTTTCTGGCCTTGTTCGTTGTTCCCGCTGCGGAAACACTATGCAGCGTCGCCCCTATCTGAAAACCGGGCAGGCTCCAACCCTAATCTGTGTCACACATTTCTGTCCTCAGGTTTCCTCCGCCCTTTACATGGTGGAAAATAAAATCCTGGAAGGTCTTGCATTATGGCTGAAACAGCATGAAGCAGCCTGGGAAGAAGAAACTTCCCTGACAGATGCCTTTTCCGGCAAAATCCTTGCCATGGAAAATCTGATCACAGAATTGGAAAAAGAACTGGACGGCCTGAGAAATCAGTTCGAAAACACCTTCGAATTTCTGGAAAAAGGTATCTATTCTCCCGAAGTATTTACGGCCAGAAATAAAGCCCTGTCCGAAAAAATTTCTGAAACAACTGCTGCCATCGATGAAGCACAGTCAGAACTTGCCGACCTGAAAACAGCAAAAGAAAATCAGATCACCATGCTTCCAAAAATCAGAACCATCTTGGATACATACGAAACCCTGACCCCTGCAGAACAGAATCGTCTGCTGAAAGAAGTCCTAGATCATGTCGAATACCATAAAGAAAATAAAGGCAGGGAACATGGCCTGTGGCAAACCCCTCCCGATGATTTCAAAATCACGCTTTTCCCTAAAGTATCCAAAAAATTCTAATTTTTCATACAAACCATTGATAGAAGTATTATACCAACGAACTGGCCCATCTGGAAATGGTCGGCACCATGGTCCATCAGCTGACCCAGGGCCTGTCCAAAGAGGATATCCTGGCCGCAGGTCTGGACCCCTACTATGTAAATCATGGTCTGGGGGTATATCCTTCTTCTGCTGCAGGCGTGCCCTTCACCGCTGCCTATCTTCAGTCCAAGGGTGACCCCATCACGGATCTGTATGAGGATATGGCCGCAGAACAGAAAGCCAGAAGCACTTACGAATACCTCATCGATCTGGCGGAAGACCCTGCGGTTCTGGCACCTCTGCGGTTCCTCAGAGAACGGGAGATCGTTCACTTCCAGCGGTTCGGTGAAGCCCTGGATATTGCAAGGGATTACCTGAACCAGCAGCATTATTTCTTCATGCAGCAGAATGGATGCAACACAAAATAACGAAAAGGCTCTTTTTTTCCGCTAGAATACAAAAAGTAGACATGTTTTTAACATGTCTACTTTCATTTTACAACTCAATAAATTCTGATTTTTATTCTTCCTTATTCTGCAAGAAGGTCAACTACCAGGAAGGACACATCAGCCTGTTCACTCAACAGGCCTCTTTCATAAAGCCAGTCTGCATTCTGCTGCCAAATAGCAATATCCTGTGTCATGAAAGGTGCATCGGCTTTTTCCATGGCAGGCAGAAGCATATCCATGCTTGCTTTTTCCACTGTAGGAGACAGAGGGAAATTTTCCTCATTCTGATTGTCCAGCAGGATCTGCAGAGCTTCTTCAGGATTTTCCTGCATGAAATCGAAGCCTTTTTCTGCAGCGCGGAGGAATTTCTGCAGTTTTTCGGGGTTATTTTCCACTGCATCCTGACCAGCAAGGAATACCAGTTCATAATATTCAGGTACACCAAACGCTGTAGGGAAGAAATAATTGATCTCAATACCCTGTTCTTCCAACTGGGGTACTTCATGGTTCACCATATTACCGATGGTCGCATTCACCTGACCAGTTGTAGTAGCTGTCAGCAAATCAAAACCAACATCGATCAGTTCACATTCGTCAGCGGAAACGCCAGCATTTTCCAGCATACATTCGACCTGTGCTTCAGAAAGAGCTGTACCTGCATAGCCGATTTTTTTGCCAGCCAGATCTTCAGGGCCATCGATGCCACTTTCCTTCAGAGCAATGACAACATTCAGAGATTCCTGGGCCACCGCACCAATGGAAACGATGGGCACATCCTCTTCCACCGCTGTCAGGATGGCATCCTGCAGGTAATATATCCCCACATCCGCTTTACCCGCTGCGGGCAGGGAAATACCATCGTTTGTGTTCGCAGGGAAATTTACAACAAGGTTCAGACCTTCTTCTGCGAAATAGCCTTTTTCCTGGGCTACATACAGGAAGGAATGGATCGCATTGGGATACCAGTCCAGAACGATAGAGAAATCCTCCAGACCATTATTTTCTGCCGCAGGTTCGCTGCCACCGCAGCCCACCGCACCAAAAGCCAGAATAGCAGTTAACAACACAGCAAATATTTTTTTCATATCAAATACCCCTTTTCTATCAGAATGTCACATTCATAAATTCCAACACTTTTCATTGCTTCTTAATCTTTTAACTCGTAAGCCATCGTCCAGAAATCTGCTTCATAGCGACTGCAGTTTACAAAAATTTCTTTCAAATGTTCTTCCCGTTTTTCATCAATCCCTTCGCCGTACTTGTTGACAAGGTCAATGATGAGCTGCGTGCCATCGCAATATTCCTGACAGGAATAGCCATTCACCCATTCCCCATACATCGGATGCGCCAGAGCACCGGGAATCGTCTTATGATGTTCCCCGATCATCTGATAGCTCCATGCACAGGAAAGCACCGCCACCAGAATTTCCAGCACACCGCCCTTATGAGCTTCATCCAGCATATAAGAGGTATAGGACTGATTTGTCAGAGAAGTTTTTGTGCTGACAACCTCCGCTTCTGTGATCCCCAGCCTTGCCATATACGCCTTATGTACCTTCATTTCGCCATCCAGTGTATCATGCACCATACCAGCGAACAAACGCTGCAGTTCTTCTTCCTCCGCCTTCACAATACCCAGAGCAAATACTTTGGAATACTGCAGCAAATAACGGTAATCCTGGATCATATAGAAACGAAACCGTTCTATCGCCAATGTTCCTTCTCCCAATTCCTTTACAAAGGGCTGGGTCAAATAACCATCCCAGATAGGCTTTGCAGCCTCATACAATTTGTCTGTCAAATGCATAACATCACCCCACTTTTTTACTCTGTCCCTTCTGCGACTGCCTTTGCGTACTCTCCCTGCAAATCAAAAGCATGATTCATAGGGCCGGAGCCTTGTCCAAGATCAAGCATGGCCGCCAATGCACTGGAAATGTAATCTTTTGCTCTCTGCACAGATTCTGCAAGTGTAAAGCCTTTCGCAAGATTAGCTGCGATGGCACTAGAAAGAGTACATCCTGTACCGTGCGTATTGGGGTTGTTGATACGCTTCCCCTCAAACCAAACCAGTTCACCATTTGCATAAAGCAGATCATTTGCATCGTTGATATTATGACCGCCTTTGAGAAGGACAGGACAATGATACGTATCACCAATCCTTTTTGCCGCTGCAGCCATGTCCTCTTCCCTTTCAATGGTTAAGCCGGAGAGAATCTCCCCTTCCGGAATATTCGGCGTTACAAGCGCAGCAACAGGCAATAATTCATCGATCAATGTCTGTATCGCATCCGTTTTCATCAGCGCAGAACCGGAGGTTGCCACCATGACAGGGTCAACAACTACGTTTTTTGCATCGTAGTATCTCAGTCTGTCTGCAATCACACGAATCAGTTCGCTGGATGCTACCATGCCGATTTTTACGGCATCGGGAGAAATATCCTCAAAAATTGCATCCAACTGCTGTTGCAGAAAATCAGGCGTTGCTTCCTGAATTGCTCTTACGCCGGTCGTATTTTGTGCTGTCAGTGCTGTGATGGCACTCATGGCAAAAACACCATTCATGGTCATCGTTTTCAGATCAGCCTGGATGCCGGCGCCTCCACTGCAGTCACTTCCTGCAATGGTCAATGCTGTTTTCATTTTCATAAGTATGACTTCCTTTCTATGTTCAACCTTGTTTTATAAAGCGATATAAAGTGGTGCCCCCAATATACCGCTGAGAATGGACTGTTTTATTCCTTTACCATTTCTTCTGACAACTTATGTAACATTCGGCATTCTTTTTCAATATCATCTGCTGCAAAAATCGCACTGACCAGTGCAACGCCATCAACACCTAGTCCTTTCAGTTCCGCTATATTCTCCTTGCTGATGCCGCCAATGGCAACCACAGGAATATCCACTGCCGCACAGATTTCACACACCACTTCTTTCGGCAGGACATCTGCATCTGTCTTTGTAGAAGTGGAAAACATTGCACCCACACCAAGGCAGTCTGCTCCATTTCTGACTGCTTCCAGCGCCTCTTCCACAGAATGAACAGATACACCGATCATCATATCTTCGCCAACCTTCTGACGAACCTGCACCGCAGCCATATCCTCCTGCCCTACGTGGATACCATCCGCCTTGCATTTCACAGCGATTTCCACATTATCATTGACAAAGAAAGGAACATGATATCTTTCGCATAATGCTTTCATTTCCATGGCTTCCTGCAGAAAAGCTTCTTCATCCAGTTCCTTTTCTCTCAGCTGTACGCAAGTCGCTCCCCCTTTCAGGGCATCCTCCACCTGTTCCATCAGAGTCTGTTTCCCCGTCCACATACGGTCTGTAACCGCATAAAGCAGCATCATTTCCTTATTGCATTTCATCTTTCCATCTCCTTAGAAAATTTCATATTTTGCATATTTCTCCAGTTCTTCCCCTGTCAGATTGAAAACAGCATCGATGATGTGGTTTCTGTAAGTTGCATTGCCATCCTGTTCTGTCAGCCTTTCATAGGCTTTTTCACCACAGACACCCATCAGGCAGACGGCTGCTGCTGTTGCTTCCAGCGGTGTTTCAGGATTTGCAGTTACATAGGCTGCCGTGATTGCGGATAACTGACAGCCTGTCCCTGTGATACTGCTCATCATGGGATGACCATTATAAATGCAATATGCTTTTTCTCCATCAGCAACAATATCGATTGCCCCCGTAACCGCAATAACTGCCCTTGTTTTTTTCGCAAATTCCTTCACAAAAGTTACTGCTTGCATAAGGTTTTCTTTCGTAACTTTATCTGCCACATCAGCATCTACGCCTCTTGCACCGCCTTCCCCCAGTGCCAATGCCTTGATTTCAGAAATATTTCCGCGGATAACTGTAAACTGTATTTCATCAATCAGGTCTTTTGCTGTCTGTGTTCTCAATTTAGATGCACCGACGCCAACAGGGTCCAGAACAACAGGATGTCCCAGTTCATTCGCTTTTCTGCCGGCTTTATGCATGGCAGGGATCGTGCGCTGATTGAGTGTACCAATGTTGATATTCAGCCCACCGCAAAGAGAAGTAATTTCTTCTGCCTCATCTGCATCATCTGCCATGATCGGGGAACCACCACAGGCCAAAAGCACATTTGCACAATCATTTACCGTTACATAGTTTGTAATATTGTGGATCAAAGGGCACTTCTCCCTTACATTTTTCAGCATTTCCTGAAACATAGCCATTTCCTCCTTCTTCTATACTCAGCCTTTTTTGATCATACCGGTTTTCTGTAACGCCCCCAGCAGAACTGCCGAAAGGATCGCCCCACCTGCCGTAGAGATCAGGAAAGGAACTACATAAGCGTAAAATGCAATTTCCCCTGCCTGCATTCCCATAAATAAAATAGCCACAGGATAAGCGCAAAGCCCGCCTAATACTGCTGTACCAAAAACTTCGGCAGCCAAAGTAAAGGGAATATTTTTGCTTTTCCAAAAAACGATGCCGCAGAGCAAAGCTCCAAGCATACTGCCGGGGAAAGCCATCAGGCTGCCAATCCCCAGAAGATTACGGATAACGCTGGCACAAAATGCCACGCTTACCCCATAAAAAGGCCCTAAAATAACAGCACATAAAATATTAACCATGTGTTGTACAGGGACACATTTGCTCCCAAAAACGGGAATATAAAATAAACTGCCGACCACCGCAACTGCGCAGAGGATTCCGGCTAAGCATAATTTTCTCGTATCAGTGTGTTTCATTCTTCTCGTCTCCTTTTTAAATCGTTCAGGGAGAACGCAGACATAACAGCGTTCTCCCCGAATGGTGTGCTTCCCCCTTGGGGAACATTCAGAAAAAAGTTCGGTCGAAACTTCATGGCTTCCTCTCACGCCGGAACACGGCTTCCCATCGCTGTTAAATCTCTGCAGGATACAAGGCGCTCCCCTTCTATCCTCCTGCTTCACAGGTCTGTTTCCTTCTTCATGGAAACGATCAGAAATACACCTATTTACTTGTAACAAATATGCTTTTATTTCAAAGCCTTCAAATATTCTTTTACATCTTCACATCTCATCAGTCCGCTCATCATACAGGCACCCTTTGCACCGGCATTTCGTACAGCTTGGATATTTTCTCTTCCAATACCGCCAATGGCATAAACCGGAATGGATACACTTTCGCAAACCATCTTCAGAAAATCCAGCCCTCTCGGTTCCAGCCCCTTTTTACAGTCCGTTGCGAAGACATGACCTGCTGTAATATATGTGCAGCCCAAACTTTCCGCTTCTTTTGCTTCTTCTGCAGAATGGCACGATGCACCGATGTGTTTCATTTTTTTCTTCTTTTCTCCATCCATCGTTCTCAAAATATGTAAGGGAAGATGAATGTTTTCTGCCCCCAGCTCTATGGCTGCATCCATAAAACTATGCAGGATACAGGGCACTTCGTACTTCTTACAGAGAAACAAAACTTCCTCTGCCAGTTTTTTGTATGCTTCTTCTGTCAAATCTTTTTCCCTGAGGATGATTCCTTTGGGTTTATTTGCAGCGATTTCTTCCACTCTCTGCAGGAAATCCCCTTTGCAAAGAGCTCTGTTTGTTACACATAAAATATCAGACATAAAGATAATCATTCAGTACCGGCTGCAGACCTTCTTCCGCCATATCTTCGTACATTTCTTCAAAGCTGCGGGCATCATCGATCTCGAACTGTTCATCGCCTTCCGTACCGTCTGCCTCCTTCCCGGTATATTTGCTTTCATGGTCACCAATACCCGTGGAAACACCGGCAGATACCTTTGTTGCAGCGATCTTCACGATGCCGTTTCGGAAAGCCGCACTCTCACGGGAAGAAACGGTAATACCGACAAATGGCAGGAAAATACGATAGGCACAGATGATCTGACACAACTGTTTTTCCCCTACATCCAAAGGGTCGATCTTATCGTTGTTGATGATGGGCCGCAATCTGGGACAGGATAAGGACATTTCTGCATGAGGATATTTTCTCTGGAGGTAATACACATGCAAAGCACTTGCCAGAGCATCTTTTCTGAAATCAGAAAGACCAAGCAGTGCAGAGAAAGCTACGCCTCTCATGCCGCCTCTTAATGCTCTTTCCTGCGCATCGAAACGATAGGGCCAAACACGTTTATGTCCTAACAGATGCAGGGTTTCATATTTTTCCGTGTCATAGGTCTCCTGAAAAACTGTCACATAGTCTACTCCACATTCATGGAGATAACGGTATTCCTCTGTATTCACAGGATAAATTTCGATGCCGACCATACGGAAATACTTTCTTGCCAGCTTGCATGCTTCCCCGATATACCGTACATCACTCTGGGCTCTGCTTTCACCAGTTAAAATCAGGATTTCTTCCATACCGCTGTCTGCAATGACTTTCATTTCCTTTTCGATCTGTTCCATGGAAAGCTTCATGCGTTTGATATGGTTATAGCAGTTAAAACCACAATAAACACAGTAGTTTTCACAGTAATTGGCAATGTACAGAGGTGTGAACAGATACACGGTATTGCCGAAATGCTTACTGGTTTCCAGTCTGGCTTTCTGCGCCATCTCCTCCAGAAAAGGTTCTGCCGCTGGAGAAAGGAGTGCTTTAAAATCCTCAATCGAACAGAATTCATGGTCCAGTGCTGCACGAACATCTTTTGCTGTGTACTGGGAATAATCATACGCATGCATTTCGCTCATTACTTTTTCACAGACTTCAGATTCAATGACTTCCATGCCCGGCAGATATTCCATATGGTTTGCCCTTGCCGCGGGATTGGTTTCCAGTTCATGCTTGCGTTTCAGCGTTTCGGGAGAAAGGTACTCGGAATCCACAAAAAAACGATTTTCCATAACCATCCCTCCTTAATCATGCAGGAATCCTGTCAGTGGATCAGATGCGGATGCGCCTCTTACCAGAACTCTGCCTAAGCCGGAAAGATATGCTTTTCGGCCTGCTTCGATGGCCTGACGGAAAGCTGCTGCCATGAGGGGCAGGTCCCCTGCCGTTGCCAGTGCTGTATTCGCCATAATCGCCGCTGCGCCCATTTCCATCGCTTCACAAGCCTGAGAAGGTCTACCGATGCCTGCATCTACAATGATAGGCAGATCGATTTCATCTACTAAAATCTGGATAAACTCTCTCGTTGCCAATCCTTTGTTGGAACCGATGGGAGATGCCAGAGGCATAATAGTTGCCGCACCTGCATTCACCAGGTCTCTTGCCACATTCAGGTCAGGATACATATAAGGCATGACTACAAATCCTTCGTTCGCAAGAATTTCTGTCGCTTTGATGGTTTCATAGTTATCAGGCAGAAGATATTTGCTGTCCCGCATGATTTCTACTTTTACAAAGTTGCCACAGCCCAATTCCCTGGCCAGACGAGCAATTCGTACTGCTTCTTCTGCATTTCTTGCACCGGATGTATTGGGAAGTAATGTGACATTTTTCGGAATATAGTCCAGAATGTTTTCCTGTTCCTTTGTATTGGCACGACGTACTGCCAGTGTAATGATTTCCGCACCAGCATCCTTTACTGCAGATTCAATCAGTTTCAGAGAATACTTGCCAGAGCCAAGGATAAATCTGGAGTTGAACTCATGTCCACCGATGATAAGTTTGTCTTCTTTGTGCATAGAATTACCTTCTTTCTTTATGGTTCATAGCTTCCAGAAAGAATCCGAAGGACCATCTGTGCCTGATGGGCTGCACAAAGCATCACACGAGGAGCAACCAGACCAATATCATCCGAAGCATCGCTGACTCCATCTCCGCACAAATAAAATCGTTCCATGACCTTTCTGGTTTTGATACTGTTGGCTGAGCCAAGCCCTGCCATCCCGGAAGCAGCGATCAGATATTTCATATGTAATTGTTCTAAAACACCATTTACCAACATGGCTTTTGCCTCTGCATCATCAAAAGCTTCACAGATGATATCGGCATCCTGCAGAAGCTCTGTCAGATTTTCCTCCATGATACGGACAGTATGTGTAATCATATCCGTGTAAGGAGCGATTTCTTTCAGATTTTCCATCAGTGCTTCTGTTTTATATTGCCCGATTTGATGGGCTTTGTATTGCTGTCTGTGCAGATTGGAAATATCCACCCTGTCAAAATCTATCAGAATCAGCCTGCCGACGCCTGCCCTTGCCAAGGCAACAGCAATGTTAGAGCCAAGACCACCCAGACCACAAATAGCAACCGTACCATCCATAAACTTTGTTTGCAGTTCTTTTCCATGTCTCGCTTCCAGTGTTCGCTGCATTTCTTCCTTTGTCGGAACACAGCGCAAATCAACCACCTCCCACAAAATTTACGATCTCAACACTGTCACCGTCCTGCAGAATCGTTTCTGCATAGTGTGCCTTCGGAACGATTTCGCCGTTTCGCTCTACCGCAATACGCATAGGGTTATATTCTGTTGCCGCCAGATATTCTGCTACTGTTTTGCCGCTGATATCAAATTCTGTGCCGTTGATTTTTACCATTCTCTCACCTCCTTCTGCAAAAAAAGAAGCTATCCTTTTGGATAACTTCTTAGTATCTTCGTCACACAGGCTTTCCTACGTTGGCATTATCCAAATCAGGTTTATGGGTCGAAGATTTGATCTTCCTCTCAGCCTGTAACACAAGCTCCCCGCTGTTTATTTATTTGCAAGTTCATTATAAACCACCTTCTCAAATAATGCAAGGCCTCATCGATCAAATATTATAATATCCCCCAGTTTCACTTCGCATCACACGTTGCACTTACAAAGGCGCAGCATACTGATATATGTTTCAGTTCTGCCCCTAAAGTCTGCTGCCAACAGCGTCTTTTTCTTTTATTCCGGATAAATCATCTGATTTACCTTAAAAATCAACTGCAGTGCTTTTCTGGAATTATTCAGATGTGATGCAACCATTTTCTGCAGTCTTTCCACATCTCCCGATAAAGCCGCTTCCAGAACCGCCTGATGTTCTTCCACACATTCGCAGTCTCTGGAATGAGGCTGGCTTACATAAGTGCCTGTGGCATAGGTAAATGGCTGCATATCTCTCAGCACTTCAACAGCTTTCTGATTTCCGGATGCTGTCAAAAACAAAACATGGAATTCCAGATCCAAAGCAAAGTATTCCTCCGGCCTTCCGGCAGATTCATTCCGTTCAATAAACTCCCGCTGTCTTTCCAGATTATCCAGCAGTTGCTGCTTCAGCATACTATTATAATTTAGTGTTGTAATAATATCCTTTGCAAAAAATGTATCCATCATCAGGCGCATATCAAAGATATCATTCAGTTCATGAGGGGTCAATGCACGCACACTCATCCCTTTATTCGGTGTATTCACCACCATTTTTTCATCAACAAGACGCTGCAGTGCCTGCTTCACAGGAGTATCGCTCACCTCATATCTTCTTGCCAGTTCTTTGATATTCAGTTTTTCTCCAGGGGCATACTCCTTAGCAGTAATATCTTCTTTGATTTTCTGATAGATCTGATCTGTTCTCGTCAGTTTTTTCCCCATCAACGCATCTCTTTCCTTCAAACATATCGCCTTCTTTCAAAAAATATCCTGTCCTTTTATAGCAACAGGCTCCAAATAGATCTGTTCTCATCTGTATTATACAACAATTCCACTTAAAAAATCCATTAAAATATAAAAATAAAACTTTTTTGTTCAATATGAGATATTTTTTAAATCATTTTCCTTTTTTCTTACTTTACTTGGATATAAAAACTCCCTTCAACCGCAATAAAATAGTTTCATTTCATAAAATAATAGTTTCATTTATGTATTATTCGCGATTATGTTTGAATACTTTATATATTTTTTACAAATCAAATCTCTTTTTTTCCAATAAAAAGCGTTTTATTTTGGAATTTATGTGCATTGACTAGATAATAAAGCAGCATTATAATTTAGAAAAGATGTTTTTCATTAAAAGGATGTTTTTTTCGCGAAAAAAGATGTTTTATTTCAATCTTCAAAAAACAAAAAACTCTGACAAAACCATCAGAACGACCTTTCACAAGGAGGAATTACTATGTTAAAAAGAAGCATTTCTGCCGCAATGGCAGCAATCTTGACGCTGGGGCTTACAGGCTGTATTGGTTCCAATGATACGGCAACTGAGTCTGACAATGAAAACACATCCAAAAATGGCTACGTTGAAAAAAAGGTAGAACCTGTAAATTTCGAATCAGGGGTAGAGCTGACCGATGACTGTTACCGCTTCATTTATGCATTGGGGAATGCCCCCGCTACCATCGATGCAGCTAAATTCTTTAAAATGCGTCTGGAACAGGAATCCGGCGGCACACTGAGCTGCGATATTTACACCGATAACGTACTGGGCTCCGAGCGCGAACTGCTGGAAGGCTGCCAGTTCGGCAACTATGACATTGTACTGGCAACCAATGCAACAGTTGCATCCTTTGACAACGACATCTTCTGTCTGGACATCCCCTGGTTATTTGATAACAAAGAACAGGTATATGAAGTGCTGGATGGCCCTTTAGGCGACAGACTGGGTGAAGGCCTGGAAGAAAAAGGCTTCAAGCTGCTGCAGTGGCAGGAAAATGCTTTCCGTACCCTGTCCACAAACAAAAAGATCGAAAAAATGTCTGACCTGAAAGGGATCAAGATCCGTATCATGGAAAACGAACTGCAGCTGCAGCAGTGGTCCAATTATGGCGCAAATCCCACTCCAATGGCATTCACAGAGCTGTTCACAGCACTGCAGCAGCGTACCGTAGATGCACAGGATAACGGTGCAGAACTGACGTGGCAGACAAAATTCAACGAAGTACAGAGCCATTATACTTACACAAAACACATCTATTCTCCCTACCTCATCCTGATGAGTATGGAAAAATTCAATGGCCTGACACCTGAACAGCAGGAAATCGTTATGAAAGTATCCGCAGAAGCGGTTGCTTATGAAAGAACACGCTGCGGCGAATACGAAGCGGTTGCTCTGGAAAACATCAAAAACACCATGGAATACGGAGAACTGTCTCCTGAAGCGATCGAAGAATTCAAAGCTGCCTGTGCAGATCTGAAAGATATGGCATACGAAAAGGTAAGCGATCCTTCTGTTGTAGATCTTTTATACAGTGAAGTAGAAAAAGCAAAGGCAAAATTCCCTGCCGAAAGCTGATAAGAAAGGGGAGGAAATTCTATGAAAAAGATTTGGGACAACTTAGAAGAATTTATGATCATTCCTTTGATTTTTGCAATGAGTATCATTATTTTCATTCAGGTAATCATGCGCTATGTATTCGAGAACTCTCTGACATGGTCTGAAGAGCTGGCTAGATACCTGTTCGTATGGCTGGTTTATTTCTCTGTAAGTTTCACAGCCAGAAGACAGAAACACATCCGTATCGACGCCGCAATCAATCTGTACCCAAAAAAGATGCGTCCTTACATTGAAATCCTTAGCGAAATCATCGTTCTGGCATTCTCCATCTTCATTGCGGTAACAGGCGTAACTGTATACCACAAAATCACATGGTCCGGTCAGATGTCTCCCGCAATTGGCTTACCCATGCAAATCGTTTATGCAGCACCTATGATCGGTATGGCTCTGACAGCGATTCGTCAGATCCAGTGTATCCTGCAGAAAGTAAAAGCCCTGAAAACACCCAGCAAGGAGGTGGCTGAAGTATGACTGGTACAATCGCAGCAGTAGTATTCCTTACATTGATCGCATGTCTGGTGCTGACCGTTCCAATTGGTTTCTCCTTGGGTATCGCATCTTTGGCATATATCCTTTATACAGACCAGCTGACTTTTGGCTTTATTGCACAGAACATGGTAACGGGCTGTGACTCTTTCCCTACCATGGCGATCCCCTTCTTCATCTTTGCCGGTGAACTGATGGGCGGCGGCGGCATTTCCAAGAGACTGCTGAATCTGGCAAACGTATTCTTTGGCCGCATCACTGGCGGTCTGGCCATCGTAACCGTTGTTGTATGTATGTTCTTTGCAGCCATCTCCGGTTCCGGTCCTGCAACAGTAGCAGCCGTAGGCGGTATGGTCGTTCCCACAATGCTGGAAAAAGGCTATGACAAAAAATTCGTTCTGGCGCTGATCGCGGCTGCCGGCTCCATCGGGGTTATCATCCCTCCCAGCATACCCATGGTTATCTACGGGGTAACAACAAACAGCTCCGTATCCAGCCTGTTCCTTGCCGGCTTCATACCTGGTATTATGATCGGTCTGGTTCTGATCGGCTACTCCTATTTCTTTGCAAAAAAACAGGGTTACAAAGGCGATACAGAACCTTTTAGCTGGAGCAGAGCACTGCACGAACTGAAAGAAGGCTTCTGGGCGATCCTGTCTCCCGTAATCATTCTGGGCGGTATCTACGGCGGTATCTTCACACCAACAGAAGCAGCGGCAGTATCTGTAATCTATTCCCTGATCGTTGGCTGCTTTATTTATAAAGAACTGGATCTGAAAAAACTGCTGAACGTAACAAGAAATGCCTGTGAAACAACAGCCTCCATCCTGATCGTTATCGGCTGTGCAGCAGGTTTCTCCAAAGTTCTGACACTGGGCCGTATCCCTGCAACTGTAGCATCTGGTATGCTGTCCCTGACAGACAGCGCAATCCTGATCCTGTTGCTGATCAATCTATTGCTTCTGATTGTTGGCTGCTTCATGGAAACGCTGTGTGCGATTATGATTCTGGCGCCCATCCTGTTCCCTGTAGTAACTTCTCTGGGTGTAGACCCTATCCACTTCGGTATCATCATGGTAGTTAACCTGGCAATCGGCTTCATCACTCCTCCACTGGGTGTAAACCTCTTCGTTGCATCGCGAGTCGGTGAAACGACGTTGGATAATGTAATCAAGGGTATCATTCCTTTCCTGATTCTGATGATTGCTACACTGATGTTGATTACATATGTTCCCGGCATCTCCATGTTCCTGCCAAACATGATAGGATAATGCAAACTAACTTAAAAGCTTCTATATTAAATTAAAACTCTTTATGGTAAAAAGCCCAGTCTTCCACGATAGACAGGGCTTTTTTCTTTGCATGATACATTACACTTATACCTGTTATTGATAATTTAGATAATCAGTTATCAACTTTATGAAGTAACACCTTTTATCTGAATATGCTATGCTAATAAAAGAAAACCTATCATAATCATAAGAAAAGGAGCGAATGTCTATGATGAATAACAATAGTGGTTTTGCAACAAAAGCAATCCATGGCGGCAACATGCATGATGAACAGCACGGCTCATTGGTAATGCCTATCTATCAGACATCCACATTCCGTTTCGATTGCTGCGAACAAGGCGGCAGACGATTTGCTGGTGAAGAACCCGGTTATATTTACACAAGATTAAGCAACCCCACTACAACTGCATTGGAAAATAAAATCGCCCTCTTGGAAGGAGGCGAAGCATGTGCCGCTGCAGCCAGTGGTATGGGCGCTATTTCTGCATGCCTTTGGAGCATCGCAGGTGCTGGCAAGCATATCTTAGCAGACGAAACTTTGTACGGCTGTACATTTGCGCTGCTGCAGCATGGTCTGACCCGTTACGGTGTTGAAGTAACTTTTATTGATACTTCCAACCTGGACGCCGTAAAAGCAAATCTGAAAGACAATACCGTTTGTGTATATCTGGAAACTCCCGCAAATCCTAACCTAAAAGTTTCTGATATTGCCGCTGTAGCTGAGATTGCACATGCATATAACCCTTCTATCAAAGTTGTATGCGACAATACTTTTGCATCTCCTTATCTCCAGAAACCCCTGGAACTGGGCGCTGACATTGTAGTACACTCTGCAACAAAATACCTGAATGGTCATGGCGATGTTATTGCCGGTTTTGTAGTGGGCAAACAAGACTTTATTTCTGAGGTGAAAATGTTCGGCCTGAAGGATATGACTGGCGCAACCCTCGGTCCCTTTGAAGCATTCTTGATTATGCGTGGTCTGAAAACACTGGAAATCCGTATGGAACGCCATTGTGCAAATGCGAAAGCTGTTGTGGACTATCTGGTAAAACAGGAAAAAGTAGAAAAAGTTTATTATCCCGGCTTGAAAAATTTCCCCGGTCATGAAATTGCAAAGAAACAGATGAAGGATTTTGGCGCTATGATTTCCTTTGAAGTAAAAGGCGGCAAAGAAGCAGGTATGAAATTTGTAAACAGCCTGTCCATGATTCCCATTGCCGTATCCTTAGGGGATGCAGAAACACTGATCCAGCATCCTGCATCTATGACCCACTCTACTTATGGCGAAGAAGATCTGAAAGCTGCAGGCATCTCTGCCGGCCTGATTCGGTTGTCTGTTGGTCTTGAAAATGCAGAAGATATTATTGCAGATTTGGACAATGGCTTTGCGAAAATTTAATTTTTCCTAATGAACTGTTAAATTCTCCATACTTCTTTCCTAAATTTACGAGAGAAGGCATCGCTGATTGCGATGCCTTTTCAATATGTATCAATAGTTTTGTATAATTTCTTCCAAAATTGCAATAAATTCTATGGCTTTTGGAGAAAGCTTTGCGCCTTTTTTCTTCAACCACCCAATACACATATCCTCCACAGGAGCAGCCAAAGGAATTGCGCAAACACGGTGGTCACAATAACCTTCCGGCAAGACACCACTGCCAGTGGAAATAGCGTTGGTATGTGCAGCAATATTATAGAAAGTAGCCCTATCATTAATATAGATAACCTTTGGGAAATCCATATTTTGCGGCAAATTCGCTTCTTCGGAAAAAACCAGTGAAGATTCATCCTTTTTGGTAAAAACCACATACGGGTACGCTCTCAGTTCTTCCAAAGCAATTTCTTTTTTATGAGCAAGCGGGTGCATTTTATTCAAGAAAACATGAGGGCGGATTCGTCTCAATTCATGAAACTCTAAGTTTTTAGATGTAAATTGACGCCGCAGGGCATTTTCTGTCATTTCAGAAAGAAAAATAATGCCCAAATCGCTCTTCCCGGCATGTACCTCCTCAATGACCTTTCCCATAGGACGCTCTTTAAAACCAAATCGGAAGTAATCTGTATCTTGTTTTTTCAAAAACTCTACGAAAGCTTTTGCGCAAAAAGGGTATCTCTGTGTGCTGACCGAAAGGCAATTGTTTTGATCAAACTCTTTTTCCCCATAAAATCGCCGCACCTCTCTGCATTGTTCCCATATGGGACGTACTTTTGCCAGGAATTCCTGCCCTTCTTCTGTCAGGGCAATGCCACGATTACTGCGAATGAAGATCGTAATTCCCATCTCATCCTCCAATTCACGAATAGCCGTGGAAATTGCAGATTGAGATACAAACAGCCGTTGGGAAGCCTTATTCATGGAACCACAATGGTAAATTTCCATAATATATTCTAGTTGAGCTAATGTCATCGATATCCCCCGCCTTCTTCTTTGCCTCATTTTATCAGGAAAAATACCAATCCCCGAATGTATTATTATGATGTCTAAGCGTTTTGCCCGTTCATTTCAAACTCGTATTATCTATAATACAAATAACTGCACCGTTCATCTTCCATTCTTAGGAGTAGTTGGTTTTTTATATTCGTTATTAACCCATTACATTTCTATATTGCATACAAAAATAATGTGGTATTGCAGCGGATATTTATGTCAGTTTTTTGATTTTCATGTACTTATAAATATAGCATATCATATTTCCAAAAAAATTGCGACCACAATCCCACCGTTTCAGGCCAATGGGATTGTGGTCGCTGTTCTTTCAAGATTTGTACAAAGGTAATTGCTAGAACAAAACGTTCTCAAACCGTAATTTTCAACTTCTTTGTAAAAATTTCGATATTGTTCACTTCAAACATTTTAATAAGAAAACAGGCACTCTTTCGAGAGCCCGTTCCGTCTTTCCTTTTATAAAATTCATTCCTATTTGGATTTTCTGACAGTTTCATCCAAAATTCATAACCACTGGTCTTACGGCCATAATTTTGACTGTTGGTAAGGTGTGCCCCTTTTGTCCCTTCAAAGCTTTCTTGCATCCGATTTTATGTAAAACGTGCAGCTACATCTCCATACAGCCTAATACGCCTCCCTATCAATGTCCCATATTTTCCAGATCCATATTTTTAGGCAATGCCAAATTCAGAACGATCGCCACCACAAACACAACCGCCACTACATTTGCAGAAAATACAGACTGCATCAGTTCAGGAAAAATTTTCCACAGATCGATTTCGCTGGCTGCGGTAAAGCCAGTCCCCACCGCCAAAGACAGGGCCGCAATCGTAATATTTCTCTGGGTAAAACCTGCTTTTGCCACCATCTGCATCCCGCTGGTCATAATGGTACCAAACATCATGATTGTACAACCGCCCAGTACGGATTCCGGCAGGGATGCAAAAAAGTTCCCCACGGGAGGCAGCAGGCCAGCCAAAATCATGCAGCCGGCACCCGTCATAATCGTAAATCTGTTTACAACCTTTGTCATGGCAATCAAACCAACGTTCTGAGAGAAGGATGTCACAGGAGGGCAGCCCAACAGAGAAGAAACTGCAGAAGCATATCCATCACAAGCCAGGGAACCGGAAATTTCTTTATCTGCAATCTCCCTATTCAACCCTGTAGACACCATTGCTGTTGTGTCACCAATCGTTTCAGCCGCAGAAACCAGATAAATAATGCAGACAGAAAGGATGGCACCTGCATGAAACTCAGGAGCATAGGGCAGAATTTTAGGGAAAGAAACAACACCGCCGGAAAAAATAACAGAGAGATCCACCTTGCCCATAAAAACAGCAACAATATATCCCGCAATCAGGCCGACCAAAACCGACAATTGTTTCAAATCGCCTTTGGCAAAGCAGTTCCAGCCCAAGCACACAGCCAGCGTAATCGTGCCCAAGAGCAGGTTTTGTCCGGAGCCAAAATCTTCTGCATAGCCACCGCCAAAGGATCTTGCACCCACTGCAAATAAGGACATGCCGATAGCAGTTACTACAGATGCCGCAACGATAGGAGAAATCAGCTTCCTCCAATACTTCGCCAAGAGCCCCAGAGTCCCCTCAAAGATACCACCAACCAAAACCGCCCCCATGACCGCAGGATAACCATAATTGGCCGCAATGGTACACAATACCGTTACAAAAGTAAAGCTTACCCCCATAACGATAGGCAGACCAGAACCGATTTTCCACACAGGATACAACTGGATCAACGTTGCGATACCAGCGATAAACATGGCATTCTGCAGCAGGATCGCAATTTCAGCCTGAGATAAGCCGCCCGCCGCTGCAATAATGGTAATTGGTGTCAGGTTTGCAACGAACATCGCCAGAATATGCTGCAAGCCAAAAGGAATCGCTTTCAGCAAAGGTACCCTGCCCTCCAGCCGATAAATATTGTTTACATTACAACTTTTGTTCTCCATGCTTCTTTTGTCCTCCTCTGTTTCTGCTGGTATGTTTTCCCTTTTTACAAAAAACCGCATTGATGCTCCATGTTTTACGAAAAGGCAATAAAAATTAGCATTATTATACGACAAAACCCTCCATTCTTTCAAGGGTGATGCATCTATTCCAAATAATGTATGATAAAAATAAAATATTTTTTGTTTTTTTCCGAAAAAGAGGTTATAATTGATAATTAGAACAAGCGAAAAGGGGGATTTAAGATGATTACAAATGATATAAAATATACTGGTGTAAATGACCATTTGATCGACATGTTCGAAGGTCAGTTTGTGGCTCCAAACGGCATGGCATATAATTCCTATGTGATCCTGGATGAAAAAATCGCCGTTATGGACAGCGTAGAAAAGAAATTTGCAGAAGAATGGTTAAGCAATCTGAAAAATGCACTGGGCGAAAAAGCGCCCGATTATCTGATCGTACAGCATATGGAGCCTGACCATTCCGCAAATATCGCCCGTTTCCTGGAGATTTATCCCGATGCAGTAGTCGTTTCTTCCGCAAAGGCTTTCGACATGATACAGAACTTCTTCGGCACCGACCTTTCCACCCACCGCATTATTGTAAAAGATGGGGACACTCTCAGCCTTGGCAAACATAAGCTGACTTTTATAACTGCCCCTATGGTGCATTGGCCCGAAGTTATCATGACTTATGATGCTTATGATAAAATCCTGTTCTCCGCCGATGCCTTCGGCAAATTTGGCGGGTTGGATGTAGAAGACGATTGGGTCAGTGAAGCACGCCGTTACTATTTCGGCATCATTGGCAAATACGGCGCACAGGTACAGACAGTGCTGAAAAAGCTCTCCGCTCTGGATGTACAGAAAATCTGCCCTCTTCATGGACCTGTGCTGCAGGATGATTTGGAGGCGTATTTCAACCTGTATGATACATGGTCCTCTTATGGCGTAGAAAGTGACGGGGTCGTGATCGCCTACACTTCCGTTTACGGCCATACAAAAGAAGCCGTGGAACTGCTGGCACAGAAACTGGAGGAAAACGGCTGTCCCAAGGTAGTAATAAACGATCTAGCCCGCTGTGATATGTTCAAAGCCGTGGAAGATGCTTTCCGTTACGGTAAGCTGGTGCTGGCGACGACTACCTATAACGCCAATCTTTTCCCCTTCATGAAGGAATTTATCCACCACCTGACAGAACGTGATTTTCAGAACCGCACCATCGGCCTGATCGAAAACGGTTCCTGGGCGCCAAAGGCAGCCGAAATTATGAAAGAAATGCTGTCTGAATGCAAAGACCTTACCTTTGCAGATACGACTGTAAAAATACTTTCTGCTTTGAACGAAGACAGCACCGCCCAGGTGAATGCCCTGGCAAAGGAACTCTGTGGACGGAGCGATGGGCCGGCAGAAGAAAAAACAGAGGAAAAGAAAACAAACCGTTATGTCTGCACCGTTTGCGGCTGGGTTTACGAAGGTGATTCCCTGCCCGAGGATATCGAATGTCCTTTGTGCGGGATGGGATATGATGCTTTTGCATTAATGGCATAAATAATATAGGGACTGCTCTGAAAGCAGTCCCTTTCTTTTTTAACAAATGCATTATGGTCTCAGGCCCAAACCGCCTTCCAGTGTAATGGTTTCCCCTGTCAGGTATTTTAAATCGGGGGATGCCAGTGCCACGCAGGCACGGCCGATTTCTTTTTCCACATCGCCATAATGGCCCATGGGCGGCATCTGTACATTCTTCTCGAAGGCTTCCGGATACGCATTTGCCCAATTTTCCAACTGGGCTGTCCATGCCAGCGGACATACCACATTGACATTGATGCCATCCTTGCCCCATTCGGTGGCCGCAACACGGCTCATGCCACGGATGCCTTCTTTTGCCGCCGCATAGGAGCTTTGGCCCACATTGCCAAACAGACCTGCTCCGGAGGCAAAATTGATGACAGAGCCTTTCGTTTTTGCCAGATATGGATAGCAGGCCTTCATATAATAAAATGTCGCATACAGCCCGGAATAAATAGCCAGGTCAAACTGCGCCGTTGTTTTTTCCGCCAAAGACACGCCGGATGCCGATGCCTGCGCGTTGTTGATCAGCACATGAATATCACCAAAGACTTCAATGGCCTGCTTGACTACATTCTGCACCACAGCTTCATTGTCCTGACCAGCAGCCACATCCGCCTGCACGGCTAACACCCGAATGCCATAAAGCCGTTCCAATTCTTCCTTCGCATCCAACAATTTCTGCATATTTCTGCCGGTAATGACCAGATTTGCGCCTTCTTTTGCATAAGCTGTCGCAATGCCATACCCAATGGAACCGCAGCTGCCGTCCTTCAGAACAGCACGTCCGCCGCCAGTAATGATTGCCGTTTTTCCCTTCAAATGTCCCATACTCTTATCCTCCTTTTATTTTACGCCTGTTCAGCCAAATATTCATCAATATAATGCGATGCCACTGCGCCATCCGCTACAGCCGTTACCACCTGCCGCAGCACCTTTGTTCGCACATCCCCCACAGCAAAAACACCGGGGAGGTTTGTTCTGGTGGATTCATCCGCAATGATGTAGCCGGCAATATCCAATTCCACCTGCCCCGACAGAAATTCTGTCACCGGCTTTCTGCCCACGCTAATGAAAACGCCGTCGCAGGCAAGCTCTGTTTCTTCTCCTGTTTTCACATTTTTCAGCTTCAAACCCTTGAAGGCATCTTCAGAAAGCAGGTCTGTCACCACGCTGTCCCAGGCAAAGTCTACATTTTCCGCCTGCATCAGTGGCTCATGATAAACCTTTGTGGCCCTTAAGGTATCTCTGCGGTGTACGACCGTTACCTTTTCGCAGATGCGGGAAAGGAGCAGTGCATCCGCCGCCGCAGAATTGCCGCCGCCAATGACCGCCACTTTTTTCCCTCTGAAAAACATGCCGTCACAGGCCGCACAATAATTGACGCCTCTGCCCACCAAGGAATGTTCCTTTTCCAGGCCCAATTCCCTAGGGGAGGCACCTGTGGAAATGACTACTGTTTTTCCGTAAAAAATACCCTCGCTGGTATCTACAGTTTTAATCTTTTCTTTCAATCCTACGGAATACACTTCCGCCTGCTCTGTTTTTGCGCCAAACCTCTCTGCCCCCGCCTGCATTTTTTCTGCCAGTTCAAAGCCGTCCACACCGCTCTCAAAGCCGGGATAGTTGTCGATCTGAGAGGTCAATGCCATCTGGCCGCCTGCAGAAAGCTTTTCCAGCAGCAGGACATCCAGCCCCGCCCTGGCCCCATAAAGCGCAGCCGTATATCCGCCGGGGCCGCCGCCAATGATGATAACATCATAAATGTGTTCCATAGTGCCCCTCCTTTTTTACAGGTTCTTTTCGATAAACTCTTCAATTTTCGCCTTGGAATCAGGCGCAACGATAGAGTCCACCACTTCCCCGCCTTTATAAAGCAGCAGCGCAGGGATTGCTTCGATGTTTTCTTTTTTTGCCGCCTCGGGCACATCATCAACATTGATCTTGCCAACCACCAGTTTATCCCCATACTGTTCCGCGATCTTATCATAAGCAGGAGCAATCCGGCGGCAATATACACACCAGGGAGCCCAAAATTCTACCAGTACGGGCTTTTCACTTTCATTTACGCTTTTTTCATACAGTTCCAAATTCATGTTCAATTCCTTCATGATATTCTCTCCCTTCGTTTCTTTTCTGCAGTATATTTTATTTTTCGTTTTTTTCTGTGACAAATCACACTTATTTCCTTTTTTTTTTTTTTTTACAGCAATTAATAATAATTTTCCAGTAATATTTGATAAATAGAAAAACTTTTTTCTTAAT
>X73_One_humped_Camel__coassemble_234_pt1 | contig 26689 bp, 21 predicted proteins | sample X73_One_humped_Camel__metabat2_low_PE_007 | metagenome-assembled genome bin X73_One_humped_Camel | reverse complement strand
GCGCAGAGGGGTGCGCCGCAGGTTTTCCCTTCGAACAGGCCGGAAACCACCCGGGGCAGGTCTGCCTCTTTTCTGGGGGTGGACCAGACATTTTGGCCGGGCGCCCGGCGGGCCATGAATTTCTGCACCTCAGCCATATCGATTTCTTCGCCCACGGGCAGGCCATCGATGACCACGCCGATGGCTTCAGAATGAGACTGGCCGAAAATGGTGATTTTCACTTTTTTGCCGAAATCAGAGGACATCCACCGCACCTCCCAGCTTCGTCAATTCCGCAAAGAAAGAGGGATAGGACTTATTCACGGCCTCCGCATCTTCGATGGTGATATCCACGCCCAGGCTGACTGCCGCAATGGCCATGGCCATGACGATGCGGTGGTCATGATGGGAATCGATGGAGATTTCCCCTGCGGGAGGATTGCAGCCGCCGGTGATGACCAGACCATCTTCCTTTTCTTCCACTTCCACGCCGATTTTTTTCAGACATTCCGCCATCACGGCCAGCCGGTCGCTTTCCTTCAGGCGCAGCCTGCCTGCGTTGGTGATTTCTGTTTTTCCCTCTGCCGCCGCCCCTGCAACGCAAAGGATGGGCACCAGATCGGGAATTTGGGCCGCATCGATGGAGATGCCCTTCATTTCCCTGTTTGTTACGGTGATTTGGTTCAAAATGGTTTTTGTTTCCGCCCCAAAGGCTTCCAGAATGGAAACGATGGCCCTATCCCCCTGGGGAGAGTCCATATTCAGCCCCTGACAGCCGATGCTGCCCTTGATGGCGCCGGCAGTCAGCCAGAAAGCGGCGTTGCTCCAGTCTCCTTCCGCAAAGCGCATGCGGGGGCCATGGAAGGTTTGCCCGCCGGGCACTTTCCAGCCGGTTTCCGTTTCCTGCACCTCCACGCCAAAGGTTTTCAGCGTTTTCAGCGTCATATCGATATAGCCCTTGGACTCGATTTCTGTTGTCAGTACGATTTCACTGTCGCCTTCCAATAAAGGCAGGGCAAACAAAAGCCCTGTGATAAACTGAGAGCTGATATTGCCGGGGAGGGTATAAATACCTGCCTGCAGTTTTCCTTCCAGCTCCACAGGCAAATGCACGCCCTTTGCCTTGCAGCCATGCTTCGCCAACTCCTCCAGAAGAACGCCAATAGGTCTTTCCGGCAGTCTGCCCTTGCCCTCAAAGAGGCAATGCCTGCCCAGCGCCGCCGCCACCGGCAGCAAAAAACGCAGGGTGGAACCGCTTTCGCCGCAGTCCAGAACCGCTTCCTTCTCCAGATTGCGGGGAATGGGTACCACTTCGATGCCGGAGGGCTCTTTATAAATTTCCGCCCCCAGGGCCTCCAGACAGCGGATGGTCGCCTCTAAATCCTCAGACCAGCCATCTACGAACAGCACGCTTTCTTCCTCCGCCAATGCCGCTGCGATCAGGGAGCGATGGCCGTCAGATTTGGAAGAAATGATACGCACCTGCCCTTTGTGCAATGGACTTTTTCCAATTCTTACATTCATACTGTTACCTCTTATTTCAATGCTTTTTCTATCAGTTCCGTCACTTCCGCAACGGGAATCTTCACAATTTCACAATGGCCGATTTTTGTGGGGAAAACAAAACTGATCTCGCCGCCACGGCGTTTTTTATCCTTTAACACACCTTCGGTGATCTCTTCCGCCGTATAGTGGGTGGAAACAGGAAGGTTATTATTTTCCAGGGCAATTCTGATTTTTTCCGCCAGCCCCGCTTCTGCCAGGCCCTTTTCTTCCGCCGCTTTTGCCATCAGATGCATGCCGATGGCTACAGCATGGCCATGGGAAATGGCAAAGCCGCTTCTCTTTTCAATGGCATGGCCTAGGGTATGCCCCAAATTCAATAACTGGCGCACGCCCGTATCAAATTCGTCCTCCATGACGATATCCCTCTTCATTTTCACGCAGGTTTCGATGATTTCTTCCAAATCCTTACTGAAATCACCGCCGGCTGTTTTTGCAAACAAATCCGCGTCACCAATGACGCCATATTTCATGGTCTCCGCAATGCCATCGGAGAAAACTTCCTCCGGCAGGGTATCCAATGTATCCACATCGCACAGCACCAGATGGGGCTGATAAAAGGCCCCGGCCATATTTTTCCCCGCCCGCAGGTCGATGGCTGTTTTGCCGCCCACGGAGGAATCCACCGCCGCCAAAAAGGTGGTCGGCACCTGCACAAAGCGGATGCCCCGCTGATAAACCGCCGCCGCAAAGCCTGCCATATCCCCGCAGACACCGCCACCCAGGGCAACGATGATGTCCTGTCTGGTCACTTCCTCCTCCGCCAGAAATTCCAGCATATCGCTCAATGTGCCGATATGCTTGGAGCTTTCCCCGGCGGGGTAGGCAAAGCGGCAGGTGGTGAAGCCTGCCTTCTGCAGGGAGCTTTCCACTTCGGCTGCATATAATTTTTCCACGGTTGTATCTGTAAGGATGGCCGCCTTGCAGGGTTGGATGCGTTTTCTCACTTCTTCACCCAACTGCCCCAAAATACCCCTGCCAATGAGGATGGCATATTCCACGGAGGCCTTCACGATCACTTTTTTCATACTTTCACGACCTTAGTCAAATTCTTTGATATCACCCACCGCCAGACGGCGTTCCTTGCCTTCTTTCAGCAGTTTTTTCAATGTTTCCGCATCCTTGGCACGAATGGCACGGCTGTATGCCTGCATCCGTTCGCAAAGGGCATCCACCTCATCGGCCAGATAGTCCCCATTGGCCAGAAACAGCTCCGTCCACATGTTTTCATTCAGCTTCGCCACACGGGTCATATCATGGAAGCTGCCGGCGGAAAAGCCTCTGAAATTGGGGGACAATTCGCTCTTGATATAGGCACTGGAAACCACATGGGCCAACTGGGAGGTATAGGCGATCATCTGATCATGTTCCGCATCGGTAGCCACCTGCAGTCTGGCAAAGCCCAGCTTTTTGAAGAACATGCTCAGGGCATTCATCATGCCGATATCCGTGCCCGTATAAGGTGTGACGATGAGGGTCGCACCGTTGAACATATCTGCCGTAGAATAGGTGAAGCCGGAACGTTCCACCCCGGCCATGGGATGTGCGCCGACAAAGCTGAAGCCGTTTTCCGCCGCAATATTCTGCACCTGCCGGCAAACCAGCCGTTTTACCCCGGCAACATCCACCACAACAGCGCCTTTTTTGAAATCCTTTGCGTGTTCCTTGATATAGTCCACCGTCAACTGGGGATACAGCCCGATGATGACGATGTCGTAATCCTTCGGATTGCCGTTTTCCATAAAGCCATGGACTGCTTCCATCAAAATGGCGCTGTAACGGATGGTTTCCGATGCATCCCAGCCAATGACCTCATGGTCTGTTTTCTTTTTTACCGCTTTCGCCATGGAACCGCCGATGAGTCCCAGGCCTACTACACCAACCTTCATATCCGTCCCTCCTGTCAATCATTGTATCTGCATGCATGAGGACGCAGTTCAAATACCAGCTTTGCCACCTCATCAAACTGCTCCGGCGTCAGGGACTGGGGGCCGTCGCACAGGGCCTTGGAAGGGTTGTTATGCACTTCGATCATCAAACCATCGGCCCCGGCAACGGTTGCCGCCATGGCCATGGGTTTCACCAGATGGGCATAGCCCATGGCGTGGCTGGGGTCGATGACAACGGGCAGATGGGTCAGCTTTTTCAGCACAGGGATGGCAGAAAGATCCAGGGTGTTTCTGGTTCTGGTTTCAAAGGTACGGATGCCTCTTTCGCAGAGGATGACGTTTTCATTGCCCCCCGCCATGATGTATTCCGCACTCATCAGCATTTCATCGATGGTATTGGCCAGGCCTCTTTTCAGCAGGATGGGTTTATTGATCTTACCCAGTTCCTTCAGCAGTTCAAAATTCTGCATATTTCTGGCGCCAACCTGAATCAGGTCAACGGCTTCTTCAAACATGGGGATATGCACGGCATTCATAATTTCAGAAACAATGGGCAGGCCCGTCATTTCCCTGGCTTCCATCAAAAGCTTCAGGCCATCGCCCTTCAGCCCCTGAAAGGCATAAGGGGAGGTTCTGGGCTTGAAGGCGCCGCCCCGCAGAAGCCCCGCGCCGGATTCCTTCACCCGCTGGGCAATATAACAGACCTGTTCCTCGCTTTCCACAGAGCAAGGGCCTGCGATGATCTGGAAATGGCCGCCGCCGATTTTTTTGCCGGCAATATCCACCACCAGGTCCTCATTATGAAACTTTCTGTTGGCGTTTTTGAAGGGCTCCTGTATACGCTGCACATTTTCCACGATATCCAGCGCACGAATCAGGTCCATATCCACAGTGGAGGTATCCCCCACCAGGCCGATGATGGTGTGGTTCACGCCCTGAGAAATATGCGTTGTGATGCCAAGGCTGCCCAGCCATGCCTTTAAATTTTCAATCTGTTCCGGTTTTGTGTTTGGTTTCAGTACAACTACCATAATGCTTTCCTCCTTTAAAAAAATCCCCTATGCTTCCTGCTTCGCTTGCCGCTTCAGGCCTTTTCACCAAAATAGAAAAAGCTTCGCAGCGAATTTCACTGCGAAGCCTTTATGCCTTCTCTAAGAAAAAACCACGAAAATAAACCGTCTTTCCTTAACAGTAAAATTCACTTTGAATCTTTGAAAACACGGTAAAAATAAAAGTATGCGCTTTTGAAAGTATGATTTGCCTTCATCCTTTGCGACCTCTTTCATTTTCTATTCTTTTGGTTTTTTTCATACTAGCACAACGGGACAGGAAAGTAAACCCCTCTTTCGCAAAAATTTCTTCTGCGGGAGGCAAACCGCCGCCCTGTAAAGACATACTGTATACGAGCTTCCAATGGCAAAAAGCGCCGTTCCTTTTCAGAAACAGCGCCTTTTTCATTTTCCTTTTACACCTGGGCCGCCGGGAAGCGGAATGCTGTGCCGCCGGGGCCATAATATTTCTGCCGCAGGGCCGCCGCTTCATCGGGATGCAGGCTTTTGCATCTGCGCTCGATCAATTCCGTAAAGAAACGGATATATTCGTCCCTCAGGCCGGTTTTTCTGGCCAGCATGTTGGCCTTGATCTGTTCCACCTTCTCCAGTTCCTTCCCCTTCGTTCCCGCTTTTTCCGTCAGGTAATCCAGGTATCTCTGATACTGGGACATATATTCCTCATCGGACATGGCCATGACCTTTTCCACATAGGGAATAACTGCGTTCAGGTCAAAATCCATTTCACCGCTGGCGAATTTTTCAAAAACAACGTTATACAGCGTGTTATTCGCATGGGGTTTATAGGTGGTGCTCATCTGCTGGGCCTTGGGGTCCAAAATCTTATTGAAGGCCGCCTCTTTATCGATGCCGTGCAGTACCATGGGCTGTCCCTCCTCCTGGGTCAGGATGAAGTTTTCGCCTTTGGTGTCAAAATTGCACAGAAGCCAGTCTGTCACATGTTCTCTGAGGATCTGAGGCATCAATTCCTCCACCTGCCGGGTAGTGGCCTGGGTGGCCAGTTCCGGATGTCTGGAGAATTTGAACAGATCCAGACGTTTGGAGCTGACTACATTTTTCAGTCTTCTCTGGAAGGAGACCACGCCATGCTTTCTGGTCTGGCCCACAAAGGCTTCTACGGCGGTGCCTTCATCCACGATCTTCTGGATATTGGCGCCAATCTCCGTCAGGTACGCCCCGCTGAGCTTCGTTGTGCCCACGCAGGTCACGGCCTGCTTCGCCAGCCATTTGCTGCCGTCAGCGCCGATATACTGGCTCATGGGCTTTGTGCCGCCCAGGAAAATCTCCTGATCCGCCACCATGCGCAGCTCCGTCGTCTGTTCCTGATAGTAATATTCCGTTTCTTCCTTCGCCCATTTTCTGGCGGTTTCCTCGATTTCTGCCCCGAAGGTCTCTTCCACAAATTTTCTCAGTTCTTCCTGGGAAATTTCTTCTTCAAAACCATCGGCATTCCTCTGCATATATCTTTCGATGAGCTGCTCCCGGTGAAGGCCAAAGCGTTTGTCCTCCACAGCCTTTTTCGTTCTTTCAAACCGTTCCTTTCTGGCCTGCACCTGCAGCGCCATTTCCGGCTCCAGCCCTGTGGTATCAAACTGCTGCTCGCTCATTTTAATTCTTGTGGTGCGCTTTTCCTCATAATCCGTACCGGGCTTCCGTTTGGTGCCCATGATGATGGCCTTGGCAAAGTCATACATGGCATGGCGGCGGTTATATCTTTTTTCGTCTTCCTTATCCGCCTGTTTCACCTTTTCTTCCAGCGCTGCTGCGTCTGTTTCCTTCTGTCTTGCGATTTTTTCCCGTTCTGCCCGCAGGTCTTCCGCCGTCTCATTCCGGAACAGGAAGATGCCGCCATCCACGCCGCCCAGATATTTCTGCCGCAGCGCCGCCGCTTCCGCCTCGGAAACGTTTTTCATGCGTTCCTGCACCAACTCGCCGAAGAACCGCCGGGCTTCCACACGGATGAATTCTTTTCTGTATGTAACATTCTTTTTGATCTCTTCCAGTCTATCCGGGTTATCCTTGGCCTGCCGCTCGAAATAGGGCTGATAGATTTTCAGGTAATCCTCCGTGCTCATCTGTTCGATGCGCGCAATATATTGGGCCGCATCCTGCAGGTCAAAGCTCATGGAGCCATCAGCAAATTTACGGAACAACTGGTTATACACCGTATCCTGGTCGAAGAAATGCTTATCCTTCTGCATATGCTGGGCTTCGGGCACCAGATCTTTTCTGCCGGCTGCCTCCTTATCGATGCCCCGGATAACCAGTTTCCCCTCCCCATCTCTGCAAAGGAGGAAATTTTCACCCTTGGTATCATAATTGCCCAGCAGAAAATCCGTCATATATTCCCGCAGGAACTGGGGCGCCAGCTTTTCGATCTTTTCCAGTTCTTCCGGCCCCATGGCCTCCGGCGTACGGGAAAAGCGGAAAAAGTCCACATATTCCGGGTCTTTTCTGCTGACCACGCCATCCACCATCCGCTGGAGGGAAACGGTACCCACGCCCTTGCTCTTGCTTTCAAAGGCTTCGATGGCCGTAGCCGGGTCCACCAGTTTTTGCACCTGATAGCCCGCCACCGTCATAATGGACGCATTGGGCGCCGCCGCGCCGATGCAGCTATGGTTGGTCTTCATCAGCCAGCGGGAGCCATCGCTGGCATACTGGAAGGCATTGGGCTTCGTGCCGCCCTCCACATGGGACTGGACGCTGTCGCCAAAATGCATGGTATAGGTAGCCCCGTCCAAAATGCGCTTCCGCTCCTTCCGGATGGCCTCGTTCCGTTCTTCTTCTGTCAATTCCTTGCCCAAAAGCTGCTCGGCTTCGACAACCTTCGCCTTCGCCGCTTCTTCTGCCGCTCTGGCCTTTTCCTGATACTGGGGTTCAATCTCCCGGAAGGCAGCGCCGTATTTTTCCTCAAATTCTGCCATTTTTGCTTCAAAATCCGGATCAGCCTCATCCGGCCGCAGGCCATACAGCCGTTCATAGGCCGCCTGCAGGCCAGCCACCTCATAAGTGGGGTTTTCCGCCGTATTTTTTTCTTCCCTGCGGCCTTTTGTAAAATGCCGGCCCATTTTCACGAAAGCACCCACAAACTTATAAAAACCATGGCGAGCTTTATCGGCGAATACCTTTCTTTTATCTGCGCCAACCGCCTCCTGACGCCGTTTTTCCCGCAGTTCTTCGATCTCCTCCGGGGTTTTCAGCTTTGCCAGGGTTTTGTCATTTTTATTTTTGCTCAGTTCCTTCTGCTGATACCGGAACTGCTCCTGTTCCCACCGGGTCTTTCGCTCCGCCAGCCTGGGGCCAAGTTCTGCCCATTCCGCCGCCAGGGCCTGCGTCTTTTCCTCCTGTGTCATAAAAAGCCGCTGCATCTGCTGTCCCTGCAGTTCTTCCTCAGAAAGCGTTTCAGACAAAGGGGAAAGTTCCCCCTGCAGCAGCCTTTGCACCTGCTGCATCATAGGATCGCTGTCTTTTAATTTCATTCCCATAAATCCGCCCATAAAGTTCACCTCCTCGCTTCAGGCTTTCCCAAATAATATGCCATATAAATATATTTTTCGACCCGATAAGAGGAACAAAGGCCCTCCAAAATCTTCACCGCCGCCTCGCCAGTGGGCGCCACATAAAGGGGCACCAGCCTTTCCCCATCCAGATTGGCAACGGACTGCAAGAGCGCCTTCGCCGCCAGCACGCCCCGCCCCGGCAGGGAATAGAGAAGCTTCAGCTCCAGGCTTGAGCCAAGGTCCTTAATGAAGCAGGCTGCCTGCACCTTTCCCTGGGCCACGGAGCAGCAGCAAAGCCGTTTGCTGTATTTCTCCGTCTCACTTCTGATCTCCTTGGCAATGGCCGGGTATCCCTTCTCCATCTGCTCCAGAAATTCCTCTCTCGCTTTCTGGCTCAGGTCGAAGAAAAAAACATCCTTTTCCACTCCATAGGCATACTTTCTGCACAGGGTTTCCAGTTCTTTTTCCTTCAGGACAGCCACAAAACCTGGCTGTTTTTCCACATGGAACAAGCCTGTCGATGCCACAAAGCGATAAACAGGCGCAAACCTGCCCTCTGCTTCAAAGGAGAACACCAACTCATATTGCAAAGCTTCCGCCAGCCGGCAGAGCATCTCCATCATGCCTGTGCCCACGCCCAAGCGCTGGTACTGGGGCAAAACAGCAATACGGTCCAGAATCAGATACTTTCCACGCACTTCATATAACAGCAGACCGACAACAACCCGGCCATAAATGGCGGAAAATCCCTTTTTCTCCTTCTTCTGCAATGCTTTTATATCCTGCTCCATCAAAAGCGGCATCGCCTCAAGGATATGTCCCCTTTCCAGGGGCTTATATGTGATCTCGATCTTACTCAAGAGTCATCATCCTTCCTGTTCTTCTGCCTTCAAAATCAAGCGCCTTGCCAAAGAACCACCCTGCAGCAGTTCATGCAGGCCGTCGCCATAATGGTCAAATACCGTCAGGCCGATGGCCATGCTGTCATCCAGTTGTTTTGCCGTGGGCACACCGCCGGGGCAGTCAAAGAAGGTCTTGAAATGGATAGAGCCTTCATCATAATCAAACTCAAAATTTCCTCTGGGCAGGCCATAATTGGCACGATGCAGATATTCCGCCACGCTGGCCTTCATTTCCGCAGGGGCCTCCTCCCCAATGGTGGTATAGCAGAGGAAGCTGTCCTCCATCGCCTGATACACCACCAGGGCTGCCCCCAGTTTGCAGGAAAGGTCCGCCTCTACGGTGAAAACGCCGCCGATCTCATCAAAGGTAAATTCCCAGTCCTGCTCTCTCAGATATGTTTCAATGCTTTTTGCAATCGTTTCGCTGTATCTCATTTTGTGCACGCCTCCTTCTTATCCCGCATCATTCCTCCGTAGTCAGCATTTATTAAAAAAATTAAACACCCACTTCCGTTGGGGATTTCTTATTTTTTCTTCTTCATTTCCTTCTCCAGTTCCTTCTGCCTATTCAGTTCACTATACAGTTCCGAATATTCCTTCTGGAAAAACTCTCCGAACAGTTCTTGTTTTGCAGAGTCGCCAACCACATTTTTGTCAAAATATCCCTTCATATTGAAATATCTCTCTCCAAGGTCAGGAATTCTTCTGATCTCCTCAATATCACTCTTCATTTCTTCATACATTTCCCGATTGGCTTCGATCAGAGCTTTCCTTTTATCCTCATGCAGTTTTATTTCCACATCCATGCCGTCTTCCTCGCCCATGCTTTCCATGGCATCCATCAAACGCTGATCGGCAACCTGCATTTCCACTGCTTCACGGTTGATTACACCATGCCTTCTACCGGTATTGGCCTGGTTCTTTTTGGCTTCTTTCACTTTTGCCTTCAGCGCTTTATCCGCCTGTTTTTTTGTCGTTACCTGCACGCCTGTATCCGGAAAATTCATTGCAAAATCTTTTGCTTCTTGTTCTGTATCGAATTTATGATGGCTTCTGATCTCAAGGATACCATCCTTTTTCTCGATCGTTTCCTGTCTTACAGAAACAAGATTTTTTTCCTGTTCGGCCTCAAAATAAATATTCCTTTTCAGCATAAAACCTTTTTCTCCTGGCATATCTCTTTGCTCCTTTCATCAAATCCCCACATAATAAGCTGTATACATCTGTTTGGTCACTGTATAATTTTTGCTCATCTGCTTTAGGATCTTCACAGATGTTTCATTCACCAGAGACATCCGCATCGGCACTGCTCTGTCCTCTGTCATAAGACTCACCATACCCATCAGCGCCTTTGCGGCCAGCACACCTTTTCCCCCTTTTGCATAAAGGAAATGCAGTTCCAGCTCTTCTGTATGTTTTTTCATCAGACAGACTGCCTGGATTCCATTCCGGTCTGACGCACTGCAGCACAATTCTTTGCAAAAGGTATTCTGGTCATTCTTCAGACTCCATGCCATAGCAGGGTATTCCTTTTCCAATTCCTCCACAAAATCCTGCTGCATCTTTTTTGTCTGTGCAAAATACAGTTGCGGTTCTGCTTCCTTCCCCTTAAAATGTGCATGGACAGCAGCAACTTCCTCTGCAGAAAGCAGCGCTTCAAAGCCTTCTTCCTCTTCGATATAAAACCCTTCCTGTGCCTGCAGAAAGCGGAACACCTCCGCATCCTTTCCTTCTGCTTCAAATGAGAACAATAAATCATATTTTCCGGAATCCACAAAGCTGCACAAAAGTTTCATCAGATGCGTACCGACCCCTTGTCTGCGGTGGTCTTTTCCCACATAGATTTTCTCCAGTGTCAGGATAGCCGTGTCCCGTTTACCGCAAAGCAGCACTGCCACGGGGACTTCTCCCGAAAATGCCGCAACGCCCATCATACTGCCGCAGAGGAGCTTTCTGTATTCCTCCTCTGCCAGCAAAGGCACTGCCGTATTGCACACTTCGCCCTTCATCGCTTTATATGTAAATTCCATGATTTCACCTCTTTTAATAAACTAGACTGGCATAAGCCCCCAAGGTTTCCGAGAAGGAAACCTTTTTATCCTTCGTCAGTTCCATCTGGATGGCCCGCACCATATGCTGCATCTCTACAGGGCTGTTTTCCTGGGCCGCAAAGAAGCAGGCATTCCAAACCACATTTTTGATCTGACCGCCGCTGAATTCAAACTGGCGTGCCAGATATTCATAATCCATATATCCCACCGGCGTTTCTGCGGCAAAGGCAGACTGCCAGATTTCTTTCCTGGTTTTTTCATCGGGCAGGGGAAAATGCACCGTAAAGCGGATGCGGCGCATGAAGGCTGCATCAATGTTCTGGCTGTAGTTGGTCGCCAGAATAACGATACCGTCATATTCCTCCATTCGCTGCAAAAGATAGGCCACTTCCGTATTGGCGTATTTATCCTTGGCTTCCTTGGTTTCGCTGCGCTTGCCAATGATGGCATCGGCTTCATCAAAGAAGAGGATCATATTGCTGCGCTCCGCCCGTTGGAACACTTCTTCCAGCCGCTTTTCCGTTTCCCCGATGTATTTATCCACGATTTGAGACAGATCCACCTTGAACAGTTCCAGCCCAAGGATACCAGCCATCACATGGGCCGCCATGGTCTTACCGGTGCCGGGAGGGCCGCTGAAGATGGCGCTGACGGAGGTGCCATAGGAATATCTGCTCTGCAAATTCCAATCACTGAGGACTTTTTTCCGCTGTTCCACCTGGGCGCAGATATCCATGATGATACGCTTTTGGCTTTCCTCCAGCTTCAGATCGTCGTATGTATATTTCGTATCCACCCGTTTGATATTATCGTACCGTCCATCGTCCAGAAGCTCATAGCAATAGCGGAAGATGGTCCGGGTATCGATCTCTTCCTCCTTGGGCAGGCAGGCCAGCCGTTTTACAACCTTTTCGATGCCACCCAGGGAAATTTTCATTTTTACTGCCAACTCCTGGGCCGGCAGTTTTCTTCCCTGCAGATATTTTTCCGCAAAGAACTCCCACAAAGCCGCCCGCTGAGCCAGGCCCGGTAGGGGCAGTTGTTTTTGCAGCACCCGCTGCTGCAATAAATAAATCAGCTTTACATTTTCCGCCGTGGTCAGAAACAGGGGGCGCCCCGCAGGGGCATCCTGTAGGCCCAGTTTCCACGCTTTTTTCACAACGGCTTCATACTCTTTTACCAAAATAGAAATTTCACTTTCCCAGGAGGGGCGCTTTTCAACGCCTGTGATACAAATGAGCACCGGCTGTAAAAGCACTTCCCGCAGCAGCTTCCGCCACTGCAAAAGCAGGCTTTCCAGAGAACCGAAATAACTTATATCTACCATCAGGAGGGGCTTTTCCAGTCCTCTCGCAATTTGTTTTGCCAGATATTTTCTGCCGCTGCCCCCTTCCCCAGAAAGGGCAACGACTGCCATTTCCCCGGGGAGTATCTGACTGCCTCCTCTGATCTCCTGCAAAAGTTCCAGCCGCTTTTCCTCCCAGATGGGGGAAGAAATATCATCCGGCAATTTGCCTTCCTGCACAAAGGGATGGCGCAAAAGGCTGGTTTCATCCTCCATCCACTGGATGAGTCTGTCATCAGCTGTCAGTAGGGCATTCCCCATCTGTCTGACGGGGTATTCTGCCTGCAGAAGCAATTCTGCACGGGAAAAAGCTTCCTGCAAAAGGGCATGATCCTCCAGCACAGCCGCTTCCCCGTAAAGGAGTTTCCCTGCAAGCGCAATGGTCGCCCCATTTCGGCTGGCAGGATGGATGGCGCCAAAAACCTCACCGATCTGGCTGTTCATGTAATGAAGGACTGCTAGCTCCAGACAGCACCATGCCAAGCGGCCCGCTTCCTCCTCAGGGGAAAGCAGGCGGAAAAGTGTGGCAAAACTGCTAGTTTCTTCTTCCAGACTTTCGAAATAATTGTCCTCCAGTTCCTCCAGCAGTTCCCTTGTCACTTCGCTATCAAGCAACCGGGGATATTGCGCCCAATATCGAGTTGTGCCTTCTTCTTTCAAATACATGGAAAGGCGGTATGCCCCCATGGCTGCCAATCGCTTCATGATTTTACACCTTATTTCTGTTTTTTCTTGCGTCAGCAAATATCATTTATTTTTTGAAACGTCCTTTCAGCAAAGAAAGGAAACTTTTAGCACCTGCCGTTTTGCCTTCACCAGCAAGAGATTTCATCAGTGCAGTAGATGCCGTTTCATACTTTACACCAATCCCCTTTGCCTTTGCTTCATCCATATATCGGCCATGCAGTTGGTTTGTGTGTTTCTGCCCCGTTTTTTTCAACTGTTCTTCATAATAAGCTTCCCTTGCATTGCCACCCTTCGTCGCCAGCGCAGGTGTGATCCCACGCAGTACAAGGCTGTTCATCATCATTCGAGATGCGTTGATTTCATTTTCTCCGCTGAAATGTTTGGAGCCGGACATACCTTCCATCCCTGCCTGCAGAATTTCCATGATTGCAGGGTCAGCCATCGCTTTCTCGCCCAATTCTCCCAAAACATCATCTACATTAGAATTTTTACTATAAGTGTTTACAACACCTTCTCGCATTTCATCCGAAACCGTTGCATCAATCAAGCGGTTAAACATTGTCTGCTCCCCAGCTGAATTCCCACGTATAATTTCACTATACATAGCATCATAACTTTTATCTTCATAACGGCTTAAACGGGATGCCATATCTGTTTTATAGGTGCCGAGAATAGCGTTTTTCACACCTTCGCTTCTCAATTCTTCAGGGGACATGTTTTTTGTCAATTCATATAACGCACGAGACTGTTCACTTTCAAAACCTAATTGGTTCATTGTATCCAGTGTATAACCTCTATCCGCTTTCCCGTAATTTCTTTTTGCAGGGCCTGAACCTTTCATTAAAGTGGGTTCAGAAATCTGCATATTTTCGATTTCTTTGATTCTTTTTGCTTCTTTTCTTTTCGCAAACCACTCTTTGAGGCCCCCCTGAGCCATGCCCATAGGCGCACTTTCTGCCACAGCCATTTCGCCGCCAAAGGCTGCGCCCTGCTGCATGGTATGGGCAAACTCATGGGCTACCAGCCCTTTATCCGCAGGGTCGCTGCTTTCGAAAATGCCTTTGCCAAAGAAAATATCATTCCCCTGGGCCAGCGCATCCTTGCCTGCCGCTTTCACTTTATTGTCTGCCGCGCTGTCTGTATGGACTCTGATGTTAGAAAAATCCACATGGTAGGCACGGCTCATGTCCTTCACCACATCATTGCTGTGGGCAAATTCCAAGCCGATCTTATTGGCTTCCTGCTCCGCCCGTTCGTAGTTAAACGCTTTTCCCATTCCGTTCCCTCCTCTTACACTTCTTCCTGAATATTCTTCTGGATGGTCAGGATGTTTTTTCCGTCTTCATAGGAATAGTCTACATGATTCATGCTCTGCTTCACCATATAGACCCCCAGGCCGCCGATATCTCTTTCCTCCGCGGAAAGGGTGGTGTCTGGGTCTTCTCTTTCCCAGGGGTTATAGGGCCTGCCGCCATCGATAAAAACAACGGATACGGACTCCCCTTCAAAATGCAGTTGAATCGTCACCGGCCCATCGGCAGGGCGGTAGGCATAGCTGGCAATATTGACAAACAATTCCTCCACTGCAATATCCAACTGAAGCTGTGCCATCATGGAACAGCCATTGGCTTCCAGATGCTCATTCACAAAGTCGATCACCTGATCCAGATATTCCGTTTTCGCTAACAAAGTCATTTCGTACAAGGTTTTCGCCTCCTTCTGGCAAATTTATACGAAAACAGGGCCTTGCAAAAACCGCAGAACCCCCCTGTTTTTTATTCAATGGTCAAAATATTGATAAAACCGGACACTTCCAGCACAGACATCAAAATGGCAGGCACATGAATCAGCTTCATGGTGCCTTTTTTGGAATTTGCTGTTTTCTGGCCAATCAGAAGCGCACGAAGGCCGGCACTGGAAACATAAGCGCATTTTTCAAAATCCAGCACCACCTGATTTACCTTCTGGAAGCTTTTCAGGATGGCATCCTGCAGCTGAGGGCTTGTGTTGGTATCCACTCTGCCTTCGATAGAAACTGTGATCACATCGTTTTCTCTTACTTCTGTAATCGTCATATCCTTATCCTCCTTGTTATGTCAAAAATCATTGATTTTATATCCTTTCCTATACTTATTCCTGCAGCAGGATGCTACCGTCCATGCCCTGTCTTTCGTCCAGCGTGCCCATTTTCGCTTCCTGTACATAAGCGTTCATATCCAGATAGGTATGGCTGTCTAGATCGCCCTTGGGTTCCAGGAAACGAACCTTCAGCCGGCTTCTGACAGGCTTGAACTGGTTCAGCAGAAACATCAGCTGGGATTTCTGATTTTCCGGCACATAGGTATGCACCAGCATGGTCACGTCATAGGTGCCGCTGCCATATAGGTCTTCGTACAATTCCTGGGTATCGGCCTGGGTATCGCCCCGCATTACATTCTTTTCCAGAATGATGACCTTTTCTCCGAGGATGATCTCCGCCACCCGATGCAGTGCAGCCTTGGTCCCCTTCATGCGGTTCAGCTGGTAGGCCTCCTTTACCAGAAGCCGCAGCCGGCCTTCCCGCAGAAAATCGCCGCTGATATCCAGCCCCATCCAGCGCCCGAAGGTAGGCAGCAGTTCCGCCGGAGCCGTATCGATATCCAAAAGTTCGGATACCCGGTCGATCTTTTCCTGAAAATCCATATAAAGGGAGGAAAAAACGGACATATACCGGTGGAAGAAGCTGTTATGCTCCCGATAAACCTCTGGGAAAGTCTCCATAAACAGGTCCCCCTGATTATCCACATACATACGGGAGAACAAGCCCTCGCCGTATCCCTGTACATCGATCATCAGATACAGATATCTCCCTTCCAGTTCATACAGAAGGATATCCTTTTGATTGACCGCTTTTTTCGCCCCGATCAATTCCATAAAGGTCTTTTTTTCTTCCAGAGGCCGTTCTGCATCGAAGAAAAAGTCGCCGTAAAATATCTGCTGGCTGCCATGCCAGATAAAGGGGGCATCTGCGGCCGCCGCATAAACGGTCACGACCATCTGCTCTGCCGCTTCCCACTCCAGATGGAGCCTGCCCCAGGGGGCGCCGTCGGCAATGCCGTCAATGGCATCGCTGACAAACATCCGGCGATAGGTGCCTCCGTCGCAGCGCAGGCCATCCTCGCCTTCCATGGTCATTCCGGAAAGGAAGGATCGCTTAAAACGGTTTTTTCTGATGGAATATTTATGATATTCAGCCATGCCTTCCCCTCCTTTACTCCGTTGTGTTCAGTTCCAGAAGGATCTCGCCGGGATAAAGCAGGCAGTTTTCCTTCGGCTGGATATCCAGCCCCTTCATGGCCGCATGCAGCAAGCTCTGGGGCGTAACGGACAATTCATAGATATATTTCACACTGGGCAGTGCTTCGATTTGATGGAACAGGGTATCAAAATGGAACCTGTCGCCAAAATTCCGCTCTGTGGAGATATAATCCAGTTCTCTGCGGATAACGCCCTCGATCTGTTCCCGGCTGCCCTCATAATGGGGCTTCACATAGATGGTGCCCCTGACATGCACAGGCACATAGACCGGCTGCTGCAGATCGATATTCACCGTCAACAGCCTGGCTTCATCCAGCCGTTCCCGGATGGCCTTCTGATAGATGGCGCTCAGCTTCGGGAAAGGCTCCCGGCTCATGGGCTTTACCGCCACCTGAATCTGGTTTTTCACATCATCCCGCACGGCCTTCACCTTATGGATGCAAAGCTCCGGCGTGGTCCTTACCAGATTTTCATAATCCTCCGCCTCCACGGCGGTATAATGCTTCCTGAGGTCAGCGATCAGCCGCTGGCGTACCTCGGCGATGCTTTCCGTATAACATCCGCCCACACCCGCCGCAGGGTTGCGGAACAGGATGTCCGTATCATAGCCGATGGGCTGAAATCTGCTGCCAGCCCGAAGGTTGCCCTCTGCCCCCCGGAAAACGGCACAGCCGCTCAGGAAAATACGGCTGCCAATAAAATCTGCCGCATGGTCGATGCGGAGGATGCCTTCGTTTTCCAAAAGCGTATATTTAAATTCCTCTTCTTCTTCACTGGAAGGCTTCACGAAATCATAAACGGTTTCGCCGGCTTCATTCTTTTTCATGGCAATGATGGAAAAGCTGTCCTTCACGATATGCTTTGCCGGCAGGACAATTTCCTGGGCATCGTAGCCATAGACCGTTCCCAAATCATACTGCCGCATCATTTCTTCGTTATATGCCACCAGCTTCACAGCGTTCTGGAAATTGCCGGGGGCAAAGCCAAAGGCCGCCTTGTCAAAGCTGATGCGGTACATGCCATAGCCCAGGCGCTCCAGACGGTAAAACCTGCCCTGTTCTTTCCAGGGACGGGCCTGTTCATATAAATAATAGGAACCATCCTGTTTTTCCTTGCAGAAGACCTGCATATAGCCTTCCTCCAGGATATCACTGAACAGTTCGATCTCTTTTTCATTTCCATAAGTATAACAGATGGATTTTGTCTCCTTCTGCCACGCTTCAAACAAAAAGCCGCTGATATGGGCCACCTTCGGCGGGATATCATAGTCCGCCCGCTTCAGGATGCCCCGAAGCACATAGCCCTTCCGGGGCAGGCCATCATAGACCGCTGCCGTCTCTTTGGGCAGGCGGAACCGCATCTCCCCGGAGGAAAGAAGGCCGCCGGTGCTGTCCTTGCAGCGGATATTCACAAAGCCTTTTTGGGTATAGAACTGCCACTGTATCTCCGCAAAGAGGTTTTTCCCCGTAAAGGCGTTTCTCTGATATTCCTTGGCCAGGCGCACATGGAAGATGACTTCCTCCCCTTCCTCCGCCGTGCCGTCCATCACCAGATAAAGCTCCATCCCCGCCCGGGGCTGCTCCGTAAAAACGGCCCCATCCACGGGATAATCCTCATCCAGCACATAGGAATAATCCGTCAGGCTGTTTCTCTCTCCGGCATATACGCCAGTCAGGCGGTTGCCCCGCAGAAGGAATTCCCGGTTTGTTTCAAAAAACAGATCGCCCACCTGAAACCGCTGCCCCGCAGGGATGCGCACAGGCTCTGTCACCCCTTTGGCCTCCAGCAGCACCCGGGCAGTTTTCCCTTTTTCCCGGGTAAAGCCCGCCATGGCGAAGAGCTTTTCCTGCACCTCCTCCGGCATCCGGTCGATATAGGCCTGCTGCAGGATGGTAAAGGCAGAAAGGTTTTCCAGAATGGTCTCCGCAGGATCGGCAGGGTTGAAATTCGTCCACTCCTTGGTGTAAAGCGGAATCTGCTTTCTGGCTTCCTGTATTAAGTTTTCAAAGGTTTGCTCTTGTAGCGTATGATGCCTTAACATACTGCCGCCTCCTATTTTTCAACATCCTGCATGGGAGAGATATGGACCTGATGGGTGCCGTTGACAACGACCATGAAGGGAGAAACCTTCAATTCCTCCAAATCCACCTCATGGACACCGGCATCATCCTCATACTTCGCCGTTACAACGATATGATCGATCAGCGCACGGCTTTTCAGGCTGTTCAGCTTCATCAAAATCTGGGCCTTTCTGGGCATCTGCCCGATATTCCAGCCCTTTCCGCTTTCCGTGGCGATGGGGTTCAGATAATTTTCCAGGGCCTCTCTGGCCAGGGTCTGAATTTCAAAGCTGTCCTCCATCCGCATGACGCTGGCCCAGACATCCACGCTCAGTTCCACAAAAACCGGCGCTTCCATCTGCAGCTCCTTCGGTGCGATGGAAAGCTCACAATGTTCCAGCAAATGCTGCTTCAATTCCTCCTGCAGACGATAGAAGGAGCTTTTGCCCTTCTGGTAATCCTTCATCAGAAGCACCACATACAGCATCCGTTCCCGATATTTGCCATCCTTGCTCATGCCGGGGATGACAGATACCTTATCGATGGCTTCGGAGAAATAAAGCACTTCTCTTTCATAATCCTGGGCTGTTACAAAGCGCCCGCGGGAGCTTAAAAGCCCCGCCCCTCTTTGCAGCACCCGTTCCATGGTTTCCATATTGCTGCCGCCAAAGGCAGCCTCCGGATTATAGATATTCTGCACGAACAGCCAGTTACTGGCGCTTTCCGTGATGCTGCCCGCAGGCACGTTGCCCCGGGCGCCCTTGCAGCAGCGCACCTGCACCGTAAAGGCGGTGCCCTCTGTATTTTTCGGTACCCGCACCCGCACGCCGTCACCAAAAAGGATGCGTCCGTTCATTCTATCCAGAATATAATGTCTGTCCTCCGGGGTGGTGCCATAGAACTGGTCTGTTTCTTCCCATTTCACATAAAATTCAGAAATACCTCCCAGATAGTTTCGCTCCACGCGAATCTTATCGGGCATTTCCTCCAGCATTTTTTCCATGGCCTCTTCCGAGAACTCATTTTTTTCATTGACCCAGACCTCCGCATCCAGAATACCCTCGCCCCGCAGGGGGAAGGAAAGCTCCGTCTGCACATCGTCCAGATAATATTCCTCTTCCTCCAGTGTTTCGATATTGCGCACCGTCACACCGTTCATGGCGATCTGCCGCACCTGCACCGCAGAAGCAAACGCCCCGCCATCCTCCACTGTTATCCGCAGCCAGCAAAGGCGCTGGCCCTCCAGTTCTGTAAAGGCCAGGTCAGAAGGGGGCAGAAACATCATGACACCGCTTCTGGACAGGTTTGCCGTATAATCGATGACCTTCATTTCCTTGAAGCCATGGATGGTGGAATAGTAAAAATGCAGCTTCACATTTTTATTCCGCTGTTCCCCCTCTATCTGCCACCAAAGGCTGACCGGGCCATGGTCAAATTTCCGATGGAAGCCCAGATACAGGGAGGTATCATCATAATTCCCCTTGGAAAACGCCGTAAAGGGCATATCTTCCTGCAGATTTTTGGTGATGCTTTCCTCTCCGGTGCCGGAAAAGACCACACCGATCTCTGGCTTTTCAAAGCGGTCTTCGTATGTATAGGAGATCAGCAGGTCCGAAAGGATGGGCACCTGATGGAAGCAGGGCTGATAATAGCAATTATCGGAGCGCAGAAGCTGGATGCGCAAGGCTCTGCCCTCATAAGCGCCGGCCGCTGTTGCTTCCCAATCCTCCGGACAAGAGAAGTTCAGTTCATATTCCCCTTCTTTCGCTTCCGCAAACATCCGGCGGTATTCCTTTTCGCACTGCAGCCGCTTCCAGCCGATACCGTTGTAATATTCAATGGAAATTTCCTCCGCATAGGCATAGGATACCAGGGTTTCCGTTGCCGCCCGGGGTTTCCGCTTGATAATTCTCAGGTTTTCATTTTCCTCCTGTCTGGTCAGGCCCACATAACGCTCCTCAAAGGAGGTATGGAACCGCAGGGTGATATGGGCGCCTTTTTTGGTAAAATACTGGTTCATGCCGATATAACATTCGGAAAAAAGGGCCAGGGTATCGCCAAAGAGATAGAAACGCTCCGGCTCATAGTCCGTCATGCCGTTGCCCACATGCTCCGCCGGTCTGGGACTGCCCGCGGAAGAAAAAGAGATGGACCCAAAGGTAACATTTTCCTTCTGGGGTTCCTTCGCTTCCAGCACAAACACACTGTATTCCCGGCCATCCACCATAACAGCCTTATTGGGCCTTTCTTTCACCATCAGGATATGGTTGCCCATGACCTGGCAATTTTCCACAGGCACAAACCCTTCCTCTGTATAATATAAAAAACGAAAATCTCCAGCGGCAAACCGCTGCAGGAACCCAGGGCTGCCAGTCACCCTGCAATAAATCGTTTCATTTTCCACATCAAAAATACTGCTGTGATACAGCACCACGGCCTGTCTTTCCAGGCCTTCCCCCGCAAACTGGAACAGGTTGAAGGGGCGCAGCCCCCGCTCCTCTTCCTCCGCAGCGAAGGGTGTTTCTTCCTGGGCCACATACTCTTTTCTGCGCAGGTCGCCGAGAATCGGCAGCACTCTCCCCTTTTTTCCGGAGGTCATAAAAATCGTACGCAGCCTGGAAGGGGTAAGATAAACGGGAAATGCCGTTTCAAAGACGATCTTTTCCTCTTCCTGCTCCGCCAGCAGGCGGCTGCCTGCCTGAATGGCAATGCCCTCCTCCGCCTCTGCGGCCAGGTCCATCAGAACAGTCGCCTCCGCAGGATGGGCCGGCAAAGGAGAAATTTCCATCAGGTTTACCAGTTCCGTACGGTAACGTTCCAGCATGCCGTTGAAACGCTCTGCGTTTCTGCCCATCTGGTTTGCAAAAATCAGCGCCAGCACCGAACCGATGTCAGGGTCGGAAGGATCAAAGTTCCATTCCGGCACATAACCCTTTGCAAGATGTTCTATTTGATTTCTGATATCCTCCACTGACCGTGGATCCATTTTATAACTATCCTGCTTCATCGCGTCCAATCCTTTCCCCGCCTGCCCCATTTATTCTTCCACAAATACAGGCTCCGCAGTTTCTTCCTGTTCTTCCCATGTGGTATCCAGATAGAAGGGGAAGACCAGATTATCTCTTACATTCGTTTCTCTGATGATATAGCCGATATAAATGATGAGGCATCCCTGCTTGGATTTCCCGTCGATACGGACATCCACATCGGAAATACGGGGCTCCTGCTGCATCAGGTCTCTGGCGATATCCCTCGCCATCATATTCAGCAGCGTCGTATTGGTATCCATAAAGGTATAGCTCATCAAGGAGGCCCCAAAATCCGGGCGTATCCAGCGTTCTGTTTTCTGTGTCATCAGGATCAGATAAATCGCTTCCTTCACGCTTTCCGCGCCCTCCGCTACTGCAAACCGCCCCGTCGCCGGGTTGATCTGAGGCGGGAATTTCATGCCTTTGCCTAAAAAATCCTGTGCCATCTTCTCCCTCTTTTCTTAGCCGATCTTGATCGGAGAACCACCCACGATGGTTGCCCCGCTGCTGGTGGCCTTCAGCATGGAGGACCCCTCCAGGGTCACATTGGTGCCAGTGGCCTTAAAGGTGCCGGCGGCTTCCATAGTGGTATTGCCTGTGGTCTTTACGGTCAGCTTGCTGCATTCCAGCGTCACGCTGCCATTGTTGCCGTTCATGATCAAAGTGATCGTTTCACCGACCTGGATCGTCAGCTTCTTTTCCGCCTGGATCTTCATATGGCCGGTCTGGGTCTTCATCTCGATAAAATTCTTGTTTTCCTTATCCTTTAAAACGATTTTGTTATTTTCGTTGTCCATCAAAATCGTATGGGATTCCTTGGCCGTATGGATGGTGATTTTATCCTTCGTGCCTTCCCCCTGGAAATTATCCTCAAAAACAATGGTACTCCCGTTTTTTGTGGTGATTTTCTTATACTGATTATGCTGGTCAAAGGCCTTTTTCAGGAAGGTATTGTTATCCTTCGCCACGCAGCCGATGACATAGGGCTTTTCGATATTGCCCTGCTCAAAGGCCAGCAACACCTGATCGCCCACCTCCGGCTGAAAATAATGGCCCCAGCTCTTGCCGTGGCTCAGCATCGCCACCCTTGCCCACTGCAGCTCATTGGCATTGGCATCCCTGACTGGGATGGTCACGCAGACTCTGCCGGGCATATCCTTATCATAATTTTTCGCAACGGTGCCCACCATGACGCCGAAAATACGGTTATCCCCCGTATCCGTTTTCATGATCTGGTTTTCCGCGATTTGGTCTATCACATCAAATAAGCCCACCTACAAGACCCCCTAACGTACTGTTTTCAATGCTTGCCGCCTTGCCGTAAAGCTTTGTGGTAAAGCCCTCCTCCTGATTCATGCGGTGCACCACACGATACAAATAGAACTTATTTTCCGGAGGAGACCCCAGGGATTTCAACTCGAAAAATTTCCCGGGCAATAATTCCGGAATGCCGATGCAGTCACACTCCAGCGTGCCGAAACGGTAGGAAATTTCCTCCACCAGGGATTTCACCCGCTGATCCGCCTCATCCTTGGAGGTGATGGTCGCATCCAGATAGACCTTTTCCGAGCTTTTGATGAATTTCTTGGCCTTATTGCCAATGGAAATCTTATTGTTCATCTTCTGCTTCGCTTCGATGAGCTTTGCCTTGCTGACATCGGTGCTGCGGGCCTTTACAGTCTCCACCAGGCCCGTGATATCATATTCCACATCAAAGAACCGCAGACCATCCCCAGGCCCCATGGCCATGACCACCTCGGAAGTGGATTTGGCCGGGCGGAAATAAACATTGCCGCATTCCGTAAAAAATTCGTAATTATATTTTTTCGCCGCCTTCACCACGAATTCATAATCGCTTTCCGCCACCATTTCCACCGTTCTGTCAGAAGCCATGGGGGGCATGGGCGGCACCAGGGGCTTATCCGGTGTATCCGTCACAACGACCTGCTTGATGATCTGTGCGTTGGTCATGCTCATGTAAGGCCCTTTGTTGAGAATTTCCCGCACGGCCTCGCCATAGGTGGTGGCCGTCAGCTGCTTGGAATAGTTATTGGCCATCATGGCCCCCTTCACATCCATAGCCGTCACCCGGATACCGGGCATATCCCCCTCCTCATAAACAAAGTTTACTCTGGAAATATACCCGCAGAATACCACCCGTGCCTCTTTTTCATAGCCCAGGGCGATCTCTACGGAAGACCCCAGCAGGATATACGCCTTGATATCATTGATGCGATAACAGGAATTATCCGTATCGAAGGTATTATACAGCGTAAAGGAAGCGATGGACGCTTCAAATCCGCTGGTCAGCTCCACTTCGATATCCGTCACCACAAGTCCCGCTTTATTTTTCGCAAAATCCTTCCCATTCACCTTCAGAACGATGACAGGATGGTGGAAATCGTCATATTTATTTTTCAGACTTTTATAAGAATAGGTAGCCAAAATGCTCACCCCTGTTATTTCAAATTCAAAAGATTGCCTGTGGCCCCGGCGATCTTATCAAACAAGCCGCCGCCCTTCAGCAGTTCCTCATAGGCTTCATCCCAATAATCGTTGCCGCTGCCATCCGTATCGGGGCCGCCCTCGCGAATCGTCAGCGTGACTGTTCCCCGAACGGGATGCCCCTCGGGATTGAACATGGTATATCTGGCCTCCAGATTGATGACTTCACCCGCAAAGGCCATATCGCCCCAGTAAAAAACGATCTGCCGGGTCTCCGACTGGGTGATGAGGGCGATCAGCCCTTCGATCTGCCGCTGCACTGTGTAGCCATCGCCAAAAACATTCTTCACGATCCCCGCCACGTCGGAAACCACCGCCCCGGCGCTGAGGTTCGTAAATTTTTCCAGCATGAAGGCATCCTGATTATTCACATCGTCAAACAACAATTCCACCTGCATGGTCGTCATGGCAGGAACGGTAGACTGCACCTGCAGATTGATCCCGGCACCGCCCGGCCCCGGCATCATCTGATGCCCCGCATAGCCGCCGATCCGTATCTTGCTGGGATTATACTTCACTTCCATCACATGATATCCGTTTCTCTTGGCAATGCTTTCCATGGAGGTAAAGCTGGAGAGGAACCCCTTCTGGCCGGCCACCATTTTCGCCCGCAGGTCCACATTGCTGATGGTCCCGCCGATCATGGGAAGCAGGTCTCCGGCAAGCATGCCGCCCACCGCCGTATTCACTTTTGCCGCAGCCGGTTTTTTCACGCAGATCAGCGCCTTATCCACCTTACCGGTGACACTGCTGACGATATTCGATAAAAACCCCATACGCATCCCTCTTTTTTACAACTTAATATTCATCAGATTTCCGACACTCTGTACCGCAGAGCCTAAAACAGAGCCGTCTGCATCAAAGGCCTTTTCATAACTCTTTTCCCAATAGCCCATATCGTTATCCTTTACGGATTCATCCACCAAAAGGATGCCCAGATTGACATTGGCACGGATGGGGTGTCCCTCCATATTGAACATGGTATATTCCGCGCTTACGGTTTCCAGCATACCTTTATAGGACATGTCCCCCCAGGCGAAGGTTATCTTTCTGGTGTTTTCATTGCGCAAAGCCGCAATAAAGCCTTCCACCTGCGTTCTGACGCTGTAGGTATCCCCCGTCAGGGTATTGGCCAGGCTGGTCACGGCCGTTCTGGCCAAGGCTGTGGGGTCACTGAATTTTTCCATCATGAAGGCATCTGTCCGTTCATAGTCATCAAAAACCAGCGGCACATTCATCATAATGCGGGGCTTCCCATCCACAAACTCGATTTTTACATCCTTCCCCGCCGCGAAATTCATTTTCTGCACCTTCGCACCGCCGTAGGCCTGAAATGTGATCTCGCCGGGATTGAATTTCACCTCGTAAATCTTTCCGGAGGAAAACAGATCCAGGCCCAGCCCGGTCATCAGGCCGCCCAAAGCATCCGAAAGGGCACTGGCTGCCGCTGTGGCTTTATCGATGGCCGCCATCATCTGGGCAGCCCCGGGGAAATTTGGCGGCAGGCCTGCCGTTCTTCCCTTTACCTCTGTCACCTTGACATCCTCTGCGTCAAAGCGTTCGTCTTCAAATTTGATATAAGCCTTTTCCACCGCGCCTGTGAGACTGCGCAACGCTCCGCCTAAAACAGACATAGCCCTTCCTCCTTTCCAAAAAATTATTTATAGCCCCGGCGCTTCCGCTCCGTAGCCAGTTTTTTCTCTATCTTTCCGTACACCTGATCCGACAGGTGGTTGATCTGCTTTCTGACTGTCTGCTGCACCAGCTCATCGATATCATCGATCTGGTTTACATGCATACGGTTCACCGTATTCTGCACCGTTGTCTGCTGAATCTGGTTCTGCTGCAGGGTGGTTTCTTCCGTATGCTCTTCTTTTCTTACCTTCTGCTGCTGGCTGCGGATGGTTTCCAGCAGTTCCTCTGTCATAAGCTGCTCCTCCGCCTTATGCACAAGACCTACCTGCCGGAAGACTTCCTGCTGGCTGGCCGTTTCTACGATGCGTTCCTGCTGATGCTTCTGCAGCCGTTTTTCGATGGTCTGCCGCACCTCTTCCAGCCGCTGTTCCTGCCGGTGCAGAATGGTTTCCTTTTCCTCCGTCAGGAATACTTCTTCTGTTTCTCTCAGCCGGGCAGGATGCACAAGGGTGTGCCGTTCCACAGCCTCCGGGCCTTTTTCCAGGGTTTCTGCCGCTGCCGCCTGCAGGATACGCTCTTTTTCCAGGGTGGTTTCTTCCGCATTTGCTTGCATGTGTTGCAATAACAACACCTCTTTTTCCTTTTCCTGCTGCAAAATCTGCGCCGTGGGCAGGTTCCACTGCTGATAAACGGAAAGGCTCTGCAGTTCCTGCAGGTTTGTCATCTGCTGCCGTATCTCCTGATTGATGGTCTGGGAAATGACAGGCTGCTGCACTTGCACCTGCTGCGCAAACTGTTTTTCGATCTGTTTGATAAATGCCTGCTGCTGCACCTGTTCCACCGCATGGAGCACTTCCTGACGTACTTCGCTTTCCGTCGGCTGGGCCATCACATGCTGCAGGAAGGTGGTCTCCTGAGACCGGTTCTGCCGCAGGAACTGACGGTAGATCTCCTTCGTTTCCTCAGAGAACAGGTCATAAATCTGCGCCTCCACCCGCTGCTGGTTTTCCACCACAGGGTCATGGACCTCCGTGGTGATGAATTCCATCAGCACTTCTCTGGGATTTTCCAAGGCCCGCAGGGCATCCTGCCGGGCTTTTCTGCGGTCCAGCTTTCTTTCCTTCATGCGGGGCCGCTGTTTTTCTATCTCCGTCAATTTCTGATAATTTTCAAA
>X73_One_humped_Camel__coassemble_227_pt1 | contig 30777 bp, 29 predicted proteins | sample X73_One_humped_Camel__metabat2_low_PE_007 | metagenome-assembled genome bin X73_One_humped_Camel | reverse complement strand
TGATATGACAGATCGAGAGATAGCTGAAGTACTCGATTCATTTCGGTCAACAATCCAGAGAAAAAAGGTGCATTCAATTAAGGAACTGAAAATCAAATTGGAGGTTGAAGTAAATGAGAAGAAAAAAGAATAGCGAATGGAATTTGATGGAGTTTCCTGTTATTGAAGCAGCAGTTGGCGGAAATACGGAAGCACTCAATGGAATTTTGAAGCATTATGAAGCGTATATTTCATTTTTGTCAATTCGGTGGTTTTATGATGAAAATGGTATTCCTAGAAGTTATGTGGATGAGGAAAAACGTCGAATGCTTGAAATCAAACTGGTGACTATGATTCTTAATTTTGAAATTGTTAAGGTAGCATAACAGTTAATTTTTTGAAAACGGTGGTATGCCACTTTCCCCTTTCCATACCACCGTATCTTTTTTTGCTCTATATCAGTTATCAAATATGGTTTGATGACTGATATAGGTTAAAAACCTATTGATCTTTGAAAAAGAAAACGTTTTCTGCGTAGTATATAGCAATCAGGTACGTTTGTATTAGGTGGAGCCAGCAGCAGATACGCCAAGACCTTTTTGAAAAGTGAGCGGGAAGAGTCATGCTGCAAGTGGATTGGCAGTCTACGGGCCATGATCCTTAATGCAGTATAATGATACTCCCGTATTGAACGCCCTCACAGCATTGTACGGTATCCTCATAGGTATGAGATAAGGTGAGATTCCTGTGGAGCTGTGCCAACAGCCGCCTGGTTGCAGATTAAAAGTATAGGACAAAGCTAGTGTTGCATATATTCCAGTGAGAGAGGTGACGTGAATTATATGACTTTAAAAGAACTTGATGAATTAAGTAGGGTGGAAGTTGGAGTATCAGAATTCGATGAATTAAAAAAAATTGATGAAATTGCTATTGATAATTCATTGGATGTTAATCAAAGGGTGTTGGATTTTATAGAAAAGATGGGGAATCCGTACTGTTTTTATTGTGGAGAGATATTGGTACGAATCAATTTTGATTCTACAGGAATTGATTTGAGGACAAGGTTATTAAATTATTTTGCTGGATTGAAGTAAAAAAATAGGGGGATAAAATCAACACAGATTATATTATTAAGGAAGAAACAGGCAAGGTTATCCAACGGCAAATGGATGTGTTTGCCTGTTTTTTGCTTATATGTAAGTGGATGTGCTATGATTTGAATGTGATTATAGAAGAATGGAGGCAAAATGGGACGTAGAAGACGAAATGATACTGAACAGAGCAATTCTTCGCAATTCAAAACATGGAAAGTTGGCAAATATATTCGCTTATCTCGTGATGACGGGAATAGCGAAAGTGAGAGTATTACAAACCAAAGAAAAATCTTGAATGAACACATTCCTGATTTTTTTGAAGATGACTATGACATTATCGATGAATATATTGATGATGGACGAACTGGTACATCTGATGATACCCGCCCGGATTTTCTCAGGTTGATCGAAGATGTGAAAAGAGGAAGGATAAATTGTATCATAACAAAAAATCTTTCACGTGCATTCAGAAACAGTGCAAATCAAGGTAAGTTTTTGGAGGAATTTATTCCTTTATATAACACAAGATTTATATCGTTATATGAACCGAGGATAGATACTTTTTTGAACCCTGAAATTGTACATAGCCTAGAGGTTAGTATCACTGGCTTTATCAATGAACAATATGCGTATAAAACAAGCATGGATATTCGACGTACTTTTGATATGAAACGCAAGAAAGGAGAGTTTATTGGCGCTTTTGCTCCGTATGGGTATAAAAAGAATCCGGAGAATAAAAATGCTTTAATCATTGATGAGGAAGCTGCTGAAGTTGTAAGAGATATTTTTCATTGGTTTGTAAATGAAGGAATGAGTAAATATGGAATTACCAGAAGGCTGAATGAATTAGGTGTGCTAAATCCAGCAGCATATAAACGAAAAAAGGGCCTGAATTATGCAAATCCCCAGAAAATGTTTAATGATGGTTTGTGGAGCGAAAAAACAGTAGCAACAATTCTTGCCAATGAGGTGTATATCGGGACGATGGTGCAAGGACGGCAGAAAATTGTCAGTTATAAGGTGCATCAGGCTATACGAATGGATGAAGAAGATTGGTATGTTGTTCCGAATACGCATGAAGCAATTATTGATAAAGAGACTTTTCAAAAAGCACAGTCTCTTCATCAAAGAGACACCAGAACAGCACCGGGGAAGAAGACAGTGTATCTGTTTTCAGGATTTTTGAAGTGTGCAGATTGTAAAAAGCATATGACAAGAAAATCATCGAAAGGATATACCTATTATAGTTGTTCCACTTACAAAAAGAAGTCGAAAGAACATTGTACAAAACATTCCATTCGGGAAGATGTTTTGGAAAAAGCAGTTCTTCTGACGATTCAAAAACAGATCCAGCTTGTGGAAGATCTGAATGGACTGGTAGAGGAAATCGGGAGTGCGCCGCTGGTTCATACAGCATCGAAGCGCATTGATGGGACGTTGGTAGCCAAGAAAAGGGAACTTCAGAAATTGGAATCCATTTCAGATACGTTATATATGGACTGGCGTACTGGAGAAATTACAAAAGAAGAGTACAGACGTATCAAGGAAAAATATAAAAGCCAGGTGGAACAGCTTCAGGCGGTGATTACAAATCTTGAAGAAGAAAAAGTAGCTCTGGAAAAGGGAATAAAATCTAATGAGCCATATTTCGAGATGTTTATGAAACATAAGAATATAACCCATCTAGAGCGAGGTTTACTGGTAGAATTGGTTGATACTATTTATGTTCATGAAAATGGGGCATTGACGATTGTATTCCGATTTGCAGATCAGTATAAGAAAATTATGGAATACATTGAAAATAATAGGAAGGAAAATGCACTTTTGCATGATGAAAAAACGGGTTGATTATGCTGCGGAATATTAGACGGAAAGTTGTGCAAATACGAGTGGCTCAGTTGCGCCCGTTGCCCCCGTTGCGCCTGTGGCACCAGTTGCACCAACAGGGCCTGCTGCCCCGGTAGCACCTGTGGCCCCGGTAGCACCCGTTGCGCCCGTAGGGCCGATAGGGCCTGTGGCCCCAGTTGCACCAACAAGGCCTGCTTCGCCGGTTGCGCCAGTAGCGCCCGTTGCGCCAACAGCCCCGGTTTCGCCCGTTGCCCCGGTAGCACCCGTTGCGCCGGTAGCGCCCGTTGCGCCAACAGCCCCGGTTTCACCAGTTGCGCCCGTTGCCCCGGTCGCCCCGGTTGCGCCTGTTGCGCCCGTAGGGCCAGCAGGACCAATGGGACCGGCAGGACCCGTTGCACCTGTTGCCCCCGTTGCGCCTGTGGCACCGGGATTGCCCTGAGGGCCGAAAGGTCCGGTCACGCCGGTAGGGCCAGTGGGGCCGGTAGCCCCTGTTGCGCCAGTGAAGCCTCTGGGGCCCATGGGCCCGGTTGCGCCGGTGGCACCTGTGGCCCCGGTTGCGCCTGTGGCTCCGGTCAGGACACAACAGCGTGTCCAACAGCAGTTTGGATCATGCCGCCGGTCACAGTCATTACAGTTTTTGCAGTTTCGGTCGGGATAGCCATAAGGATATTGATTCATATTCATTCCTCCTGTTATTTTTTATGAAACAGGCCTGTTTCTTCTTTCATAGTATGGCGGAGGGCGGATTTTGTGCAGGAAGGACGCTTGATTTTGGAGAAGAACTTGACAGAAAAGGGACATTTCCCCTATACTTGCCACAGAAACAAAGGAAAGGTGGGGAAGGAACGTGTTATCTTATTTTCCCAGAGTCGGGATGCGCATGGTCAAAACAGCCCTGGCAGTCTGCATCTGCTTTTTCATTTATATTCTGCGGGGGGAAGAAGGGGTCCCTGTTTTTTCCACCATCGCAGCCATCATTTGTATGCAGCCCCATGTGGATAACAGCCGTCAGGCGGCCTTCAACCGTATCGTCGGCACGCTGGTGGGGGCGGCATTTGCCCTCTTGATCCTGTATCTGATCCGTTTTATCCCCTGGCAGTACCGCTATTTCAAATATGTGGTCATTTCCTTTTCTGTGATCCCGGTCATGTATGTGACGGTGCTTCTGAAAAAAACGGGGGCTTCCGCCCTGGCAGGTATCGTACTATTGAGTATCTGCCTTTCCAACGGCGGGCAGCCGCCCATCACCGATGCGGTGAACCGTTCGGTGGAGACCATCATCGGCATTCTGGTCTCTCTGGGGGTCAACAGTGCCCATCTGCCCAGAAGGCGGGAAAAGGACTGCCTCTTCGTGACGGGCTTCGATGGGGCGTTATATGATGAAAAAAGCGGCATCACGCCCTATGTTTTATTTGAACTGAACCAGCTTTTGCAGGAGGGGATGCCCTTTACCATCGCCACGGAGCGGACCCCGGCTTCCCTGCTTTCGGATATCAAAAACCTGAATTTAAACCTGCCTGTCATTGCCATGGACGGGGCGGTTTTGTATGATGTGAAGGACAAGCGGTATCTTGCCACCAACGGGCTGGACAGGGAGTTGGCCGATGCCATCTGTGCCCATGCAGACAAAAAGGGGTATCATTATTTCCGGAACGTGGTCTGGCAGAATGTGCTTCTGATTTATTATAATGATTTCAAGGATTTCAAAAGCGAGGCGGAAAAACAGACCTATCTTTCCAACCGCCGTTCGCCTTATCGGAACTATGTCAATGGGGAAGTGCCGGAGGATGGCATCGTGGTCTATATCCTGCTGGTGCTGAAGGACGGGGAAGCGGATGAGCTGGAAGCGGAGCTGGAGGAAATGGATACGAAGCGGGAACTGCATTTTCTCAGGGATAAATCGGAGACCCCGGAGGGATACTGTCATTTGAAGATATACCATAAAAACGCCACCAAGGAATATATGCTGCAGAGGCTGATGGAGGGACTGCCCCAGAAGAAATATGTGGCCTTTGGCAGCAACAGAAATGACCTTTCCATGCTGGCGGCGGCGAAACTGTCCTTTGCGACGGCGGATGCCATTCCCGAGGCTGTGGCGGCGGCCCATGAGCAGCTCAGGGGCATCGACGGGGACAGCGTGGTGCGGCAGATGGCAAGGCTGTATAAGCGGCTGCCCTGGCAGAAGCAGCACAGAAGGCTGCGGGAAACGAAAGAGTAAAGAGAGGGATGTTCTATGGAGGAACTGCATATTTTTTCCAGAGCGGAGCTGCTTTTGGGAAAGGAGCGGCTGGAGCGGCTGAAAAAGGCCCGGGTGGCGGTTTTCGGCATTGGCGGCGTTGGTTCCTTTGCGGCGGAGGCCATTGCCCGAAGCGGCGTGGGCCATATTGCCCTCATTGACGGGGACACAGTCAGCCTGACCAATATCAACCGCCAATTGATCGCCCTGCATTCCGCGGTGGGCAGGGCGAAAACGGCGGTGATGGCGGAGCGCATTCATGACATCTGCCTGGAAACGGAAGTGGTGGAATATCCGGTGGTGTATGGGGCGGAGAATAAGGACCTCATTGATTTTGGCTCCTATGATTATATTGTGGATGCCATCGACATGGTGACCAGCAAGCTGCTGCTCATTGAAGAGGCGAAAAAAGCGGGGACGGAGGTCATTAGCTGCATGGGCACGGGCAATAAATTTGACCCGACCCGGTTTGAGGTGGCGGATATTTCCAAAACCAGCGTATGCCCCCTGGCGAAGGTGATGCGCAAGGAACTGAAGGACCGGGGCATCAAGGGCGTGAAGGTGGTCTATTCCAGGGAAATTCCCGCAAAGCCCGGAAATTCGACGGAGACAGGCAAGCGGCAGATTCCCGGCAGTCTCTCCTTTGTACCCCCGGTGGCGGGGATGATTTTGGCAGGAGAGGTTATCAAATATATTGCTGGTATCGAGGAATAGGAAGTTGGCTCCTGTGGGGAACAGGAGCTTTTTCTTTTTGCCTTTTCAAGGACAAGTGGAGGGTTTACGTTCAAATTCTTACAGAATTCTTAGAATTTTCTGAAGAAAAGAGTAAGCCCCTTGCAAAGGGAAGGGATTTCCAGTACAATCGAAATAGCAAAAGTGGTGTTCTGTTGCCTTTTCGGGCTGCGGCACGAAGGGCAAAAAGGAGGAATCTCTATGAAAAAAACATACTGGTGGCGAATGCTGCCCATATTGGGAATATGGCTGCTGACAGGCTGCGGCGCAGAGGCGCCCGCGTCGGATTCGGCTGTGGAATTTGCGGCAGAGGAGGTCGTGCTGGCGGCCAGAGAGGCCCTGGCGGAAGCGGATGGCTACGAGGCGGATTTTGAGGCGGTGGTGGCCATGGCCAATGCCAACGAGACCCAGACCAGCGGCACGGTGACCCTGGCGGAGGAACCCCTTTCCATGCTGGTGGATATACGGATGGCCTTTGATGACAGCGAGGAAATGACGTATTTTGACGAGAAGATCTATCTGGAGGAAAGCGGGGACGCAGTCAGCCAGTTTATGAATTATAACGGACAGTGGACAGAGATGACCCTTTCTCCGGAGGATGCCATGACCGGCGTGCAGGTCTACGACACGGCGGGGAATATGCAGATCGTCCTGGAGGCGGCGGAAAACTGGCAGTTGACAGAAAAGGCTGACGGCAGGCTGTGGATGACGGCGGTCATCCCCGAGGCAAAGGTATACGCTGTGGAGGAGGCCGGCAGATTGTTCCAGCTCACAGGCATGAGTGGCCTGTCGGAGGTATATTTCGGCAATACGGGGGATATCCCTGTGACCTTCTCCTTCGCGGAAAAGACCAATGCGCCCCTTTCCTATGAACTGGACCTGGCCCAGGCCTTGGAAACGGTGACCAACAATGTGCTGACAGAACTGGGCGGCGGCACGCTGACGGCCGGAGTGGATGTGGAACGGTATACCATCACATCGGAGCTGACCCAACTGGGCGGCGTGGATGCGGTGACTGTGCCGGAGGCGGCAAGAAGCAGCGCCATCAATTATGAGCGGGAAATTTCCCTGCTGGAAGCGGCAGAATAAAGCCTTTTTGAAAATATCCTCATTTTGCTGATGCAAAATGGGGTTTTTCTTTGCAAAGAAAGGCGTTAGAGGCTTTTATTTCCGGGATAGAATATGTTATAATCTAATTTAGTGCATTTGATGCAAGGAACTGAGAAAAACAAGAGAAAAAGGAGAGAAAAACATGATCGCTGCACAGGGTGTCAGCCTCCAGTATGGTGGCAGAGTACTTTTCAACGATGTGAATATCAATTTTACAAAGGGCAACTGTTATGGCCTGATCGGGGCCAACGGGGCGGGGAAGTCCACCTTCCTGAAAATTTTGGCTGGGGAAATGGAACCCAACAAAGGCTCCGTATTCATCACGCCCGGGGAAAGAATGGCGGTGCTGAAGCAGGACCACTTCATGTTCGATGAGTTTGAGGTGGTGGAATGTGTATTGTACGGCCACAAAAGACTGTACGATATCAGAAAGGAAAAAGATGCCCTCTACATGAAAGAGGATTTTACAGATGAGGACGGCATCAAGGCCGCAGAACTGGAAGGGGAATTTGCGGAGCTGGACGGCTGGGCGGCAGAATCCAATGCGGAAATGCTGTTAAACGGCCTGGGCGTGACCAATGAATTCCACTACATGAAAATGAAGGAGCTGACCGGCGGCCAGAAGGTAAAGGTGCTGCTGGCGCAAGCATTGTTCGGCAATCCCGATATCCTGCTTTTGGACGAACCCACCAATCATCTGGACATCCATGCCATCAAATGGCTGGAGGAATTCCTGATGAATTTTGAAAATACAGTCATCGTGGTTTCCCATGATCGCCATTTCCTGAACAAGGTCTGCACAAATATCGCAGATATCGACTATGGGAAAATCACCATGTTCGTAGGGAACTACGACTTCTGGTACAGCTATACCCAGATGACCCAGCGCCAGTTGAAAGACCAGAACAAGCGGGTGGAACAGAAGATCAAGGAACTGCAGGATTTCATCCAGAGATTCAGCGCCAACGCTTCCAAGGCAAAACAGGCCACATCCAGAAAGAAGCTGCTGGATAACCTGCAGATGGATACCATCAAGCCCTCCAGCCGCCGTTACCCCTTCTGCAGCTTCAAGCAGGACAGGGAGGTGGGCAATGACGTGCTCCTGGTAGAAGGCATTTCCAAAACTATCGACGGCAAAAAGGTGCTGGATAATATCAGCTTTATGATCCGCCCCCACGAAAAGGTCGCTTTTGTTGGCAAGGATGAAATTGCAAGAACGACCCTGTTTCAGATTTTGATGGGCGAGATGGAACCGGACGCTGGCACATTCAAATGGGGCGTGACCACAAAAACGGCGTACTTCCCCAAGGATAACAACGAATACTTTGACGGCTGCCAGGACAGCCTGATCGAATGGCTGCGCCCTTACGCAAAGGAAGGGGAGCAGTATGACTCCGATATCCGCGGCTGGCTGGGCAGAATGCTCTTCAGCGGCGAAGAAGCCCTGAAGGCTGCAAATGTATTGTCCGGCGGCGAAAAGGTAAGATGTATGCTGTGCAAGATGATGATGAGCGGGGCCAATGTGATGATTTTGGATGAACCCACGAACCATCTGGACCTGGAATCCATCACAGCCCTGAACGAAGGCCTGACAGATTACAAAGGTACACTGCTGTTTGACTCCCATGACCATCAGTTCGTGCAGACCATCGCAGACAGAATCATTGAAATTCTGCCTGGCGGCATCATCGACAGAAAAATGACTTATGACGAATACATCGATGACGAAAGCATCGATGCCCTGAGAGAAAAACTGAGCCAGTAAGGAGGATTTCCTATGATCAACGGAAAAATCGATTTGAGAAGTGATACTGTGACCGTGCCCACGGAGGAGATGCGCAAGGCCATGTTTGAAGCCGTGGTGGGTGACGATGTTTACGGCGATGACACCACCATCAATGAACTGGAACGGCTGGCGGCGGAGCGTTTTGGCAAGGAAGCGGCCCTTTTCCTGCCCACCGGCACCATGAGCAACCAGACGGCGGTGTTCACATGGGTGAGAAACCGGGGGGATGAGGTCATCCTGCCCGATAACTGCCATATCGTGGTGCATGAAGCGGGGGCGGCGGCCATCATTGCCGGGGCGCAGTTGAGAAGCGTGCAGAATGTGGCGGGGGAAATGCCGCTGGATATGGTGGAGCACTATATCCGCAAGGACCCCACAGACATCCATCAGCCTGCGACGGCCCTCATCACTTATGAAAACGCGGATTCTGACGGGCAGGTGCGTTCTGTGGAATATATGAAAAATATCTGGGAGCTGGCGAAGAAATACGGTCTGCCTGTCCATGTCGACGGCGCCCGTATTTTCAATGCGGCTACCTATTTGGGCGTTGACGTGAAGGAAATGGCCCAGTATGCCGATTCCATTTCCGTATGCCTTTCCAAGGGGCTGTGCGCCCCTGTAGGTTCCGTTCTGGTGGGGCCGAAGGAGTTTATTGACTTGGCCAGAAGAAAACGGAAAATCCTGGGCGGCGGCATGCGTCAGGCGGGCATTCTGGCGGCGGCGGGCATTGTGGCCCTGAACAAAATGACAGACCGCCTGCAGGAAGACCATGACAATGCGGCCTACATGGCGGAACGGCTGACAGAGGTGAAAGGCTTGGAGGTTTACAAAGAACGCCAGCAGATCGATATGGTGTTTTTCAAGCTGAAGGATTACCCTCTGGCTTCTGCGGAACTGGTGGAATATATGGCGAAGCATGACGTTATCATCAACGGCGAGGACAACGGCATGATGCGCTTTGTTTCCCATGCATACGTTTCCAGAGAGGAAATTGACACAGTTATCGGGCTGCTGAAACAGGCACAGTAAGATGCTTTTGCAATAGAATACATAAGATTACGACTGCCCTTATGCCCTGTGCGTAGGGGCAGATTTTGGAGGAATGCAGCATGTGGGATATCTTTCTGGCAGTCGGTATCGGATTTTTTATCGGCTACAAAGGACTCATCAAAGAAAAAGGAATCAAATGGAACAGTAAACTACAGACCGTGTGGCTGATGCTCCTGATTTTCTGCATGGGGGTCAGCATCGGCAGAAACGGGGAAATTGTGAAAAACCTGCCCCTTCTGGGCGGTAAGGCAGTGCTTTTTGCCCTTATGACGGCGGCATGCAGCACCATCGTGGTTTATATTCTTTCCACGCTCTTTTTGGAAAAGGAGGGGAAGAAATGAGCCTTGCGATTTTAGTGGTGCTGGTGCTGGGCATCGGGGCGGGGTATTTCCTGCCGGAAAATATCAGCGGATTGATTGACAGCGCCTCTTCTTATATGCTGCTGGTGCTGCTGTTTTCCGTGGGCATCGATATGGGCTTGAATAAGGAGGTATTCGCCCGCATCAGGGAACTGGGGTGCAAGATTTTGCTCATTCCCTTTGGGTGGTGGTAGGCTCCCTCTGCGGCGGGGCGCTGACCTCTTTTCTGGTGAACCTTTCCCTGAAGGAAAGCCTTGCCATTTCCGCCGGGCTGGGCTGGTACAGCCTTTCCGGCATCCTCATTACGGAGGCGGGCAATCCTGTGGCGGGGACCATTGCGTTTCTTTCCAACGTGTTCCGGGAAATGCTGACTTTTATCGTGGTGCCTTTCATTGCCAGCCACATGAATGATTACTGCGCCATTGCGCCGGCAGGGGCCACGGCCATGGACACGACCCTGGGCATCATCAGCAGAAACACCAATGCCACCATTGCGGTGCTGAGTTTTGTCAGCGGGGTCATCTGCACCCTTCTGGTGCCGGTTTTGGTACCGATTTTCCTGTAAGGAAATTATTTTTGAAAAAATGCTTGACATTTGGCGGAAAGGTCTTTATAATCTATTATTGTTCCGGTCATGCGGATGTGGCGGAACTGGCAGACGCGCTAGATTCAGGTTCTAGTGGGCATTGCGCCCGTGCAGGTTCAAGTCCTGTCATCCGCATACAAAAGGCTATCGATTTTTTCGGTAGCCTTTCTTTTTTTGCGGCGGGGCATGGGGAGAACGGTTGTTTTTTGGGACAGCCCCTCGTATAATAAAGAAAAGCGCGGCGGAAAGGAGCGGTTTCATGATCAATATACTGGAAGATTATATCTGGCGCAGCGTGCCGGAGGAACCCTTTAGGACGAATCGCAATCTGCGGAACAAGGTGGATGAAAATAAGAAAATCCAGCCCTATAAAGGAAATACGGTGGTATTTTTGCTGGATGAGGACACCAACGGGAAGCTGGCGGAGCTGCAGGCAGAGCTTTACGAGGCGGTGCCCTGGATGCTGGCGGAAAAGCTGCATCCGGACACCTTCCATATGACCCTGCACAGCCTGGTGGACGGGAAGCCGGAGACGGCAGGGCTGGCGGAGCGGATGGCGGAGGCGGAGGAAAGGGCCAGAGAGATCCTTGCCCGCTGGAAGGATGCGCCGCCGTTGCGGATGAAGGCCACATGGACATTTAACATGGTCCATACCAGCGTTGTGCTTGGGCTGAGGCCGTCGGATGCCGATGACGGGGATAGCTGGCACAGGCTGGATGAGCTTTACTGTGCCCTGCAGGAGGTCGTTCCCCTGGGGGATTTATGCCCCCATATCACCCTGGCTTATTACTGCCCCGGAGAATATACGGAGGAGGAAGCGGGGCGGCTGCGGGCGGCACTGCATCCGGTGGAATGGGAAGTGGAGCTTCGGATGGAGAATCTGGTGATACAGAATTTTGAGGACATGAACCATTACAGAACCGTTTGAAAATGTTGCATGGGCCAATCTTTTTACGAAATAGGCTGTGGCCATAAAGAGGCAGGATGATTTTGTCGGGAAAACAACAAAGAATAAAAAAATTGAAAAAATCCCTTGACAATTTGGTGCCCATGGATTATGATAGTCAAGCACAGTTCGTTGTGCGGATGTGGCGGAACTGGCAGACGCGCTAGATTCAGGTTCTAGTGGGCATTGCGCCCGTGCAGGTTCAAGTCCTGTCATCCGCAGTTTTGGGGAAAAGACCATCGAGAGATCGATGGTCTTTTTTTATCGGAAACGGAAGGAGAAAGGATGAAAAAACTTTTCTCCGCTTTTTGCAAAAAGGTGTTGACATTTTTCGACGGTTGGGGTATGATAATCAAGCGCACTGAGTTGTGCGGATGTGGCGGAACTGGCAGACGCGCTAGATTCAGGTTCTAGTGGGCATTGCGCCCGTGCAGGTTCAAGTCCTGTCATCCGCAGTTTTGCGGGAAAGGTCATCGAGAAATCGATGACCTTTTTTTGTGTAAAAGCGGAGAAAGCCGAGGGGAAAATGAGAAAGAACAGAAATTGCCTGCAGGATTCTGTGCTTTTTCATTTTCCCTTTCCTATTTTGTCGAAAAGTGGTATGCTATCAGCAGACGTACAAATTTTAATACAAGGCGGCGGTGTTATGATGCATTTGGAATATCTGAAACAGGAAAAACAATGGGGAGACGGGCCTTTTCGGCCGGACCTGCAGGGGGCTGTGCTGGAAGGAAAAAGAGGACGTATTCTGGTGACCATTTTTCGTGCCGGCGGCGAAGGCAAGCATCCCACCATCCTGCTGGCCCATGGCATTCCCGGGGTGGAAAAAAATCTGGACCTGGCCCAGGGGCTGCGCAGGGTGGGGTTCCATGTGGTGACATACCATTACAGCGGAAGCTGGAACAGCGGCGGTGATTACGGCATCGAGCATTGTCTGGAGGACAGCGAACGGGTGCTGGAATATATTTCGCAGGATGAAACCATGGGCTTTGACCGGGAAAAGCTGTATATGGTGGGCCACAGCATGGGCGTTTTCATTGGGGCCCATCTGGCGGCGAAGCATCGGGAGCTGAAAGCGGCGGTCTGTGTGGCGCCCTGCGATATGGGGGAAGGCATGCTGACGGAAAAGGGCAGAGGGCAGATGAAGGCCATTTTTGAAAGTGCGGCGCCCTGGCTGAGCGGCACATCCGCAGAGGCCCTTTTTGAAGAAACGGAACAAAACAAAGAAAGCTATCAGCTTTCTGCTTTGGCGGGGGCCTTGAAGGATACCCCCATGTATGTGCTGTATGCAAAGCTGGACGAGGAATGCTCGGCGGATGTGCATGTTCTGCCCTGGGTGGAGGCGGTGCAGGCTGCCGGCGGGGATATCATCCGGGAGGGATATGTGACAGACCATTCCTTCAGCGATATGCGGAATGATTTGATTGAAAAAGTGGCAAAATACTTAATTGCACAGGTGGAAAAATAAAATGACCCCCATCGGTTTTCCGATGGGGGTTTGGTTGCTTAATGGGTGATAATTTCAAAGCCGTCTTCGGTGACTGCCACCGTGTATTCCCACTGGGCGGAAAGGGAACCGTCCTCTGTGTAAACGGTCCAGTCGTTTTCTTCATCCACGAAGAAGTCTTCTTCGCCTTCATTGACCATGGGTTCAATGGTGAACACCATGCCGGGCACCAGCAACATGCCGGTGTCTCTTTTGGCGATATGGCAGACATAGGGGTCTTCATGGAAATCGTTGCCAACGCCGTGGCCGCCGATATCCCGCAGAACGGTGTAGCCATGTTTGTGCACATGCTCGCTGATGACAGCGCCGATATTGCCCAGTCTGCCCCAGGGTTTTACCTCCTGGAGGGCCAGGTCTACGGATTCTTTTGTGACTTCCACCAGTTTTCTGGCTTCATCGGAAACTTCGCCGATCAGGAACATACGGGAAGCGTCGGCATAATACCCATCCAGGATGGTGGTCACGTCAACGTTGATGATATCGCCGTCCTTCAAAATTTCATCTTTCGAGGGGATGCCGTGGCAGATGGCATCGTTTACGGAAGTGCAGACGCTTTTGGGGAAGCCCTGATAGCCCAGAGGGGCGGGGATGCCGCCGTGTTCGATGGTGTAATTATGCACCAGGGTATTGATATCGTCTGTGGACATGCCGGCTTTGATATTGGCCGCTACCATATCCAGAATTTCCGTGTTCAGTTTGCCCGCTTTGCGGATGCCTTCCAACTGTTCCTTTGTTTTGATGAGCTTATGGCTGGGAACGGGAACACTCTTTGCTTTGTATTCCGCCAGCTTGTCGTCAAATGCCGCATGACAGGCTTTGTATTTTTTGCCGCTGCCGCACCAGCAGGGGTCATTTCTACCGATTTTCATACTGTGTCTCCTTTTTCAACGATGGTGTACAGGTTCTTGCAATATGGTAGCACAAAAATGCATCTGAGACAAGAGACTGAAAATAGAAAAACCTTGACAATGGGCGGAAATGGGGGTATCTTCATTCATTATAAAAGAAATGGAGGTCTGGAATATGGCTGGGATTTATAAAAGTGTGGAAGAATTGATCGGGAAGACGCCCCTGCTGGAGCTGACCAATCTGGAAAAGGGACTGGGGGCGACCCTTCTGGCGAAGGTGGAAGCCCTGAACCCCGGCGGCAGCGCCAAGGACAGGGTGGCGAAGCGCATGGTGGAGGATGCGGAAAAAGCGGGACTCCTGAAAGCAGGGGCTACTATCATCGAACCTACCAGCGGCAACACAGGCATTGGGCTGGCGGTCATGGCGGCGGCAAGGGGCTACAGAGCCATCATCGTGATGCCGGACAGCATGAGTATGGAACGGAGACTGCTGATGACGGCCTTTGGCGCAGAGCTGGTGCTGACAGAAGGGAAGCTGGGCATGGCAGGGGCCATTGCCAAGGCGGAGGAGATGGCAAAGGAAATTCCGGGCTCCTTTATCCCCGGGCAGTTTGACAATCCTTCCAACCCTGCGGCTCATTATGAGACCACAGGCCCCGAGATCTGGGAAGATACGGAAGGCAAGGTAGATATCTTCGTGGCAGGCATCGGCACCGGCGGCACCATCACCGGCGTTGGCAGATACCTGAAGGAACAGAACCCCCACATCAAAATCATTGGCGTGGAACCGGCATCCTCTCCCCTTCTGACAAAGGGCGAAGCTGGCCCCCACGGCCTGCAGGGCATTGGCGCAAACTTTGTGCCCTCTATTCTGGACAGGGAAATTTATGATGAAGTGATCACAGTAACGGACGAAGAAGCCTACGAAGCCGGCAGGACCATTGCCAGAAAGGAAGGCCTTTTGGTGGGCATTTCTTCTGGGGCGGCGCTGCACGCTGCGATGGAGGCGGCAAAACGCCCTGAAAACGCAGGCAAAAACATTGTTGTTTTGCTGCCGGATACGGGGGACAGATATCTGTCCACGGCTATGTTCAGCCTATGATGACGAAAGAACAGCGGCGGTTTATACAGGCCATTGCGGCTCTGACCATGCTCATTGACCATATCGGGGCGGTGTTTTTCCCCGCCAGCCCAGGGTTTCGCATGATCGGCAGGCTGTCCTTCCCCTTATTTGCCTTTGGCATCGCCCAGGGGGTGGCCTATACTTCCAATTTTGGGCGGTATTTCCTGCGCATCCTGCTGGCGGCGGCCATTTCCCAGCCCATTTATCATGGCTTGTTTGGGCTGACCCAATTAAACCCCCTGTTTATGCTGGCCTGGGGCGCTGCGGCCCTGTATTTCTGGCGGCGGGAGAAAAAGATTTTGGCGGGCATCCTGCTCATCGGCTCGGCCTTTGTGGACATGAGCTATGGCTGGTATGGCGTCTGGACGATTTTCTTCTTCGGTTTTTATGCCGAGAGGGAAAGCCTTTGCTTTTACGGACAGGTGGTGCTTACGGTCCTGTATTGCATCAAAACAGGGGCGTGGATACAGATATTTTCCCTGTTTTCCTTCAGTTTTCTGGACGGGAAATGGCGGATAGAAGCCCTGTCCAGGAAGCTGCCCCGGTTTTTTTTCTATGTTTTTTATCCCCTGCACCTGCTGGCGCTTTGGGGGATACAGGCATTGATCTGAGAAACAAAAAGGAGAGAAATAGATGAAGATGAAGCGAAAACTGGCGGTGGGCCTCATGCTTTGCCTTGGCCTGCTGGCAGGCTGCGGCGGCAGCCAGACCCCTCAGGAGGAAGTGGACTATCCGGCTATGGAACTGGTGGATATTGGCGGGATGACGTTGAAAACGGCGGAAAATGAAGACATGAAATATCAGTATGACGCAGAGGTTTGGGAACAGGAGGAGGCTGTTTTCAACAGCCTGGTGACCTATCAGAAGGGCACCCTGGAAACAGAATTTCCCATCAGCCTCAATGCCCAGGTGGCGGGAAAATATAAGGAAAGGCTGACGGAGAAATTTATGGAGGACAGCCTTGCCATGCTGGAGCAGAACGCCACCATCACGGTGGAAACCTGCGAAATGCGCAGCTTCAACGGAGAACCCATTATTTATATGGAAAACTTCACGGCATTCAGTGACGCCGTCATCGATGAGATGATCGAAAACGAGCAGTGGACGGAGGAAATGATTGAAGAGGCCGGCGGCAGGGAGGAGATCCTGCGCATCCCCGATTCCCGTTCCATCATCGTTTATGCGGTGGCAGGGGAAAAGCTGGTGGTTTACGGCGGCACGTATTACACAGAGGACCAGAAGCAGATGGTGGCCGATGGGGTCAATGTGATGCTGCAGACAACGGAAATGAAAGAATAATCTCTCTTTTTTCAAACGATTTGATGAGAAGCCCGGTTCCGGAAAAAACGGAACCGGGCTTTTGTCATGCAGAACGAAAATAGAAAAAATATTACGATGCGTGAAAAATTGGATATCATGTTGCAATTTGTGGAAAAATGGGGGCGGAGATGGTATAATAAAAATGAAAAAATTTGAGAGAAGGATACACCGCAGAAAAGATCGGGGGGATAGGAATGGAGATTCATTTGAACAGCAAGACATGGAAAAAGACATTGGGCGCAGAGGGCAAAGAAGAGATGCAGGCCCATGTGGACACACTCAGGAATTCTTTTGTGAAAACCAGAGAAAAGGTATCCCAACTGGCCAATGAAATTCACAGAATCTTGCCGGAATATACGGTTCATGACATTACGCATATCGATGCCTTGTGGGAGATGGCGGATATTATCCTGCCGGAGGATTTTGAACTGAACCCGATGGAGGGCTATGTTTTAGGGATCGCTTTTTTGATACACGACCTGGGGATGGCTCTGGCGGCTTATGCGGGCGGGATAGAGGAAATCGAGAAAAAGGATATCTGGAGAGACACAGTGGCCGCGGAATTCAAGCGGAAATACGGAAAAAGCATTTCGGCGGAGGATTGGGCAGCGGTGGACGAAGAAATAAAGAAGCTGGCCCTGGAAAACACTTTGCGCAAGCTGCATGCGGAGCAGGCGGAAAAACTGGCGGTCATGGAATGGGAACTGGAAGGAAGACGGGAATACCTGATCGATGACACAGAGCTGAGAGAGGCCTATGGCAAAATCATTGGTGAGATCGCTTACAGCCATTGGTGGGGCACAGAACAGGTGAAAAAGGAATTTCTGCATACACGGCTGGGGGCAGCGGGAAAATTCCCCAACGATTGGACGGTAGATGCGTTGAAGCTGGCCTGTATCCTGCGGATCGCGGATGCCATGCATATCGATGACAAACGGGCGCCGGTTTTTCTGATGAAGCTGAGGCGGCCGGAAAAAATATCCCGGCTGCACTGGATCTTCCAGAATAAGCTTTATCAGCCCATGGTGGAAAAGGAACGGGTGAAATATACATCAAAATCGGCCTTCGGGCATGACGAGATTGAAGCCTGGTGGACCTGCTATGACACCTTGCAGATGATCGATGAGGAACTGAAAAGCGTGGAAACCCTGCTTATCGAAACGGGATATAAAAAATTTGCGGCATCGGGCATTTGCGGCATAGCCTCCAAAGAGGAACTGGCGAAATATATCCAGGCGGATGGATGGGTCCCGGTGGATACCAGCATTCGGGTCGGCGATGTTGGGAGGCTGGTGGCCAATCTGGGCGGCCGGCAGTTGTATGGGGATAACCGCATTGTGCCCATGCGGGAATTGGTGCAGAATGGCAGCGACGCCATCAGGGCCAGAAGGCTGCTGGAAGAGGATGAAGAATATGTTGGCAATATCACGGTCTCTTTTTATGAAAAAGAGGGGGCGCAGTTTGTTGCCTTTGAGGATAATGGAATCGGCATGTCAAAAAGGGTTTTGACCGGGCCATTTCTGGATTTTGGACAATCCTTTTGGAATACGCCTTTGATGTATGATGAATTGCCGGGATTATCCGCAAAGGGCTTTTCCTCCACCGGGCAGTATGGAATTGGGTTCTACTCTGTTTTCATGTGGTCATCGGAAGTGACAGTCATCACCAGGAGATATGACGCGGCCAGAGAGGATACCTTTGTGCTGGAATTCAAAATGGGCACGGAAAGCAGACCTATTTTGCGAAAGGCGGAAAAGACGGAACAAATCAAAAATGGCGGCACGAAGGTCATCATCAAAACATCCTTCGATATCCGGAAAATGCTGGAGGAGCATACGATGCCGGAGGGGACTTTGAGGGATGAACTGGCGGCCATGTATCCTTGCATGGACTGCAATTTATGGCTGAAGGACGGAGAAAAGGCAAAGGAAAAAGTCGTTGCGGCCAATGACTGGCTGACCATAGAGCCCATTGAGCTGATCAAGCGCCTGGCCGGACCTAAGATATACGAACGGTACGAGGCGGAAGAAAAACAGCTTCTGGAAAGGACTGCCCCCAATATGCGGCTGCTGGAAAAGGATGGCGTGGTCTATGGCAGGGCCTTTGTTTGCAAAGAGATGGGCAGATTTCTTTTAAACTCCATTGGCAGGGCTGTGGTTGGCGGATTTTCCACCTCGGAAGTGTTTGGAATCGGCGGTGTATTGATAGGCAAAAGCGTGCGGGCATCCAGAGAAAAGGGGATCCCTCTTGCAGACAAGGAAATCTTGCAGGAGTGGGGAAAGGAACAGCTCCAAATGGTGCGGGACATGGAGTTGGACAGAGACCTGCAGACGGGGTTTGCGGCAAGCTTTTCCTGTCTGGGTATCAGGCCGGAAGGATTATGCATTGCACAGACAGAAAATGGGTTTTTGAATTGTGAGGAGATCACGGAGTATGTTGCAAAGAGCAGCTTTGAAGAATTCCTTATGATTTCGGATATAGGGGTAAGGAAGTATTCTTCTTCGATGCATTTGTATGAAAATGTATTCCTGTATGATGAAGGGCATATGTATGCCCTCTTTCCCGGGGTAAGATCTTTTTGGCCTTATAAGAGCCGGGAAGAATGGGAAGAGGTAGAAGCCCTCATGGAGGACATGATCGTACAGGCCATCCTTGTGGCATGGAATCAGGACCCTGCAAAGAAAGACAGGCAGAAAGTCATAAACGGAGAACTGACAGAAATCTTTGCGGAGCAGAATGGGGAGAAGATCGAAGGGGAATTTGTGACAAAGGTTTCCCTGTTGCCCCTGGAATGATGCCATGCACTGCCTTTGAGAAGAACAGAAAAAAGCCATCCATTCACGTTTTGGTGAAGGGATGGCTTTTTGTTTATGGCATAGAATTTTCCCGGCGCATCCGGAAAAAGGCTTTTAAGATCACGGCGACGATGGGGCCGATGATGAGGCCCAAAACGCTGATGCATTGGAAGCCGAAATACATGGAAAACAGGGTCAGCAGGGGATGTAGGCCGATCTGCGTGCCCAAAATCTTTGGCTGCAGGATCTGCCGCATGACCTGAATGATGCCGTACAGCGCCAGATAGCCGATGGCCAGGAAGGTATTGCCCGTCAGAAGATGGATGATGGCACCGGGCCAAAGGATGAAGCCGCTGCCGAAAAAGGGCAGGGAATCGATGATGGCGATAAGGATGCTCAGCAGCAGGGGATAGGGGGATTTCATCACCAGCATGGCAATGATGGTGATGGTGAAGGTGAAGCCCATGAGGATGATCTGGGTCTTGACATAGCCCCAGACGGAGGCCTTCAGCTCTTTTTTGGTGGCATTGACGGAGAGGCCCAATAAAGGGGCAATATGCTCCTGATATTCCCTGCGGATGAGCTCCTGGTCTTTGGTGAAGAAATAGGCGGAGATGAGGGCAACGAAAAAGCCGATGAAGAAATTGGAGACACCGCCCAAAGCGCCCCCGTCCCCCTTGGGCAGCAGGGAAAGCAGCACGCCGGTGGTGTCGTTTTGGAATTCTACAAAGGCCGCCTGCAGGGCTGCGGGCAGTTTTTCCCGGAAGGAGTCGAACATAGCCCAGAAATCCTGCAGTTTCCCTTCAAACACTTCCATGTAATAGGGCAGGTTTTCGGAAACATCCCTGGCCTTATGGAGGATGCTGGTGCCGGACCAGAAGCCCAGAAGCCCTAAAACAGCGAAGAGGAGCAGAATGCCCAAAAGGGCGCTGATGCCCCGGGGGATATGAAATTTCTGCAGCCTGTCTGCCAGGGGATTGAATAAAAGGCTCATCAGCCAGCCGATGATGAAGGGCAGGAAGATGGGGGAAAGATAACGGAAAAACAGGAAGCACACCAAAACCGCCACAAAAAGCAGGGCGATATCATGGAGCGCCTGTTTGTTTTTTTCATAAAATGCCCACATAGGGAACCCTCCTTTCCAGAGGAATTTTTCAATCTGCTACGTTTATTATAATACGAATTTTTGCCAGGAAAACAGTTTTTTTCAGAATGAAGGAAATTGTAAGAATTCCGGTGGGGCAAAATGCGTCCAAAACGCAGAAAAAGTTGTCTTTTTTTGTGGAAGTTTGTGGTTGCTTAATTGTTCAAAATAGGGTACAATATACGCAATATCTGTATACAGTATAGAAAAAACGGGGGTATTTCCGTGAAGGAACTGCGACTGAAAGCAAGAGCAAAAATCAACCTGACGCTGGATGTGACCGGCAAACGGGAGGATGGGTATCATCTTTTGGAGACCATCATGCAGACCGTTGCCCTGTATGACGGCATCTATATGAAAAAGCTGGAAAAGCCGGAGATCAAGCTGAAAACGAACCTCTACTGGCTGCCCACCGATGAAAGAAACCTGGCCTGGAAGGCGGCGAACCTGATGCGGGAGACCTTTGGCATACAGGAAGGGGTTTTCATCGAGATCGACAAGCGCATCCCAGTGGCGGCAGGGCTGGCCGGTGGCAGCACGGACTGTGCGGCAGTGCTGGTGGGCATGAACCGGCTGTTTGACCTGCATCTATCCCAGAAGGAGCTGGAGACGCTGGCGGGAAAGCTGGGTTCCGACATCCCCTATTGCGTGCGCCGGGGCACGGTGCTTTGCGAAGGCGTGGGGGAGATCATGACCAATGTGGAACATCCCTGTCCCCGCTGTTATGTGGTGCTGGCAAAGCTGCCGGTAAGCGTATCTACGGTCTCTGTGTATAAGGGGCTGAAGTGGGACCAGGTGACGGAGCATCCGGACACGGCAGAAATGCTGCGGGCCATGGAAGCGGGCGATGTGACCAAAATGGGCAGCCTGCTTTGCAACGTGCTGGAAACGGTGACCATCCAGATGCATCCGGAAATACAGAGGATCAAAGAAAGACTGGTGGAACTGGGGGCGGAAGGCGCCCTGATGAGCGGCAGCGGCCCGACGGTGTTTGCTTTATTCAAAGAAAAAGACGCGGCGAAACAGGCCGCGGAACAGGTGAAAAAAGAGTTTTCCCTGAAGGATTCTGTGGCGACAGAAATCTATCGGGTGGCAAGAGAGATGAGAGGAGAATAACCATGACTGATACAAAATTCAATATCAATACAAATGAATACCTGCCTTTGAGAGATGTGGTGGTCAACACACTGAGAGATGCGATCCTGACAGGCAAGCTGGTTCCCGGCGAAAGACTGATGGAGAACCAACTGGCGGAAAAACTGGGCGTAAGCCGTACCCCTGTAAGGGAAGCCCTGCGTATGCTGGAACTGGAAAACCTGGTGGAACTGGTGCCCAGAAAAGGCGCACAGGTGCTGGATATGAGCGAAAAGGATATCGTGAATATCCTGGAAGTGAGAAGCGCCCTGGAAGGTCTGGCAACTTCTCTGGCCTGCAAAAAAATGACAAAGGAAGACCTGCAGCAGTTGAAAAATCTGGAAGTGGATTTTGAAAAGGCTGTGGCAGACAGCGATGTGGAACGCTTCGTGGATATCGACGAGGATTTCCATGACCTGATCTTTATGGCTACAGAAAACGATAAGCTCATCAATATTTTCCGCAACCTGCGCATCCAGTTGTATCGCTACAGAATGGCGCAGGCAAAGAATAATGATACTTCCATGTCCACCATCGTGGCACATCACAGAAGCATCATCCGTGCCATTGAAAACCACGACAGCGAAGACGGCGCATCCGTGGCACAGGGCCATATCAAATATCAGACAGAATACATTCTGCGTTTTGTCAGAAATAAATAAGAAACAGGGAAAGCCTTGGGCCGGAAAAGCCCGGGGCTTCTTTTTTGCCAAAACTTACAGTTTGGTTACAGGGGAAGTTTCTTTCCGCTTGCCCTTGCAATCCTGCCGCTGTTATCATAAAATAATAGCATAGGATTTTGTCATTTTTTGCAGAATAAGGGGGGAAGTCCCGTGTCCGATACCATGTTTCCCAAAAGAGAGGAACGTGTGCCCTATGGCGGCGGCAAGCCGGTCAGAAACGGCAGAGGCGAGAAAGAGAAGAAAAGCGGCAGAAGCGGCCGAGACAGAAAACAGCCGGAGCCGCAGAAAAAACGGGCCAGAAAAGGTGGCAGAAAGCCGAATAAAAATATGCTGTATCTTATTGGAATCCTGGTGGTGCTGTTTATCATATTCCTGTTTGTACGCAAAAACGGTTCTGCCGTTTATATCAACGAGGAACAGGTGGGCATCCTGAAGGGAACGGACGTGACGGCGGAATATTTGACCACCACCCTGGAGGGGCAGTTGGAAAGCATCGTCGGTTCCAAGGTGCAGATCAATGAAGAAATCAAGGTGGAAGGCATCCATATCGGTTCCCGGAATGAAAAAGACGTTTGCACCATGGAACACCTTTTGCCCAAGATGCGCAATATGGTGACCTATAAGGTGGATGCGGCGGTTATCACTGTGGATGGCGGCAGAGCGGTCATTCTGGCAAATCAGGAGCAGGCCAATGCCGTTTTGGCGCAGCTGCAGACAGACCTGCTGCCGGCGGAAGGCGTTGCGGCGGATGCGGAGATCGGCTGGGTGGAAAATGTACAGATCGTCAATGAATTTGTGGAATCTACAGAAATTCTGGAGCAGGAGGATGCCCTGGCGGTGCTGAAAGCCACCACGGAAGTGACCCAGAGCTATACAGTAAGATCCGGCGATGCCCTGTATCTGATCGCCCAGGAATATAAGACCACGGTGGAAAAACTCATCGAGCTGAACCCGGGGACGGATCTGAGCACCATTCGTGTGGGTCAGGTCATCAATGTGCCGGTGCAGAAGCCGAAGATTTCCGTGAAAACGGTGGAAACCCAGGTGTTGACAGCCGTAGAGCCAAAGACTTATCAGACCCAGTATGATGATACGAAGCCTTCCAGCTATCAGAAGGTCATCCAGCAGGGGAAGGCGGGGCAGAAGAAGAGCACCATTCAAATCACCCGTGTCAATGGCGATGTGATAGAGGAAAAGGAAGTTTCCAAGGAGATCATCGTGGAAGCGGTGCCTGAAATCATCGTAAAAGGCACACAATAATTGAAAAATAGCAGAAAAAGTGAAACCGTTCTGAAATTAACCATTTCAGAACGGTTTTTTCTATGGTAAAATAAAAGAATAAGAAAGAAGCTATAGCCGAAAGGCACATATAAAAAGAGGAGGGTTTTTCCTATGGGTATTTCTTTTTCTTTACAGGGTGATTTCATCAAGATGGACGAAGTGTATGCACTGCAGGCAGAGGTGGAACGCTGCCATAAGGACCTGCATGAAAAAACAGGCAAGGGCAATGACTTCGTTGGTTGGGTGGACCTGCCCGAAGACTATGACAAGGAAGAATTTGACCGCATCCAAAAAGCGGCGGAAAAAATCAAAGCGAACAGCGAAGTGCTGATCGTTATCGGCATCGGCGGTTCCTATCTGGGCACAAGAACAGCCCTGGATTTCATCAAGACCCCTTACTACAATGAATTGAAAAAAGACACACCGGATATTTATTTTGTGGGCAACAACATCAGCTCCGCATACCTGAACGATATCCTTTCCATTCTGGGGGACAGGGATTTCTCCGTAAACGTGATCTCCAAATCCGGTACAACAACAGAACCTGCCATCGCTTTCCGTATCTTCAAGAAAATGCTGGAGGATAAATACGGCAAGGAGGAAGCGGCAAAGAGAGTTTTTGCAACAACAGATAAAGCCCGCGGCGCCCTGAAGACCATGTGCGACCAGGAAGGCTATGAAACCTTTGTCATCCCCGATGATGTGGGCGGCCGTTTCTCCGTGCTGACGCCTGTAGGTCTCTTGCCCATGGCGGTGGCCGGCGTTGACCTGGATGAAGTGATGAAAGGCGCACAGGATGCGAGAAAGGAATACATGAACCCTGACCTGAAAGCAAATATCTGCTATCAGTACGCAGCCCTGCGCTATTTGTTCTACAAACAGGGCAAAACCGTGGAAATCCTGGCAAACTATGAACCCCACCTGACATCCTTCGGCGAATGGTTCAAGCAGCTTTACGCAGAAAGCGAAGGCAAGGAGCACAAAGGCGTATTCCCCGTGACCGCAAACTTCTCCACAGACCTGCACTCCATTGGTCAGTATATCCAGGATGGCCTGCGGTTTTTCTTTGAAACGGTGCTGTGGGTAAAAGAACCCAAATCCGCAGCCCTGGTTCCCTTTGATGCCCAGGACGGCGACGGCCTGAACTTCCTGGCGGATAAGGAAATCCACTTCGTAAACAGCAAGGCTTTCGCAGGCACGATGCTGGCCCATATGGACGGCGGGGTGCCCAATATGGTCATTGAAATGGATAAGATGGATGAATACAACTTCGGCGCACTGGTTTACTTCTTTGAAAAGGCCGTGGGCATCTCCGGCTACCTGCTGGATGTAAATCCTTTCGACCAGCCCGGCGTAGAAGCCTACAAGAAAAATATGTTTGCGCTTTTGGGCAAGCCTGGTTATGGAGCACAGAAGGCGGAACTGGAAGCAAGACTGAAATAATGAAAGCATGGAAAACTCCTCTTTTTCAGGGGAGCTTTCTTTTTTTCATTCCGGGGATATATTTTTTGGCAAAAGGCCAAGTGCGACAGAATTATTTACTTTTCGGGGCTTTTCCTGTATAATTAATCTGTTATGAAATACTGTGTAATACTTTCCGAAGGGGGAGGGGAAGAATGGATAGAAAGATTCTGATCGTAGACGATGAAAAGAATATCGTGGAGATCATTGCATTCAATCTGAAAAAGGAAGGCTATCAGGTCATCAAGGCGGCAGACGGCGAGGAAGGCGTGAAAAAGGCTTTGGAGGAAAATCCTGACCTGATTCTTTTGGATATCATGATGCCCAAAATGGATGGCTATGAAGCCTGCAAAAAAATCAGAGAAAAGAAGAATACACCCATCATCATGCTGACGGCCAGAGCGGAGGAGCTGGATAAGGTCCTTGGGCTGGAGCTGGGGGCCGATGATTATGTGACAAAGCCCTTTGGCGTGCGGGAACTGATGGCCCGGGTAAAGGCAAACCTGAGAAAAACCGTTTACCGGGAAGAGCCTGTGCAGGAGGAAAAGCCTGCCGCGGAAGGCAATTTCGGCAGACTGGATATCAATCCTGACCGCTATGAGGTGCGCAAGGACGGCAAGGTGCTGGATCTGACCCTGCGGGAATTTGAACTGCTGAAATTCCTTTCTGCCCAGCAGGGACAGGTATTTTCCAGAGAGACCCTGCTGGAAAAGGTTTGGGGCTATGAATATTACGGCGACGTGCGCACGGTGGATGTTACCATCCGCCGCCTGCGGGAAAAACTGGAGGATGACCCCGGCAAGCCCGGCTATATCCTGACCAAAAGAGGCGTTGGCTATTACTTTGATTGTTAAGGAACGCGAGGGTGAAGCTTTTGCGAATGCGTAGTATTAAATGGAAGCTGATCGTGATGTATCTGGGGCTGGTGCTGATCGTGATGATCGTCAGCGGGACTTATATCCTGCTGAGTTTGCGGAACATCGAGATCGACAAATCCAGAGATCAGCTGGAAACTTATGCGGAAAAAATACATGAACAGGTCATCGAGGGCGGCGATCCGGAGGAATTTCAGGCGAATTTGCTGCGGACGGTCTCCAATGCCGTGGGCATCCAGGGGAATATCCTGAATGAGGACGGGGATACCATCGCTTCCACCACGGTGCTGGAAGGGCCTTTTCCGGAATATACGGATCAGTCCATCATTGCGGCCATGAACGGCATGACCTCCTTTACCACCCAGAAGAAAAGCACGGACGCCCTGGGCCTTCTGAAGGAATGGATGAGCTATGCGGTGCCGGTGCAGGTGGGCAGCGGGGAAACTGCCGCTACCTATATCATTTACACCCGGCTGGACGCGGGGGATATGCAGACCAGCCTGAATGAGACCACCCAGACCATCATCGTGGCGGTGGCCATTGCCCTGGTTTTTGCGGCCATCATGGGCTATGTTTTCGCCCAGACCCTGACAGGCCCTATCCTTGCCCTGACCAAAGGGGCGAAGAGCCTGGCGGAGGGCGATATGAGCCAAAGCCTGAAGGTGCGCAGCACCGACGAGATCGGTCAGTTGACCTCTAGCTTCAACTATATGGCGGAGGAACTGGCCAAGAATACGTCGGGGATCTCCAGAGAAAAGAACCGGCTGGAGATTTTGCTCCACAACATGAGCGACGGCGTGATCTCCTTCGACAAAAACGGCACGCTGATGCTGGCCAACACGGCGGCAGAAAATCTGCTGGGCGTGGAAAAAATGGAAATGAATTTTACGGAGTTTATCCGGAATTATGATATCAATTCTTCCGTTTATCTGGATATGGGCAGTGAGCCTTCCAAAAAGGTCATCTTCCCCGTGGGCAAGCAGTTCATCAACGCCAATTTTTCTCCTTTTTATGATAAAAAAGGCGAGATCGAAGGCCTGGTGGTGGTGCTGCAGGATATTACGGAACAGAAAAAACTGGACGATATGCGAAAAGAATTTGTGGCAAACGTTTCCCACGAACTGAGAACGCCCTTAACAACGGTGAAGAGCTATACAGAGACCCTCATCGACGGCGCCATCGAAGACCGGGAGATCGCCATGGATTTCCTTGGCATCATCGACAGCGAGGCAGACCGTATGGCGTTTTTGGTGCGGGATCTGCTGCAGTTGACCCGTTTTGACAACAAACAGGTGCGCCTGGATATGACGGAGATCGAAATGAACGAATTCCTGCATATGACCGTGCGCCAGAATAAGATCCATGCGGAGGCGAAGCATCAGGAACTGAGCTTTGAACCTTATGAGCATATGGTAGTGGTCCATGGCGACAGGGACCGTGTGGGTCAGGTGGTCAACAACATCGTGACCAATGCCATCAAATACAGCCTGGAACAGGCCACCATCCGTATCTTCATCACGGAGGATGAGCAGTTCTTCAAGATTCATGTGAAGGATACGGGCATGGGCATCTCCCGGGAAGACCTGCCCCGCATCTTCGAGCGTTTCTACCGGGTGGATAAGGCGAGAAGCCGTGCCATGGGCGGCACCGGCCTGGGCCTTGCCATCGCTAAGGAGATTATGGAAAGCCATGGCGGCAGGCTGACGGCGGAAAGCGAATATGGCAAGGGAACGACCATGACCATGTGGTTCCCGAAGGAGCGTCCCATCCTGGAATACGAAAGGGAAGAACACAGCGCAGCAGGCGAAAAACAGTGATTTTTCAGGGCTTTTAACCGCGAAGCTTCTGAAATTATTATTGTTAGAGAACTGTAAGGCTGTTGTAACATAATTGTAACCTTCTTGAGGTATACTTATCATGCAGGGGAAAACTGCCCCTGTATGATAAGTTGAAAAGACAGATTTTTTCCGAAGGAGGTGACAGGCATGAAAGCATTGAAAAAGAAACTGGCCGGCATTTTGATGGCGGTGGTATTCTGTTTTTCTCCTGTCAGCGCCTTTGCAGCGGAAGCTTCCGTAGCCATTGCCAGCGGGCTGGAACTGGACGAAGATGAGATGGAGTATACCTTTGACGACAGCCGTATCATTTATGGCGAAGCGGCGCCGGATACAAAGATCACCTTCACCATCTGCCAGGAGGACAGCCACGGCGAACTGCAGGAGATTTATGCAGAAAGCCTGACCGTAGGCTCTCTGGGGCTGTTCAGCGTGACCCTCCCTCTGGAAAAGGGATATAACTATATCACCATGACGGCGGAGGCGGATGGCTGCGAGGAAACGATGGAGGAAACCATTGTGAAGCGCCTGCCCCAGACAGTGAAAAAGCAGCTGCAGAACATGCTGGCACTGCCCGGCCTGAATGGGACTTTTTAAGGAAAAAACAAAAATAGAATAGAAAAAGCGGTGGGATCAGATGAAAACATACAAAATCATGAATTTTGCTATCGTTCTGTTGGTCATAACTGCGATTTATCAGACTGGAGAGTTATGGCTGAGGGGAACCGATGGCCATAACTTTTTTTATACTTTGGCGGAACAGTTCCGCGCGGATAAGCAACAGGCCGACGGGGATGTGCTTCTGGCGACCCGATATGCCGTTGGGGAGGGCGAAGGCACATTTTCCGTCTATTATCCGGATAATGTGGGGAACAGCTCCCTTCTGGACGTGGCAAATAAGGCTTTGGGGGAGGTTTTGTCCAAGAAAAGGGAAACGCCCCAGAAAGGCGCTGCAGACTGGAAGGAGATTTTGGCAGACCGCTGCATCGTCATGCAGTATGACTTTATGATCGCTTCCGAGGAATATCTGGAAAATTACCGGGAACTGAAGACCAGCGAACGGCTGGAGCAGTTTGATTATATCACCATCGTTCCGGCCAAGCGCAGCGGCGAGGAAAGCAAGGCCTATTTCGTCAATTCCGAAACCAATGAATATATGCTGTTTCGGGGCGAGGGGGCGGCGGCTTCCGTGGCGCTGAGCGATGCGCTGGTTACCGGCGAGGATGATATGCTTTACGTTTCCACGGGCCAGAGGACCAGCGCCGCCGTTTTGTGGCGGAATATGTTTCTGCCCCAGTGGGCATGGCTGCCCTATCCGTATGCGCCTTTGCAGCGGGAATATGTTTTTGAAAAGGACGGCGAGGCCAGCCGAACGGCCTTGGAAAATACCGTGAAAAATTTCTTCCGGAATTTCTCTGTGGACTGGAGCGTAAAGGGCGAGGACGGCATTTATACCTTTAGTGACAGCGAAACGGTGGTAAAATATTTCCCTGAAGAGCGGGTGCTGGAATATTACAGCTATGAAAGCGCCGGCGGGGAGGAACGGACGGGCCTTCTGGAGGGCTATCAGATCTGCTGCAATTTCCTGCAGAATGATAACTCCCTGAAAACGGATATTTATCTGGCGGATATCGCCCGCACCATCAATAATGAAGTGGTCTACTATTTTGATTATGTGGTGGACGACCTGCCGGTGAACCTGTCCCAGGACCTGCGGGACCGCATTGGTTCCCAGCACGCCATCGAGGTGACCCTGCGGGACCAGGCGGTGAAGGAATACCGCCGGTATGCGGTGAATTTCAGCAAGACCGAGGAAAAAACGGAACAGATCAATGTGCAGTTTATTGACGCCCTGGATGATGCCAATAAAATGTATCAGACCATTGTGGAGGATAAGGATATTTCCGATGTAAAGGATATTTCCCTGGGCTACCATGTGGACTTGACGGGCAGTATGCGCCTGAAATGGTTTGTGACATTATATGACTATACCTTCGTTGTGGATACGGATCAGGCTAAGGAGACCGCCGATCCCCCGGCGGAAGGATAAATTTCTGAGAAAGGAGAGAGGTGCATGGAATGGGGAAATGCGAAAAAGTTCGTCATCGTGCTGCTGGTGCTGCTGAATTTGGTGCTGGCAGGGCTGAATTATAGGCAAAATCAGGAAGCCACCATGACCGCAGCCCAGGAACGTGCCATCTTTGAGGTCCTTTCCCAGAATGGGATCATCATGTACACGGATATTCTGACGGATTCCGCGCCCATGGCCCGTCTTTCCGCGGAAATACCTTCCTATAGCAAGGAAACGCTGGAGCGTCTGTTTTTCGGCAGCAAAAAAACCACGGTGGCGGTGCGGGGAGAACAGACCGTTTACCGGGGCGAGGGAGCTGTTTTGACTGTATCCGGCGGCTACGGATTATGGAAAAAGGATGACGTGGCAGATGGAAAGGAAGGGCTGCATAAGGCCGATGCCCAGAAGGCGGCGGAGGATTTCCTGATGGGAACGGAGCATTTCTTCGGTTCCTATGAGGAGCCTTTGGTGCTGGAACGGGAGGAAGGCTATGAAGTCCGGTTTTACGGCCTTTATAAACGGGAGAAGGTTTTCTCCAATTATTTTTCTGTGCTGGTGACTAAGGGCGGCATCAAGCAAATCGAGTATCATTATTGCCCCATCCAGGGCTACAGCGATGAGGAAAGGGATATCTGCTATTCCGACGAAGCCCTGCTGACCTTCATGCGGGAATGGAAAAAGAGCGGGAAGGAAGGCGAGGCCACCATCCACCGCATTGAACTGGGCTATGAACAGATGGAGGGGGGCAACACGGCGGAAACGGACACCATCGAACTGGAACCCTGCTACCGCATTTATCTGATGGAGGAGGATGAACCTTATCTCATCAATGCCTATACCTGCCAGATGGTAAAATAAATATGGAAAAAAAGAAAAATCTCAACCAAAACAAAAACATGGTTGAGATTTTTTTGATGGAAGCGGATGACGGGAATCGAACCCGCCTCTAAAGCTTGGGAAGCTTTCATTCTACC